>JACKQG010002531.1_pt1 | contig 23750 bp, 22 predicted proteins | sample 8237621 | NCBI WGS metagenome assembly JACKQG01 (sample SAMN15677084, study PRJNA649215) | marine metagenome | biome: marine; feature: Black Sea; material: saline water; isolation source: suspended particulate matter (SPM) from the Black Sea western gyre | collected 2013-06-09/2013-06-10 | depth... | reverse complement strand
CGCTTATGTCGTGAGGATAAAATATGTGCGTTATAGCTCAATAATTTTTTTTCGGATCGCGTATTTGATAAGCTCTCCCTTGCTGTGCAGATCAAGCTTGTCCATCAGGTTAGTACGATGGGCCTGAACAGTTTTTGCCGAAATGACCAGTATTTCGCTGATTTCTTTATTTGTGTACCCTTCGGCAATCAATTGAAGAACTTCGCGCTCGCGGGCAGTCAGGTTGTTATTATTTTCAACAGGTTGGATTTCACCCCAGCGCAAATAATCTTCAATCACCAGGCGGGTGATTGCTGGCGAGAGCACGGATTCGCCTTTTTTGACCGCGTGGATGGCGTCAATGAGTTCAGCGGCGCAGGCATCTTTGAGAATATAGCCTGCAGCCCCCGCGGCCAATGCCTGGCGGATATAGTTTTCATAGTCGTACATGGAGAGGATGATAATCTTGATCTGGGGGTGGGATTGCTTGATCTTGGTAGTAGCTTCGATGCCGTTGAGCAAGGGCATGGCTACATCCATGACGATAATGTCGGGGAGGAGTTTTTCGGTAATCTCTACGGCGGTGCGTCCATCACTGGCTTCGCCGACCACCTTCAGGCCAGGTTCGCGTTCCAGAAAGGAGCGCAATCCATCACGTAGAATTGTGTGGTCATCCACCAATAGGATGCGAATATCAGCCATATCGCGATTTTATCATAATCACAAACCGGGTTCCTGAATTATGGGCGTCGAAGGAACCCGGTTTTGTATTTTGCAGATGAATTCTGTCGAAGGTTGGACTCTAAAAATTATATTGGCTGTAGTAACAGCTGTAATTCTTCGAGTACCATGGCGACAACTTTGGGGATAGCGTCGGCGACTGCGGGGGTGGGCTCCTCGCTAAAATCCAGAATATTTGTTACGCCCACCGCGTAAATCGAAAATTCGGTGGGGAGGTGAAGCCCAATTTCGATACCGGCTTCGAGCGCTGTTACCAGAGATGTATCATGCGCCGAGGCACTATGCTGAGTGGGGCTGATATGCCGCAGGTCAGCTAAAGTCATCTGATGGATCGTACCCGGCTCGTGCCCGTTATTGGTAAGCAGCGCATCGATCAGGATTACACGATCATAACCGACCAACAACTCCATCAACCGCAAGCCGCCAACGCTGGCTTCGGTGATGGTTAGGTTTGTTGGAATGTTGGCACCCAGCGCTTTTTCAACGTCGTAAGCAACTTTAACGCCAACCCCATCGTCCGTCAGGATGGGATTACCCAGACCGATAACAATAATTTTTTCCATTGTTAGTTGGATAGTTTTGTAGTTCATAGTTGGATAGTTGTAGGGTCTACCTTCCAACTATCCAACTATATAACTACCATAAACTACTGAACTAGTCTGTGTACTGGCTGCCTCTGCTCAGTTCAGTGCCCTCGGCGTCACGGATGACGACTTCGAGAGGCATCTGACCTGGCAGGGAGTGGGTTGCACAGGACATGCAAGGGTCGTAGTTGCGGAAAGCCATCTCAACAGTGTTGAGCAAACCTTCAGTAACTTCAGTGCCTTTGGTGATCAGGCCCTGGGCTGCCTTCTTGATCGACATAGCGATGGGGGCATTGTTGTTGGTGGTGCCGACGACCAGGTTGACTTTGGTCAGGATTCCGTTCTCATCCGTTTTATAGTGGTGGGTGAGGGTACCGCGCGGGGCCTCAACACAACCCACACCTTCGGTGGGCGTCTCAGTGATTTTGGCGCGCACATTGGGGTCGGTGATCTCGGGGTCGGTGGCTAGCTCGAGCATCCGCTCGGCTGCGTAGAGCATTTCGATCAGGCGTGCCCAGTGGGTCGCCAGGCGATGATGAACGGGTTGGTATCTCCCGTCTACCTTCTCGGCACCCAAGGTCTCATACATGCGTTCGTAGTGCTCTTGGGCTTTGGGGGTGGCTAAACCATCAGCAGCATTCAGGCGAGAGAGTGGAGTACAGGTGTACACACCACTATCCATCCCATCGGTGAAGCCATTCCAGCCCACATTTTTCAGGTAGGGGAACTTGAGGTAAGACCAGGGTTCCACGCGTTCCGCGATGTGATCGGCATAATCTTTTGCATCGTACTTGGCAAATTCATTGCCTTCAGGGTCAACGACTCGAATCTTGCCATCGTAGAAGTTGGTGTGGTTATTCTCATCGACCATGCCCATCGAGTAAGTCTGATGGGTGAAGGTATCCGAGACAATCAAATCAACGTAAGCTTTGTTGGCCAGCACGACGTCATCGAAGAGCTTCAGGCTGAACTCGCCAAAGGCGATATTATCGCGAGCGATCTGTTCAATATCTTTGCGAACTTCTTCAGTGACAGCTACGCTCCAGCCGCCGGGCAAACCGGCGACGGGGTGAATGCCGCGACCGCCTAACCACTGGATAACTTCGTGGTTGCGCTTGCGGTGCTGAATCACCTGTTTGCCGATATCGACGCCCACGGCGTGGATTACTCCCAGGATATTACGCTTGGCTGGATCGGAATCCGGGCCGAGGACAAAATCGGGGCCACCGAGGGCGTAGAAGTGGACGGCGTGGTCGGTGCAGTAGAAAGCCTCGTAGAACATCTCGCGAATTTTCTTGGTCACCGAGGGAGGTTCCACATGGAAGAGGGCATCCAGGGCTTTAGTGCCCGCCATATGATGGGCTTCAGGGCATACGCCGCAGATGCGATTGGTGATGCGGGGCATCTCTTCTGCGGGGCGTCCAACAGAGAACTGCTCGAAGCCGCGCAACTCAGGGATCTGGAGATAGGCATTGGCGACATTGCCTTCCTCATCGAGGAAGATTTCAATTTTGCCGTGGCCTTCCAGGCGGGTGATGGGATCAATTGTAATTCTTTTCATTGTCTTATCCTTTCCCATTACCATTAACTTTGGCTCGTCTAAGTAGGGAGTGGGCCATGCTGAAGCGATAGAATGTGCCGGCAGGATCGACGATGGTATCGACGACTGCCCCGATTTTCTCTTCCAGTTCCGCGTCTTCCATGCCGGGTTCACCGGCACCGATTACGGACGCAATTGCTGAGAGCATTTTAGCTCCCTGATCCTCTACGCCTGGCATTGGCCCGTAGCAGCCGCGACAGCCCATATTAACCTGTGGACAAAGCGCGCCACAGCCGCCGCGGGTTGCCAGACCCATGCAGACCAGGCCTTGATCGAGTAAGCAAACTTCAGGATCGGGGGTGATTTCGTAGGGGCGATAGAAGCGTTCGATGGCTTTTTCGCTCTTCACGCGATCGCATTCTTCGCAGACGGCCGTGTTCGTAACCCCAACAATGGACCCCTTGGGGGGTAACGGCGCGCCCTCTAAAAGTCCGGCCACCACAACCTGGAGAACAGCCCAGATTTGCGGCGGTTCAGGCGGACATCCGGGAAGGTAGTAGTCTACATCCACAACCTGATCCAGCGATTGTACCGTGTGGTAGAACTCAGGCAGAGTCAAGGTCCCTTCAGCCACATCCACAGATGTCAGAGGAACAACCTGGTTTGGGTTATCCAGCGAATGGTTTTCGCCATAAACTGTGTTGAAGGTGGCAGCTTTGGATGTCAGGTTTGAGAGTGCGGGGATACAGCCTTCATAGGCGCAGGAGCCATAGGCCACTAAGACCTTGGATTTCTGGCGCAGCAAGTGGGCCATGTGCTCACTCTCGGAATTGCGGATGGCGCCATTCCACAGACACACATCAATGTAGCCATCGGGATAGTTCTCGACATGGTGGACTTTGAAATCGGCAATGCAGGGGAAGAAGGCGATATCAAAGATCGAATCCACTGTCAGGATGTGTTCGTGGATGTTCAAAACGGAGATTTCACAACCACCGCAGGAGGCGGCCCAGTACATTGCTAGTTTCGGTTTTTCAGACATATTAAACCTCCTCAGGGACTGGAACGGCTACGTGGTGGCCATTGCCACTCAATACGGATTCGTTCCAGTTAAGTGGGCCAAGAGCGCGAATTTGTTCGGTCATCTTGTCTACTCTTTCGGCCAGGAAGATGCCTTCTGAGGCGGATGCCCACAAGAGTTGTACGCGGTCTTCCTCAATGCCCAGTTGACGTAGCATGGCTTTCAGCAAGATGAATCGGCGCAGGGCTTTGATATTGCCGGATACATAGTGGCACTCTCCAGGATGGCAGCCAGCGATGAGAACGCCGTCGGCGCCATCGCGCAGCGCCTTGAGCACGAATTGCGGGTCTACGCGTCCGCTGCACATAACCCGGATGGGCCGCATATTGGGGGCGTAGTGAATTCGAGCTGTACCTGCCAGGTCGGCCGCGCGGTAGGAGCACCAATTGCACAGAAATCCAACGATTACGGGTTCAAATTGTTCACTCATAGTTTTTTTCTCCTGTGTTCAGTTATCAATGGTCAGTTTTCAGTATCCAGATGTTTAGGCTCTGATCACTGTTTGCTGATAACTGTCTACGCGGATACCAGCTCCTTTTCAGGGCGCACGTCCCATAAAATGCCCTCGATTTGGGAGAATAGTTGGTCGTTGGTGAAGTGAGCGCCGCTGATGATGCCACTGGGGCAAGCGGCCACACAGGTGCCGCAACCCTGGCAGAGTGCGGTGATCACCTCGGAAACCTTTCGATCGGCGTGGAAGACGATGGCATTGTAAGGGCACATATTGTTGCAGATGCGGCAACCAGAGCAGTCTTCCTGGTTGATGGAGGCACGTACGGGTTCCATCATCACTGTGCCGAGGTTGATCAGCCCGGCCACGCGGGCGGCTGCGGCCGCACCTTGTGCTACACTGTCGGGGACATCTTTCGGGCCTTGACAAGCGCCCGCAATCAAGATGCCATCGGTCATCGTGGCTACCGGGTCCAGCTTGGGGTGGCGTTCGGTGAAGAAGCCATCGAAGTCGCAACCCATCTTGAAGAGTTGGGAAATTTCCTTCGAGTCGGGTTGGGCTTCCATTGCGGGGCTGAGGATAACCATATCCACAGGCACGCGTCGCTGGCGGCCAATGAGTGTATCTTCAACCTGGACGATGAGTTTGCCCTTTTCTTCGGGTTTGCGGGCGGCGTTGGTGACTTCGGCCACTTTGCCGCGGATGAAGTGGGTACCCTCTTCAAGCAGCCGGTTATAGAACTCTTCATAGCCTTTGCCCGGTGTGCGCATGTCGATATAACAGTTATAGACTTCGGCATCGGGGATGCGTTCGTGAACCAGATGGGCGAATTTCAGCGAGTACATGCAGCAAATCTTGGAGCAGTACTTGTGATAGTTCTCGTCACGCGAGCCAACGCAGTGGATGATCGCCACGCTCTTCGGCGCGGTCTTTTTATCGCGCAAGACGATTTTGCCATCGGTAGGCCCGGAAGCGTTGACCATGCGCTCGAATTCGATACCCGTGAATACGTTCGGCAGACGGCCATAGCCGTATTGCGGAATTTTGGTCGAATCGAAAAGCTGGAAACCTGTCGCAAGGATGATATTGCCCACGTCAACGGTGAGAATTTCATCTTGTTGGTCGAATTCAATTGAATTCGGTTCAGTTGGGCAGAATTTCTCGCAGGCTTTGCATTTGCCTTTTTGGAAGTAAACACAATTCTCTTTGTCGATGACGGGATATTTGGGAACAGCTTGTGGGAAGGGGCGGTAGATAACTTTGCGATCTCCCATACCCGCTTCGAAAATATCGTCAACGACATTGAAGGGACACTTCTCAATGCAAATACCGCAGCCGGTGCAGTGTTCTTCATTAACATAGCGAGCTTTTTTGCGAATAGATACAGTGAAATTGCCGATAAACCCATCTACCTTTTCAACTTCGCTCCAGGTGAGCAGCGTGATGTTGGGATGCTGTCCGGCATCGACCATTTTGGGGGTCAGGATGCAGGCTGAGCAGTCCAGGGTGGGGAAGGTTTTATCGAGTTGGGCCATGTGCCCGCCGATGGAGGGTTCTCTTTCAACCAAATATACATGGCGACCACCATCGGCAAGTTCCAGGGCGGCTGTGATGCCGGCAATGCCGCCGCCGACGACCAGCGTATTGGGGTTGATTTCTACGGGCAGTTGCTCCAGCGCTTCGTGATGAACGACACGTTCGATCGCCGCATTGGTGAGCGCTTTGGCTTTTTGCGTCGCGGCGGTTTCGTCATCTGTAGTCCAGGAGTCGTGCTCGCGGATATTGGCCATCTCGAACATGAAGGGATTTAATCCGCCTCGTTCGCAGGCTGTGCGGAAAGTCTTTTCGTGCATGTGTGGTGAGCAGGAGGACACCACGATGCGGGTCAGGCCTTTTTCTTTGATATCTTCCTCGATCAAGTCCTGCCCCAGGCTTGAGCACATAAACTTGTACTCGCGGGAAACTTCCACATTGGGTTGGTTCCCTGCCCATTCGGCAACATCCTCCACATCTACCACTTTGGCGATATTTGTGCCGCAATGACAGATGTATACTCCAATTTTTTCTTCACTCATAGGTCTCTCTCCTAATAGATTCTGCATGGTGAATTAATTCAAGACCTTTTTGTATGCTGCTTTTTTAAGATAGGTCAACTGACTTGCTTGCTAAGATATTTTTTGAAAAAAGGCGCTGCTGACACAAGTTCGCTGCCGATGCCGATTTTCTTGGGCGGAAGGCCCATGGCCAGGCCGAGCAGTTGGGTAAAGTAGAGTACCGGCAATTTAAAATTTGTGCCGAACTCATCGTTGACCTGTAGCTGATAGCATTCCAGATTGACCTGGCATAATGGACATGCGGTTGCAATCACATCGGTGCCGCAATCGACCGCGCTTTGTAAAAGCGTGCGCACCATATCGAGCGCGGCGTGGCGGCTGGTCATAATTAGTGAACCGCCGCAACAGCGCAGCCTTTCAGGGAAGTCAACCGCTTCGGCGCCCATCGCGGAAACCAATGCCTCAAAGAATTGAGGGTTTTCAGAATCCATACCATTATGCTTCGGGCGGACAATTTGGCACCCGTAGTAGGGGGCCACGCGCAACCCTTCAAGAGGGTTAGTGACTTTCGCAGCTACTTCTTCAACACCGATTTCGTTTGCGTAGACTTCAATGACATGGTGGACATTGATTTTGCCCCGGAATTGAAGATCATCTTCTTCGAGGGCATAATTGATATGTTCCGCCAGATCGGCATCTTCTTTGATGTACTTGTTGGTGAAGTATGCGTTTTTGTAGCAGGCACTGCACGGCGCCACCAAATCGAGGCCTTCTTTTTCAGCCATGGCCAGGTTTCGGGCTACCAGCGTGTAGGCCAGCAGTTGGTCAACATGGAAGTAGGTGGTCGCGCCACAGCAATTCCAGTCTTCTAATTCCTGAAGTTCTACCCCAAGCATACGGCTGGTCTCAACTGAAGAGTTGTTGTAGCTTAATGCCAACTTTTCGAGAGAACAACCGGGGAAGTAGGCAAACTTCTTCATTTTGCACCTCCCATCGGGATGATCCTGCGTATCATGTTTTTGAAATTATCCAGACGTTTAATTTTCGTCGGAAGCACAGGCATCCTGCCTTTGAGCATCATCTGTGTTGCCATATGGGCTTCCTGCAGCACTTCTTTGATCCCCATGCTGAACATGTAGGTTGGGGCCAAGAGAGGCTCATAGGAGCGCCCGCTGCGGACGATGGTTTTAACAAAGGTTTCTGAGAATGTTGGACCAACCAGATCATCGCGGTAGGTCTTGTGCCAGATCGAATAACGCTTTACGGCGTACATGACATCGGCAATATCAATTTGGGCCGGGCATCGCACGGTGCATTGATAACAAGAAGCGCAGAACCAGTAGGTGTTGCAATCCAGCACATCTTCTTTGAGGTCCGCATTGATCATCCCAATCAGCCGCCGAGGCGTTTGATCCATGAAATCCACTACCGGGCAGGAGCCAGAGCAAGTTCCACATTGGATGCAAGTCTTCAGCGGTTTGCCATGTGAAGCATACAGGAGGTTGGATATCTCTTGGCTGAATGTGGGTTTGGTTGCCATAAGCTTATTCCTGTTCTCCACTTGCTTTTTTTGCTGCTGCCTCTTTGAGCAGAGCATCAACTTTCTCTAAAAGCAATTTCGGGTCCACAGGTTTTTCGAGCAATTCATCTGTGGGGAGGATGCGCGGATGCACGGGCTGGCCTGGGAAAAGGAAAGCCATTTGCTCGCGGATTCCGGTGATAATCAAAACCGGCAGATTCCGCAAGACAGGGTCCTTGTTGAGCTTGCGTGCCACCATAACACCCTCCGCGCCTCTGCCCATCATGATATCGAGCAAAATCAGGTCGTAGGGTTGTGCAGCCAGCGCCGCGAAGCCATCCTTGGGGTTGTAGACCGCGTCAACATGATAATCTGCTTTTTCGAGAATCGCTTTGATCCCATCCACATAATCGGGATCATCGTCTATGATTAATAACCTCGTCTGGGCCATAAGAACCTCCTTAGTTCTGGATCCAATGGTTATTAAATTCCTGAGTAAATCTCTAACCGAGTGCGGGCAACCGGATTATAAATGTACTACCTTCGCCCAGTTTGCTTTCGACAGTGATTTTTCCGTTGTGAGCTTCAATAATACGCCGGGTTATTGCTAACCCGACACCACTCCTCCTTTCACCATCTGTTTTCGATTTGCCAACATAAAAATCTTCGAATAAATTGGGTATATCCTCTTCGGCGATACCTACGCCGTTATCACTTACCGAGATGAGAACTTCGTCGTCATGTTCTTCAACGGTGACAGAAACATGCCCGCCGATGTGCGTGTATTTGACGGCATTGCCGGCAATATTGGCAACTGCTTCAACCAGGGTGCCCTCGTCGCCACTCACCAAACTGTGCGACTTAGCGACATTAACATGGACATCAATATCTTTGCGGACGGCATGATTCTGAATATTCTCCATCGCCTTATCAATCACGGCGGGGATGGCTACGGGTTCAAAATTCTCACGAATGTTATTTATATCTACCGAAATGGCCCGCAGCCATGTGTTCACCAATTTGACGAGATCAGCGATGCGCGTTTGCAGGCGTTCAAGTTTTTCGATTTGTACAGCGCTGAGCACCTCTTTCAGGTCATCGGCCAGGACAAACAGGTTGGTTTGTACGGCCCCGAGGGGAGATTTTAGCTCGTGGGAGACTATCGCCGCAAAATGCTCGCGCAGCGTTTCTTTTTCTCGGCGCAGGGCAATCGTTTCGATCATTAGTTTTCTTCGGTCTAGGCCTCTGCGCACAATCAGCCGTAGTTCATCGGGCTTGAAGGGCTTGGGGAGAAAATCGAATGTGCCTTTTTTCATCGATTCGACGGCGGCATCAATGGTTGCAAAGCCAGTGATGACAATTGTCACAATTGTGGCATCAAATTCGTGGATTTTGTCGAGCACCTCATAGCCCGATAAACCGGGCATTTTTAGATCAACCAAAACCAGATCGGGGTGAAATTCATCCAATAAAGCGAGTCCAGCGATACCATTTCCGGCGGTGGCAATTTCATAATTGCCTTTTGCTAAAATATGGGTGCAAGAATCGCGGACAATTTCCTCGTCGTCAATGATGAGTATTTTGGCTTTCTCATCCATGTTGTGAACTCTCTTTGTTATTCCCGTTGGCCTTGAGGGGCAACCCAATGATAAATGTCGCCCCGCGACCAATTTCGCTCTCTACAGAGATTGATCCTTTGTGGCCTTTAATAATGCCATAGCTGATTGCCAAGCCCAAACCTGTGCCGTGCCCGATGTCTTTGGTTGTGAAAAAAGGGTCAAAGATTTTTTTCTGATTCATTTCGCTGATCCCTGGGCCGGTGTCGGAGAAAGCAATTTCGACAAAATCGCTTTCGGGTTTGTAGCGTGTGCTAATGGTCAGGTGTCCGCTCCCTTCCATGGCTTCGGCGGCGTTGACAATCATATTGATGAAAACCCGTTCAATCTGAGCATGATCGATGATTGCCATCGGAAGGTCTTCTTGAAAATACTTAATCACCAGAATATTGTGAAATAATGCTTGATGCTCAACCAGGGAAGCGCATTCGTGTAAGACTTCGTTAATACTGCAGAGCGCTTTTTCTGGCTTGCGTTGGCGAGAAAAATCCAACAGGCCGCGAATAATATCTCGGCAGCGGTTCGCCTGCCCAACTATTTTCTCAAGAGAAAAACGCGTTGTGGCATCATCGCAAGCGCCATCTTCCAGCAATAAATGGGAAAATGTAATGATGCCTTGCAGTGGGTTATTGAGTTCGTGGGCAATATTTGCCGAGAGCTGCCCAACCAGGGCAAGGCGTTCCGATTCCATGATGCGTTGGGTGGCGAATTCTTTAAGTTGGTCATCTCGTTTTTGCAGCGACTGCGCCATGCGGTTGAACGAAATCGCCAGGTATTGCAACTCGTCGTTTGTGCGCACGGTAACGCGCGTATCCAACTGCCCAGCGGCAATCTCTTTGGAGGCCGAAACCAGCTTCCGAATGGGATTGTGGATACCCCTGGCGAGAAAATAGGAAGCTACCAATGAAATTAACGCCCCGGCAATCGTGATTGCTAAAAATGTGATGATGGTGCGCTGCTGAATATCGAGATATTTTTGCTCCAGCACACCCACATATAAAATCCCGATCACGCGCCCATAGACATCATGGATCGGTTCGTAAGCGGTGATATACCAATTGTTGACCACGTAAGCCCGGTCGATCCACGGTTCGCCCTGCACGATGACACGGTTGTAAACATCTTCGGATACACGTGTGCCGATGGCCCGCTCACCGTTTTTATTTTTCACATTCGTGGAGATGCGTACATCATCCATGAAGATGGTCGCCGTGCCAATATCCTGGCCCTTATAGATTACGTCTTCATAGACGGTTTGTTTGATCTTGTCCACAATTTCGTAGTCTTTAGAGAGCAGGACACCGCCATAGACTACGCCAATGAGATTGTCTTCATAATCGAAGATGGGCGCGGCGGCTTTCAGCATCATGCCATCGGTGATCTCGGTTTCTTCACGCTCGCGCGCCAGGTGTGTATCAATGAGTTCGATATAAGCTTGTTTAGCTAACTCTGGAATATCGCGTTGTAATATCTCGCCACTGACGATGATTGTGGCCGCAGAAGGTTCTTTGCTGTACAGCGTTCGATTGATAATCGTGTCACTGCCCTGATTGTCGCCAGTGAGATCAGGGTTGCAGGTGCGGATGAGCACATAACCATATTTATCGGTGATAGCCAACACATCGAGATTTTCGGCTTTTTTGATGCGGTCGAGTTCATCGAACGCGGCATCTAAATTTCCATTGATGAGTGCATCCCGCAAGAAAAAGCGATTTGCTGTGGATTGCACGGTAGTATCGATCTGGTTAAGTTTGTTGTTGTAGATTTCTCTGGCCGAGTTGAGATCGTTGCGCACTTTTTCTTGGGCTTCGTCCAGAATCAGGCTGCTGATAAGCCGCTCGCCTACCACCATAAAAACAGAACTGATGAACACAATCACGAGCAAATAACTCAACATGAGCTTTACTCCAATTTGCACCCGCACACTGCGCAGCCGGAAGAAAAATCCGGTTGGCGGGTGGTGATCGGTGGTGATGGCTTCAGGCGAGTTCGTCATTATTCTGTCGGGTAAGCTGGTTGGTCAGGTGAATTTGACCAACCAACTTATTCACATTGCCTCGAAAACAAGCTCGATCAAATCTTTTACAACGATATATGCTTCGTTGCCGGTTGTTTTAACGGCATCAGCGTACATGGTGACATCTTTGGGGCAGGCGACGATGAAGTCGGTTACAGCATTAAGTTCAACCGCCTCGCGGATACGGGCTTCGCTGGGACGTTCGCTCATCTCGCCCTCAGCCATCCAGATGCGCCCGCCGCCTGCGCCGCAACAGAAAGCCTGATCGCGGCAACGGGGCATTTCAACGATCTCGCATCCTGTAGCTTCGATCACGCGCCGCGGCGCGTCGTAGATGCCGTTGTAGCGCCCCAGGTAACAGGGATCGTGGTAGGTAACTTTGTAGCCCAGATTTTTTGTGAACCTGAGTTCACCTGATGCAATTAGTTGGTCAAGCAATTCGGTATAGTGCAGCACGGGCTTTTTTCCGTTGCCGTTGGCGGGATATTCATTCTTGAGGGCGTTATAGCTGTGCGGATCCGTTGTGACAATGGTCTGATACTCGCTGCGTTCCAGAGCTTTCAGATTCTTTTCAACCAGCATCTCGAACAGCCCTTCTTCGCCCGCGCGACGCACATCGTTGCCGGAGTGATTCTCGCCTTTGTAGAGAATGCCAAAATCCAGGCCGACTTTTTGGAATACGACGGCGGTTTTCTTGGTAATTTCGGTCAGAGTGGGGCTGTAGGCAGCGTAATCGCCCACGAACCACAGATATTCGACCGGCTCCTTGCCCGCGTCTTTGATTTTGGGTTCAATTCCCTTTGACCAGCGCGCTCGCATACGCTCGGATTGCCCAAACGAATTGCCGTAGCGCCCCAAGTTGGTGAGCGCATCTTGTAATTCGGCATCCACATCGCCTTCGATGACCAGATGACGGCGCATATCAACAATTGTGTCCAAGTGCTCGATTAGCACCGGGCACTCGTGGATGCAGGCTCCGCAGGTGGTGCAGGCCCACAACGCTTCGGGCAGGATGGCTTCGCCGACTAGCTGGGAGCCGTTCGAGTGTAGTGCATCTCGAATGGAGAGGATCAACTTCTTCGGGCTGAGCGGCGTCCCCGCGGCAAACGCCGGGCAAGCCTCCTGGCAGCGTCCGCATTCGGTGCAGGCATCCCCATCGAGTAACTGTTTCCAACTTAAATCACTCAATTGGCTGACATAAATCGGCTCGCCTGTTGGAGTTTCTTTGGCTGGCGACAATGCGCCGAAGGACGTATCCAGCTTGGAGAAGAAGGCGTTCAGCGGCCCGGTGAGGGCGTGCATGAGCGTGCTGACGGGCAGTGTGATGAGCGTGATCGCTACGATGAGTAAGTGGAAAACCCACACGCCAAGATGCCAGCCGGTAAGTGTTGCCTCGGATGCGCCGGTGACGATCCAAAGTTGGGCCAGCGCCCAGCCTGCGGGCGATGACCATGCCCAGGCGGGTTGTTCTACCGCCAGCCGCAGCGATTCGGTGAACAGGCCGCCGAGCACGATCAGCGTAATCAGCGTCAGCGATCCGGTGAAGCCCGCCTCCAGCGTCAGACGGCGTGGTTTTTGCACATAGCGTCGGTAGATAGCCATCCCTGCGCCGACCAGGAACACGATGGTGAAGGCATCGAGGATGAATTTATAAACGATCAGGGTGTTGCCAAAGAGAAACTCGAAAAAATGGTCATGGATGGTAGCCAGTGCCGTGCCCAGGAAGAAGACAAAATAACTCCAGGCGATGGCAACGTGCATTATGCCAGGATAGCGTTGGCGCAGAACTTTGGTTTGAACGATAGCATATTGAATCAGCCGCCCCAGCCGCAGGTGGAGTTTATCCCAGCGCGCTTCAGGCTGCCCGATCTTCCACCACAGGCTGGCCTGGCGATAAAAGCGGAACAGCATAACAAAGGCCGCCAGGAACATAATCGTGTACACATACAGTTCCGGCGCGCCCCAGTTATGCGGTATGCCCCAATAATTCACTCGTTCAGGCATGGCGTTCTCCTAAATTGACTTCCGATGTTCTTGAGATTTCGGAAGTCTCGTATTTACGCGCCCTCCAGCGCTTCCAGCAGCGGATCAATCAAATCGAAAAGATCAATCTCCGCGCCGTATGTGGCAATATCGAAAATCGGCGCATCGGGGTCCATATTGATGGCGATAATCATCTCGGCGTCAGCCATGCCCTCCACATGCTCAGGCGCGCCGCTGATGCCCAGCGCCAGATACAGCTTGGGTTTCACGCTCTTGCCCGATTTGCCGACCATGCGCGCTGTTGGTAGCCAGCCCTGATCGACCACCGGGCGTGAGGCGCAAACTACGCCGCCCAACAATTCGGCCAGTTCCTCGGCCAGTTCAAGATTATCTTCGGTTTGGATGCCGCGCCCCACGGCAATGAGCACATTTTCGGCGGAAATATCCACATCGGCGACTTCTGGCTCGATGTATTGCTTCAACGAAACGCGGGGAGCCGCAATACTGACCTCGAAGGTGGTCACTGCCGGTGAAGTTTGGGCTTGTCCCTGGGCGGGTTTATACCCTCCGGGAATCACGGTAACGAGCGTGGTGACTTCATCTGAGAGCGCGCTTTCGGCCATAATCTTGCCGCCGCAAATCTGGCTGATAAGATTGCCATCCGCAATCTGAACGCAAGAACTCACCAGTGGCAGCCCCAGGCGGGCTGATAGCACCCCGGCCACATCCGAGCCGATGGATGTGCTGCCGAAGAAGGCTGCCCGTGGCGCTTCTTTGGAGAGCAGCCCCGCTAGCGCCTGTGTGTACGCATCAGATGTAAATTCGGCCAGGGAGGAGTGATCGCCATAGAGAACGTGGTTTGCGGCTAAGTTGCTGGCGAGTGCCTGAGCGTTGTGCCCCAGCAACACAGCAACTACTTCGCCGCCAGTCGCCTGGGCCAGATCACGCGCTGCGGCCAGCATGATATAAGAAATATCGGCAACTTGCCCGCGTAGATGCTCAACTACAACAAAAATATCTTGATTCATCTGCATCCTCCTTTCACACCAATCCGGCTTCTTTGAAGATTTCAACCAGTCTGGCGGCGACTTCTTCTTCATCGCCTTCCAGCATCTCGGCGCGTTCAGCGGCTTCGGGTACATACATGCGTTGCACCATTGCCCCGCCGCTTGCATCCAGATCGCCAACTTCTTGCTCGTCGATCGTGGCGGTCTTCATCATCTGGCGCACTTTGCTGATCGCCACATAGCGCGGCGGTTCCTCACCAGCCTGGATACCCAGCACAGCAGGCAAAGTGACTTCCATTTCAGCGATCAAGCCCCCCGGGTATTCCTTGCGCGCGACTACGGTTTCCCCCGAAACAGAAACACCCGAGATATAGCCGACATACGACATCCCCAAGTATTCGGCTACTAAGGGGCCAACCGATCCATCCAGGTCGTCGTTGGCTTGCACGCCCGTGAGTACCAGGTCTGGCTTGAGTTCTTTTGCTGCGCCAGCGAAGGCGCGCGCCAGCGCATGATTGTTTATGCCATCTTCAAAATCACCTTTTAGCATAATTAGGCGATCTGCACCTTTGGCCGCGATGGTGTAGAGCATCTCATTCGCCCCTTCGGCTTCCGGTGCAATCACAGTAACTTCGCCCCCTGATCGCTCTTTCAATATAATGGCCTGCTCAGTGGCATGGTTATCGAATTCGTTGATGATCAGGCGCAGCCATTCCATATCAAGTGCGGTGCCACTTTCGGCAATCTCAAGTTCTTCAACGAGATCCGGCACGAGTTTGGCCAAAACCACGATATTGGTCATCTTTCACCTCCTGATTTGCTTACAACGCGTCGGCTAAGAGTTCAATAATATCCTTGACAATGAGCTTGTCGGCTCCGGCTACGGTTTTGGCGGCGTCTTCAAAGCGAGGCGGTTCGTAGGGGCAGGCAACAGCCAGCACGTCTGCTTGAGTATCGGCTGCTTCTTTGACGCGCCAATCGGAGAGACGTGCGCCGGACTTTTCCCATTGGAAGCCATCCAGCCACATTCCGCCGCCGCCGCCGCCGCAGCACAAACTGGTGGTGCGATTATGCTCCATTTCAACCAGTTCTATGCCGGGAATCGCCTCTAAAAGCTCTCGCGGCGCATCGTAAACGCTATTGGCGCGGCCCAAATAGCAGGGATCGTGGTACGTGACGCGCATTTCCCCATTTCCCTTTAGCAACGCCTTGATGCCATCAAGATGTTCGACAAGAAATTCGGTGTAGTGTCGCACCGGGTATTTGATGCCCAGCGCAGGGTATTCGTTCTTGAGTGCGTTATAGGCATGTGGATCAGTCGTGATGATTTCGCCAAATTCGTACTTGCTGAAAGCTTTGCCGTTCTTTTCGGCGAGCACTTCAAACAGACCGCGTTCTCCTGCCAGACGCTGCGAATCGCCATCGCTGCTTTCCTCGGGGCCAAGAATGCCGAAATCGATTCCCAGGGCATTCAGCAGCTTGAAGAAAGCGCGGGTGGTTTGCTGCACGCGCGGGTGGTAGGATGGATAGTCGCCCACGAACCAGAGTACGTCCACCGGGCGTTTGAGCTTGCGCATAATGGGTACTTCAGGCTCCAGTCCGTTGGCCCATTCTGCACGCTTGCGTGGGGACTCGCCCAAGGGGTTCCCGTAGCGCTGTGAGAATTCCAGCGCGCTTTGCAGTTCTGTGGGGATATTGCCCGCCAGAAGCATTTCTTCTTTGGCGCGGGTCATCAGCCCGGGGGTCAGTGGAATGTTCTTCGGGCACACCTCCACACAGGCGTAGCACGATACACACATCCAGACAGAATCGCTCTCGACGACTTCATCAAAAATGCCTGCGCGCAACCAGGAGATCATCCTTCCGGGCGGGAAATCCATCACGTATCCCAGGGGACATACTCCGCTACAGTTGGCGCATTGCAAACAGGTTTTGATATTTTCGCCGTCAGCAACATCAAAAAGGCTTTGATAAAATTCTTGGGTAAAAGGTGAAAAATGAGAAATGGTATTCGCTGCCATCAGGTACCTCCTACTTTTTGGCGGCAATGGAGGCTGAGACTCTGATAATTACGAAAAGAGCAATGAGAGCCCCGAGAGAAAAATACTCTTTCAGGCCGAATCTCCCCTGGGTTCCATCGGCCTGTTATGCGCATATAGATTGTAAAATAGATGGTATTCGCGCTGCACTTACTATATAAAAAGGTAATGGCTCTCAATAGTGGAAAACATCATAGGCCGAGCCGCCTTTTGTCATTCAAAAACATCTAAATAATTTGGATGGATTATGTGTGATTAACTTTTTTGCAAGGTGAGATGAATATTTGCTAAGAAGGCGCCTGGCGCAAAAAGATGGTTGTTGCTTCGCGGTACAATTGGCGGATGGACTAATGCAAATTTCTGGACCCTGCAAAAAATGAGCGTATCAGCTTATGAGGGCAAATGAGGAGTGTATGAACGCAATCGATAAATTACATGCTTTTGGGCAATCGCTTTGGTACGATAATATTGAACGGCATTTGTTGGTAAATGGTGAAATGGCGGCGATGGTAGCGCGCGGCGAGATTCGCGGAGTAACATCAAACCCAAGCATATTTAGCAATGCAATTGTCAATTCGCATAATTATGACTATGACTTAGTTACGCTGGCTGAAGATGATTATTCGAGTGAGCAAATCTATGAGAGTCTTGCGATAGCCGATATTCAAGGCGCGTGTGATGTTTTTCTGCCGCTTTATGAGCAAAGCAATGGTGGAGATGGCTATGTTAGCCTGGAGGTAAGCCCATATCTGGCGCGCGATACTGAGAAAACCTGCCTGGACGCGGCGCGTCTCTGGAAGCGTGTTGGTCGCCCTAACCTGATGATAAAGATTCCCGCTACGGTGGAAGGCTTGCCTGCGATTACGCGCACAATTGCTGCGGGAATAAATGTCAACGTGACCTTGATCTTTTCGATCCGCCGGTACGAGGCCGTTATGGAGGCTTATTTAACGGGTTTGGAACAGCGCTTGGCATCCGGGGAATCGATTGATGGGATTGCCTCTGTGGCCTCATTCTTTGTCTCGCGCATCGATTCGAATATCGACGCGCGCTTGCAGGCCATTGTAGACGCAGGCGGAGATTTGGCGCCGCGCGCGGCAGCCTTGCTAGGGAAAATTGCCATTGCCAATGCACGGCTAGCCTTCGTACGCCACAAAGAGGTTTTTGCAGGCGAACGGTGGGAGAAGATTGTCGAGATGGGAGGTCAGATCCAGCGCGCATTGTGGGCTTCAACGAGTACCAAGAATCCTGCTTATAAAGACACGCTTTATTTGGACGAATTGATTGGAGCCAATACAGTCAATACGGTTCCTCCGGCGACCCTGGTAGCTTTTGGCGATCATGGCGTGGCAGCGTTGACTCTGGATAAAAATGTTGCTGAGGCACAAACAGCGATGGATGAACTGGCCGTGCTAGGGATTTCGATAGATGCTGTGACGCAGGAACTTGAAGTTGATGGCGTGGAAAAATTTGCTGAAGCCTTCACTGTACTGCTAAACGCAGTCGAACAACGTATGCGACGCGTATAGTTGCCTATTTTTTCTGCCACGCATTTAAATGGAGCCACAGATGAATGTCGATTCACGCGGATGAAAAAAAACGAATCAGCGTTTATTTGTGTTCATCTGTGGTTCTTTTGGCCTGGAAAGATAATTGGGGTGCGGAGCACCCCACACACCCCTATTTTTCGGCAATTTCTTACGGCGCGGTGGAAGCCATATTAAAGCTACTTTCCAACAATCACATTACATAAGTGTAGATGTAGAAAAAACTATTACCAGAAGGATACTTAATGAACCGCAGAAATTTTTTGAAGATCGTCACCGTGCTGGGGGGCGCGCTGGCGATGAGTCGCTGTGATATGCTGAAAGAGGGCGATGAGACTATTATTGTGATTGGGGCAGGAATTGCAGGTCTCAGCGCTGCGAACACACTTCAGAATTGGGGTTATAAAGTGATCGTTTTAGAAGCGCGCCCGCGTGTGGGTGGTCGTATCTGGACTAGCAGGGAGTGGGAGGCTGCGCCGCTCGATATGGGCGCCTCGTGGATCCATGGGGTCAATAACAATCCGATTGCGCGTCTGGCTGACGCGAATTCTATTAAAACGGTTGAAACGGATTACGACAATCAATGGATCTACGATGAATCAGGTAATGAACTCACCGACGCGGCCTATGACAGACTTGAAGAATTTGAGGCATTGGTGCAAGCCTATGTAGCCGAAACAATTGAGACTTTGGATGACGACGTTTCGCTGCAAACTATTTTAGATATGGCACTTGCTGAAGAAGATATCTCGGCGGATGAGAAGCAAATTATTTTGTATCTCCTCAATACAATTGTTGAGCATGAGTATGCCGCGGATATCAACAATTTATCGGCGTTTTCTTTCGATCAGGGCGAGGAGTTTGGGGGTGAAGATGTTATTTTTCCCGAGGGGTACGATCAAATCATTGCGCTGCTTGCTGACGGGTTGGACATCCGTCTTAACGTATCAGTTCAACGCGTGGCGTATGGCGATGATGGAGTGACAGTAAACACCAATCAGAATACCTATCACGCTGATCGCGCTGTGATCACATTGCCCCTGGGGATACTCAAAAGTGGGCGTGTAGCATTTTCGCCTGACCTGCCCGCGGATAAGCAAAATGCTATTCAGAAATTGGGTATGGGTTTGCTCGATAAAGTTTATCTACGATTCCCCAACATATTCTGGCCGAAAGAAGCTGATTTACTGGGCTATATTGGCGCACAGAAGGGCGAATGGGCAGAGTGGTTGAATATTGCCCACTTCACGGATGCGCCAATTTTACTTGGTTTTAATGCGGCTACTTTTGCACGCCAAACTGAAAGCTGGTCTGATCTGCAAATTGTTGACGGCGCTATGGAAACCCTGCGCACCATGTTCGGTGCCAATATTCCCGATCCATTGGACTGGCAAATTACGCGTTGGGCGGCGGATCCTTTCGCTTTGGGTTCCTATTCTTACCTGACTCCCGGAACCGATGGCGACACACTGGAAGCCCTGGCAGCTCCGGTTGCCGGGCGCTTATTTTTTGCCGGTGAAGCCACTTCGAGCGAGTATCAGGCAACAGTTCACGGGGCATATCTATCGGGCATACGCGCGGCAGAAGAACTTTGGGATGCATAAGCTCAATTACGGCAGTGCCCTCAACATTCCAAGATAATCCATCTGATGCACAATGCAGAAAAGCTCGCCACCAGCAATTTGCTGGCGGCGAGTTGCTATCCAGCGCTCCAGCAAACCGGCATCGATATCGGGCTGGCGGCGCATTTCCGTTTCAATAAAATTGAGTAAATGCTGCAAGAAGACACCTTCATTATGCGCATAGCCACTATTGTTGGCGTAGATTACCCAGTCTGAACTGCCTGCAGCGAGAATTTCAACGCCATGTTGTTGCAATTCGCCAAAGAGATGCCGCCCGGCGCGGCTGTCCCCGCTAAGTAGGCCATCGGTGTGGCGCTCATCCATCGTCTGGTTGTAGCGTGCCAGAATTTGAGTTTCGAAATCGGGCAGCAGCGGCGGCTCGAAGATCGTCAGGCCATCATAGTTGATCGTGGTATAAAACAATCCGCCGGGTTGGAGCGCGTCCAGCAGGCGCGGTAAGGCGCTGGGTAGATGAAATAAGTCCAGAACCGCATGAGCGATCATCGTATCCCAGGCCGCGGGTTGAGCTGCCAGCAAGGGGAAAATATCGCCACAGATCGTTTCGATCTCCATTTGACGCTGCGCTTGCATCAGTCTGAATTTGCCATCCGAAACGCGCTCAAAGCGACAACCAGCTTTCGCGGCCCAATTTTCCAAATAAATTTGCGCATAGGCAATATTTTCGGCATTTGTATCGACCAGCGTGTAGCAGCAGTTGGGTAGCGCTTTGTTTTCCAGCAGGCGCGCCAGCATTGTGCCGATCCCACCACCGACTTCGAGTATTTCCAGCCGCTCATTCACCGCGGCGCGCTTTTGCAGGCTTTCGGCAAACTGGTTCCACACGCGCAAATTCAGGGCGCGGTCATCGACGCTTTTCTTGCTCAGCAAATAGTCAATGAAGGGGGGCAGTTGATTTGTTTGCATCGCTTTTTCCATAAGTGCTTTCCAAAAAATCGTTGACAGAGGCGCTCATGCCTGCCCAGGTGGGGCTGGTTGCGTAGTGTTTGCGCGCAGCCAGCCCCATCTTTAGCAATAGGCCGCGGTTAGCGCTCAATTGTTGAATATGTGCGGCCAGCGCGGCGTCGTCGTGTGGCTCGATCAAGAATCCATTTTCGCCGTGGCGAATGGTTTCGTGGGCGGCCCCTGCGCGGGTGGCAATCGCCGGCAGGCCAAAGGCCATCCCTTCCAGGTACACAATCCCGAAACCCTCATAGGTGGAGGGCACAATCAGCACATCGTGCTCGCTCAGGTAGCCGGGTAATTGATTGGCATCCAGGGCGGGAATCAGTTTTACGGGGATTCGCTCGCCGAGTCTGGCGGCCAGCGCCCGGATGCGGCGGGCGTATCTCGGTTCGGGTTGCTGACTGCCGATCAGCGTGATTTGCAGATCGGGGGAATCCAGTGCAAGGCAGGCCTGCAAGAGCAGGTGGGGCTGTTTGCGGCGGGTGATACTCCCCAGGAAGAGAATCCGCAATGGGCCGCGCCGACCCACCCTGAGCCTGATCTGATCGTCGTTGAGCGCCATTTTCAGGCGATCACCACCGGGGAAGGCAATCACATTGGGAGGCATAGTATCTACAAATTGCGCCACGCTCAACTTCGTGGTCTGACTGTTGAAGATAAATCCATCCACGCTTTGCAGGTAGCTTTGTTCTACCCCGTGGTAGAGCGGCATGAGCGCGGCGGGGTGCTGCTCGCTGGCGCGCAGATGATGGACGAGGGCGAGGATGGGGTACTGGATTTCGCCGCGCAGCCGCCGGTTGACGCGCCCCAGCGAGGGGTGGCACAGCTCATCCTGGATGAGGACATCTACGTTGAGGCGGCGCAGGCGATGGTAGAGCGAAGGCGAGAAGTTGTCGCACAGGTGAGCGACGTAATTGCGCCACGGCAGCGAGATGATTTCGACCGTGTGGCCGCGGGCGCGCAGATCGTCTACCAGATAGCGGTCGTAGATATACCCGCCGCTGATTGTTTCCAGGCTGCCGTAGATCAGCAGACCAATTTTCATTGCATTTAAATTTCCACGCGATAGGAGGCCCAGGCGATTTCATTTTCCCAAAGCTGGATGGTGATGGCGTTCAGCGTGCTAGCCTGGATACGCCCGGCAAGGCTTTCACACAGGATGCGCGAAAAATGCTCAATCGAGGGGTTCAACCCGGCGAATGCAGGCATTTCGTTAAGGGTCTGATCGCGGTATGCGGCAATCAGGGCGTCGAGATTGGCTTCGATATCCACGATGTCAACCAGATACCCGTGGCGATCGAGCGTGTTGCCATGCAATTGCACTTCGATGAAATAGTGGTGGGAATGCAGGTCATTTTCAGGCCCCCAATCTCCACCGACGAGATAATGCTGGGCGATAAAATCGCGTTTGACGGCTACAGTATACATGGGACTCCTTTACATCAATATTTAAAAATAACTTGAATGGCCTGCTGCGGGTTCTCGTCGAGCAGGCGGTAGGCGACAGTAGCATCATTCAACGGGAAGCGCTGGGTGATGAAGCGTGCCGGGCTGATTTCGGCCAGCATCTTCAGGGCGCTGGCGAAACGGCGGGTTTTATCCCAGCGGCCCTGGAAGCGCGGCGCAATACTGCTGACCTGACTGCTTATAATCTGGATGCGCTGGCGGTGAAAATCGCCGCCTAAATTGATGGCAGCCTGCTTTTCGCCATACCAGGAGCCGATCACAATCCGGCTGCCGAATCCGGCCAGGGCGATGGCGGTGTTGAGCGCAGCGGGTGCGCCGCTTAGTTCATAGATCAGATCGGCGCGGGGATGAGGCGATGGCGCCAGTTCATCGGGATGCAGCGCGCGCGCCCCCAGTGTGGCGGAGGCCTCCCGGCGGTTGGCGTAAAAATCGAGTGTGACCAAATCTTCGAGCGGAAATCGCGCCAGCAGCGCCGCGGTTAGCAGCCCAACAATGCCCTGCCCAATGATTGCCACGCGCTCGCCGATTACGGGCTGCCCATCCATTACCAGGTTGACTGCTGTTTCCATGTTGGGCAAAAAAGCGGCATCTTCGCTCGACAAATCTTTGGGCAGACGCACTAACCCTGAGGAGGGCGCGCAAAAGTGCGTTTCATGCGGGTTGAAGGCAAAGACGCGTTCTCCCAGCCAGCCTGCATCCACGCCATCCCCCAGCGCGATCACTTCCCCGATGGCGGCATAGCCATATTTGAAGGGGTACTGAAAACCGCCTTCCAGGGCAGCGATACTCTCATCGAGAGCCATTTGTTTAGGGGCCTGATCGCGGTAGATCAACATCTCGGTGCCGGGGCTGATCGCCGAAAGCCGCGTCTGCACTTGCACCGCGCCCCGGTGCGGTGCGGGGCAGTCTTCGCTGCGAACTTCAAGCCGGCGCGGGCCGGTGAAATAAAGTGATTGTCGTAAGGGCATAGCCTTGCTTCCGAACGATGAAATGTGTTAATTTTGGATGAAACCCCAAACAATGAGATTTTCTTCGAGTTGGGTGCTAAACACTGACCGTAGATGAGGATAGCTCTTCACAGACTTCCCATTACCAAGCGGAGACTGGATGCTTTTTACACCGCCTACCCAAATTGGGGCAATCGTCAGAATGACGAGATTCACCAACCCGTCGTGCAGAAAACTCTCGATAATTCCCGCGCCGCCCTCGACCATCAAGCGGCGGATGCCGTTGGCGTGCAGGCTTTTGAGGACATGCCGCAAATCCAGCCGGTGGTTATCATCAGCAGGTGTTGGGAAGACGCGGTAATTCACCTTTTCTGGCTGCATTGGCGCGTTTTCGGCGCAGAAAACCCAGGCCGGTTTCGGGTGAGTGTGGAGGCGGGCGGTTGCGGGTAAGCGGAGTTGCGAGTCGAGAATTATGGGCTGGGGGTCCTCGTCGTCAACAAAACGCACGGTGAGTTGCGGATCATCGGAGAGCACTGTGCCGATGCCCACTAAAAGCGCATCGTGCCAGGCGCGCAGGCGGTGCGTCAGGGTGT
>JACKQG010002530.1_pt1 | contig 23758 bp, 19 predicted proteins | sample 8237621 | NCBI WGS metagenome assembly JACKQG01 (sample SAMN15677084, study PRJNA649215) | marine metagenome | biome: marine; feature: Black Sea; material: saline water; isolation source: suspended particulate matter (SPM) from the Black Sea western gyre | collected 2013-06-09/2013-06-10 | depth... | reverse complement strand
GCGGGCTTCTAATTCTTCTTTTACTTTTTTCAATTGTTTCCATTTACCCGGACTGGCTGTGGTTTAAGAACTTAGGTTTTTTCCCTGTTTTCTGGACCATGCTATTGACCAAATTCGGATTTGGTTTTGTGATCTGGCTGTTTTTGATCCTGATCATCACCGTTAACCTCTATATCGCCAGACGGTTGAGCCCAGGTGCCGGTTCTCAGGCCGGATTCAGGGATGGCGGCGGGTTTGCTTCTCAGGTCGGCCTTTCCGCAAATACGCTCAATCTGCTTTTCTTGGCCTTTATCCTGATTGCCGGTTTCATTATCGCATCAAAAGGATCAGAAAAGTGGGATACCGTTCTTCGCTTTCTCTATCGGCAACCGTTTGGAAGTACGGATCCTCTCTTTGACAAGGACATCGGTTTTTATGTGTTTGCTCTTCCTTTTTATGAATTTATCCGGAGCGGACTGCTGATCCTTTTTTTCTTTGCCGCCGGCCTGATCATCATCTGGTATTTGAAAAACGGAGCGCTTCAAATCATCGGTGAAGTCGTTCAAGCGGATGGTTCGCCACCCTCTATCCCAAAAGTTGTTGTTGCACCGGAGGTCAAAAAACACCTCATTTTCTTAGGGGGAATTATTGTCTTACTCTTAGCCTGGGGATATCAACTCAAAATCTATGGCCTTCTCTATTCCACACAGGGGCCTGCATTTGGCGCCAGCTATACGGATGTACATATAAAGGTGTGGGCCTTCAGGCTCTTAATCGTTGTCTCTTCTGCCTTCGCTGTTCTGCTTTTCCTCAATACCTTTAAGCCAAGGACAAAACTTATCCTCTTAAGCGGGGCGGTCTGGGTGGGATCTATACTGCTTTTTGCTACCGTACTCCCCATCGCAGTAGAGAAATTTGTGGTTAAGCCCAATCAACTGGAAAAAGAATCCAAGTATATTGCCTATAACATTGACTGCACCCGTAAGGCCTACAATCTGAACAAGATAAAAGAGGTCAGCTTTGAGGTGAATGACAAGCTGAGTCTGCAAGACGTGAGGAAGGAGAGCGTCACCATCCAAAACATCAGGATCTGGGACGAACGCCCTTTGCTCCAAACGTACAGGCAGATTCAGGCCATACGGTTATATTACAATTTTAACAATGTAGACGTAGACCGTTATAAAATCAATAATCAGTACCGCCAGCTCATGCTGTCAGCCAGAGAGCTGCTGGTCGATCAACTTCCTCCTCAGGCCAACACCTGGGTGAACCGGCATCTTACCTATACCCATGGCTACGGCCTGGCCGCAAGCCCGGTCAATGAAGTTACCACTGAGGGGCTGCCCCGCCTGTTTATCAAAGACCTCCCTCCCGTCTCTGACGTTGAACTGAACGTTGAGCGACCGGAGATATACTATGGAGAAAAAACCGCTCAATATGTCCTGGTAAAGACCACTGCCAAAGAGTTTGATTATCCCAAGGGCGACAGCAACGTTTATACTGTTTACCAGGGTAAGGGGGGGGTTCCGATTAATTCATTTATCAGAAGGATTCTCTTTGCCATTGAATTTATGGATCCCCAGATACTCTTTACTACCTATCTAACACCTGAGAGCAAAATCATGTATAAACGCAGGATTAAAGTCAGGGCAAGTGCCATCGCCCCTTTTCTGAGATATGACAATGATCCCTACCTGGTACTTTCTGAGGGAAAACTCTACTGGATTCTGGATGCCTATACCACCTCTGACATGTATCCTTATTCCCTACGATCCTACGGCCTCTTCAAGAACAAGCCTCTCAACTACATCCGCAACTCCGTCAAGGTCATTATTGATGCCTACAACGGTGATGTCTCTTTTTATCTGATTGATGAAGAGGATCCGATTGCCAAGGTCTATGGGGAAATATTCCCCGATCTGTTCAAGCCGTTACAGAAGATGCCCGAGGACCTGAAAACGCACATACGCTACCCCCGGGACCTCTTCAATGTCCAGGCAGCCACATACACGAGATATCACATGGAAGAGGCCCAGGTGTTCTACAATCAGGAGGACCTCTGGCAGCTCCCGGACGAGCTGTATGGCGATAGCCGGCAGAGAATGGAACCTTATTACATCATCATAAAACTGCCCGAAGGTCAGAAAGAGGAGTTTCTTCTGATGCTCCCGTTTACCCCCTCCAAGAAGGATAATATGATCGGCTGGTTAGCGGCCAGGAGTGATCTGCCCAACTACGGAAGTCTGATTGTTTATAAACTGCCCAAGGAAAAACTGGTCTACGGACCGATGCAGATTGAGGCCAGGATAGATCAGCAAACCGATATTTCACGGGAGTTCAGCCTGTGGGGCCAGTGGGGATCCAGGGTCATCAGAGGGAACCTATTAGCGATTCCCGTGTGTGATTCCTTTATCTACGTGGAGCCGATTTACCTGGAAGCCATACAGGGAGAGAGAATTCCGCCTCCAACAGGAGAATCTGAGTCCAAGGGTTTCGGAAAATCCCGGGCAAGACAGGGAGCGTCCCCAACCGTGAGATCCGCCGCACTACCTGAATTAAAAAGGGTTATTGCAGCATTCGGTAACCGTGTTGCCATGGCAAAGAACCTTGACAATGCCTTGAGCAGTGTACTGGGAGGAGAGATATTGCCCACTGAGTTAGCCATCCCGGCCGCTAAGGAGATCCTCAAATCTTCTAACCTGGGAGTCCAGGCCCTGGAACACTACAATAAAGCAAAGGCGTATCTGCGCCAGGGGGACTGGGCAAGTTATGGAACGGAGCTTGAAAAACTGGAGGAAGTTCTGCAGCAACTGGCCGCCACAACAGAAAAGAGGAAACCATAATCGTCCCTGCAAATGGCAGATGCCCGGAGGAAAGGTACAATGTCCACCAACCGGTTGGCTTTCCGTACAACGCTGATGGCATTCGTCTTCATTTTCGTGGCCGGTGCCGCAAAAGCCCAAACCTCACTCAATACAGAACTCGCGCCATTCCTCGTCCGGTATGACCTCCCGGCCCTTGCCGCCGCCGTAGTTAAGGACGGCAAAATTCTCGCGGTCGGCGCGGTGGGCACGCGGAAAACCGGTGCCAAGATTCCGGTGACCCTGAATGACCGCTTCCATCTGGGTTCAGACACGAAGGCGATGACAGCGCTACTGGCGGCGATGCTTGTGGAGGAAGGAAAACTCCGATGGAATTCGACCGTCGCCGAGGTCTTTCCGGAACTTGTGGATAAGATGGATCATAGGTTGCGACGAGTTACGCTCGAGCAGCTACTTTCACACACGAGCGGTATTCCGGCAGACAACGAAGCCTTCGGGAACCTCCTCAGTAAGTCAATGTTCCAGGATGGAAACCTCGACGAGTTGCGCTATTGGTTGATCCAGCAGTGGCGTATGCTGCCGCTGGTGTCCGAGCCGGGCAGCAAGTTCGCCTATGCGAATATGAACTATACGATCGTGGGTGCAATGATAGAGAGTGTCGGGGGCAAGACGTGGGACGAAATGGTCACTGAACGCGTCTTCACCCCGCTTGGGCTCAAGACAGCGGGTCTGGGCGCCCAGGCCACGCTGGGCAACATAGATGCGCCTCTTGGTCATGCGATGGTGGACAGGAAGACCAAAGCATTTCTCGCAGGCCCGAACGGCGACAATCCGGCCGTCATCGGCCCTGCAGGGATTGCTCACATGTCGGTCCTCGATTTCGCCCAATGGGCCGGCTGGAACGTGGGCGAGGGCAAGCGAGGGCCGAATCTCGTCCGGCCGGAGACAATGAGGAAGCTTCACACGCCGATCGTTTCCATGCCGGTAAAGAAGGGTGCTGCTCCCGGCACGCCGTCCCGCGGCAGGTATGCGCTCGGCTGGGGTGAGCTCACTGTAGACTGGGCGACTGAGCCACTGATCTACCACGGCGGGTCGAACGGAAAAAACCTCGCTCACATCTGGCTCAATACAAAACGCGATTTCGCGATGGTCCTCGTCACCAACATCGGGGGCCCAAAAGCGGATGAAGCACTATTTGCGCTCGCAGCTCAGTTGTATGCGAAATTCGTGGATGGGAAATAGGATACTTCCACAAAAATTGGGACGTTATTTTTAGGCGAGCTTTAAGAAAGGAGAATCGTATGTTTTTTGAACTTCGTCAATATCGGATCAAAAACGGGCAGCGGGCCCGATGGGTGAAACTGATGGAAGAAACGATAATACCCTTCCAGGTTTCGAAAGGTGTGGTTGTGATTGGCAGCTTCATTGCTCAGGAAGAAGAAGATCTTTATGTATGGATACGCCGCTTTGAGAGCGAAGCGGAACGGGAGCGGTTGTATAAGGAGATTTATGAAAGTGACTACTGGATAGATGAAGTCAAGCCGCAGGCCAATGAGATGCTCGACCGGGAAAGGATGCAGAATACACGACTTGAAGCAACTCCTAAATCGGTCATTCACTGATCGGGAATGTGCTGCTCACCGTCTGGGGCGCCCTGATCGTGAGTATGGTATAATCCCTTGTGGAGATCATCTCGACCGTGGTTCGCTGCATAATACGTCCCGTGAGGCGGCGGGATATCAGTACGTCAATCAACCCGTCTCCTGAAGAAGACTGCAGATGTCGGGACCTAAGAGCTTAATCTGCCATTTTCTGATGTCCGTGATACTTTGCATGTCCCCAGATTTTCGAGGGTTTGCGAGAGCAATCGCCAGTATCTGAGCGTTCGTGCAAACAACAGACGGATCAACCCCCCACTTACCCCCTAACCGTTCACGCCAGTTTTTTAATGCCTTTACGCGCCGGGTTTCTCTGGATCTTAACCGCTCCCAGGACTTTTTGGGGTATGTGGGAAGGGCCTCGTCAGGAAGGCGCAATCCTTCTTTCACTTTTTCGATAAGAGAGCGCCCCATTTGATCTATCAGTTTGACGCTGAAACCCCTGATTCCGGAAAGGTCGGCCCGGGTCATCGGTTTGATTCTGGCCATTTCCATAATAAGGCTATTGCCTAATATCTTGAAATGAGGACAATCACGCCGTCTGGCCAACTGATCCCTAAACCGCAGGATTTCTTCCAAAACTGCGAGGCTCCGGGGGTCAAGCCCCACTGCACCTTTAAAGCCAAGAAAAAACGGCCTGTTTCCTGATGAATTGGGCCGAACGCCGCTTAGCAGCTCACTCTCTTCCTCTACACAGAAAAGCCGTCCCTTTTTTCTTAACTCGTCCTCAAGAATGCGGGCTAAAGGCAAAAGATAACTGCTGTCCTGAACAGCATATCGAAGCATTGGGCCCAGCAAGGGTCTTTGAGACCAGTCTTTTTTCTGATATTTCTTATCACTCGAGACATGAAACTTCTCGTCAAGGAGACTGGCAAGGCCTATTTCTCTGACCCCGAGAAACCTCGCGGCAATCTGGGTATCAAACAATGAATGGACTTCGAAACCAAAATCCCTGTAGAGAGAACGGATGTCATAGTCTGCGCCATGAAAGACCTTTCGGATCCGGTCATCGGCAAAAACAGGCCTCAGGGGAGCAAGGTCTCTAACCGATAGGGGATCGATTACAATATTCCGCCCATCTGTAGAGATCTGAAGAAGACAGACCTTTTCCTGATAATGGAACATGGAATCCGCTTCAAGATCCACGCCGATCGCAGGTTCTTTCCGTAGCTGTACAGCCACCCGACGAAGATCCGCATCTGTTTCAACAAACGTGTATTCAGGCCAGGTCTGATCCGTCATCTCTGATTTCCAAGTTCAAGATTGCATCGCCAAAGGCTTGTCATAACTTTAGGCACTTTTTTGTGATGGATACTAACCCTACGCTGCCGTTCCATAGAATGCAACAGGATTTTATGATCTATAGGAAAAGAAGGGCCATGCCCGAGTGAATGCTGTAATAGGAATTTCACATTTTGATGCAGTAATTCTAATTATGGCCGATTGTTCACCACGAAGTAGGGCTCGGTTTTTCAGTTTCTTCGTGCTTCGTGGTATTGTTCAACCATTGATTTGAATAGGTCTTTCTAAAATTAGAATTGCTGATTTTGATGCTTTTTAATTGACATTGCTGCTTATTTGAGAGATACTAAAAAATTTCAAAAAACCTGAATCAGAGAGGGCCTTTCTTCTACAGCTAAAAGGAGCCCTTATAAACTTTAAGAGGAACCATCCTTCAGGGATGAACAGAGCAAAACAACACATGGAACAGAACAAGATCAGAAACATTGCCATTATCGCCCATGTTGATCATGGAAAAACCACATTAGTCGACCAGATGTTCAAACAGAGCGGGATGTTCCGGGAAAACGAGCGTATTGCGGAACGTTTTATGGACTCCATGGACCTGGAACGGGAACGGGGCATTACGATCGCATCCAAGAATGCCTCCTTCCATTACAAGGATTACCGGATCAACATCATAGACACCCCTGGCCATGCCGACTTCGGCGGCCAAGTGGAACGGATCCTGAGGATGGCCGACGGGGCACTTCTCCTCGTCGATGCCCAGGAAGGCCCCATGCCGCAGACCTATTTTGTGCTCAAGAAATCGCTTGCGCTGGAACTTCCTGTGATTGTTGTCATAAATAAGATAGACAAGCCCGCTGCCCGGCCGGAATGGGCCGTCGACCAGGTCTTTGATCTCTTTGTCAAACTGAACGCGCCGGATCGTATCCTTGACTTTCCGGTTATCTTCGCTTCTGCAAAGAAGGGGTATACCTCATTCGAAGCGACCGGCGAAGAACTGTCCATGGAGCCGCTTTTCGAAACAATCATATCCCATATCCCTCCACCTCCCGGAGATCCGCGTTCGCCGCTTCAGATGCTGATTAGTTCGATTGATTATTCGCCTTATCTGGGGCGATTGGGGATCGGCAAGATAACCGGCGGGACATTAAATATCAACAAAGAGATTGTCGTGGCCCGACGTGACGGAACCCTTGTCCCTGCACGCATCAGCAAGGTGTATCGCTTTGAGGGGAGCAAAAAGGTGGCCACAGATATTGCAGGGGTCGGCGAAATCGTCGCAGTTGCAGGCATGGATGACGTTACCATCGGCGTAACATACACAGATCCCTTCAATCCGGTGCCCCTGCCTCCGATGGAGATCGATCCCTGCACGATTTCCACCCACTTCATCCCAAACGATTCACCTTTTGCCGGAACCGAAGGCACATACTCCACCTCAAGGCATCTGAAGGATCGCCTGAAACGGGAGGCGCTTTCCGATGTGGCCCTGACGGTCGAAGAACTGGGAACTGGAAAAGGATTCAAGGTCTCGGGCAGAGGAGAACTGCACCTCTCCATCCTTATTGAGAAAATGCGGCGCGAGGGATATGAATTTGAGATCACCCGGCCTCAGGTCATCATGAAAGAAGAGGACGGCAGACTACTTGAGCCCTTTGAAGAGCTGACCATCGATGTTGAAAAAGAGTACATGGGCACGGTCATTGAAAAGCTGGGAAAGCTTAAGGGGCAGATGCTTCAAATGAACCAGGGAAACGGGATGGCCCGCCTGGTTTATAAGATTCCCACAAGAGGTCTTCTCGGGTTCCGGTCGGAATTCCTGACCGATACCAAAGGGATGGGGATCATGAATTATATCTTTTTGGAATATGGACCGTTTGCAGGCGAAATTCGAAACCGAAACAAAGGCGTCATGGTGGCCAAGGAACCCTGCACAACCGTAGCTTACGCCCTGTTCAGCCTCCAGGAGCGGGGCAAGCTTTTCTATGGACCCGGTATTCAAGTCTATCAAGGTCAAATCATCGGAGAACACTGCAGACCACAGGACCTGGTGGTCAATCCTGCAAAGGGGAAAAAACTGACGAACATGCGCGCCTCAGGTTCGGATGAAAACATCATCCTCACCCCCCCGGTTCAGATGAGTCTCGAAGAATGCATTTCATATATCAATGAAGACGAACTGGTTGAGGTGACACCCAGAGCCATCCGCCTGCGAAAGTAATGCTCAGGCAGTACGGTGTAAAGCCTGCGATTATGTGACTGTGAAATGGGCCTCTTCGAATTCGGGCTTCCCCTCGTATCGCGTCATAAAAAATCCCGGGGCCGTGTCCGCATTCTCAATGATGGCCGGATTAATCTCTATCCCGGCCTGGTGAAACGCCTTGATAATGGACTTGGGCTCGGGCGGACACCCCTTTATTGCGATCATCTCCCGGATATCCGGGTTGTTCTTGTGTAGCTGGTACATGCATTTCCCGAACAGAATGGTCTTCTTCTTGCCGAGCGTGGGTTGCATCGACTTCCCGGTAAGGACCTCCACATCATCCCATGGTTCTCCCTTCCATGCGAAGGCAATGGCCGCAAGCACCACGCCATTCATTCCAGAACAGTAGGTGCATAAGGTCAGGTCATACTTATGGTACGAGAGACCCTTTATCCCCATCTTCTCCATGGGGAGCGGCAGGCTGTCGTCCTGGCTGTATGGGAAGGTATATTTGTGACGGGAGGCCACTTCTTCCATCTTTTCCCCCACGACCTCCACATCTGACAGATCACAGGACCTGTTCCGATTTTTGGCCGCATGGACGAGATGGGGAACCTCCGAGGGCGCGTATCCCAATATCTTTGCGCCCACCATGTCCGCTGAAAGGACGTCGGCCGATGCCACCACGATATTGCTTCTCCTGACCCGGCCATCAAAACTCGGCCCGCGCTCAGTCGTGTATATCCCGTCAAGAAGCGTCAGCACAGGGGGCATGAGATCAGCCAGTTTGGCAACCCAGTAATTGAGGTTTTTTTCCGGATCGGCATTGTGACATTTCTTCCTGGAGTTGATATCGATCATCCCCTTGAGGTTCTTGATCCCTAAGGTCACCACTGTCTGGGCATGAGTTTTCAGCACGGGGATATCCACAACAAAGTCGCTGTCAAGGATATCCGCGTTAAATCTCAACGTATCCCCGTTGCCTAAATCCACCTCCCTGAATTCTCTTTCAAAGACATTGATGGACTTGACGCCATATCTCTTGTTCAGGAGATTGTATCCCAGGCTTTCAAAGGCATGGGCCGGCGTCTCCTTATCTTTGATTTGTCCCACGATCCCTTCCCCGATGATAATGTCGTCGATCCCCCGTTCCTTGAGGAGGATGACAATATCCTCAACCATGCGGGAAGTTGTGATCACTCCCCATTTGGGGAAAGTCACCTTACGGGTCCAGAAGACGATGTTGGGTTTAATAAAGACCCTGGCCTTGGCGGGCATCCGATCCAGACCCCTGCAAAGTTCAACGGCTTTCCGGACCGATTCCACAGGTTTCTCATATCTCACAATAGCGACGGCCGTTTTACTCATGATGAAGTTCTCCTTTCCTTACTACGGAGACCTTTGAAAAATGTTCAATTTTGGTCAAGATCAAGGAAGGCGAGAATTTCAACCACAGGAATATATTGAATATTTCGAGGATTGAAATTTGAGCCTGACGCCGAGATTGGCCAAAAGGGGGCGTTTTGCAAAGGTCTCCTTAAATGACTATAAATTCGCAAACAGCATTCTTGAGAACCACCCCCCGCTCGGTACTGACCTTGACCATACAACGGCCCCTGTCCAGCCAGCACCGGACGGTCAGGGTATCTCCGGGGTAAACAACATCGGAAAAACGCCCCGTGAAGCTCCTGAGCCGATCTGCGTCACCCCCCAGAACACCGTTGACAACGGCCCTGACGGCAAAACCGTAGGTACAGAGTCCGTGGAGAATCGGCCGGTCGAACCCGCCCCGCATGGCGGCTTCCGGATCTAAGTGGAGAGGGTTGAGGTCGCCGCTGAGGCGGTACAAAACGGCCTGATTTTCAGCGACCCTACAGGAAAGGGTGAGATCCGGCTCGACACCCTCGGGAGGGTCAAGGGGCTCGGTCTTGGGTCCGGGATCTCCTCCAAACCCCCCGGCGCCAAGATAGAATATAGCCCAGTCGGCATTGTAAAGGTGATTCCCGTCATCAGTATGACCGGATACATGGATATGAAAAACAGCACCTTTTCCTTTGTCGTAGATATTCGTCACCTCACCCACCTGAACGACCTTTCCTTGAGGAGGAAAAGGCCGGGAGAGCCGGATGGTCTGCTCGCCATGCAGCATCAGGGACCATTCAATATTTTCTCCCACGTACGGAAAGGCCCTGATGGCAGGTACCACACAGAAGCTCGGGAGGACCTTCATCCCGCCTGGGGCGCCTTCATAGACAAAAGACAGCTGGTCGGCAGACGCGCCCACACCTAAGGCATAGAGGGCCACGTCCCGCCAGGTATATTCAAAAACGACCGGTTCGGTCTTCTTACCGATAACACTCAGGTCTACTGAGGGCATCCTCAACCTCCTTAACCTATTTTTCCGAGTAATCGTACCAGCCTTTTCCTGCCTTCTCGCCGTATTCACCTTTAATGTAATGCTCCACCAATGTGGGAGGCGGAAGCAGCGAACGGTCACCGCTCGCCTTAAAGGCCTCCAAAGCCATTGTGTAGGCCAGGTCAATCCCGGTGAGATCCTGAAGCCGGAACGGGCCCATGGGATGCCCGGCGCCATAGACGCAGGCCTTGTCAATATCCCCGTATGTGGCGACGCCCATCTCTAAAAGCCATTGAGCCTCGCGAATAATGGCACCGAATATGCGGTTTAGGAGAAATCCTTCCACCTCCTTTTTCACGTGCACCGCCACCTTGTCCAGCCGGTCACACAGATTCATTGAGATCCGTGCGGTTTCATCCGACACATGAGGCCCCTGCACCACCTCCACAAGCTTCATGACCAGCGCAGGATTGAAGAAGTGAACATTAACGACCTTTTCAGGCCGCGAGGTAACGTCCGCAATCCGGGAGCTGACAATGGCAGAGCTGTTGGTGGCCAGGATTGCGTGGGAAGGCGCCATTCTGTCAAGCTCTGCAAAAAGCTTTCTCTTGACGTCAACAACTTCAATGATCGCTTCAATAACATAGTCGGCATCTTTTACCGTTTGCTCCAGGCTCGGGGTGAATGTCAGGTTTTCACGTGCCCTTTCAGCCTGCTCTGCTGTCAGTCTCTCTTTTTCCACCCGCCCGGGCAGGTACCGGTCAACAAAGGCCTCGGCCTTTTTCAGTGTTGCCCCGTCACTGTCTGTGCAGATGCTCTTGTAGCCGTGCATGGCACACAGGGTAACGATCTGGTGTCCCATATTCCCGGCCCCGATGACGCCAATGGTCTTTATATCGTCAATGTTCATCTCAGTGTCCCCCTTTGCTCTCTGATTTTATTGGAATATTTACTCCCCTTCCCCCATGATTCGGGCAATCTCTTCGCGGTGGTAGACCGGGTCTCCCATCATCACCTCGTTGGCCTTGGCCCGCTTCAGAAAGAAATGGAGGTCGTGCTCCCAGGTAAAGCCGGTCCCGGCTAACACCTGGATTGCAGCACAAGCGACATTCTTGAAATTCTCGGTGCAGTAGGCCTTGGCTGCCGACGCAGAGAGCGCAACCTCCCTGGGGTTTCCATGATCCTGGGTCCATGCGGCCCAGTACAAAAGAGACCGCGCGCTCTCCACTTCCAGAAACATCTGTGAGCATCGGTGTTTGACAGCCTGGAAAGCGCCAATCGGCTGATCAAACTGGATACGTTCCTTTGCGTACTGTGTCGCAATTTCCATGCACCTTTCGGCGCCGCCCACGCTCTCCGCGCAAAGCCCTACCTGGGCCCGCTTCAAGGACCTGGCAAGATAGTCCCAGCCCCGGTCTCTCCGGCCCAACATATCCTCCTGGCTCACAGCCACGTCCCTGAACTCCACAGCACAAAGCTTCCGGGTGCTGTCCATGCTCGGGAGGAGCGAGATGGAGATCCCCTCAAGCCCGGAATCCAGGATAAAAAGAGAGGTCCCGTCGCGCGAATCCCCTCCGTCACCGGTACGGGCAGCCACGATTATAAAATCGGCCGTGTGGGCATCGGGCACAAAGAGCTTTGTCCCGCTCAGGAAAAACCGATCACCGTCAGCACGGGCCTCCATCCGGATATAGTCCAGATCGGCGCCGCCATCCGGTTCGCTCAAGGCAAGGGTCCCGCGCAACTCACCTGTTGCGATCCCTGTCAGATATTTTTCCTTCTGTGACTCATCACCGGCCTCCTTAACGGTTTCGCCGGCCAGCAGGACAGTGGAGAAAAGCGGGCCGGGGGTAACGCGCCTCCCCATCTCTTCAAATATCACGCACAGGTCCATGAGATCCATGTCAAGACCGCCATAGACCTCAGGAAGGAGCATGGCGGTCCAGCCCATCTCCACCATCTTTCTCCATGAATCGTCTGTAAATCCGCGGGGATCTTCGAACATCTCGCGGACATATTCCATAGGACACTCGTTATCTATGAATCGGCGCGCCTGTCTGGCAATTTCCACCTGGTCATCGTTCAATTTGATCTTCATGGTTTCCTCCTTTACCCCCTCTGGGCCCTGGACGCATCCTTGGGCAGGCCCAGAACACGTTCGCCGATGATATTCCGCTGAATTTCCGAGGTCCCGGCTTCAATGGTATACCCTTTTGACCTCAGGAAGCTGTGCTGCCACCGCCCCTCGTGCACAGACCAGGGTGAGCCTTTCATGATCTGGCTGAAGGGACCCTGCAATTGCATGACGGCCTCATGGGTACGTTGCCCTGTCTCGCTCCACAGGAGCTTGCCGATGGACCCCTCAGGGCCGGGAACCCCCCCTTCCAGGAGCTGACTGATGCTCCGGTACCCGTGGCACTTCAGGACCATGGTCTCGATCCACGCCTGGGCAAGCTGCTGCCGGAAACGAAGATCTTTGATGACCGGGCGCCCTGATCGCTTGACCTGCCGGGCGACCTCGAACATATTCTCTATCCCTTTCAGTTGGGCGTTGGCGATCATGGCATCCCCCATTGCCCGCTCGAACATCAGCGTGGTAATGGCGATCATCCACCCCTGGCCTTCCTCTCCCACAAGCATGTCGGCTGGAACCTTGACATCATCCATGAAGATCTCGTTGAATTCCTTATCTCCCGTAATCTGGGTAATAGGTCTTACCTCCACCCCGGGGGCCTTCATGTCCATGAGAAGATAGCTCAACCCCTTGTGCTTTGGCACGTCCGGATTTGTCCTCACCACCATGACCGCATAGTCGGCCATATGGGCAAAACTCGTCCACACCTTCTGCCCGTTGAGCACAAAGTGATCTCCTTTATTCACGGCCCGGGTCGACACGTTGACAATGTCAGACCCGGCATTGGGCTCGCTGAAACCCTGGCACCATATATGCGTCCCGTCGAGGATCTTTGGAAGAAACCTTTTTTTCTGATCTTCAGTCCCGCAGGTCAGGATGGTAGGGGAGACCAGACCTATGGTTACCACCAGAGGGTGCCTGAACTCCGAACACATGGCGGCCATGGTCTCGGAGACAATAAGTTCCTCCTCGAGAGGCCGGCCCTGTCCCCCGTATTCCTTGGGGTATTGCCTCGCTGCGTAGCCCGCATCGAACAGCCGTTTCTGAAAGTCGCGGGCCGCCGCCTCCCACTCCGCCATCGATTCAAAGGAGCGCGGGGTGTCGGTCCCCCTGACCTCGGAAAGGGTCTGTTCCAGCCAGGAGGTGAACTCCTGCCTGAATGCCTGCTGCTCTTCGGTAAATCGAAAATCCATTTTTAATCCTCCTCTCAAGCCTTTGGTTTGATGACCACGGCCGGCCGGCTCCGGGAAAACCTGAAGCCTTCAGTTTCCTTGATGTTTCCGTATTTCCCCTCAAGCTCTTCTAACGGACCGGCATCCAGTGCCCTCACCGGGCAGGCCTCGATACAATTCGGCAGATTCCCCTGGGAAAACCGGTCCAGGCAGAAGGTGCACTTCCTCATCCTGGCACCTTTTTCAGGGCCAAACTGAGGGGCGTCATAAGGGCAGGCCTTGAGGCATTTCTCGTCGCACACGTCATTCCCCAGGCAGGCCTCGTTGTCTACCAACACGATTCCGTCCTCTTCTCGCTTTTTGATGGCACCGGACGGACAGGCCGGGACGCACACCGGACTGAGGCAGTGCCAGCACGGCGCAATCATGTAACTTACAGAGGGGTCCGGGAACCTCCCTTTTTCGGTATAGACAATCCGCATCCAGTTTTCCGGCCCGGCCGGGATGTCGTGCCAGTCCTTGCAGGCAACCCGGCATGCGCTGCATCCGGTACACCGCGTCTGGTCGAAATAGAAACCGATCTGCATGTTTCAACCTCCTCAGGCCTTCTCTGCCTGAACCAGGGACGTGTTCATAACGCAGGCCCCGCCCCCCGAATAGGCGTCGCTGGTCAGCGTGTTGGCACAGGCGCCCTGATCAACGCCCTCCTCATCCGGATCATACCAGCTACCTTCGAAGATGGAAACCACGCCCGGGATGATTCTTTCGGTTACCCAGGCGGTGATGGCCACCTTTCCCCGGTCATTAAACAGGTAGATCCTGTCTCCGTCTCTGATCCCCCGGGCCTGGGCATCAACAGGATTGATCCAGGCGCGGTGCGGCTCCACTTCCCTCAGCCATTCCACTTTGTACAGCTCCGAATGGACCCTGTTTTTGGGGTGAGGCGTGAGAAGCTGAAGCGGGTATTTCTTGAACAAAGGATCGTTTCGGTCCTCCGGTGTGGTCATATACTTGGGGATGGGTGGGCAAAGCGGATGGTTCACGTCTGCTGTGCGCTGAGAAAATATTTCAATCTTACCCGACGGCGTGGGAAAAGGGTTTTTTTCAATATCCTCAATCTGCTCCCTGAACGCGACAATTGGCTCCGGGAGTTTGACCCGGTGAATCCCTTCCCGCTTGAACTTTTCATAGTCCGCAATCAGAGGTCCGGTTTCCGGGTTCTTCTCCACAAACATCCTGAGCCACTCGTCTTCAGAATAAGGGTTGAAATCCTGAATGCCAAGCCGTTCTGCCAGTTCGGTTACAATGTCAAGATCAGACTTGCACTCGCCTAACGGTTCGATGGCGCGGTTGACATAAGTGAAATAGGGGCCGGACGGCCACGGACGGGTCAGATCACTTCTTTCCGCAGAGCTGGTCACCGGCAGGAGCAGGTCCGCATATCTGGCCTGAGGGGTCATGAACAGTTCGTTCACGGCAAAAAACTCGAGCTTTTTGAGGGCACGGGCTGCCTTGTTGCTGTTTCCTGTCTGGTTCAGGTAATTGTTGCACATGGACCAGGCCATCCTGATGTCCGAGGGATACCCGCCTTCCTTTCCCCGGAGGATAGCATCAAAGATCTTATTGATATGAACCCGCTTCACCACACGAAGTCTGATGTCAAGGGTCCCTTTAACCCTGGGGCCATCCAGCTCAAAGGGGTTCTTTCCCGGTGGTATGGCCGACATGCGGAACATATGGCCAACAGGAATCCCCATGAGACCACCCCCAGCACTCCCACCCGGCCGGCCCACGTTGCCGGTCATGGCGCACAAGGTGGCCGCACACCGGTTATACTGCTCCCCCATGGCGCTCCGGGCCGGTCCCTGGCAGTCCATCAGCGCCGCAGGCCTAATAGTAGCGTATTCCCTGGCCAGCCGCACTATTGTCGCTGCATCAACCCCTGAGATCTCGGAGGCCCACGCAGGGGTCTTCTCTATTCCGTCCTCCTGGCCCAGGACATATTCTTTGAACTGCTCGAACCCGACCGTGTACGTATCCAGAAACGACTGGTCATGCAGGCCTTCCCTGATCATGACATGGGCCATGGCCACCATGACCGCCGTGTCGGTGCCGGGCCTGATCGGAATCCACTCATGGGCCACGGTAGCGGCTGTATCATGGTAACGGGGATCTATGGAGATGACCTTTGCACCATTTTCCTTTGCCCGTATCAGATGATACATGGTGTTGGTCCCGGAGATCATCCGTGCCGGGTCCCAGCCCCACAGAATGATCAGTCTGGAATTGAGCATGTCCTCTCGGCTGTGACCGACCATGACAGATCCGTACTGGGTCAGCGATGCCCAGACCGCGCCCTCCGAGGAGATGTTTCCGTAATGGGTTACAAAACCGCCGAACCGGGCTAAGAGTCGAAACGCGGCTAACCCTGGGTTATGGAGACTGGCCAGATAACCACCGCCCGTGGCCAAAAAGATCCCCTGGTTCCCATAGGTTTCCTTGACCCTGATAAGTTCCCTGGCCAACATATCGAGGGCCTCGTCCCAGGAAATCCGCTTAAACTTCCCTTCTCCCCTGGCACCCGCCCGCTTCTGAGGATACATGAGCCGTTCAGGGTGATGGACCATCTGTCGGTAGGCCCGGCACCTGAGGCAGGTCCTGAGCTGATCGGGCTCGGCAGCATCATCGCCCTCGATCCTTATAATTGTGTTTCCCTTGACGTGCAGCCTGAGGGGGCATCTTCCCCCGCAATCGAAGGTGGATGTAGCCCGGACGATTTTCACCTGATTATCCGTCCTGTCTTTCTCTTCAGTTTTCATGGATTCCCTCCGGGCTAAAACTTCATCCCCGGCAGATTCAGCGACGCCGTATTACCGCCGTCAACCGGGAGGGCCTGCCCTGTGATATAGCTGGCCTCGTCGCTTGCCAGGAAAAGGATGGCCCTGGCCACCTCCTCCGGGGCCCCATATCGCCTCAATTCACAGCGGTAGCCTAACTTTTGTTCTTTCCCCTTTTCTCTCGCATAGTCGAAAACCGGCTTGGTCATACCCGTCTCAATAAGCCCGGGGCAGACAGCGTTTACCCTCACATTGTACCCCCCGAGGTCGCAGGCAGCGGTCTGTGTCAGATTGATGAGCGCTGCCTTGCTGGCGCTGTAGGCGTTACCACCGGCACCCGATCGGATCCCTGCTACCGAGGCTGTATTCACAATAGCGCCGTATCTTCGCTCCTGCATGTGTCCGGCTACGTGCTTTATTCCGAATACAGCCCCCATGACGTTAACACCAAAAATCGTGGACCACTCACCTGCATCCTGTTCTTCCAGTTTTGACAATCTTCCGGAAATCCCGGCATTGTTGCAAAGAATATCTATCCCAGAGTATGTCTGTATGGCGAACTCGATCAGCTTCATGACTTGTTCCTCTACGGCCACATCCGTAATCCTTGTGACAGCCTCCCCGCCTTCGCCTTTTACACGTCTCAGGGTCTCGTTCAAACCCTCTTCGTTGACATCCGCAATAACCAGCTTTGCCCCTTCCCTGGCAAATATCACGGCAGTTGCGCGACCGATACCGCTCGCCGCCCCCGTGATAACCGCGACCCTTCCCTCCAAGCGCCCTTCATTTTTCATAGTATCCTCCATGTCTGATACGGTTTCGACCGAATCGCACGGGTATCCGGTCCCTCAAAACGCCCTGATCCGTTGGCCTGTGGTCCTTAGCAATTATTCGTTCTTTCAGCGTTTTTCAACAGTCATCGGCAGGTGTTGATACCCAAATATTTTTTTAGATGTTTTCATATATACATCTTGTAGACGGCTAAGTAAAGATCATATGGCCTCCTGTCAAATCCTGGCCTGAAGACGCCACCATGACACCGGCACAGCGCGGAAACCGCATGCTCTTGCAACTGGTGATGGAGAAGCATGGCTTCATGCCCTATTCAAAAGAATGGTGGCATTCCAACCCTTGAGGGGGAACCGTACCCCGACACATACTCTGATTTTCGGGTCAACCCTATTCCCCAGTCGCGATAAAGGCTTGAGATGCTTCAGTGGCCTTTTTGTCTTGACTTATTCAGCCGTTTGTCGTTCCATGGATTGTGATAGTCTTACCAACTGTTTAGCCTCTATCTGTAAGTCTAGCCCATGAAGTAACAACTTAGGGAATGGAATTTTACAATTTCGAAAGGAGGTCCAAATGCTGGGAAAGGATAAAAGCAGTAAAACCATCGACGAACCGATCATGAGCCCTGCCAGACCTGTTTCTTCAGAAGAAAAGACCGTCATCGGAAGGGAGATCAGCATCGAGGGCACTGTCCGCGGGAAAGAAGATCTGCTCATTGAGGGTTCAGTGAAGGGGAGCATCGAGTTGGAAGGACGTCACCTGACAGTCGGGAACCATGGCCTGGTTGAGGCTGACATTCAAGCAGAAAACGTGACCATCAAGGGCCGTGTTGTTGGTAACGTTAACGCTTTTGCCAAGGTCGCCATTACCAAAGATGCTGACTTCCAGGGCGAGATTAAATCTCAAAGCATCTCCGTGGAGGACGGGGCCTATCTCAAGGCAGTGATCGAGCTGGAGAAAGAGCCACAGAAAAAAAACATCCGTGCAGTCAAGCTGGGTGATAAAAGTGCCTCAGATGCGAGCCAGGAACCGGCCATCCTGACTGCTGGAGCCGATAAGGTGATGTGATCTTTGGGAACCCCGTTCCAACGCTTTTCGAATCATTCCCAACCTGAGCCTCATCTTGCCGACTATACCAGTACCGCTCTTCCCCTTTTCTTGGAAAGTCTTGAGCGGGTGCAGGGCTGTCACGTGCTGGATGTGGGGTCGGTCTGCGGTGACAACATCAGGTTTTTTGCTCAGCGAGTGAAAAGACTCTATATCTGCGATATGTTTTTTCATTTAGGCCGAGTTCCACGCGGAGATCCCCCTCCAGGCCAGATTTGGACACAGATGGACTTTCCTCCCAGGACCTTCCACGGAATTCTGCTGTGGAACCTGATAGACCACCTGGATGATGGAAAAGTCGGTAGAGTAGTGGAAGTATGTCACGATATGATGAGGCCTGGAGGCATGGTATTCGTGTCCCTTATGGGCAAAATGGCTGAGCCGGTAATGCACTCCTTTGTCATAAGACCCGACTACCGGCTACATATACGCCCCGATACCGCTGTACATCTTCCCCTCCACGTTCGCAACAATCGTGAAGCGATAGCCCTCTTAGCCCCATTCAGGCTAACCAAGTCTTTCCTCTATCAAAACGGTGTCAGAGAGCTTCTTCTCAAACGCGATTAAGCTCTTACCTTTAGGAAGGGAGGCTGAGATTGAAACGATCCATATTTCTAATCTTCCTCATGGTGACGGCCACCGCGTTGATTATTGGGTCGAGCCTGAAATCCCCAATTACTGTGGCGGCTCAGTCTTCATCCAAATACGAAGGTTACATTGGCTCCACGAGTTGCAGGGAGTGTCATGAAAAATTTTACAAACTGTGGGCCCCTTCACACCACGGCCTGGCCATGCAGCATTACACCCGGGAGCTGGCCCGTAAATCTCTGACTCCCCAAACCGACGACATTGTGATGGGCGACTACCGTTACCGGGCCGAAATCCAACCCGGCAGGGGGTGGGTCCTCGAGCGGGGGCCTAAAGGTGAAAAAAAATACCCGATGGTGCATGTATTGGGCGGCAAGAACGTATACTACTTCCTGACACCCATGGAACGGGGCCGATTACAGACCCTTCCTGTTGCCTATGATGTTCGTGGGAAGGAATGGTTTGATACGGCGGCCAGCGGCGTCCGCCATTTTCCAGGCCAGTCGGATGGTGGGCCGGTAAACTGGAAAGACCCGGCGTACACCTTCAACACGGCCTGCTACCGGTGCCACGTGAGCCAGCTCTCCACCAACTATGACCTCAAGACGGATACATATAGTACGGTCTGGGCGGAGCCGGGAATCAATTGTGAGAGCTGTCATGGCCCCGGGGAAGAACATATTCGGGTCTGCAGGGCAGCCCCGCAGGGAAAAATTCCGGAGGACCTCAAAATTATCAGAGGCGGAAGGGATTTCACGGTCCAGCAGAACAATGAAACCTGTGCCCCGTGCCACGCCAAGATGCGGCCGCTTACCACCGCTTTCAAGCCGGGCGACCGCTTCTTCGACCACTATGACCTTACAACCCTGGAGGACCCCGACTTCTACCCTGACGGCAGGGATTTAGGGGAGAACTACACTTACACCACCTGGCTCATGAGCCCTTGCGCCAAATCAGGCCAGTTAAGCTGCCTCCACTGCCACACTTCCAGCGGTCGATTCAGACAAAAAAACGATCCCAACACGGCGTGCACACCTTGCCACCAGAAAAGGGTTGAAGACGCATCAACACACACCCGGCACAAGACCGGCAGTAAAGGGAATCAGTGCATCTCCTGTCACATGCCAATGACCGAGTTTGCCCGGATGCGGCGAAGCGATCACTCCATGTTGCCGCCGACACCAGCCGCCACCATCGCTTTTCAGTCCCCCAATGGCTGCAATCTCTGCCATAGGGATAAGGATGCTGCCTGGGCAGATCAATGGGTCCGAAAGTGGAGAACAAGGGATTATCAGGCCCCGGTGCTCCACCGGGCCGGACTCGTTGAAGCGGCCAGGAAGCGGGATTGGGAAAAGCTGCCGGAAATGCTTGAGTATATCACAAACAAAGATCGCGACGAGGTCTATGCCGCTTCCCTTATCCGTTTGCTCGGAGCATGCGAGGATCCCATCAAATGGCCAGCCATACTAAAGGCTGCAAAAGACCCTTCTCCGCTAATACGTGGCACTGCCGTAGAATTAATGAGGGCGATGCCTTCGAAGGAAACCGGAGAGGTCCTTCTTGGGGCAACAGGTGATGACTATCGCTTAGTCCGGGTTCGCGCCGCGGCCTCGCTGGCCAGCTACCCCAGGTTGCTTGCAAGAATCCTTGAGAAAGACCAAGACCTCAAGAACCTCCATAATGCCACACAGGAGTTTCTGACTTCCCTTCTTTCCCGTCCTGACCAGTGGACCTCTTATTACAATCTGGGGAACTATTACATGGAGCGCGGGGATATTTCTGCCGCCCTTGCGGCATACCGGACCTCCTTGACCCTGGAGCCCCGTGCAGTGATGGCAATGGTCAATACATCCATGGCCTATGCCCGGGCAGGGGAGAACGCGAGGGCCGGAGAGTTCCTGAAAAAGGCCCTGCAGATTGAGCCCCTTAATGCTGCTGCAAACTTCAACATGGGGTTGCTGAGGGCTGAACAGAGGGATGTTTCCGGCGCGGAAAAGCATCTTCGTGCGGCATTAAAGGCAGATCCAAAGATGCACCAGGCAGCTTACAACCTCTGTGTCCTGCTGGCGAATGAGCATCCCAAAAAAGCCATTGAACTGTGCATGAAGGCGTTTGAACTCAACCCCAATCCCAAATACGCTTATACCATTGCCTTCTATATGAGGCAAAACGGGGATGAAAAGGGGGCCAGCAATATGCTGCGGCTGATTATCGAGCAGTGGCCGGCCTATGCTGACGCTTATCTGCAACTGGGAGATATCTATGAAAAGACAGGCAGAAAGAAAGACGCTGAGGCCCTTTATATAAAGGCCCTGAAAAACAAAGGGGTTTCAAGACAGGATAGTCTGCGCTTGGATGCAAAACTGCGGGCGCTGTCACCGGAAGCAAGTGACAAGGTGAACAAGAAATAAGATGTTTGACTTGAGATTTGTTACCTGTTGATGGACCCCTCTCCCAGACTGCAAAGACCGCGGAGGCAGATTCGCCTGTATTTCGGGTCCGGAAACTCTCCCGGTTCAATCTTGACCACACGGTTTCCTTTAACATGGGCTAAGATACCACAGGCATCAATCCCGCAATGGGCCGGGCAAACTGTCCTCGCATGTCTGAGCGCTTCCTTTTTCGCCATAAGCAAATCTCCCCATTCTTGATCCGTAAAAACCTTGAACTTCCGCTTGACTCTTCCACATTTATACAGTACACTTTGCCGGCCTTTAAGTAAAGGTCAGAGGTTCACCTCAGTCACACTCCATCCTGAAAATGGAGTTTTTTCCGTTGTATACGGGTGTCAAGGGGAGGAACTCAACATGAAAATCCTGGCATTGAACGCCACATACCGCCCGAACAAGACGACGACTCAACTGACCTTAAAGGCGCTCGAGGGAGCCGCTTCAATGGGAGCAGATACCGAAATGGTGATGCTTCGCGAGTGCAGAATAGGATTGTGCACCAATTGCCTAAAATGTTATAAGGATCTGGAGTCCGAGATCCTCCCTTGTTCGTTAAGCGACGACATGGATGCAATCCTTTATCGCGGAGCATTGTGAAGCTTGCAAGTAGTTTCAGTCGCCCTTACAAGACCATCGCTTGCCGCCCCTGACCACAGCCGGAGACGACATGTCAAAAGCACAATCTTCAAAAAAAATCGAGATGTTGGTGCAACTGTCATCCGTAATCAACTCGTCTTTAGACATCGTTGAAGTCTTGAACAACGCCATTCGCTTTGTGGAGGAGCTGATAGATGCGGAGGGGAGTTCGATTTTTGAGGTGGATGATACAACAAATGAATTGTTTTTTAGGGTCCTGCGGGGAGAGGCGGTGCACAGGGCCAAAGAGATCCGGATGAAGTTTGGCGAAGGGGTAGTAGGATGGGTAGCAGTTTCCGGCGAACCTGTGATTATTTCAGATACGGAAAAGGATGCTCGATTCAGTTCAAAGGTTGACTTGATAACGGGGCTAATAACCAAATCCATCATCGCGCTGCCGATCAAGAACAAAGGGAGCCTGATCGGCATCCTGGAATTAATCAACAAGCGCGGGAGCACGCCTTTCAATGCAGAAGATCTCGAGGTCTTGACCATTGTCGCTAATCAGATCGGGATTGCCATAGCCAACGCCAAATTATACGAGCGGTTACAGGAGAAATTTTCGTTGACCCGGGCTGAATTGAAGAAAACCCAGGAACAGTTGATACGTTCAGAGCGCCTCTCTGCATTGGGACAGCTCTCGCAGGGAGTGGCGCATGAAGTTCGAAATCCGGTCATGAGTATCGGTGGGTTCGCACGCCGCCTCAAGAACAAGCTGCAACATGACAAAACCCTTGGCGGTTACGCAGACATTATTATCAAGGAGGCAGCCCGCCTGGAGCAGATGGTGAAAGACATTGAACAATACGCCACCATGTCGGAACCGGACATACACGTAATGAAACTTTCAACTCTGCTCCAGTATACGCTAACTACCTGGGAGCGGGAACCCTATGCTGGCAAAATAGAGATCAAGCTGCAGTCACCTCCTGAAGATCCGACCATTTCTGCAGACAAGGCACAGATGGCGCAGGCGTTGATCAACCTATTCCGCAACTCTGCCGAGGCCATGCCGGACGGGGGAACCATCTCCGTTTCAAGCTCCTGGGAGGGTAACTACTTAGCTATTTGTGTCAAGGATAATGGCCCGGGTATTGGCCCTGAAGATCTGCCCCGCATTTTCGATCCCTTCTTTACGGCAAAGCCCAAAGGTTCCGGTCTGGGCTTGACCGCGGTAAACCGGATTGTAAGTGACCACCGAGGTGAAGTGAAAGTGTCGTCGAAGCCAAACACCGGAACTGAAGTCAAACTTTACCTTCCACGTTTTTCTGACAGCTACAAAATGTAAGAAGGTAAAAGGAGGTGCTATGTTAGAGAAAGTCAAAGAATATCTCGTAAGAAATTAGGCTATGAAAATGAATATACATTCGAAATCATTGCGGCCCATCATGAGAATTTCAATGGGTCTGGTTATCCAAAAGGATTAAGGGGAACCGATATCCCGTTAGGCGCCAGGATCGTCGGCATAGCAGACAGATATGATGCCCTGACCTCATGGCGGCCATACCGGGAAAAATGGGATTACAGGGCCGCCTACGCGGAAATCGAAAAAGGAAAAGATAAGGGTAAAGCCGATCCCGATGTGGTAAATCATTTGGGTAAGCTGCTTAATTTAGGGGAAGCATGAAACAGGGCTGCGAAATATGACACACGGTTATGTCACGGTGAAATGGATCTCATCGAACTCGGGCCTCCCCTGATATTTTTTCATGTAAGACCCCGGTATCTTGTCCATCTTTTCGATACTCGAAGGATCCACGGGGATGCCGGCCCTGTGAA
>JACKQG010002528.1_pt1 | contig 23760 bp, 37 predicted proteins | sample 8237621 | NCBI WGS metagenome assembly JACKQG01 (sample SAMN15677084, study PRJNA649215) | marine metagenome | biome: marine; feature: Black Sea; material: saline water; isolation source: suspended particulate matter (SPM) from the Black Sea western gyre | collected 2013-06-09/2013-06-10 | depth... | reverse complement strand
GTTTCGCCGGCAGCGACACCCAGCAGACATCGACGCGTCGCACCAAACGTGCTGCGCAAAGGCACCCAGTGTGAACCCCCCGAAGAGGGCGAGTTGGGCGCCCGCCCGGAGCCCTTTGCCAGGGGAAAGGCCGAACCCGGCGCAGAAAAACCGGCCGGGCCGGAGCCCCGGGGCGGGGCCATCCAGATCCGTCCAGGTCAGTCCCGCCTCAAGCATCAACCAGTCCACAGCCGCCAGCAGACGACGGGAATGAGTCACGCGGCTGTTAAGAGACAGACGGCCAAGGATGGTACCAGTTGTCACATTCCCCGTGGTCAAGGCAACAGCACAGCAACGGGTGGCTGTGTCCAATGCCAGAATCACAGGACCATCTGCACTCACGAACCGAAGATCCTCATTATATCATTGTAAAAAACAAAAATCATCAGGCTCCCGAGCAAGGCAATGCCTATCTGTTGAGCTATGATCTGCGGTCTTTCTCCCAGAGGTTTGCGCCGAATAGCCTCAATGCTCAGGAAGACCAGGTGTCCCCCGTCAAGGACAGGGATAGGCAGAAGATTCAAAATACCAAGATTGACACTCAAGAGGCCCATAAAATAAAATAAATTGACCCAACCTGCCTGCATCTGCTGTCCGGCCAGCTGGGCAATCAGGATTGGCCCACCCAATTCAGAGGCCGGCACCACCTGCTGAATAATCTTGAACAGACCCATAAGAGTCAAGGAGATAAAAACCCAAGTTTGCGTAGCGGCAGCAGTCAAGGCCCGCACAGGGCCTACTTCTGTATAGATCAACTCATCGGCCTTGACGATGCCGATCATAAATCGTTCCTCGGTTACTTCGCCAAAAATGTTTTTGGCGCTATCCATCTGAGGAATCACCAGTAACTCAAACTCAGAACCCTCCGCACGCAATACACGCAAACGAATGGGCTCTCCACGACTCTCCTTGACACTCTCAATCACATCCAGCCAGCTGTGGGCCGTACGATCATTAATGGCTATGATTTCATCACCTGCCATCAGCCCGGCTGCAGCCGCTGGAGATTCTGCGGTGACCTGACCGATCCGGGTCGTGTCTCCGGATTCGGGTAGCCCCATACTGAGGAAAATCACAAAAAAGAGAAATACCGCGAAGAGGAGATTAAAAAGAGGGCCGGCAAAGACCACAAAGAACCGCTCCCAAACAGATTTATGGGCAAAAGAGGCCTTGCGATCCACAGATGCCATCTCCTGCTCATCTGGATGCTCACCAAACATCTTGACGTAACCGCCTAAGGGAAAGGCACTGATCAGATATTCGGTCTCACCAATCACTCGACCGAACACTTTAGGACCAAAGCCCAGAGAAAATTTAAGCACCCGGATCCGGAAGAGTTTAGCAAAAAGAAAATGACCAAGCTCATGCACAAAGATGAGCAGGCCCAGAACCAGAATAAAAGAAAAAGCGGTATTCATAATAGATTCACAAAATAATAATCAGGAAACGGCCGAAGCAACGATCAGTTCACGGGCAACCTGCCGGGCCTTGGCATCGGCAGATAAAATATCATCAAGAATTTGTTCACTCCCCTTTCTGACTTGCTGAAGAACAGCGGCCACAGTTTCAGCAATAGCCGGAAATGAAATATCACCAGCAAGAAAAGCGGCGACCGCCACCTCATTGGCAGCGTTGAGCACTGCGGGCAGAATGCCACCATCACGAATGGCACCAAACGCAAGCCCCAGAGCCGGAAAACGATCATAATCCGGAGCATGAAATTCAAGGTTCCCGCATTGTGACAACTGCAGAGATTGTAAGGCCAGGGGGAGACGTTTGGGATACGTCAGGGCGTAGGCAATGGGAATGCGCATATCGGGTATCCCAAGCTGTGCCACGACAGAACCATCCTGGAACTCAACCAGCGAATGAACCACAGACTGAGGGTGGACAACAACCTCAATGGTATCCACAGGGACATCGAAAAGCCAGCGGGCCTCGATCACCTCAAGCCCTTTATTCATTAATGTTGCAGAATCAATAGATATTTTCTGCCCCATTTCCCAATTTGGATGGTTCAATGCCTGGGCTGGCGTTGCGGTTGCCAGCGCCTCAAGGTTTTTGGTACGAAATGGGCCACCCGAGGCAGTCAGAATAATTTTGGCCACATCCTGTCGACGCCCTGCCTCAAGGGCCTGAAAAATTGCGCTGTGCTCAGAATCAATGGGCAACAGGCGGACCTGCTTGCGATTGACCGCATCCATGACCAGTTTACCGGCCATGACCAGGGTCTCCTTATTTGCCAGACCAATATCCTTACCAGCTTCTATCGCCGCAAGTGTCGGTAACAATCCGGCGGCACCAACGATCGCGGAAATCGTCATGTCGGCCCCGCCCATGGCCGCCACCTCCTGGTTGCCCTGACTACCCCAGACTATTCGCTGCCTGTATTCGCGGGGAAGTCTCGCCTGTAAATCCTCTACCGAGGACTCATCCATAACCGAAATCAAATCCGGCTTAAATTCCACCACCTGTTCGGCCAACAATTCAACGTTACGACCTGCGGCAAGGGCCGCTACACTGAATTGATCGGGAAAACGGCGTACCACATCAAGGACATTACGACCGATGGAGCCTGTGGACCCAAGTAATGACAGTTGTTTCATGACCCCAGCCCCATCATCAGGAAATAGTAAAGAAAGGGTGCAGTTAACAATAAGGAATCAAGCCGGTCAAGCACCCCGCCATGACCGGCAAGCAAGGTACCTGAATCCTTGACCTGCATTGAACGCTTGAGGATCGACTCACACAGATCACCGATGATCCCTATCACGATCAATACCCCCATGAGTGGGACCAACATTGACCATTTGACCTCTGGTAAAATAATCGCACTTGCTATCAAAACTGCAACGAGTCCACCAGCCACGCCACCCACAGCCCCTTCGACTGTTTTCTTGGGGCTGACAAAAGGGCAAAGCTTACGACGCCCAAAGGCGCGTCCGCAATAATAAGCGGCCGAATCAGACCCGGCAGTCGCCATGGTCAGGAGCAGGAGCCAGAGCGGTCCATCGGGAAGGCCTGTCAGGAGCAGAAGATGTGATGAGAGCAACCCAACATAGACAACCCCCAGAACCATACGGGCAAGGTCCCCCCCTGCATCAATCGCCTTGGGATAACGAACAAGAGTGAAGATCACCAATAAGAAAAAGGAGAGAAAGAGGCCAACGCCCAAACCAGTACCTGGCAGAACAGCGGTGAGAGCAACCGGGAAGAAAATAGCCAACTGCAGCAACAGGCGTTCAAAAATCCCGGATTGAGGCAGGGCCATACGCGCGTACTCAAAACCGCCAAAGGCTGCAATGAGAAGGACAACCAGACTCACAAGCAGTGCAGGCCCTTTAAGAAGAAGAAAGACCCAGAGAGCGGCAAGTAGTAATCCTGGAAGGAGGCGGTTCATGATTCATCCCGCCCGGAGTTGAGCGCCAGTCTTGCCAAATCGACGTTCACGTCCCTGAAAGTCCACAATGGCATCCACAAAGGCCCGTCGACGAAAATCGGGCCACATAATGGGACTGAAAAGTATCTCAGCGTAGGACGCCTGCCAGAGGAGAAAATTAGACAAGCGGGCCTCTCCGCCTGTACGGATCAGCAGGTCAGGGTCTGGTAGACCAGCAGAATAGAGATGAGCATCGATCACCTCTTCGTCTATGGCCTCTGGGCTCAGTTGGCCAGCCAGACATTGCCGGGCAATACGCTGCACCCCCTGGATGATCTCAGCCCGCCCGCCGTAACTGAGGGCCAGGTTAAGAGTCAAACCACTGTTGCCTGCTGTTGCTGCCATACTCTGTTCAAGAGTACTGCGTACTTCTGAAGGCAATCTGGGCAAATCGCCCATGCAGGTCAGGCGCACATTATTATTGAGCATTTTATCCAGCTCTTTGACCAGGAACGTCTTGAGCAGCGACATCAGGCCACCGACCTCAGCAACAGGCCGCTTCCAGTTTTCCGAGGAGAAAGCGTAAAGAGTGAGAACCTGCACACCAAGCTCGGACGCAGCAGCAACTACGTCCTGCACTGATTCCACACCTGCTCGATGGCCAAAGAGACGAGGCTGATGACGTTGCTCTGCCCAACGGCCATTACCATCCATTACAATGGCCACATGACAGGGGATTCGGGTCAGATCTATCTCAGCATGGCGTGTCATTTGCTTTATTCTACCCCGATCAAAACAGTTCGAGCAGGTTTCACAATCCAATGGCGGTCCATCAGACTTCCATCACCTCTTCTTCCTTGGCTGCGGTCGCCTCATCGATCAGTTTGACAAAGGTGTCGGTCTCCTTCTGAACATCATCTTGCATCTTAAACAAATCATCCTCAGAGATTTCCTTATTACTCTTCTGTTTTTTCAGGGTATCGATGGCCTCGCGTCGAACATTGCGGACAGCCACTCGAAACTCTTCAGCAATTTTTTTAACCTGACGAACAAGATCCTTGCGTCTTTCTTCCGTCAATTGAGGAATGGTGAGGCGAATGACCTTGCCGTCATTCATGGGTGTTAAACCAATACTGGATTTAAGGATCGCCTTTTCAATAGCACCAAGCATCTGTGGGTCCCAGGGCTGAATGGCGATCATTCTGCTCTCAGGTATCGTCAGTGTCCCCACTTGGTTAATCGGCAAAGGAGAGCCATAGGCATCGACAGTGATATTGTCGACAAGACCGAGGGATGCCCTGCCGGTACGAACCTTGGACAACTCCTGCCGGAAATTCTCGACACTCTTTTCCATCTTCTCGATCATCTCTAAAACCACTTCACTCATGGCACGCTCCCCCTTACTCTCTTTATTTCTCAACCGCTAATCAGACTGCCCACGGACTCACCACAGATCCCTTTGCGGATAGTACCAGGCTGCATCATATTCAAGACCATAATCGGTTTCATCTCTTCCCGAGCCAGGGCGATACCTGCCCCATCCATGACCCGAAGATCTTTACGCAGAACTTCATCATAGGTCAGGTGCTCATAACGTACTGCGTCAACGTGCAGGACAGGATCTTTGTCGTAGACACCATCAACTTTGGTCGCCTTTATAACCAGATCTGCATTGATCTCCAAGGACCTGAGAACACCTGCTGAATCCGTCGTAAAAAAAGGATTACCGGTCCCAGCGGCAAATATGACAACCCTGCCCTTTTCCAGATGCCGCACTGCACGGCGCTTAATATACGGTTCACAAACAGTACGCATGGGAATAGCCGACTGCACACGGGTGTCAATGCCACTGGCTTCCAGGGCATCCTGCAGGGCCAGACTATTCATAACCGTGGCCAACATACCCATGTTATCCGCGGTACTCCGATCCATACCCTGACTGGCCCCAGCAACTCCACGAAAAATATTACCAGCACCTATAACTATACCAAGCTCAACTCCCAATGCCACGATCTCTTTCACTTCTTTGGAGATATAATCCAAAACCGCAGCGCTGATCCCATAGGCATCATCACCCATCAGGGCCTCGCCACTGAGTTTCAAAAGGACTCGTTTATACCGAATAGACATGACGGAACACCTCATTAGAACTGACAGGGGGACTCAGGGAAGAGAAAAATGGGCCCGAAGGAGAAAGAGGCGGGGCCGCAAACAACAATCCGGCCGTTGGAATAAGATTCCAACGGCCGGTATACAGCATAATATCAAGCGCCGATCTGGAAACGTGCGTAACGTTTGATGGAGATATTTTCTCCCATCTTACCAACAAGCTCAGTAAGCATTGCCTGGATAGTCATATCAGGATTCTTAATGAATTTCTGTTCAAGCAGACAAATCTCGGCAAGAAACTTGTCAAGCTTACCGGTAACCATTTTTTCGGCAATTTCCTGTGGCTTACCAGCGTCAAGGGCTTGCTGGATGTATATTGCCTTTTCACGATTCACAATATCCTCAGACACTTCATCGCGAGACAGGGCCACAGGTGCGGCAGCTGCCACATGCATGGCAATATCACGGGCAAACTCAATAAATGTATCGGTCTTGGCCACGAAATCAGATTCACAGTTAACCTCAACCATGACACCAAGTTTGCCGCCAGCGTGAACATAGGTCTCGATCACTCCTTCACTGGTGGCTCGACCAGCACGTTTAGCAGCGACAGCCAGACCTTTCTGACGAAGCAGATCAACAGCTTTTTCCATATCACCCTCAGTTTCACCGAGAGCCTTTTTGCAATCCATCATTCCTGCGGCGGTCCGATCACGGAGATCTTTGACCATCTGACTTGTAATTTTCACCTTAATTCTCCTTGTGCAAACACCTATCATGGGTGTTCAAAGAGCGACAACAATCACAGACTACGGTTGTATATTCGCCCGGAACACAACCGGGGCTAGCCACACAGGCTGCCCCGATCAAATCAACTTATAACCGGCACAGACAAACTGCACCTGGTTAAAACTTATTCTGCAGCAGGTTCGGCCTTGGGCTCGTCACCTTTGACAGCCATTTCCTCGCCTTCGACGGCCATGGCTGCGGCCAGGGCTTCATCTGAGGCATCTTCACCGTCACGGTCGGCCTGTCCCGCCAGTACCGCATCAGCAACACTGCCACAAATCAAACGAATGGCGCGCAGAGCGTCATCGTTTCCGGGGATAAGGTAATCAATACCATCCGGATCACAGTTGGTATCAGTCAAGCCAACAACCGGAATATTCAATTTGCGCGCTTCATTAACACCAATGGCCTCTTTTTTGGGATCTACGACAAAGACAACACTGGGAAGTCCGCGCATGTCTTTGATACCACCGACATTTCTCTCAAGCTTAATTCGCTCTTTCTCCATGAGCAGAATCTCTTTTTTGGGGAAACGGCTGATGGAACCATCTGCCTGCATGGACTCAATAGATTTCAAACGATCGACACTTTTCTTAATGGTCTGAAAATTTGTGAGCATACCACCCAGCCAACGATGATCCACATAAAACATTCCGCAACGCTTGGCTTCATCGTTGATAATAGACTGAGCCTGACGCTTGGTCCCAACAAAAAGCACGGTACCACCCTTGGACACTTCACTGGTAATGAAGTCTGCGGCCTTATCAAAAAGACGTTTGGTCTTATCCAGATTTATAATATAAATGCTGTTACGGGGCCCATAGATATAAGGCTTCATCTTAGGATTCCAACGCCGGGTCTGATGACCGAAATGGAGCCCTGCCTGCAGCATGTCTTTAACGCTTACATTTACCATCGAACTTCTCCTTGTTCTGGTTAATCCTCCATCCCCGATAAGATCACCCAAGCGTGGACATTCCAGCCGCCGGACAACACCAGTTTGTTTAGGGATGTGTGTATTTTACTGATTCTACCCTCTACCCGACCCAAAAGGACGGATTGTTAAACATTTTTTATTACCACACGTCTTCATTTTTTGCAAGTACAGGAAACATGAACAACCATACAATTATTTCGGCAACAAAGACGACTGACCACCAAAAATCAGCTTTAACCATTCAAAACCAAATTTAAGGAGTTCAACATCATCACTTACAATTCTTTTCCGAGTTGACTTATCAAGACGAAAACGATCAGGCAGTTCCTGCTCTTCTGCAAATTGACGAAAGCCATCAATATCATAGCATACCATGAATGCCAATTGCTGCTTCGGCCCATTTGCCCCCTCCCCGCGCCAAGGATTGGTGGCAAAAAGCGTATCCATCGCAGTCCACAGATCAGCTATTGCATTAAAATCATGCAACCGCTGATCACGGATCCAACTCTTCACGGTATAATTAACATTTTCCTTATGTCCAAGGCAATACGAGTGGTCAGTCAAAAAATAAAATTCCTGCTCACGCCCTTTCGCTGGATTTCGATCAACCGCTCGCTCCAAGGGATACGTACGACAGGCTGATGGACGATCCCGATAAACAGTACAACCTTCAGGGGCAAGAAAAGGACAGTCCTTCTCTTCTGTCAAACGCAGCATCACCGTTGGAAAATAAGGATGAACACCTTGCACAAGTCGGGTATGTTTTTGCATGAAGGACTGCGAATCCACACCAAGACAGTTTTTCAGTCGCAGGATATCATACGGATACAGGATCATATCAACATTCCGACAGCAGAGAGTAAAACACTCCACTCCGGAATGACACGAAAAGGTAAATTCCTTCTTGCCTAAAGGCTCCATGCCCTCTGGAAATTCCTGTTTATGACTCATGACATTCTCATTTTTGGATGCCAGGCGGAACGATCCGCCTGATGATCAAAATTTATACTTCATAACAAAAGACCCGGCACGCACAGGGAATAAACCGGAGAGTACCGGGCACAAAAAAACCGTCATGAACACAAAGGATCATGACGGTTTACAACACTATTCACCGGCAGCAATTAATTTTCAGTCGTTTCCTCAACATCAATTTGCTCCTGATACTCAACAAGCTCAATAATGGCCATGGGGGCTGCATCACCATTGCGTGGACCAGTCTGAATAATGCGAGTGTAACCGCCTTGACGGTCCGCATACTGCTCCTGAATCTGTCCAAAAAGCTTGGCCACAACATCTTTGCTCTGGATATAACTCAAGGCCTGACGTTTGGCATGCAAATCACCACGCTTGGCAAGAGTAATCATTTTATCAGCAACCCTGCGCAGCTCTTTGGCTTTGGGTGTGGTTGTTACAATACGCTCATGCTCAAAAAGAGAGGTCACCATATTACGAAGCATGGCTTTTTTATGGGCAGAGGTACGGCCGAGTCTACGGCCTGATTTTCTATGTCTCATCTGTCTATCCTCAACGTGTATCTAGTGATTGCTCTTACACGATCATTCTATGATCAAGCCTGAACTTCGTCCTTTTCGGCAACTTCAGGAGGAACCCAGCTCTCAAATTTCAATCCCAAAGTCAAACCCATCTCTCCCAGGAGAGCCTTGATCTCATTCAATGACTTGCGTCCAAAATTTTTGGTCTTCAGCATTTCCTGATCAGTCTTCTGGGCCAACTCACCTATAAAATTAATATCGGCATTCTTCAAGCAGTTCGCGGATCGAACTGATAATTCAAGATCTTCAACCGGTTTGTCAAGATAAGGATTCAGAGGCTCAACCTCTTTTTGTTCACTCTCGTCACGCACAGGTTCGGCAGCATCCTCATCAAAATTAATAAAGATGGTTAACTGCTCTTTGAGAATCTTGGCGGCATATGCCAATGCATTTTCGGGCTTGATACTGCCATCAGTCTCAATTTCAAGGGTCAGCTTGTCATAATCGGTCTGCTGACCGACACGGGCCTGAGAAACAACATACTGTATACGCTTGATTGGGGTAAAAATTGCATCAATGGGAATCTGACCAATGGTCAATTCTTCCTTATTCTGCTGTTCAGCCGGCTGATACCCTTTGCCCCACTCCACTGTAAACTCTGCCTGGAATTCCTTATCAGCAGTAACAGTACAGATAATCTGGTCAGGATTCATCACCTCTACAAAAGCTGAACCTTGAATGTCAGCGGCAGTGACAACACCGGGGCCCTTTTTGGATATTACCACCTTCTGAGCATCAGCACTGGTCAACTTGAGGCGAACCTGCTTGACGTTCAGAATGATCTCACTCACATCCTCAACAACATCATCCATGGAGGTAAACTCATGCATGGCGCCTTCAATCTTGACCGTGGTAATGGTCGCTCCCTGAATAGATGAAAGGAGAATACGGCGTAATGAGTTTGCTATTGTAGTGGCAAAACCACGCTCTAAAGGCTGGCAGACAAATTTACCATACGATTCGGTATGTTTGGCACTATCAATTTCAATTTTCTCGGGTTGGATCAGGGTACTCCAGTTCCGATAAAATGGAATTTTTTCTTCTGTAGTCTCTGTCATGAGCTTCCTTCTCTGCGTGTCAACTGTGTGACTGAATCTGGTCCATTAAGCAGAAAATATTCTTCCGCAAAAGCCGGTTAATCAATCGCCAGCTTTACTTAGAGTACAACTCAACGATGAGCTGCTCCTGGATCGGCATGGTAATCTCTTCCCGATTAGGCAGTGCCTTAACAGAGGCCTTGAAATTATCCTTGTCAAGCTCAAGCCAACTGGGGACCCCACGACGAGCAACTGCCTCAAGGCTGTCATTCATCAAGGTATTGGCACGACTCTTCTCACGAATAGAAATCTCATCACCAACGTTAACCTGAAAAGAGGGAATATTAACTCTTTTACCGTTAATGAGGACGTGATTATGACGAACCAACTGACGAGCCTGGTTTCGAGATGAAGCGAACCCAAGACGGAACATGGCATTATCAAGACGACGCTCAAGCATGTTCAACAGGTTCTCACCGGTAACACCCTTTTGCTTATCTGCTTTAGCAAAAAAGATACGAAACTGACTTTCGAGCATACCATAGAGACTCTTGACCTTCTGCTTCTCACGCAACTGCAGAGCATAATCAGAGACCTTTTTAAAACGGGCCTGACCGTGCTGACCGGGAGCAAAAGCACGACGCTCAAAGGAACACTTATCTGAATAACAGCGGTCGCCTTTGAGATATAATTTTAGGTTTTCACGCCTGCAACGTCGACACGCTGCACCAACATTTCTAGCCACTGAGGCCTCCGTCTACTGAAAATTGATTACGATACTTAAAATCTCCGCCGGAAATCAAACTCGACGACGCTTGGGAGGTTTACATCCATTATGGGGAAGCGGTGTCACATCAGAGATGCGAGACACTTCAAAGCCGCTCGTGGCCAAAGCCCTGAGGGCAGACTCACGACCAGGCCCTGGTCCCTTGCATTTCACTTCAACCTTACGCATACCATGCTCAACTGCCTTTTTGCTGGCTTCGGCCAAAGCATTCTGAGCGGCAAAGGGGGTACTCTTTCGAGAGCCCTTGAACCCGAGCACTCCAGCGCTGCACCAGGAGATAACATTCCCCTGCTTGTCGGAGATGGTAATAATCGTATTATTAAACGTTGAATAAATAAAGACAATGCCCTCGGGCACGTTCTTTTTGACCTTCTTTTTTGTCCGTGCCGGAGCACGCTTTCCACCAGCCATAGCTTTACCTTATCCTGTTTCTATTTACGGGCCGCAGCACCGCGACGAGGACCTTTACGGGTCCGTGCATTGGTCTTAGTCCGCTGACCGCGACAGGGCAGCCCCATGCGATGACGTCGGCCACGATAACAGCCAAGGTCAGTCAATCGCTTGATGTCCATGGACACCTCACGACGTCGATCACCCTCAACCATAAAGTCGCTTTCAAGAATCTTACGGATACGATTAATGTCGTCACCGCCAAGATCGTCACTGTTCATGGTATAGGGCAGATCAACACGATCAAGTATCTTGCGTGCTGATGTGAGGCCGAGCCCATGAATATAGGTCAGGGCGCGATCCATGTGCTTGTTTTTGGGAAGGTCAACACCTGCTATACGAGCCACTAATTCATCTCCTTAAAAAACCAAAACTCTTAAATGTAAGGTGAACGCCACCAAGACAGACGATTATCGCCTTATCCCTGACGCTGCTTGTGTTTCTTAACTTTACAGCTCACACGAACAACACCATTACGCTTGAACACCTTGCATTCACTGCATATTTTCTTAACTGAAGAACGTACTTTCATACCAGTCTAGCTCTCTTCTTAAGTTTTTATTTCTTGGCCCGGAACGTCACGCGACCACGGGTCAGGTCATACGGTGACAATTCTACGGTAACTCGGTCACCAGGAAGAATCTTAATAAAATGCATACGCATTTTACCTGAGATATGAGCCAACACTCTATGGCCATTATCAAGCTCAACACGAAACATTGCGTTGGGCAAAGGCTCAACTATGGTACCCTCAACGACAATGGCTTCTTCCTTTGCCATGGACTCTCCCGACTTTTTATATTTCAAACAAAAAAAATTTATTTATAATACACCTCTCAACAAAAGAGAAGCATTATTTTTTTAACTGATGAATTCTTTGCGACTACTGAGTATCAACGGACCATCTGCAGTCAAAGCGACAGAATGCTCAAAATGGGCTGAGCATTTCTTGTCGGCTGTGACAACTGTCCATCCGTCTCTGAGAACCTTTACTTTTCCAGTACCCAAGTTGACCATGGGCTCTATAGCCAGAACCATTCCCTCCTGAAGACGAGGGGATTGCCCATCACTCACAAAGTTAGGGATCTCAGGGCCCTCATGGAGGGACCGTCCAATTCCATGACCAACAAACTGGCGCACGACTGAATACCCAAGAGGCTCCACATGGTTCTGTACTGCTCTCGAGATGTCAACGATCCTGTTTCCTACCTGAACCTGCTCGATGGCCAGGGCCAGAGACTGATCAGTTGCATTCAACAGGTTCTGGCGTTGTTGGTCTATTCGGCCGATAGGGAGACTGATGGCTGAATCACCAAAAAATCCCTTATACTCAACACCGAAATCAATGGAGAGCACATCTCCATTTTTTAGTTTGCATTTACGTGAAGGTATTCCGTGCACAACCTCTTCATTCAGAGACACACAGAGACTGCCAGGAAAACCACTATAGCCCTTAAAAGCAGGACGGGCCTTACGTTTAAGGCAGAGTTCTTCAGCCAGTCGATCCAGTTCAAAAGTGGTAATACCCGGCTCAGCTACGCGCTTGAGCATACTCAACGTTTCAGCCACAATCTGATTGGCCTCATACATGAGTCCAATCTCATCCGGGCTTTTGATTAAAATCGGCTTACTCACCAGACAAGACTACAATATTTCATTTTAACGTCCGGTACCTTTCCCCTGCTTCATGAATCCCTCATAGTTACGCATAACCATGTGCGACTCAACCTGGGAGATGGTATCAATTGCAACACCGACAATAATCAGCAACGCAGTGCCGCCAAAATAGAATGGAACATTTAACTTTGAGATCAGAACCGTTGGCAGCACACAGACAGCACTTAAATAAATGGCCCCTACAACAGTCAACCGGGTCAAAACCTTGTCGATAAAATCAGCGGTTTTTCGACCTGGACGTATTCCAGGGACAAAACCACCATTCTTCTTAAGATTCTCAGCTACATCATCAGGCTTGAACGTCACTGCGGTATAGAAAAAACAGAAAAAGACAATCATGCCGATAAAAAGAACATAGTAAAAGAAGGTTCCCGGAGAAAGTGCTGCTGAAACCCGCTGTACCCAATCAATCTGGATAAAACCACCAAGAGTTGCCGGAAACATCATAATTGATGAGGCAAAAATCGGTGGAATAACTCCTGCAATATTGATCTTCAGCGGCAGATGCGAGCTCTGTCCACCATAGACACGCCGGCCTACGACACGCTTGGCGTACTGAATGGGAATACGCCGCTGAGCTGTCTCAAAAAACACAATGACACCGACTACTGCAAACATGAACAGGAGTATAAAGGGAACAAAGAAGAGAGTAATCTCTCCTGCTTTGATAAGTTGAATCGAGTTGGCAATGGCAGAGGGGGTACCAGCCACAATACCCGCAAAAATTATCAAAGAAATTCCGTTCCCTATGCCACGCTCAGTCACCTGTTCGCCAAGCCACATAATAAAAGATGTGCCTGCAGTCAGGGTTACCATGGTCATTAACTTAAACTGGACACCGGGATCAAGAACAATTGGCTCACCGGAAGGACCACTCATGCCCTCCAGTCCAGTCGCTATAAATATTCCCTGTATAATACTGAGACCAACAGTTCCATAGCGAGTATACTGGGTAATCTTGCGCTGTCCGGACTGCCCCTCCTTTTTCAGGCTCTCAAGCTGGGGAATAACGACGGTGAGCAGCTGGATAATAATTGAAGCACTGATATAGGGCATAATGCCCAGGGCAAAAATGGAAAAGTTTTCCAGGGCTCCACCTGAAAACATGTTAAACATGCCAAACAGGGTTCCGGCGTGTTGCTGGAAAAATGCAGCCAGAGCCTCTCCATTAATACCGGGAGTAGGAACCTGAACACCTGCGCGGTAGACGGCCAGCATAGCCAGGGTAAAGAAAATTCTTTTCCTCAACTCGGGAATATTGGCTGCGCTCTGTAGTCCACTCATGTATTTATCTGCGTTCTCAAGTAATTATAGGCTGATCATTCGTATAATCGAAATCGACTCAGTCCTGATCGAGGATACTGCCGCCAGCTGCTTCTACTTTCGCCCGGGCGCTTCCGCTTATCTTCTCGACCTTAAGGGTCACAGCTTTGCTGATCTCGCCGTTGGCAAGAACCTTTACAGGCATACCGGAACGAACCATTCCTGCGGCAGCAAGTGATTCTGTGGTGATTTCGGTGCCAGCATCGAAAGTATCAAGCTGAGACAATGAGACAAGAGCATACTCAACTCTGAACTTGTTATGAAAGCCGCGCTTTGGAAGTCTGCGCTGGAGAGGCATCTGTCCACCCTCAAATCCAGGCTTAATACCGGAACCAGAACGGGACTTAAAGCCCTTATGACCACGACCAGCAGTCTTACCATGGCCGGAACCAGGTCCGCGACCAACGCGCTTACGCTGGCGGTTTGAACCGGGATTTGGTGAGAGATTTCCTAAGTTCAACATCCTATTTCTCCTCAATTTTTACGAGGTGCTGTACCTTGCTTAACATACCACGGAACTCTGGGGTATCTTTACGGGTAACAGTCTTTTGCATCTTATTCAGTCCCAGCCCGATGAGAGTTGCACGAATCTTTTTGGGACTTCCGATTCCGCTCTTCACCAACGTGTAGGTAATTGTCTCGGCCATTTGACTACCTTCCAATATCTATTTAAATCAGGAAAACAAGCTCCATGGCCACTGACGTGGGACCCAGGAAGCCCTGCTCCTCTTATGATGTAATTTCTGCGACGCTCTTGCCACGCAATCTGGCTATAGACTCGGGGGTTCGCATACTGCGCAACCCTTCGAGAGTCGCCTTGACCATATTATGTGGATTATGAGACCCCAGACATTTAGTCAAAATATTATGTACTCCAGCGGCTTCAAGAACCGCACGAACGGGTCCTCCGGCAATCACTCCTGTACCTTCAGATGCAGGCTTGAGCAAAACTCGACCAGCACCATAATGACCTATAACCTGATGCGGAATAGAAATATCGGTCAGAGAAACACGGGCCATATCTTTCTTAGCCCGCTCTACGCCTTTACGGATAGCATCAGGAACCTGATTGGCTTTCCCAAGACCGTACCCGACCTTGCCTTTACCATCACCGACAACGACTATCGCACTGAAACTGAAACGGCGACCACCTTTAACAACCTTAGCGACACGATTGATAAAGACAATTTTCTCTATCAGTTCCTCTGAATTCTCACTCTTGGAACGTTTAAAATCTGACAAGGGACACCCCCTCCTTCAACTGATATTAGAATTCAAGCCCGCCTTTACGGGCACCTTCTGACAGTGCCTTGACCCGGCCATGATAGATGCAACCACCACGGTCAAAAACGACCTTGGTGATTCCGGCAGCCTTGGCACGAGCTGCGATCAGCTCGCCGACCTTCTCTGCCTGGCCTTTTTTGTCCGCATCTGCGACAGGCTCGTACCCTTTGTCAACAGTAGACATAGCCGCCAATGTGCAGCCACATGAATCGTCAACAATCTGGGCATAGATATGCTTATTGCTCTTAAAGACCCGAAGACGAGGACACGCAGTGGTTCCACTGATCTTCTTGCGAATGCGCAGGACCCGACGAGCTCTGGCTAATTTTTTGGGATTTGTCTTTGCCATCTCTGTGTTCCATTGTGCAAAGGTCAACTCAGCCCCACATGGGGGATGTGACCGTTTTATTTAGCGCCAGACTTACCAACCTTACGGGCGACATACTCATTCTCATACCGGATACCCTTGCCTTTATACGGCTCGGGCTTACGAACACTACGAATCTTGGCCGCTGTGAGACCCAGAAGCTCCTTATCAATGGATTCGAGAGTGATTCCGGTATTACCAGTCATGGTGGCATTGATTCCATCCGGCACTGCAAACTCTACGGGATTAGAATAGCCAACATTAAGAGTCAAGGTGGATCCACTGACATTAGCCTTGTAACCAACGCCTTCAATGATCAACTTTTTCTGAAAACCCTGGTCAACGCCGATAATCATGTTGTTAATCAGAGAACGAAATAATCCTCTGAATGCGTTTGTTTTTTGTGAATCATCGCGGGTATTGACAAGAACAACATCATCCTGCAAGAGGATTTCGATCTCATCACGTACCACCCTGTCCAGGGATCCCTTCCCGCCCTTGACAACGACCTTCTGGCCGGTGATGGTGACATTAACGCCCTTGGGAATGGGGATGGGCTCTTTTCCAATTCGAGACATATCTTACCTCAACTAATTCGCGATTATTACCACACTTCGCAGAGTATCTCTCCGCCAACATTCTTGGCCCGCGCCTCACGATCAGTAATGACACCAATGGAGGTTGAAAGAATCGCGACACCGAGTCCGTTCAGAACACGGGGGACTTCTCCAACACCGACATATTTACGCAAACCGGGTTTGCTTACACGATTGATCGCGGTAATGGCCGACTCATTGTCAGGTCCATATTTGAGATCTATCGTCAACTGCCCCTGAGGTCCGTCATCAGATACATTAAAACCTGAGATGTAACCTTCCTGCTTCAGGGTTTTGGCCAGATTTACCTTGATATTCGATTTAGGTATCTGAACCGAAGCAAACTTAACCATGCTCGCATTTCTAATCCTGGTCAGCATGTCGGCCAGGGGATCGCTCATTGACATAGCGAGACTCCTTCTCTATTTCTTATCATTCAACAAAACCAACAGTCACTCTCAGAGCAACCTGGTTCAGTTTACCAGCTGGACTTTGTAACGCCAGTCACTTCACCACGGAGGGCCAGGTTCCTGAAACATATCCTGCATACCCCAAACTTTCTGATAAAAGCTCTGGATCGTCCACAAAGCGGGCAACGATTATACTTTCTTACTTCAAACTTTGGCTTACGGGCAGCTTTTGCTATCAACGATTTCTTCGCCAAAACAACCTCCAATTACTGTCATATTGATCAGAGCTGAAAAGCCCCGAACGGTTTTATTTTTTGAAGGGCATTCCGAGCAATCGAAGCAAAGCTCGTCCTTCGTCATTCGTCTTGGCTGAGGTAACAATGCTGATATTCAACCCCTTGATCTTATCAATTTTATCGTAATCGATCTCAGGAAAAATAATCTGCTCTGTAATGCCCAGTGAAAAATTGCCACGGCCATCAAACATCTTCGGCGAAAGACCGCGAAAATCACGGACACGGGGCAGAGCAATATTCACAAGCTTACTCAGGAAGTTATACATATATTCATTGCGCAAGGTAACCCGACAACCAATGGGCATTCCTTCACGCAACTTAAATCCGGCAATTGATTTTTTGGCACGCGTCACAACAGCCTTTTGGCCGGCAATACGGGTGAGCTCATCGGCTGCACCTTCAATAATTTTCGGATTCTGTACGGCTTCACCCAGGCCCATGTTCAGAACGATTTTCTCGATCTTAGGAACCTGCATGACATTGGTGTAACCAAACTCTTCAGTGAGAGCTGGAACACATTCTTTCAAATAAAAATCTTTCAGCGCACCCATTTATAACTCCTGGCGTAAGCCTGTCTCCTGTCCTATTTCTGAGCTTCGACGGATTCACCGCAGCTCTTGCAAAAACGGACCTTGGTTCCGTCATCCAATATCTTTTTTCCAACACGCCCTGTCTTGGTACACTCGGGGCAGATCAACTGGAGATTCGATACATGAATCGGAGCCTCCTTCTCAACAATCTGGCCCTGCTTGTTCATTTCAGTGGCCTTCATGTGTCGCTTGATCATGTTGATCCGCTCGACAATGACTTGATTATCGGGAGCAAGTACCTTCAACACCTTGCCGACCCGACCTTTGTCCTTGCCCGCAATTACTTCCACCTGATCATTTTTCTTCAGGTATGTTCTACCCTGTGCCATATCCGTTACCTTTTAGCAAACTGAAGTTTAATTCGCTTCAGTCAATCAATTACAGTACTTCAGGAGCCAATGAAATAATTTTCATAAAACCCTGATTCCTGAGTTCCCTGGCCACAGGTCCGAAAATACGGGTACCAACAGGCTCCCCGCTGGCCCCAAGAAGGACAGCTGCATTCTCATCAAACTTGACCCAGGTATCATCCATCCGCCTGCGCTCTTTAGCTGTGCGGACGACAACGGCCTTCATCACATCACCTTTTTTGACCTTAGCGTGGGGAATAGCCTCTTTGACTGTCACCACAATAACGTCGCCAATGGTGGCGTAGCGTTTTCTTGAACCGCCCAGAACCCGGATGCAAAGAACCTTCCGGCCACCTGAGTTATCGGCTACATTCAGAACTGTTTCACTCTGTATCATTTTGTCACCTGATCAAAATCAATTGTGGCACGCCTTGACGGCCACAGTCGCTTTAACTTGTGGATTATACGGCCTGCTTATCCAGGATGGAGCGCAACCGCCAGCGTTTCCGCTTACTCAAAGGCCGACACTCTTCGATCAGGACAAGGTCACCAATCTGACACTGGTTTTCAGGGTCATCGGCAACGTACTTGACAGTCCGTTTGATATATTTACCATACACCTTATGCCGGACCGTTCGTTCTACTTGGACAACTATGCTTTTTTCCATCCTGTTGCTGACAACAGAACCTGTCCGTGTTTTTCTAACTTTATTTGATTCACTCATAATTAATTCAACGCGAGATAGAATATGTTGGTTTCTGGTTCTCTTGGATCAAAGAAAACAGCCGCTCTTATTGCTCACTTTTTTGATTACGAAGAGTGCAAATCCTGGCGATATCCTTACGAAGCAGCCCAATCAGAGCTGTATTCTCAAGAGGACGAATCTTGTGCTGAAAAGTAATCTTACCGAGTTCTTCACGGAGATCCTTTTCCTTCTTGACCAATTCCTCGGCAGACATTTTTACCAATTCACTGTATTTCATATTGAAGTCCTCTTTGTGACAACCTTGGTGGCAAAAGGAAACTTATTGCCGGCCAGGGTCAAGGCACGAATAGCCATTGCCTCATCGACTCCAGTCAGTTCATAAATAATACGACCGGGTTTAACGGGTGCAACCCATGACTCAGGACTACCCTTACCCTTACCCATTCTGGTCTCTGCAGGCTTTTTGGTGACCGGTTTGTCAGGGAAAACCCGAATCCAAACCTTTCCGCCACGTTTAATCTTTCTGTTGATTGCAATACGGGCAGCCTCAATCTGCTGAGCAGTCAGTTTGCCACCCTCAACAGCCTTGAGTGCATATTCACCAAAGGATATGGTTGATCCGCGATGCGCTACACCACGCATCTTGCCAGTAAATACTTTTCTATGTTTTACTTTCTTGGGACTTAACATTTCAAACTCCCTTTATAAACAAAGGATAATTCAGGGTATAATTGTTTCGATAATCAGACCGCTGCCTGATCACCTTCTTTAAGAACTTCACCCTTGAAGATCCAAACCTTAACACCGATAATACCGTAGGTGGTCAAGGCCTCAGACAGAGCGTAGTCAACGTCGGCTCTGAGGGTATGGAGTGGCACTCGGCCTTCACGAACCCATTCACAGCGCGACATCTCTGCACCACCAAGACGACCGGAACAGGATATTTTAATCCCCTGGACTCCGAAGCGCAAGGCAGAACTGACAGCTTTTTTCATAACGCGTCGAAAAGCGACACGACGAACAAGCTGACCAGCAATATTTTCAGCCAAAAGCTGTGCATCGGCCTCTGGACGACGAACTTCCTGTATATCAAGAAGAACACTTCTCTTAATATACTTCTCTAGGTCGGCCTTGAGGGCTTCGATTTCAGAGCCCTTCTTACCAATGATAATTCCGGGTCGAGCGGTAAACAGCTTGATCCGAACTTTTTCGCCAGTACGCTCAATGACAATCTTGGAAAGAGAGGCATGACTCAACCGCTTCTTCAAGAATTTTCTAATCTTCTGATCTTCAATCAGGAAATCAGAATAATTTTTGTCTGCATACCAGACTGAATCCCATGTCCGGGTAATGTTAAGTCTTAAGCCTAACGGATTAACTTTCTGCCCCAAAACGATCCTCCAGCATCATACGTTGTTCATTAATTCAAAAAAGTGAGATTCATACTATTTTGTGATAATCTTGTAAAGAACTATTGTTCGTCAAGTATCACTGTAATATGACTCGTACGTTTGATCACCCGGGTGGCACGCCCCATTGCTCTAGGGCGAATCCGCTTCAGGGATGGTCCGTCATCTACAAAAATCTTTTTAACAAACAGGCTATCAACATCAGTCTGGTCGGCCTGGGTTGCATTCGCAACAGCAGATTCAACAACCTTACGGATAATCAAGGCACCCTTTTTCGGCATATACCGAAGAGTGTTCAATGCCTGTCCTACTTCCATACCTCTGATTACATCAGCAACCAGTCTGGCCTTCTGAGGAGAGATACGAATCTGTCTCCCAATGGCTCGAGCTTCCATGTTATACTCCTAATCGGACTTGCCGGGACGCGAATACGTTTATACTTATTTCTTTTTGCCCTTTCTGTCGCTTGCATGACCGTAATAGGTCCTGGTCGGCGAAAACTCACCAAGTTTATGGCCCACCATGTTCTCGGAGACAAATACGGGAATAAATTTTTGTCCGTTATGAACCGCAAAGGTCAAACCGACCATCTGCGGAATAATGTCCGAGCGACGAGACCAAGTCTTGATCACCTTACGGGATCCATTTTCAATGGCGCTTTCAACCTTCTTAAACAGATGGTCGTCTACAAAAGGGCCCTTTTTGATTGAGCGTGACATGCCTTACTCCTCGTTATGATCTCTTCTTGACAATATACTTGTCGGAAGATTTGTTGCTGCGAGTCTTGTAACCCTTGGTCGGATATCCCCATGGAGTACATGGATGACGGCCACCAGAGCTCTTACCCTCACCACCACCCATGGGATGATCGACCGGATTCATTGCAACACCACGGACATGCGGACGTTTGCCCATCCAGCGAGTACGTCCAGCCTTGCCAAGTTTCTGACTCTCGTGCTCGCGGTTACCAACCTGACCAATACAGGCACGGCACAGTTTGTGAAACTTGCGAACCTCACCCGAGGGCAGGCGAACCTGAACATACGTTCCCTCTTTGGCCATAAGCTGGGCGGATACTCCGGCACTCCGTACCATCTGACCACCCTTACCAATTTTCATCTCAATGTTATGAATAATGGTACCCAGGGGAATATTAGTTAATGGCAGGCAGTTACCAGGTTGAATATCAACGTTGTCACCAGCTACAATCTTATCACCAACGGACACGCCCTCAGGAGCAAGAATATACGTCTTTTCTCCATCAGCATACATCAGCAATGCAATATTCGCCGAACGGTTGGGATCATACTCGATTGACTCAACCCGTGCAGGAATGTCAATCTTGTTACGCTTGAAATCGATAATCCGATACTTGCGTTTATGTCCACCACCGATATGACGAGAGGTAATCCGGCCATAATTATTTCTACCGCCACTCTTCGAAAGAGGGACACAGAGACTCTTTTCCGGACTCTTCTTAGAAAGGGCCGGATTGAGAATTGATACATGATGCCGTTTACCGGCAGATGTTGGTTTGTAAGTCTTAATCGTCATGATTTCCCGATCGCTCCATCAGATTGGTTGTGAGAGATGCTCTGCTGCACATTCTGGACCCGCATTGGATCACAGGTTCCTGGCAGGGGATTACAGCTCGTCGGCAAAATTGATCTCGCCTTCAGACAAGGTCACGTATGCTTTTTTCCAGTTACCAGTAAATCCGGTATGCTTACCGACACGCTTGTTCTTGCCATGAATAGTGGCCGTATGCACACTCTTCACCTTGACAGGAAACATCTGCTCTACGGCGCGTTTGATTTCAATTTTATTGGCATCGGGATTGACCTTAAAAACAACCTTGCCAGCCTCTTCCTGCTGAAAGGAAGCTTTTTCGGTCAGACAGGGACCCCGGAGCACACTATATAAGTTTTTCATACCAACAACCTCTCTTCAAGACTTTCGATTACCGGCTGTACCAGAATCAGTTTCTTGTGCAAAAGGATATCATAGACATTGAGGCCATCGGCGGTCATCACCTTGACTCCATTGACGTTGCGCGCAGACTTGGCAACAATTTCATTATCGCTTGTGGTCACCAGGAGGCAGTTGTCAACATCAAGGGTATTCATGATGGACATGAAGTCCTTGGTCTTGATGGCATCCATGCTAAAAGCATCGAGAACCATGAGGTTGCCTTCCTGAAAACGCGCACTGACTGCCATGGCAACTGCCAGCTTTTTAACCTTACGATTCAATTTAAAGGCATAGTCGCGAGGCTTAGGACCAAAGGTTACACCACCACCACGCCACAAAGGAGAGGTGCGTGTTCCAGCACGAGCACGTCCTGTTCCCTTCTGACGCCAAGGCTTAGCGCCACCACCGCGTACTTCGACCCGCGTCTTGGTAGATGCAGTTCCGGCACGGCGTGCGGCACGCTGATAGCGGACCACGTCATGAAGCAGATGCTCCTTGACGTCGAGATCAAAGATCTTCTCATTGAGATCGATCTCGCCCACTTTTTCATTCTTTATATTGAGTACACTTACTGTTGACATTCTCTACTCCTTGACTGGCAGGGGGTGTCCCGGATGTAAATTACTTGCTGAAGATCTTCAACAGACCCTGTTTGGCACCGGGGACTGATCCCTTCACCAGAATCAAATTCTCGTCGGTGCGAACATCCATGACCAGCACGTTCTTTTTGGTCACGATATCATTTCCCATGCGACCGGGCATTTTCTTACCCTTGATAACACGAGAGGGCCATGCACTACAACCAATGGATCCAGGGGCACGATGGAACTTTGAACCATGAGTCGCCCCACCGCCGTGGAAACCATGACGTTTAATAACGCCCTGAAAACCACGTCCTTTGCTGGTTCCCTGGACATCTACCACATCACCCGCCTGAAACATACCTTCAAGGCTGACCTTCTGGCCAATCTCGTAGTCTTCAGGATTACTGACATGAAATTCTTTAATATTATAAAACCCGGTACTTCCAGACTTGGCAACATGGCCAGCCTGCGGCTTATTGACCCGGGAGGCTTTCTTTTCACCCAAGCCAACCTGGATGGCATTGTAGCCATCGGTTGCCTCAGATTTAACCTGAAGAACCGTACAGGGACCAGCCTCGATTACCGTTACCGGTACTGCGAAACCCATCTCATTATAGATACGGGTCATCCCGATTTTTTTTCCCAATATACCCATTGTCTTTGGCATAACTCTATCCGTTCAGTTGTATTTCTTCAGCTGCGCCTGATGCTACGGCAATTTGATCTCGACAGCCACGCCAGCAGAGAGTTCGAGTTTCATCAACATATCGATGGTCTGCTGGGTCGGCTCAAGGATATCAAGCAGACGGCGATGAGTTCGCATTTCAAAGTGCTCACGAGATTTCTTATCGACATGAGGAGAACGAAGTACACAGTACTTGTTCACTGATGTCGGCAGAGGGATTGGACCAGCAACTGCGGCACCTGTGCGCCTGGCGGTCTCAACAATCTCGGAAGTGGACTGATCAAGCAACTTATGATCGTAGGCCTTCAAACGAATTCTAATTTTATCTGTCGGTATCATTCTATACCCTTATTCAATAATTTCGCTAATAACACCGGCGCCGACGGTACGACCGCCTTCACGAATGGCAAAACGCAAACCGATATCCA
>JACKQG010002527.1_pt1 | contig 23762 bp, 14 predicted proteins | sample 8237621 | NCBI WGS metagenome assembly JACKQG01 (sample SAMN15677084, study PRJNA649215) | marine metagenome | biome: marine; feature: Black Sea; material: saline water; isolation source: suspended particulate matter (SPM) from the Black Sea western gyre | collected 2013-06-09/2013-06-10 | depth... | reverse complement strand
TTGCGGCCCGCCGGCTTTGGGGCAGGCCGAGGCCCCTACTCGGGCGGCGAGCTGATTACGAAACCGTTGACGTTTTCGGGAAGTCGGCTCACGGTGAACTATGCGACTTCTGCAGCCGGCAGTCTGCGAGTTGAACTTCAAACGCCCGACGGCCAACCGATCGAAGGGTTCGCCCTTGCAGATTGCCAGGAAATCATCGGCGACCGAATCGACGACACCGTGCGTTGGAAAGGCGTCGAAGATGTCACCCAGTTGGCCGGAAAGCCCGTACGTCTTCGTTTTGTGTTGAGCGACGCGGATCTATATTCGATTCGGTTTGCCGAGTGAGCAACACGGAGAATCGAAATGCGGCGGCGCGACTTCTTGGCAACTCTGGGCGTTGGTGCTGCCGGTGCGATTTCGTGGGGAGGCACCGTTTCGGACGTTCTGGCGGAACCACTGAATCCCGAGACGGGCTTCTTGCTTTCGACCACGGGTTGCAGCGCCGCCACGGCGCATCCGGCGGCTAACAAGATCGTCACGGTTGATGGCAAGACTCATGTCGGCTGGCTTGATTCCGACAACGAAGGATTCAAAGTGCGGGTGCGTACCCTGAACCGCGCCAGCGGGCATTGGTCACCGAAATACACCGTTGGCGATGCCTTCGACAATCACGGTGGGCCGGCGTTAACGGTGGACAGCAAGGGCTTTCTGCACGCCGTGTATTATCCCCACCATCATTCGTTCCGCTACCGACGCTCGACCCGTCCCAACGACGCGTCGGAGTGGACGAACGAAGTATCGTTCGGAAAACGCTGCACGTATCCCAGCCCGGTGTGCGGGCGCGATGACACCCTGTACCTGGCCTGTCGCGAAAGTGGCGGGCCGCAATGAGTTACGAATCTGTACGCTAAACCACCGGAAAAGGACTGGCAGAGCCCCGTGGCTCTGGTGCGCGCCGACGCGGCGGGTTACGCCCATTTCCATCAGTCCCTGGCCTGGGGTCCGGATCACCGAACGCTGCACTTGTTCTGCGTCATCTCCGACGGCAGGCCGCTCCGAAGCCACACGATCGGCTACCTCAAGAGCCCCGACTCCGGAAAGACCTGGCAGCGACATGACGGCTCGCCGGTTGATCTTCCGGCCACGGCCGAGACGGTCACGGTGGTGGAACATTTGCTCAAGGGCGGCCTGTGCTGCGGCTCGATTGGCGTCGATCCAACCGGCACACCGCATCTGGCGTACGGTTCCAAACGGCAGCTACCGCTCGAAGCCTCGATCGCCCCACGGGCCACAACCGCATCGCCAGGCCCGGGCTGATCTACACCTCCGGACACAGCGGTAAGGACAACCAGGAAGTTCTGCACAACCCAATCTATTGGGTTCAGCCTGGATGCTCACAGGGACAGTGAACTTCGTCACGCGTGGAGTCCGGAGTTTTTCCTGATACCTGCGCAGGATTCTCGCGCGTCCTCCGTAGACACTATCGAGCGGCAAACTCGTGTGAGCTGTGGACCGGCTGAGAACCCGCGTGTGCGGACAGCCGGCCGACGAACGAAATCTGACCGTACGGAGGTACACAAAATGAGAATGTTCCGCAAAACACTGGCTGTGGCGATGCTTGCAAGTTCAGTGGCCGGTTTCACACCGAGCGTCTACGCCGGTCTTGGGAGTTGCCCACTTGGCATCGTGGCCCAAGGGCCTTTCAGCAGAGGTCCCGTTGTCGAACCGCGTGTCCATGGTGGCCTCGGAGGCACGCCTCTGGGAATGACAAACGATTTGCGCTCCAACGGGAAAAAGAGGGCGACCCGACAAACGGTGGAGGACGAGTTCAAAGTCGAGAAGGGCGAATTGTGCCCTGAAATGATCGAACTCATGTACATCCTCGGGATCTGGCGCTAGCCCGAGGCAGCCGAGTGGAGGCATTGAACAACAGTTTTCGAACCAGCGACAGCCCTTGGGACAGAGGTGACAAGAAGATGAAACGCCAGAAGAAATCGAATCGGAAGTTCAATCGGAGCAGGAAGAACCGACATGGCAAACGGCTACGGGCCAGGCGGAGGATGGCTGTCGTCGAGCGGCTTGAGGACCGGTGCCTGCTTGCCGCCGGGGACCCGATGACGCTCGTTAACGACGTCCTCTATATCCACGGTACGACGGGCGACGACAGCATCGTCATTGAAGACACCGGCGGCAGCTACCTGGCCGTGACGCTGAACGGGAACACGGAGCATGTCTCGCAACCGGTCAACGCCGTCCGGGCCTTCGGATATCAAGGCGACGATGCGATCGAAATGATCGGTGCCGTACCGCTTGGGGCTTGGGGACATGCCGGGGACGATGTCTTGTTGGCAGACAGCGCCGATGATTTCTTGGACGGCGGGGACGGCAACGACTTCCTGGACGGCGGCGGAGGGAACGACCTTGTCCGCGGGCGTAACGGCGACGACATCGTGCTGGGCCATCACGGCGACGACGCCCTCTACGGTGGCGAGGGCAACGATGCTCTGTACGGCAGCTATGGCGACGACGTGATGGACGGCGGGGCGGGTGGGGACTACATGGAGGGTTACGAGGGCAGCGACGTGCTGTACGGTGGCGATGGTGACGACCAACTCCAGGGTGAAGCTGACGATGATCTGCTGGACGGTGGCAACGGGGACGACAGTCTGTACGGAGGGGACGGCGACGACACTCTACACGGCCTGGCAGGCGACGACTTGTTGGACGGCGGAAACGGCGACGACTACCTGTATGGCGGCGACGGGAACGACACGATCTACGGTCTGGCTGGCGACGATACGGCTCGCGGCGGCGAAGGCAGAGATGACATCTGGGGCGGCGATGGCGAAGACGTCCTCTATGGCGACGACGGTCAGGCTCCGGCGCTTTGGGCGTTCGAGCCAGCCGTATGGCAGACGATGGTCGGCGTCTGGGACACGTTGGCGGCGGCGACATTCGCCGCCGAGCCAGTGATGCATGCGCCAAACATGGTTTGGGGGGATGCGGACGCGGGCCCCGATCTCCTTGACGAGGGTCAATATGCCTTGTTTGATCCGGGGGCCTACGAGCCGGCCGTTCCGAGCGAAATCCTGTGGGAGCTGACCGTCGATGACGAGATCTGGGGCGGCGGCGGCGACGATGTCATCTACGGCGGCGTCGGAAACGATGCCCTGTATGGGGGCGACGGCAACGATGAGATCTACGGCTACACCGGCGACGACCATATCTATGGGGGAACTGGTCGCGACACGCTGTACGGCGAAGACGGCGACGACCTGATTCGCGGCGGCGACGAGTTCCTCGGCTCATATTTCGTCGGCAATGTACCGAGTAAAACGTGGTTCTATCAGAACGGGCTCGGCGGCGACACGATCAAAGGTGGGACCGGCGATGACGAGATCTACGGTGGGGACGAGTACATCCATGTGCTCGCATTCAACGCGGAAGTAGGTGCGTTCGGCCAGGACAAGTCCGTCTGGAGCGCTGATACTCCCGCGGAGGTGACTGGAACGGTTTGGGACGGGACCGATGGCGAGGCCAAGGAAGCCAGCGATGATTGGAGGGAGCCGGTACGCCATGTCCACACGGCGAATGACTGGCCGGCCAATCTCGGTAAGGCCGCGGCCTCGTGCTACATCGGCGGAATTGGCTGGTACGTCGGCATTCCGGGTGACGGGATCTTCGGCGGCGACGGCTACGACGTGATCGACGGCGGCGGTGGAGACGACTCGATCCACGGCGGGGCCGACAGCGACATCATCGACGGCCAGGACGGTGACGACTTCATTTGGGCCGGCGAGGGCTGTGATGACGTGCACGGCGGCGCGGGAGATGACACCATCCGCGGCGAGGATGATTGCGACGAGCTGTGGGGAGACACTGGCGATGATCTTATCTACGGCGGATCCGGCATAGACGAGATCTACGGCAACGACGGGTCGGATGAACTGCATGGAGGTGTGAACGACGATATCATTCGCGGAGGCAGCGGCGAAGATCTGATCCTGGGCGAGGACGGCAACGACTACATCGAGGCCGGCAGCGCCGACGATACGGTCCTGGGCGGCGCCGATAACGACACCATCTTCGGCGGCGAGGGCCACGACTACATCACGGGCGATGGCGGCGTCGACGAGATCCACGGCGAGCTTGGGCTGGACTGGATTTGGGGCGGCGATGGCGACGACGAGTTGCTGGACGGCGGGGACGGGACCGACCACATCTACGGCGGCGACGGCGCGGACCTGATCCGCGGCGGCGATGGCGCCGATTGGCTGTGGGGCGAAGACGGCGATGACTTCATCTACGGCGAGGAGAAGGACGACTACATCGACGGCGGCTCGGGCGATGATTTTCTTGACGGCTACAACGGCAGCGACACAATTTTCGGCCAGGAGGGCGCGGACGAGATCTGGGGCGGTGCCGGCAACGATGAGATCGACGGCGGATCGGGCGACGATTTGATTTTCGGCGAAGATGGCAGTGACACCCTGTACGGAAAGAACGGGCGCGACGACCTTTACGGTGGAGACGGTAATGATTACGTCGACGGCGGTGCCGGCAACGACCGTCTGGTCGGTGGCGCCGACAGCGACTCGCTGTACGGGCGGGCGGGCATCGACGCCATCTTCGCCCTGGAAGGCCCAGACGCCGTCACGGCCGGCGGTGCCGACAGCGACCGATACTACTTCACCGATTCGTCGTTGGCCACTATATACAACACTCAGCAGGACGCCACTTTTCTCGTCGTGGACGGTGCAGGCGACGCGTACGATGACCAGCAGGGCGTCGAGTGGCAATGGGGCGCCGGTTCGTGGACCTTGACCGAGCTTGAAGAGGTGGACGATGCCGTGGCGCTGTTACACGAGGCCAACGGCACCGACACGCTCATCGAGCGGTCGGACGGCACCCACTGCACCCTGATCCGCGGGACGTACATCGAAGGGCCTGCTGGCGGCTTCAACAGTGACGGTGAGATCACCTTCCTAAGCAGCACCAGCGGCAGGCTGGTCGTGCATGAGTTGGCGCACAACTGGGACGAGGAGCAACCCAACTGGGACGATTTCCTGGACTTGTCCAACTGGACCCAGGACGACCACACGGACCAACTCGGCTGGGGCCACGCCAACGCATACGGCGAAGACTGGTGGTACTGGAACAATCCCGATCAATTCTGCGAGGGCTACGGGATGACCCACCCTGTCGAGGACTGGGCCACCTGTGTCGAAGCATACTTCTACGGTGAACCCGAGGCTCCCGACGCCGGCGACGTGGACCCCAACCACGACTGGATGCAGGCGAACCTACCCGCGAAGTTTGCCTTCGTCGAAGACTTCTTGCAGAACTTCCACGCCTAGGCGTTTCGTCACGCGGCGTTGCTTGCAGTGCACGCCGCGTCAAGTCGCACGCCCGCGGCACGAGCGTTTTGCGCGTGCCGCGGGCGTCTTCTGTTCTTCGAGCTGTCATCATATTGCGAGAAACCTGCGATTCGGCCGTACGATGGGCCTCCGAGCCCGTCGATTCTTCCGACTCCTCATGTTTCGACGGCCTCGGAGGGCCATCGTACGAATTTGAAGACACGCTCCTAGGGCCGGCGGGAGTCGAGGATTGGCTCGTCGCGTGCCGGAGCGATGGCTTCGGTTGGAAGGATCGCCCAGTCGGCCAGCCGGCCGGAGTGCTGTTGCCACCAGACGTCTACGTCGAAAAGCTCTCGCACCGCCTCGAATCGTTGGTCCATCAGAAACAGAGTCGCACTGGGCGTCTTGCCGGAACCCTGGCGCACACGGGCGCACAGCAGATACTGGCTGTCCGGCGTCCAAGCGACTGGCATGATTGGCACCGTCACCTCGGGTTGCAGTTGTGTCGTCCATTCTCCGCCGGACCGCAGGCGAGCCAGACCGACGCCGCAACCTCGCTCGAAGTCGTGCTGCCAGGCAATCCTCTTACCGTCCGGAGACCAGATAGCTCTGGCGTCTCGATGATCGTCGTCCGGATCCTCCCATAAGGCCTGAACCAGACTACCGTCCAAATCTGTGATGTACACGTCGGCGGAAGTCGTAGCGTCAGATTGTCGAGCAACGACCAGTAGATGACGGCCGTCAGGGGCAGTGTCGGTCACCAGCCCGCCATCCTGTCCCAACGCGTCGTGGAAACGGAACACCAGTCGCGGCTCCGCCGCATCCACGTCGACTTGCCAGATCGCACCATTCGCGGACCGGTCAGCTTTCGAGCCACGCGCGAAGTAGATTCGCGAATCGGAGACCCAAACCGGCGACAGCAGACGGTCTGATGCGTCTTTGGGGGCGACTAAGCGCCGAGCGTTGCTGCCGTCGGTGTCGCACAGCCACAGCTCACTGGCAGCATTGGGCGAACGCGTGCGAAGGAAGACGATACGCCGGCCGTTTGGCGAAAACTGCGGCTGGAGGTCAAACGACGCCGGGTCGTCCGTCACGCGACGTGGCCTCGTGCCGCTGGGGCTGAAAAGCCACAAATCGGGTTTCCCCAAGTTTGCCTTTGTCCAGCTCAAGATGATCTTTGCCTGCCATTGGGGACGGTCCAAAACGTTGACGGGCGGGCCGAACTTGCCTGGTGCCGGGGAGGGCCAGGCCAGGCTTGATCCGTTTTCAGTTTGGGATTGGGCAGAACCCCCGCCATTCCCGTCTTCGCTGTCCACACGATTGTCTTCCGATAGCCGCGGGATGACCAGAATGGCGAGAAATAGGCCAATAGCCAGCAGTCCCACCGTGCCAGCAGCAGCCAGCGGCCGACGACGGCAGAGTTCGATCGGGTTGAAGCGTCGCCCACGCCGCGCCGCGTGATCTCGGCGCGTTTGCGTCACCATCGGCGTTGCCCGTTGCTGTGCCCACAGGACGGGTGCGGCCTTTTCCTTGCGCGAACTGGGCATCCGCTCGGCATCCGCCAGCAGTTCCGGCAAGTCACTTCCCGATGTGGACCGGCTCAAGGCGTCGGCCACCTCGCTGGGATTCGAAAATCGCTCGTGAGGTGCTTTGGCCAGCATCCGATCCAGGACGGTCACCAGTTCGTCGGGCACATCCTCACGGTACTGCCGGATTGGCGGGATCGGCTCGTCCAGATGGGCGGCCACTTTGCTGAACGCACTCTCATGCTCCGGCCCGCTGAACGGGGCGCGCCCGGCGAGCAGATGGTAGAGCGTACATCCCAGGCTGTACAAGTCCGCTCGAATGTCCACCGCGTGGCTGTCGGAAGCCTGCTCCGGGGCCATGTAGTCCGGCGTCCCGATCAGTTGACCGGCCGCCGTCATCTCCTCGCTGCCTGGCCAGCCGACGTGGAACCGAGCGAGTCCGAGATCGAGGATCTTGAGGGAGGCCGGAGGCTGGAGACTGGAGACTGGAGGACGGGAAGAGGGAAGTCGCTCGGATGGCTCTTCCCTTCGGCCTCCAGTCTCTGGCCTCCAGCCTGAATCCAGCATCAGGTTAGATGGCTTGATGTCGCGATGAACCAGCCCGTGCTCATGGGCGTGCTGCAAACCGACCGCTGCCTGGCGAATCAGCTCGCATGCATCTGCGATCGGCAGCGGACCGAGACGCTCGACCAACTCGGCCAGGTCCAGCCCGTCGACATATTCCATTACCAAGACGCGGATGCCTTCGATCTGGCGGGCGTCGTGGGCGCGTATGATATTGGGATGGTCCAACCGGCCGACGGCTTTCATCTCCCGTTTGAATCGTTCGACCGTTTGTTCGTCCGCCGTGCGCGTCCCCGCCAGCACCTTCAATGCCACCACCCGGTCCAACTCGGTGTGCAATGCCCGGTAGACGATCCCCATGCCGCCCTCGCCCAGGATTTCCAGTAGTTGATACTCTCCCAGTTGCCCGAGGGCGGCAACCTCGGGCTCTGACAAGTTCGGCAACTCGCGATGGTCTGGGTCAGACATCTGCTGCGGGTCCCTCCCGGTCGATCGCCTGAGAACCGTGTTCGAGAAGCTCGCGCGTGGACGGGTCCAACCAAGACTGGCTAAGCGCCCAGCCAAAGGTGTACCCTAACCCTTGGCGATCCAGCTTCGTGATGCGTCGATTGCATTTGGTCAACGCTACGGCAATGCTCAATGTGTACAGCATCGTGGCAATCTCGTCTGGCAACCGGCACTCGGCATGGCTGCGGCATATCTTGGCGAACTCTTTGGTCATCTCCAACAGTTCCACGGGCGGGCGTGGATGGTGCAGCAGGTCTGCGAAGCTCTCGATCGGGGGACTCGCGGTCAAACATAGCGACTGAATACGTCGCATGTGCGGGTGAGACAGGTTACTGAAGTCGACTTGCAGTGGTGCCGAAAGCTGGTGCTTGAAGATCGCTCCCAACTCGTCCGGCTTCCACACCTCTTCATTGCTCTCGCCCCAGGTCATGATCTGGGCCAGCGAGATGGCCTGGCTGTCGAATATTTCACGGTCGTTCATAATTCCACTTACCACGACCAAAGTAGCCATCTCGCTCCGCGAGATGGAGCTTCGTCTCGCGGAGCGAGACGGCTACAAACGACCGCCCTGTGCAAGGATCTCTCTGAGTTCGGCGATTTCCGATTCGATTTCCTGATCGTCCTGCGCGTATTCGGCCACTACGGAACGCAATGCGCGGGCGCACATCCGTCGGCCTGTGATCAGCAGGTTGGATGCCTGCGCGGGCGATTTCAACTCGAAGCGTTCCACGAGTTGCCCATACTCAGCGGGCTCGATTCCCTTCAGGATTGGATCAAGCAAACGACATTCAAGAATACCCCACAAATCCATGCGGCTGGACGATTCACATTGGCTCCGCACTCGCCGCAGGGCTTCGGCAACAACGCCTCGAGCCCAAGTGGTGTGGAATACGTCGGACGGCGTCTCTTGCCACTGGAGACTTTGGTCCTGATCGTCGAGGGGCACGATCGCACCGTCGCCGGGAGACCGTTTCTTTGCCCTGGCGCGCCGCACCCAGTCGATCAAGAAGCGATCCAGCGCCTTCAGCAGATACGTCCGGAACCGGCCCCGATTCCGGTCGGCCCGTGCAATCAGGTCCTTTTCGAGAATCCTGCTGGCGATGAACTCTTGAATCAAATCGTCCGCCTCGTCCCGCGATACCCGTCTGCGGAAGACCACGTGTGCCCGCAACGCCGGTAGATAACGTCCCAGCAACTCCTCCAATGCCTCGCGCGTCGCCCGCGCATCGCCTCGGCGGATCACGTCCACCAAGGACCACCGCGTAGTCGGAAACCTTGCTGCTTCGCGCCGAGTTGCTGGCATGATTGCCGTTGTCCCACACGATCCGTCAGAACGAAAACACTGTATCCCAAGGTCGGACTATTATCGCGACCGTTCGCCGAGTTCCGACTGGCGCTAGTGTACCCCTGAATGGCAATTCCTCACAACTGCGATTGACCGTTGGGACTATCTCGTATCGAGGCATGAATTGGACGCGTGCTGGGGGATTACTGTCGCATTATCATTGTGGGGCACGTTTCCAACGTGCCTGGCACGATGGAATTGTGCCCCACGTATTCCCTTCGCGTCGCTAGTGTGCGCTCTTGTACGTGAACACGGCGGCTCCCGGCTGATCCTCCGTGGATATGGTGAGGCCGTCCTTCATTAGCTCGTCACCGGTCATCGCTTTCACACCCGACACGTCGAGGTTGGTGAACTCATAGCGTGTGCCGGATCCCAAACCTCGCAGCGTCAAACGTATCGACGAATCCGGACAGTCCGCGCGACGGAAGGCTTGAACCATGCCTTCGCCAAGGTCCGGGCGGTGGAACTGCCAGGCTATCCAGACGTTGTTCGCTCGGTCGTATGGCGTCAGCGGGTAGTAGTCTCCGCAGTAGTACTGGCTGACCGTGCGCCACTGGACGACGAGCCGGCGAATGGCATCGTAGTCGATCTCTCGAACGCGGATGTCGATACCGGAACCGAGGCTCGGGGCCGCATTGCTCCAGAACGCGTAGGGTTCGACGGGCGTCAGGCCGCCGCCGTAGTACGTGGCATTGGCACAAGCCACTGTGCCCGTTCCGTGATACGGTATCCACAGCGAGATGCCGTAGGTCATGCATTGATGGCCGACCGGCTCGAATGCGTAGTCACTCCGCCACAGGGGAACGGCCCGGCGCAGGGTCTCCAAGTCGTTTCGCCGGCCGCCCGAGGCGCACGTGTCGATCAGCATGTTCGGGTGCCGGCGCCGTAGCTCATCCCAGTAGGCAAGCAGGCCCGTTACGTGCTTGATCTCGGTGATGCCCTGCCGATCGGGCGCATCGGCCGCTCGCCAAAACGCCAAGGGTTCCATGTTGAAGTCCTGGCGGTAGAGGTCGATACCCTGCTCGGTCAGCAGCTTGTCGACGTGTTCCGTCAACCAGTGTCGTGCCGCCGGATTGCCGAGGTCCAGCAGTCGCATGCCTTGCGGCTCGTCAGGTTTGCCCGCCCGATCGTACGGGCGAAACGTGCTGAAGTCCGGCGCAGTTCCCGGCTTCAGATAGCCGTAGCTCCACGGGCCGCCGGGGTTCTGTTCCGCGTGAAACTCCTTGGCAGCGTCGTGCGCACGGCCGGATGGACCGGTCAGGCGGATTTCCAGACCGGTCGAATCGCAAATGTGCGTGCCGTTGCCCCAGCCCACGACGAAGTCCAAAGTATCGCCTTTCGCTACGGTGACGCGGCCGTCGTACTCGACTTGCTTTCCCTGACCGTCGAGGTTGATTTTCCCGTCGAACACGGCTCGCTTGCCGTGCAGCACGTGGACGGCGGTTGTCGTGTCTTGATCAATCGCCAGAAACGCGGCCCGCACTGCATAATCGCCGGCTTCCGAAGCGGTCCAGCGCACGACACTGTACTCGCCCTTCGGCCCCGGATGAAAAGCCAGGCGCCCCGGCTCCCAGCGAATGTTTGCCATCGTCCGGGTATGCGGCGTCGGATTGTGCGTCACACAGGGATCGGTTCCGCCCAGATCGCTCGACGACCACGACCGCATTCCAGCCAGCGGATGGTCCCGACCGGGCGTTGGCCTGAGGAGCCATTCCGGATGTTTTTCGTACAGCCACGTACCAGGCATAACCCGTTCCGGCTCGAACCATACGAGGGTCTTCACCCCCTTGGAATGCGCGTGGTCGCTGATCGGCCGAAACCCGTTGGGAAACCGCTTGGGATCGACCTCCCACGTGCCGACTTGCGGCCAGCCGTGCTGCTGGATGTACCATCCCGCGTCCATCCACCAGTAGTCAATTTTCAGATCTTCTTCCAGATAGCGGTCGATGTGCATGATTTGGTTGGCTTCATTCGCCCCAATCATCTCTTCGTAAGCCCGCGAACTGGAAGCGACAAACTGTGGCGGCGGCAGTTTCCCGCCGGGTTTGGGCATGCTGTGAGCCATCATCCAACGCCGCCAAGTGTTTTGCGCTTCGATCCAGTCTCCTTTCCAGAAGAGCAAGGCGATCAGCGGCGAGCGCACCTCTTCGCCGGGCAGCAGCTTGAAATGGGTCAGTTCCTGCCCAGCCCGAATGCGAAGCCCCCTCTCATTATCCCGCACGAACTCAGCCGCCCACTGCCCGGGCCAGCCAACGGCGATAATTACGCCTTCCGCGCCCCGCTGCAGATTGAAATACGATAGGTCCGAGTTCGTCGGGCGACCGCCAGCCGCACTAATCCGTTTAGTTGAGCCAGGCGTGAGCCGCGTTTCGAGCGGACCGTAATCTGAACCATTCGCCGGCGATCCGACAGCGTGGTGCAGCAGGAATTCGCATTCGGGGCCGCGCCGCCAAGTGGCATCCAAAGCCCTGATGTTCTCCAGAATCGGCGTGTCCTCTGTGCCGGTATTCCTGAAGTACAGTGTCCATTCCGTGACTGGATAGTCACGATACGTGACGGCCACGCACCGGACGACGAGGCCCGTTTCAAGATCAGTCCACGTCGACGTGTACTCCGTCCGCCGCCCTGCGAGCTTGCGCATGTCGTGCTTAGGCAACCAATCGGCCAGCAATTCTGTAGACGACTTTCCCCCATAGGTGAAGGAGAACATCTTCACTGCCGCGTCCGTCGGGGCAAGATCCTCGACCCGTTCCACTACACTGCGGCCAATTTGGGCCGACTCGCTGCCCGAAACTGTCGCGGCCCCGGCCAGTTGGGCCAGCACGACGAACCACACGGCTGCCAAGAACAGCATCGCAGCAGTACTCTGCGTTCGGTATTTCAACGTCATTTCTCGTTCCTCCTGCGTGTACGGCGTTGGCCACAATGGAGCATGCAGACTACAATCTAGAGGTAGACTCGTGCATTCGCAACTTCTCTTGCCTGCAACTTGCCTGTCTGGTCTTGACTAGGGGATCGCCGCTGTGGCCACTGCCGTTCTGATCGGTGAACAGATCGAGATACCGGCCATCTCACATGGCTTGTCCGAGTTCCGTCGCTGGGCGACCTCGGACGAATTCCCCGAGGCGGGGCGCATCGACTTCATTGCCGGACGTATCGAGGTGGACATGTCGCCCGAAGATCTCCACACCCATGGCATCCCAAAGACCGAACTCGTCGTCGTCATCGGTTCACGCGTACGGCAGCGGGGACTCGGTGAGTTGTACACAGATCGAGCTCGAGTGGCTTGTCCGCCAACGGATTTGTCGGTGGAGCCGGACATCGTGTTTGTGTCCAATGAGGCATTAGACGAGGGCCGAGTTCGACTGGTCCCCAAATCCACGGGTGCGACCGACCGGTACATCGAACTGGAAGGCCCACCCGATTTGATCGTGGAGATCGTCAGCGATTCATCGGTGCGCAAAGACACCGAGCGGTTGCCGGAACGATACTGCATCGCTGGTGTACGAGAGTACTGGTTGGTCGACGCCCGTGGTCGCGACCTTATCTTCCACATCCATCGTCACGGCGAATCCGCGTACGAACCAGCCCCGAGAGACGACGAACTGTTTCAGTATTCCGCCGTGCTCGACTCCTGGTATCGACTCGACCGTACCCGCAACCGGCATGGCCGCCTGCAGTACACGTTGCAGGAAAAAGCTTCCGCGTAGCCGAGGCCGGTAGAGCGTGAAGGCGACGAAGAAGCAAGGCCCCGTTTGCCTGTTGCACTATTGCAGAATCGGCTTGCGGCCGGGAAGATCAACGATGAAAGGAAGGCGATGATGCACCTCAATCAACCGTGGAGACGCTTCCAGGTCCTTTTCTCGGCAGAATCTCTTCAGCTTTGCCGAAAGCGGTTCGCCTAATTCGATCGCCTTCTTGTGTGCACGGGCCACGGCCTCTGCGTCGTTCAAGTCGATGCCAGCGAAGGGCGATTGGATCGCAGCTAGTCGCGTGCCACGCCTCTTCAGGAGGACGCTTTTCGTCCAACGCAACGCAGTTCTTGCACTGGCAGAACCCGCCGCCGTCCTGCGGGGCCAATGCCAGGATGTCCAGCGATGGATCCTCGTCAGACATTTCGATGACGCGATTGGCCACCGACGACCGAACACAAGCAAATCGAGCGCATCGACTGACGCATGATCCAGCCCGTTCTGGCGAAAGCGGAAGCACTTTCTGATTACCAGTACGATTTGAGTCCCGACGGGCAGAGTTTTTGGCCTTGGAGCAGTCGTCCGACGAAGGAACGCGCTCGGTATTCTGGTCACCTAAAAGTCAGTGTTCCATGTCCACCTCGCCTGCGAAACGTCATCGTTTTGCGTTCGAATTCGATCGATACTTCCGTATCCGGCAGCGCCGTCGTTAGCTGATCATAGAGAGGATAACGCGCTGTCGCAACAAATCGGCCTGCCCCAAATTCAGGGGCAAACCAATTGCCTGCAGATAGCGGGAGAACCTCCTTCTCAATGACGGACAAGGATAGCCTCTCAAGCTGTTTAAGGTCTCCCAATTGGTCGACGAGTTCGTCGATAGTCAGGCTCGTTCTGTCAACGGCGTCAAGCCTCAGCACTCGGAGTTGTGTACAACCAGACAACCCGGCGACGGAAGACGTGTGACGGATGGTGAGGACTCGAAGGCTTGGAAGTGACTTGAGCTTCAAGATCGCGGGTCTCGACAACGACTTCACATCGATAGACAGGCTCTTCAGATGCTCGATCTCCGCCAGAGAACCGACGCCTTTAGCCGTGAGGCGACAACCCTCCAATTCGAGTTCGGTCAGGGACGGCATTGCCGCAACATGAACGATGGCCATATCCGTAAACTGCCTTCCCGTGAGCATGAGTTTGTGCAATTGCCCCAATTCTCGAAGACAGACGAGGTCGTCGTCACACAAAGTGTAGCGAATATGTAGCGTTCTCACGATCGGCACGCTCCGAAGCATGCGAAGATGGTCTCGGGTGAAGTCTCCGGCGCCAGTAATCGTCAATGTTCTTGTGCTAGCGTCCCATCTCGCTTTGTTATCGATCAGAATCGCAAACGCCTGATCTTCTGTCAGACTTTCGAGCTTCGCCTCGTTGGCCGTGATCGCCAAGCACATAAGCGCATACACGAAAGATGTCATCATTGAACTCCTTTCTCGGCTGCGAGTAACTGGACTCTCCTATTCCTGCTTGGCCAGGGCATCGCGCTGGATTATCTCCGGCTGGCGGGAATCTGGCAATCTCGGATTTTCAGACCCGACTCATTTGTGGAAGCACCCGGAGGGCTCGTTCCCACCACGGATGCGACGTGGAACTCTACGGATGTTCGGCGGTGGAGTGCTAGCGTGTGGCATTAGCCATCATGGACCACACTGACTAGAATCTAGAGGTGGCTCGCCAAGCGTTACCGCCGACCACCCTACCATTCACTCACCGACGAGCAGATGGGAGATCTGGCCGAGTTTCTCGAAGAGAAGAAATTCCTATGAACTTCGGTCGTAATGTCAGAGGGGAAGCTGAGTTCCTATCCCCTTTTCTCTGGCTCTGTGGTAGATCAGTATTGCGGTTGCCATATCGTCCAGAGCAAGACCGAGATTGATGCAGAAGGTACGCTCGTCGGGGCTCTCTCTTCCCGGCGCGTTGCCCGCGATAATCTCGCCCAGGTCGGCGTAGGGTTGCGGAGTGTCTTTGAAATAGCCCGTCTTGCGATAGTACTCCATCTGTTTCCTGTCGTCGGTCGCCAGTTTGTCGGCTTCCCTGAGTGCGTCTCCCGTCCAATACGAATCAAAATCCACGGGGCTAGCGAACGCTCCTTCGGCCAGCCACCCGGCTTCGATCACAGGGGCGGGGTTCTTCAGTATCGGACCACTGGTGACCACCAGGTCCATACCGACGACCGCTTCCTTTGGGTCCTTCGCAATCTCTATCTCTGTTTGCACGACCGCGGCCATCTCACTTGCGAATCTCTCAGTCACTTCGGCGTCTATGTCGAATGCCTTCACTTTCTTGATTTGGAACAAGCATGATAGTGCTTCAAGGTTGCTTCGGCCCTGGACCCCGCAGGCCAGAATTCCAACGCTCGAACTATCTACGCGGGCCAGGTATTTCGCAGCCACGGCGGTTGCAGCGCCCGTACGTTGGGCCGTGATCCATGTTGCATCCATCACGGTGATTGGGAAGCCTGTTTCGGGGTCATTCAGGATGAGCAGACCGGTTATGTAAGGGAGCTTCTTCTTTTGATTTTCCGGGTAACCGGAAACCCATTTCATTCCTGCAGATTCGAGACTGGGGATGTACGCGGGCATGGCATGGATAAACGCATCCGGGCGCGTGTGGATCCCAGGTTTGGGCGGCATCTCGACACGACCCTCGCCCTTTTCCTTGAACATGCTTGCCAACGCGTCGATGATCTCGGGCATGGAAAGACCCACCGCCTCGACGTCCTTCCGGCTCAGGTACAGAATCGTATCCGTTGGCATGTATCCTCCTTACACTGTTCAACTTCTTATGTACAGCGCGATTGGCACGATGGTTCGGTGCATTCTAACATCGAGACGAGGCATGCAACATCTGGAGAGTGAGATTCGCGCCACCGACGCCAGCGAATATCCGCATCAGCCTGGACCAATTCCTTCAGCTTCCTGGCAGTCGGCTCAGCCAAATCCGGTTTTGAACAGGAGGAAACGGAGGGAACAGAGAGAAGATGCACAGTCGCTTTGCGATTCCTCAGGTCACCGCGCACATCATCGCGGTGTAACTCAATCACCGCGACAACTTGTCGATGCGATTGGCCAACAGAAAACAGAGAATTCTCCGTTTCCTCTGTTACCTCCTGTTAGTTTCTTCTTGCGTCTAGCGTTTTGGCGGCTTCGCCTCGCGGACGACGGCGCCGTGATCGTCGCTGAGGATTAGCAGCGAAAACTGCTCGACGAAGTCCAAATCGTTTGTGTTCAGCGACGTGTAGTCGAACCGGCCGCGCAGATCGGTGTAACCGTCTTTGTAGAACCGGACACTGCCGTCTTTCATCCGGGCATAGGCTTTGACGTACACCTTTGCCAACAAAGCACCCGAGTCGCTATGTGTAACGCGTACCTGGCCGTAGTTCTCGATCACCTGGACCGACAGCGAATTCGAGTAGTACGCTTTCGATTTCGTCTGCCCGCCGCCGGTGATCTCGACCAACACGTTGCTGCTGTGAAGTGCCTCGGGCAGCGCAAACGCGTGTGAAGTCTTGTCTTTGGGCAGCTCTACCGTCGCGGTCGCGTTGGGGCGGATGTGCGAGAACTGGCCGGAATACTGCTGTACGAACGGATTGCGACTGAACAGCAATTCGATGTCCATTAGATAGTAGTTCACGCCGATTTCGTCCAGGTTCTGGTAGTTCACCGTGACCTGTTTCGATTCGACGTTGAACTCGAAACTTGACTCCGTGGCAGCAAGTCCTGTCTGGACTTCGCCGCGATCCTCTTCGTCGATCAGTTTGGCCGCTTTCCCCTCGATCTCGTCCAACTGGGCGGCAATCGCAGCGAACGCATCGCGCCAACGATCTACGGGGTGGTCGGCGTACTTGTCCGCGATAGCCCTGGCTTGTTTGGGCTGGTCGCTGTAGAAGTCCAAGTACGCCGTGAAGTAGTCGTGCTGCAAACGCGTAGCGAGTTTGTCCGCGTTGACCCGGCCGAAGAAGTCCAGTCCTTCCTCGACACGGTCCTGCAACAGCAGGTAGTAGACCACCGCCATCAATTCCGCGTCGACCAATTCGCGTCGGTAGCTCAAGATCTTCAACAACCGGTGATATTGGGCGTGAAAGCGGTCGTTCAGAATCTGACGGCGCTTGCCGAGAGCGTGCGCGCGAGCATTGACCAGCGGACGGTAATCCAGGTGCTGGTACGCCTTGCGGGCCACGGGGTCGATCGTCAGCAACGGACTGTCGATATACGTACCGCACTCGTTCACAAAACCGTTTGCGTGCTGCAAGTACTGGCTCACGGCCGCTGGCTCGTTGTGTTTGATGCCGTATGACCAAATCGTCTGGTCGTAAGCGTGCCGGCGAGCCAAGAGCTGGGTCACTTTGCCGAAATACCCCTTGTCCTTCATGCGGAAAGCGATCCGGTCCAGCTTGGTGCGGTGCAGGTTGTTCTGCTGGAGGTACTTCAGCACGTCCTCGTCGGTTCCGTGTTGCGAGACGTAGTCCCAGGACTCTCGGTCGATCTTGCTGAGCTTCGCCACCACGTTCAACGTGAACGGTTCGGCGTTGGCCAAGAGCTGTCCATTCTTGGCGATGTGGACTGGATAGTGCGGGAATTCGCCCGCGCCGGGGAAGTAGAAGTGGTATTCCAGCGTCTGTGTGTTGTACGGCTCCAGATCAATGTGGACGCTGCGCGTGAATTGCCCGTTCATCACGGGGATCGCGCCCAGCGGCACTTGCAGCAGCACGTCCAGCTTCTGTCGCGATGAAGTGGGATTGGTCACCACGACCTGGCAGCCGTACACCGTATGGATCAGGAACTCGTCCGTGACGAACTTGTCGAACTTTTCGCCGTCCACGTGGCGGTAACGATCGCCGTGCCGGAAGAAATTCTGGCTGACCAGGATCGGCGTCTGCTCGGCGACTGGTTCGGCCGGTTTGATTTCCTCGTGAAAGACGACGATCGGCGAACCGGTCGTCAGAGTCATCTTCGCTTTGTCGAACTCCGTCTCGTGTTCTTCCGCCTTGAAGGGCAAGTCCATAACGGCCAGTGCGAACATCATTTCCGGGAAGCTACGCGACGCTTCCGCGAAGCTGTCAGAACGGAACGGGCCACCCTCTTTGGCATCGCGCTCTGCATAGTCTCGCCAGAATGCATTGACCGTGATCAAGTCCGCCGTTTGTTTCTCGATGGGCAGATGGTAATAGTTGTTTTCGGCCCATTCCTGCGTCTTGTCCAGCTTCTGGTAGTACTGACGTACCAAGCCGGCGCGGTCCGCCTCCTTACCGAAGAAAGACGATTTGCCGTCTTTGCCCTCTCCCTTGCCTTTGGTTGCCAGTTCACGGCGCGCGAGTGTCGTTCTCTTATTCGCCTGCCTCAGTTCGTCCATAAGACGCTCAGTGGCCGGCTCATCCCGTGCCGCCGGCTCCATCGGCACAGCGGCAGCGTCCGCTCTCGGTGCCCTGCGAACCGCTCGTGAGGCGCCGCGTGTTCCTGCTGCGACGGAGAGATTCAGTTTCTCCAATTGATCCGAGACTTCCGCCAGTTTCTCCTGTTCCCCAGCAATGCCAAAGGCATCGTCCGTGTCCAATGCACTACCCTTGACGGCCGTGTCGAACAGGAAGTTGAAGCGGTCGATGTTGGGTGGCAACAAGGCGAACAGATCACTCACATGGCGCGACGTGTTCTGGCGATCAACAGCGACGCGTTCGGACAGCAAGATCCGCTCGACGACGTTCAACTGCGCGTAGTTCCAGGGATCGAGATACGCCCTCAGATCGTCGCCCAGCAACCAGTGATCCAGAAACTGCTTGTCCTTTTTGTTTTTCAGATACGGCAGCACCACCGTGCGGAAGAACTCGGGATCCTTCTTGTGCAGGAAGAAGCTCAGTTCGTGACACGCGTACTTCGAGTACTTGGTCCGCTTCTCCTCGGGTTTCAAATCAGGCCAGCCTGTCAAGAAGCCGAATTCCACCAGCGTGGCGTCGCCGCTGAGCGTGACGTACAGCGAGTAGACCTTGCCCAGACTGTCGTAGGTCTCGAATTTCGAGCTGGCAATGTCGCCGAGCACGAATTGCTGTTTGCCGTCGACGACGGTGATTTGCTTCTGCTGGGCGTAGTGCTTCTGCGGATCAAGGGCATTGGCCAGGCGCAGGTCGTTCGGCTCCGCTTCGACCTCCGGCAGCGACAGTGACCGGTATGCGGTCGCCCGCGGATCGACGGCCACGATGTGCAGGTGCTGGTGTGCGCCAAGTGCTTCTCGTGGAATCGAGATCACGCCTTTCTCGTCCGCCGACAGATTCACCAGCACGGCGGAAGCTTCAGCCAGGAAGTCCAGATTCGCAAAGTCGCCACGCCCAACCGCGTCGGCGCCCTCCGCTTGGGCGCGTCCTTCCGCCGAGCGCTCCTCATCGCTCTGCCGCTCGAATTCCTCGCCTGTTTTCGGCTGCTGTTTGGTCGTTTCCGTGCTGCGAACGGCCCACGGGTTCAACAGTAGGCTGGGACGCCGCAACATGTTGCCGGGGTACCGCTTGGCGTACTGGCGGTCGATGATATAACGGTATTCGTCGCCCAGCGCGCGGCCCGCGACATACAGGGAGTCCAGTTTCTTGGGGATCACCCAAGAAGGCTCGCCGTCGCGTACTCGGCTGAAGTGGGCGTAGGCCGAAAAGGCCGGATTGTAGCGAGTGGCGAACACGTGGACGCGAGCAAACTTGGTCGCGTTTTGCAGACGGATCGTGACAGCGTCCTCGCCCGATTCAACGGCAGCGATCTGCAGCGGCCGATTGCCTCGCACTTCCAACTGCCGATTCTCGCCCAGCACGTAGCCTTCGCCGCGCTGACCGGCAGCCACACGCAGGCGGATTCGCCGGTTTGGCCGCTTTAGCCACAAGTCGTAGTCGCCTCGCGGCAAGTCGGCGATGCGCAGCAAGCCGCCCTCGACTGAAATGGCATCAAACCGGTCGGCCACGAACGTGTCGCCACGCAGTTCCAGCAGCGACAGTTCCTCGCGCACGGGCTCATCGGATTTGCCCGTGTACGTCACGACCAGCGATTCGCCCTCTCGGCCGTGCAACTGCTGGCGGCCGGTGTGTTGATCGCTGCCGAGCGTCCACGTATGTGACGTGTCCTCGGGTCCGGTGGCCGTGACGGAAACGATGTCGGCCAACGGTCCCAACAGAATGCGGCCTTGCGCATCGGTCTTGAGCATCACTTGTTTGGCGTCGCTGAAATCACGATGCTTCAGCGACAGTCGCACCGGCCGATCCGCTTTGGGCTCGCCGGTCCTGCCGAGCAATTCCAGCACATATTGGCCGTCCACAGTGGCCAAATGCAGATCCTCGACCTTTTCCGTGCGGTCGATTTCGTTCAGTGCGAACGACTCGCTGACCGACAAGTCTATCTTCTTGTTCTGGCTGAGATGTTGGACTTTCGCATTGAGAGCAAAGCTGATGTTGGACAAACGCTGTGGTGTCTGGAACTCGTAGGTGGCTTCGCGATCTTCGAACAGCTCGAAATCGGCTACCTCCTTGGTCGTCGATACGCCGTCGTGGTCCGTGGACGTGATCACCAGACGCACGTCTTCCAGCACGGACAACGTCACGGGCGTCCCGTTCAGATAGAGTTGCGGGCGAACGACTACGTTCGCTTTCTTCCGCTGCAGCAACGATTCGCGATCCACATAGATACCGGCCACCAGCGAATAGTTCTCGGCCTGATGCTGGAACGAGTCGAGCGTACAGTAATCGCCATCCGACAGAATGATGGACTGTCGCGTCGGCGAGTTGCTGAAGGGCACAACGATCTCGCCCTTTTCGTCCGGTGCGTATTCGCGGCCGGCGAACCAAATCGTGGCGTCCGGCAGCTTGCGATTCTGCTCGTCCATCACGGTGAACACCTGGCCTGCCGTCGTTGTGCGGACGAGATGTCGGAGCCTTCCTTTGCGAATCACAGCCCGGCTGCTCTTGCCGTTGCCGATAAAGTCGATCACGTACACGCCGGGCTTCTTCAGATCCGGGAAGTCGAAGTGTCGACGAACTCGGCGCAGCGGCGGTTCGGTGTAGTCGTGCGTGGTTTCCCAATTGGCGACCAGACCATCGAGGCTGATGTCCGTATTCACTTCGCTCAGACGTTCGCGACTGAAGTTGCGCGTGTTGACTTCATAGACCTTGACGATCAGCGTCTTGACGTTCTTGACCAGTAGATCCAAGCCGACCGCGTCGTCGGCCGCAAATCGCTTCGCGTTGGTGAAGGCAAAGTCGATGTCGATTCGTTCCTTCAACACCTGGTATTCGGCTGGCTGCAGCATGGAATACCATTGTTCTCCCTCGCCAAGGCCGTTGACGATCTTCGCTTCTGCAAAGTTGCGTTTCAGGTACAGGTCGTTGATGTACGGCTCGTAGGGTTTGTAGGTGGTCTCGTCGACGAAGAAGTGATGCAGGTAGCTGCGCACCAACGACTCGTCGTTGCCGATGGGCGGCAGCAGAATCATCTCTTGAAAATTGGCGTTCAAGTCCGCTGCGTGGCGGCGGCTCTCGTCGGTACGCATGAATTCCACGTTCATGTAGCTGGCGTTTCGCGGCAGCTTGATGTAAGTCATGAACTGCTGCTTGTCGTACACGCCCTGCGAGCGATCCAGAACCAGCCGACGGTAGAGCACGTTGGCTTTCAGCGAATTGTGAACCGGAGCCAGCCGCTGGACGAAACCCCAAAGACGATCGAGATACGCTCGATGCTGTTCCGTGTCGTGTCGCCAGTCGACATCGTCGTTCGGGTGGAGCTTGGCGAGGTACGCGTTGACGAAGTTGGTCTGGTTCAGCAGGTCCGGCTTCAGCTTCAGGCACGCGTCCAGTTGCTCCAGCAGCAGCAACCGGTGAATGTTGAACGATCCGAACCCGCGGCTGTGTTGATAGTTCAGATCGTCGACGACCAGTTTGGGCAGATTCGGATAGTCGGGCCGCTGTAGACGTTCGAGCAAATGACGCCGTCGATCCGCGTTCAATTCGGTGGCCACGAGCCAATCCAAGGCCGCAGCCTCGAATCCCTTCAGATTTTGGTGGCGAGCAAAGGCTTCCTTCATCAACGTTTCGCGGCTGATCAGCTTCTGGTCCAAGCTGGTGGGCAGATTCGGTTTCCGATCCAGCAACTCCCGCTGGTGGTCGAACGTAAGCTTCAGACGCTGGCGAATGAACTCGAGGGATTTTTCGGGGTCCTTTGCATAGGTCAGAAGCGCTTGCCGATTCTGAATTTCGCGAACGCGTGGCGTGTACTTGTGACGCTTGATCCATGCTGCCAGAAGCTCTTCGACTTTGTCGAACTGTTCCGTGTTCTGATAGTGGATCGCGTGATAGTAGTAGTAATCCTCGGTGCCCGGAATCAGTTGTTTCAGCGGAACCGTGCGGTCCCGGGCCAGCGCAAAATCCTCGATGTAGCCGATTTCCGCCGCACTGATCGCCGCGGGAAACAAAAAAAAGACGGCCCAGACCAGCAGTTTCGATGCAGATTTCATGCGATTCTCTCCCTCAACACGCGATACGAGCACCCTTGAGATCGACGGCGGAATTCGCGCAACAGGTTGCCAATTCAGCGTTTACGACACGATTCAGCCATCAATACGGAGCTTCAGACAGACCACCACCACAATAATACAAGACGGTTAACCGGGACGAAGCGTTTTCCTGGTGACCTACTACTCCATCCAGTCATGCTGCCGTGCAACCACCACCCAGTCGCCTTTGTCCGTTCTCTTGAGATATGCTTCACCCCCGCCGTAGCCCTGGCGGAACGCTACAACGGCTCGTGTTCGATCCTGATTCAGGTACAGGTTGTACGCCAACGGATGGGTTGCGAAATGCCAGCCGGTCCCAAAATGACCGGGAATGATGTTAAGCTGCGAATTCAGGTAAGCCAACCTTCGTTTGCGAGCCGTCAACTCGTCGTCCTTCTCCGGTACCCACGGGTCGGCGCCGTGTTCAAGGTCCCAATACCGGTCAACCAGCGGCACATGGTGGAATTCCGATTTCGGTTCGACAGCCAGAAACTCGAGCAATTCGTGCAAGTGATCCCGGGTGAGGTAGAGAACCTTTGGGCCCTCGATAGAAACGGCTGGGCGGAAGTCGTGCAACGTGACGCGACTGATCACTTGGAGTTGGCTGAGCAGCTCACTCGGTGTGGAGAGTCTCATGTCGCCGTTTTCATAGTTCTCCATCCTTGCATAGAGGCCGGAAAAGTCGTCATCCACTAAGGTCACCTTCAACTCCTTCTGAATGACGACATACGCCTTCTCCAAATCAGGCTTCGATGGGACAAAGAAGGCTCGAAAGACGGCATACGCCTTGCGTTCGAGTTGGGGTTTCTTCGCATGCTTGTCGTCGGTAACGGCACGGTGTCGCTTGTGCCAGGCTTCAAGAAAACGAACGAGCGGCTCGGAGTCATCGTTCTCGAAACCGCGATTGAGCCAACCGGCGCCGTTTATCCGCTCATCGTTCCGCTCCACAGCAGCACTCGTGGACACTCCAAGGGTCATCACGAGTGCGAAGGCGTACGATAGGCGTTGTGTCCGGACCATTTTGCTTTATCATCGTCCAGGGAAGAACGAACCAATGCCAACAATTATCGCATGACCGTCGTCAGGTTAATGCATGCGTTGCGGCTTTCCATCCTGGTCTGCTCGTTCGTCATAGAACGACAGCGATTCCAGCCCCTAATCAGCGACTGGACAAGACATTTGAAGAGCGAGATTCCATCAATTCAACCATCGTGGATGCGGTGGACAA
>JACKQG010002526.1_pt1 | contig 23765 bp, 19 predicted proteins | sample 8237621 | NCBI WGS metagenome assembly JACKQG01 (sample SAMN15677084, study PRJNA649215) | marine metagenome | biome: marine; feature: Black Sea; material: saline water; isolation source: suspended particulate matter (SPM) from the Black Sea western gyre | collected 2013-06-09/2013-06-10 | depth... | reverse complement strand
CCCCCCACCGCAGGGGTGCGTCTCAAAAAAAGAAACACAACGTTTAGCCAGACGACCCTCCCCCCCATGTCAAATGGGGTTTGTAAAATTAACATTACCCCCGCCATATCCGTATAGGTATGTTGGATTTTTGCCATTCATTTTCATGCCTTTTTTATATACCAGGAACATCGGGATTTTTGTTCCGTCTTTACTTTCATAAAAAACCTGCTTGGTTTCGTAGGCATCCACATCAAAGTCGATTTCAGAACGCGTGTAAATCTCCGATGAATTTGTGGAGATGTCGTATTTATACACGGCAGACGGAAATGTAAAAGATGTAAAGCCGTAAAACGCAAGGTCTTCATCTTTTTTGCCTCTCAAACCCGACAAAGAACCAATGCCTGGTATTTCAAGATCATCAAGATATGTGCCGTCAAAGGTATAGATAGACGCTTTGCTTGTGGCGTCTTTCATGTATTCGGCAACAATTTTTCCACCTATTAATGAAATTGTCTGTAATACTTCTTCTTTCTCAGGGATAATTATCTGCCAGTTTTCTTTAGAAGGATTTGCAGGGTCAACTAAAACAAGCTGCCATTTGGGTGCATCCTCATTAGTCATGATCAACAGCTTGTCATTCAGGTTATCGATTACGTTATATTCATTGTCGAAATTATCAGGAGTTATTCGTATAAAATCTTTATTACTTCCATCCGGCTTTTTCACATACAGAACATTCCCGCTGGTGCTTTCCGATTCACTTATGATAAGGAATGATTCATCCTCTGTTGTTCCTCCGTAATAATTTCGAAGCGGGTATTCATCATTTTTATAGATCAAGACATCTTCGCTTTGCGGTGTGCCGATTTTGTGGTAATAAACTTTATGATATTCGTTTTTTCCCGAAAGCTCTTCACCTTCTCCGGGTTCATCATAGCGACTGTAATAAAACCCGTCGTCTTTCCACGAAATGCCTGAAAATTTGACCCATTCTAAGTGATCGTCTAATTGTTTCTTTGTTTCCACATCCATAACAAAAAGCTCATTCCAGTCGGAACCCGACTGTGCAATACCATAAGCAAGATATTTACCATCCTTGCTTACTGCCAGATTTGACAAAGCTACAGTTCCGTCTTCCGAAAATTCGTTCGGGTCGAGAAATACTTCTGGTTCGGCTTCCAGATCGTCCTGAATATAGAGGACATACTGGTTTTGCATTCCATCGTTTTTAAAGAAGAAATACTTATTGCCTCTTTTAAAAGGCACACTGTATTTTGCGTAATCCCAAATTTGTTTCAGTCTTTCTTTAACCTTATTCCTGAATGGAATTTGTTCGAGATAAGCGAAGGTAACTTCATTTTCCGCTTTGACCCACTCAGCAGTTTCTTCAGAGTTATCATCTTCGAGCCAGCGGTATGGGTCGGCAACTATTGTTCCGAAGTAATCATCTGTCTGGTCAACTTTGTTTGTTGCCGGATAAGGGGCGGTAACAATCTTTTTTTGCTGTTGTTCGCAACTTGTCATAAATGCAAAAGCAATTAGAATAATTAAATAATTAAATCTTTTCATAGTAACTTAAATTTAAATTTTATATCATTGCCAAAATTAATTTATAATTTAATATAATTATGAAACACTTATGTTTTTTTATATTGAGACACAGCGGGGGATGATTGGAATGTAAGTGGCAAACAGTTAATATATTACAAATTTTTAAGCACATGAGAAAAATCAAATCATCTACTTTATACAAGTACGATTACGTTGCCGAAAACATCCACGCAGAACAACCGGAAGTGAAAGGCTCTAAATACAGCCATTCGGAATTCGATAAAAACGGCAATATGATTTTAGAAATAAAATACGATTCTTCGGGCAAAATAGAAGATAAGTATGAAAACAAGTATGATGAAAAAGGCAACCTTATCGAAGAGATCAGCTATTTGGATAAAAATGAAATTGCCGAACATAAAACGTATGAAAGAGATGAAAAAGGAAAAATCATCAAATCATTCGTGCATTACCAGGACAGGACAAAAGACACCATCGAGTACAAATATGATGCTGAGCAAAATCTGACAGAAAAGATAACGGTGGATTCTTATGGTGAGATTGAGGCAAAGGATACGGCTCAATATAAAGATGGGAAGCTGATACTGAAAGAAGAATATGAGTATGACGAACTGATGAAAAAGGAAACATTTGAATTAGATGATTCGGGAAATATTACAGAACATAATGTATGGTTTGCCGAAGAAGAAAATGTTACATTCAGAAATACTTTCGATGAAAAAGGAAATCTTTTAGAACAACGACAGTATAACAAAAAAGAAGAATTAACAGGCAAAGCCGGTTATTATTATGACGATAACGGTAAATTAATAAAAATTACAGAAGAAACTCCTTACGGACAAAATACCACCAAAATCACTTATAACGAAAGAGGAAACGCCATTGAGCAGATTGAAACAAATAAGGAAGGGGAAGTCAACAATTCAGTCGAACGAAAATTTAATGAAAACAATAATGTGATCGAAACAAAAGTGTTTATCAATTTTCATGGGCAGGGAATTAACCAGCAGTATATTTTGAAATATGAGTATAAATACTTCTGATTGTTTTATATAAAATTTTTTTGAACAATCCCAGACTTTTTTAACAACAATTTGTTAATAAAAACGTTGATTTTTAAGTTGTTTCGATAGCTTTTCTCCAAAAGAATAATTATCTTTGCACATCTTTAAAAAATTAATTTAACTTACTGAAAATGACTGCGGAAGAAAAAAATCTATTTGCACAGGAAAATTACAATGAAAATAATATTCAGGTTCTTGAAGGACTGGAAGCTGTAAGGAAAAGACCTGCCATGTATATTGGTGATTTAAGCTCAAGAGGCTTGCACCATTTAGTATATGAAGTTATTGATAATTCTATTGATGAAGCGCTTGCCGGTTTTTGTGATACAATTGATGTAACCATACACGAGGATAATTCAATCACTGTTGTTGATAACGGAAGAGGTATCCCCACAGGCATACACGAAAAAGAAAATAAATCAGCGCTTGAAGTCGTAATGACAGTGTTACATGCCGGTGGAAAATTTGATAAAGGCTCGTACAAAGTATCAGGTGGTTTGCATGGGGTTGGTGTGTCATGCGTTAATGCTCTTTCCGGTAAACTTAAAGTTACAGTATGTCGTGAAGGAAAAATATTTATCCAGGAATACGAAAAAGGAAAACCACAATACGCTGTAAAGGTTATCGGTGAAACAACAAAAACCGGAACAGAAGTTACTTTTATACCTGACGATACCATTTTTATAACCCTGGAATATAATTATGACATCCTGTCTTCGCGGTTAAGAGAATTAGCTTTTCTTAATAAAGGAATAAAGCTCACCATTACCGATGAGCGCGAAAAGGATGATGAAGGTAATTTTATTACAGATACTTATATTTCAGAAGAGGGATTAAAAGATTTCATCAATTTCCTGGATGCCACAAGGGAGAAGCTGATGAACGATCCTATTACCATTGAAGGCGAGAAAAACGACATACCGGTGGAAATAGCAATGCAATATAACACTTCTTTTGCCGAGAATCTCCACTCTTATGTTAATAATATCAATACCCATGAAGGCGGTACTCACCTTGCCGGTTTCAGAAGAGGATTGACCAGGACTTTAAAATCTTACGCCGAGAAATCGGGTATGCTTGCTAAACTAAAATTTGATATTAGCGGCGATGATTTCAGGGAAGGATTAACAGCTATAATTTCAGTTATGGTTGCAGAGCCTCAGTTTGAAGGACAAACAAAAACAAAGCTCGGCAATTCGGAGGTAATGGGCGCTGTTGATCAGATGGTAAGCCAACATCTTTCAAATTACTTAGAAGAGCATCCGAAGGAAGCCAAAACCATCGTTAATAAAGTAATCCTGGCTGCTACTGCACGACATGCCGCACGTAAGGCACGTGAGTTGGTTCAAAGAAAAAATGTGCTTTCAAACACCGGATTGCCAGGTAAACTTGCCGACTGCTCGGAAAGAGACCCGGCACTCTGCGAGATTTACCTTGTTGAGGGCGATTCGGCAGGCGGAACCGCAAAACAGGGCCGCGACAGGAAGTTCCAGGCAATTCTTCCCCTAAGAGGTAAAATCCTGAATGTTGAAAAAGCAATGCAGCATAAAATCTTTGAGAATGAAGAGATAAGAAATATGTTTACAGCAATGGGAATAACCATAGGAACTGAAGAAGACACCAAAGCATTAAACCTGGAAAAACTGCGCTATCACAAGGTCATCATAATGACTGACGCCGATATTGACGGAAGCCATATTGCCACGCTGCTGCTTACATTCTTTTTCAGATATATGAAAGAACTTATCGAAAACGGGCACGTGTATATTGCAACCCCTCCTTTTTATTTAATTAAAAAAGGCAAACAGGAAAAGTACTGCTGGACGGAAGATGAAAGAGTTGACACCGTAAAAGAGTTTTCTGACAATGGAAACGAGAAAGGTATCCATATTCAGCGTTATAAGGGTTTGGGTGAGATGAATGCCGATCAGTTATGGAAAACAACCATGAATCCTGAATTCCGGATTTTACGCCAGGCAACCATTGAAAACGGTGCTGAAGCCGACCGTGTTTTCTCTATGCTTATGGGCGACGAAGTTCCTCCGCGAAGGGAATTTATCGAGAGAAATGCTAAGTATGCGAATATTGATGCATAGATAGTTAGACGTAAAAGCCAAGAGCCAAAATCCCAGAGCTTTTTCGGATTTAGGCGATGGAAAAAGCGCCGGATAATCCGAAAAGAAATAGCAAAGGATTTATAATCCACGAATATCTTTATTCTAAAACGGATTACAAATCCTATAATTATTAGCGCCCGGATTATCCACCCATAAGGCAATCGCTAATAATTCCTCAAATGATTTAATGCCAAAAACCGAGCAAACATTAAAATATACTGTCTTTAATGTTTGGTATATCAAATTTTTCTGTTTACATTTCGGTTACCTTCTTTTTGAACTGTCAAGTTATTTTTGCCATTTGAACAATCTCCTATTCTGCGACAATAGCTCCCTTACCCGGTTCATCTTTACTATAAACTCTCAGTGAATTTTCAATAAAGATTTAATTCATCTTCAAATATAAGAATTGAAATTATTTTACTGGTCAAGCCCATGTCCGTTTTATTTGTTGGAATGAAATGAAGGTATGGGTTTTTTTTGGTTGGCGTACTTTCGAAATATTCATATTACTTTTGTTATATGACGATAAGCGATAAACAAGTTGTTGAATTCCAAACCAAACTACTTTCTTGGTATAAAGAAAACGGAAGGCATTTCCCTTGGAGGAATAAGTCTGCTACTAATTACCAAAAAATTGTATCAGAGGTATTATTACAAAGAACGAAAGCGGTAACTATAGCTAAATTTTTTCCAAAATTCATTCGTAAATATCCTTCCTGGAAACAACTTGGAAATGCAACAGAGGAAGAATTGCAAGAGAGCCTAAGACCAATTGGCTTATACAAACAAAGAGGTTCCAGATTATTTAAATTAGCTCAGGAATTAAAAAAAAGAAAAGGTAGGTTCCCAAAAGAAAGGTCTGAAGTTGAAGAACTACCAATGATGGGTCAATACATAACTAATGCTTATGAACTATTTATTTTAAAAAAGTCTTCTCCTCTTTTAGATGTTAACATGGCTAGAGTTATAGAAAGATATTTTGGCCAAAGAAAACTATCTGATATTCGGTACGATCCTTACTTACAAGATTTAGCTCACAAGCTTGTAACTTCCATAAACTCATATGAAATTAATTGGGCTATAATTGATTTTGCAGCATCTATTTGCAAAGCAAGAGATCCTAAATGCCCGATGTGTTCACTTAATAAAAACTGTAAGTTTATTACCCAATTACCTTAAAATCCCCATTCCCAAAAACCTTAATTTGCTTTTTCATTTTATAAATAAATTCTCCTAATTCCCTTCTATCTCGTTTGCCTTTATGGTTAATAATAACATCCCCGTGCTTTTTATTTAGCAACAACTTTAAATGTAAAATCATTTGATTAATTGACAAGTCGTTATGCAAAGCAAATATTAGGGATTCCCTGACAGTTTCTTGGATTATGCCTTTAAAATCACTTATAATTCTTTTCAAGGGTTGTTCTTGTTCTTCTTCAAATTCGCTTAGCTCAGTTGGTATTTCTCCAAAACCAACGAACGTTTTAGCTCCTTTTTCTATGGCTATATCCCCCAACTTATCTGATGAATAACAGGATAAACAAAAAACCTTTTTATCCTTGAATATATCTATATTATCGGAATTAATGAATTCGCGCTTAGCGTAGCCAGCATTAGAAAAGCCCCTGATAACGGCACCCTGTAAATATTCTCTTGTTCCATGCCCTAAAAAGATAATAAATCCATCTTCTGGAACTCTTAATATTTCATCATAGCATGTAACATGGGCTTGATCGCTTGGTTCAATATTAATATACTTAACAATTTCCTGGAAAGTGTTTTCCAGTGCGTTAGGAATTCGCTCAAGAAATTTCGTTGTATTATCTTGTGGCCTTATACAAAGTACGTACGACATTTATTCTTCTTCATTTAAAGCAATCAAATGGGCAATTGCTTGTTCAATGATTTCCTGTTTAAATTCACCAGCTTGTGGAGCATTATTCCTTAAAGCCTTCGCAATCTGTCCTAACTTCATCCCTTTAAAAGCTAAGTAACCACTTTTGAATTCATAATCGGCATATTCCATCAATTTATCAGCAATTATCATCTCCAAAGGCGTTTCTTTCAAAAGAGTTATCACATCATTTGTATAATCTTCTCTATCAATAAAGTCAGCTATATTTGCTCTAAAAAGTTTTTTAAGTTTGTCCACTAGAGGTTGAGGATTCCTTCCATTATAGCCTTGAAGAATATCCGCAATTATCTTAACTAAGTTGCCAGAATACAGAATAATTGGGCACTTTTGATTAAATGTCCTAATAAACTCAATAATAGAAAGCCCATTCACATTGTCATCACCAAAATAATAATCACAGGCAATTAAATCCAATTTCCTGTGTTGCCAATTATCTTGAAGCACTTGTTTCACTTTTTCAAAATCTATGTCTAAATCCTTGTTTTGGAACTCTCTATCAGTTGGATTAAATTCATAACAAGTAACATTTAGCCCCTTGACTTTTGCCCGTGGTGGGATATTATCAATAACATCTCTTTGCAGATTATCATCAACAAATAAACAAACCTTTTCCATTATTTGAAATTTAACTGAAATGTCGCTCCTTTTAAAAAAATACCATTTCCAATAAACATAATTTCGCCCTGCATACTTTTCAAAGATGATCTAACAGTATAAAGTCCAATACCAGATCCTGAAGTATCTGTTACACCCAAATCAAAAATATAGTCAACATTATCAAGATATTTTTTATTGACTCCTTTACCATCATCCGAAAATATCATTTCAAGTCCATTATCTATGGTGTTGTTAAGTGCTATGTAAATATTTTTTGCTCCTGATTTCTCTGCATTTGAAATTAAATTATCCAGTATTATCGAAATCTCTAATACGCTAATCTTAGTCCATAAACAAGCATCATTAACATGTAAATCAAACTGTAATTGATTTTTCTCATATAAATCAGAATATAGTAAGAAATACTGTTCAATATACTTTGCCAAGTCAACTTTTTGTTTGGCTGCTTGTTCTTTAAAATTAGATCGGGTAATAAGCTTACTTATCTTCAGAGCCTTATCTGCACTTAGTTTAATATCAGTTAATCTTCTCAATAGCTCTCTTTTTTGTAGCATTCCATCCTTTGCTTTCCTGATAAGGGTTTCTACATTCCCCTCGATATTTTTTGTTGTCAGCTTTATATTGTGAATAAGTCCTTGTGCCTCCTTACTTATTCCCCTTGTGTTCGCCGACAAGAACGTATTTTTCTGCCTTTCTATTTCTAGCTCTTCTTCAAGTTTACGCCTTGCTTCTTCTTCTTCCAGAGCTCTTCTTTCCGCTTCAGCTATTTCTTCAATTAGGTTATGATATTTCTTTTGGGCTTCTTCAATTTCTTTAATAAAATATTCATCTCCTGTTTTGTTAGCTAACTTAGATAAGTTCTCAAATATCTCCGGGTTTAACTCTTCAAGTTTTTCAGTAACGATATTTAGAAAATCTTTGTCATAATCTAAAAGCTCAATTCTGTCAGATTCGGCAAATTTTGAAACCAGTTTCGCAATTGCACCTTTAGCCCCAATATTATCAAGCTCTGATAAATCTTGTTTAAATTGATCTTCCTTTATTTTCCATTGGATGTCGACAACATAATTTTCCAATCGCTTTAAACTCTTTTCCATAAAACCTTCAACAAGTTGTTCATAACTTGCGGTCTTAATTAATCCACCATCCCTACTAGATGCTTCTTTGAATTCATCATTTTCCCCGGTTATTTCAATTCTTCCCAGCAGGTTTCTTGTACTCAAAGTACTTCTATAACGTTGTTGATGTCTATGGTCGATACCAAGTGTATCATCACCTACTTCTCCAAAAGGATAAACTCTAAACCCATTTTTATAGATGAAAACTGAGCCAAAATTGACAGCATGTATTCCCATCTGCCTTGTGAAGTTATTTTTTGCAGCCCTATTTAAATAAAACAAATGATATTTTACAACTACATCTTCAAGAAAAGGAAAATCCACATTTTCCTCCCTTATCTTATATATTACAACACCTCTATCTTTTAATTCAGTCGTTATATATTTGCCCGTCTGATCAATTTCGGTTATTACTTGGGTGGTTTTAACATTAAGAGTTTCAAATATAAAATTCTTTACAGGCCCGTTGACTCTTTCTCGAGGTGATTTATATTCTTGATCTTTTTCTAATTCATGCTTAGCTTCAATGCTAATCGTGAATTTGTTCTCTTTCTTTTGAGCATCCTTTTCATCAATTATATCAAATGGATTAATTAGTTTTTCAAGAGAATATTTAAGATTAAGAATCTTTTCCCTTTTCCAATCAGACCTTAATCCAGAAATCTCTATTATTGCTCCCTGTTTAAAACCCAAATGTTCAATCGTTGGATTTTTTTCATGCTTTACATTTATATTAATAAATTGATCTTTTGTATCTTTTTCAAAGTCATCCCAGTTAACAATTATTTGTTCTAATTCAGCTTTTTTACTTGGTTTTTTAGTAGTTAGTATAAGGTGACTTCCTAACCTGTCGCATGAAAACCTACCTATTCCTTTAGCACCAGCATAGTAACGTTTTGGTTGTATTCTGTTCCTGTAATCTTGGTATTCTTCTCTTCTTAATTCTTTATCTTCAATTCCTTCTTTTTTAGCAGAATAGGCCACAAATAGCCATTTATTCACTATGTCGTCATAATCCATCCCTTTTCCATCATCCCATATAATCAGCCTGTCTTTTTCAAAGGCAATTTTTACTTTATTAGCATAAGCATCAAAGGAATTCTTTACTAGTTCAAATACTGCAATAAAATCATCTGTGATTAAATCACGTCCAATAATGTTCTTTAAAGCAGCACTAATTCTAAATTGAAGCTCCCTAGCCATTTTCGAGTATTTTTTTTAAAGCAATTCCTGCTTGTTCACCAAACAAGGGGGGTATAGCATTACCTATTTGTGAATATCTAGGTACTTCTTTTATCCTTAATTTTCCTCCAGTTGTATATTTCCCCTTAAACTCAAACCAGTCATTAAATGATTGGATTCTAGCATATTCTCGAACAGTAAATATCCGGGGCTCGCTATAATGAATATAGTCGTCAGGAAGGGTTGTTAAGGTTGCTGCAGGTTCACTTTCATCTAATGGTATAACAGTATGCTTTTTTATGCCATATTTATTTTTAATCTCAGAACATAGAGTTTTATTCTTGCTTGCATTATTTAGGATAAAATTAAATCTTTCTACTGTTTTTTTTCTATGTTTCGCAAAACGATGACTATCAGGATTTATAGCTTTTATATCTGAACGAATATATTCCTGATATTTTGATGATATTTTACCATAAGCACCTGCTTTAAATCCCTTGGAATCTGGTGATCCAATTTGATTATTCGCTTGAAGTAAATCAGAAATAGCATCATATAAAGTAACACTTGTATCTAAATTTTTATTGATTAAAAATGACTCTTTGTTTTCGCAAATATTTTTAAAAAATACATTTGCTCGAACATTTAAAATTAAATCCTTTCTAATCCCAACTAAAATAAACCTTGTTCTTTTCTGAGGAATACCAAATTTTGAAAAATCAACTAATTCTCCATAAACATCATAACCTATATAATCTTTCCTATTACATTTTAAAACATTTAATACATAATCAGAGTATGCTATGCCTTTTGTTTTATTTTTTTTAAATTTTTGAGTGAATCCTTTAACATTTTCAAAGAAAATCACTTTTGGCTGGATTAATCTTATAAACTTAATATATGATTTTATAAGCTTATTTCTCGAATCAGCTTCATTTCTTGTTCCAGCTGGAGAAAAACCCTGACATGGTGGACCACCTGCTACTAAATCAATTTTTCCTCTAAGAGATATGAGTTCGTTGTTATATTTTTTCAGAACTTCTTTTATGTCATGTGATGTTTGAGGTAACCAACTTGGCCAATCAAAATGATTTTTGTTATGAATTAAGTTGTGTTCTAAAGTATTAAATGCATCAGGACTTTTTTCAATTGCAAAAATACCTTTCCACTTACTAGAATTAAATAAGCCTAATGATAATCCTCCACAACCAGCAAATATATCAATATAGGTAGATTTTTCCATTTTGGAGAAAAATTTACTAAAGTACAAAAATAATAAGTATAATCATGCAAAAAACCGTATATGGTAAATTATTTTAACAGTATAATGTTCACTACTACTCTACACCAATTTTATATAGCTTCGCTTTACAAAATTCGTGTTCCGTTTATTGACATTTTTGGAAGTGAGAACAAAACTTTTTTCAACACGCCTGCATTCACCCTCCCGATAACTAACGGTTTAACTTGCCTGATAAATTCATCTTGGATATCCTGTTTGAAAGTCAATTAGCTGTGCTATACTGCAATACTGATTTTAAAGACAGGTTCATTAAAAACGAAACAAGCAAATCATCCCATTCTTTCACCTCACATACATTATTATCCATTTCCCGGTCAATTAATACCAGGTATGGGTCTATGCCTGCTTTGGCAGGGATTTGATCAGTTATAACATAGCTCTTTCGGATTTGAGCCATGGCACATAGTGCGTTAGTTAATCCAAAAGTAATTAGTAAATTTTTTAAAATTGTTAATCAGAGAATTAAACAGCCCTGAGTATTTAGTATCTGATACATCCGCAACCGGCAAACTGAAGTCAGTAACCCGTAACTTATTATTATCATTTTATTAGTCAATTAACAACATTTAACAATTTTCAACGTAATTATACTGGAAAATCCGTAATTTTACATTTTAAAAGAGTTTCTTTTTATCTAAAAATTATTTCTTATGAATTTTCGAAATATCAAACTTGTTGCTATTGCCGTTCTTTTGATTTTTGCAAGCCTTCTGTTTATCTCTTATCAAAGCAGTACTGATGATTTAAGAAGAGATTTACTCGTCAAAGTTGTTTCATTCGCTATTAACAGCGGTCACTATCATCCGGGTGATATTGATGATGATTTTTCTGTAAAAGCTTATAACTTGTACGTTGAAAGGATTGATTATGCTAAAAGGTTTTTGCTGAAAGAAGATGTTGAAAAACTATCGAAATACAAAACAGAGCTGGATGATGAAATGAAAAATAATGATTTTGAGTTTTTCGATATTTCTGTTTCTATTCTAAATAAACGTATTAACGAATCTGAAAGTTATTACAAAGAAGCCCTGGAAAAACCGTTTTACTTTGAAAAGGATGAATATTATGAATTTGATCCTGATAAAAAGTATTATGCCGCAAATAAAACCGAATTAAAGGAAAGATGGCGCAAATCATTAAAATACGAAACCCTGACACGATTGAACGATTTGATTGAAGAGCAGGAAAAAGCCGTTGAAAAGAGCGATACGGTTCAGGAGAAAAGCTTTGCAGAGCTTGAGGGAGAGGCAAGAGAAAAAGTTTTAAAAAGATACGATGATTGGTTTCACCGTATGTCGAAGCTTGATGAAACCGACAGGCTGAACATTTATATCAATTCTCTTGTAAATGTTTTTGACCCGCATACTCAATATTTTCCTCCTAAGGATAAAGAAAATTTCGATATCCGTTTTTCAGGGCAATTAGAAGGAATAGGCGCTCAGCTTACCCAGAAGAATGCCTATATTGAAGTTATAAAAATAATTCCCGGCAGCCCTTCATGGAAACAAGGGGAGCTGGAAGTGGGCGATTATATTTTAAAGGTTGCACAGGGTGATGAAGAACCTGTTGACGTGGTTGATATGCGATTAGATGAAGCTGTTTTGCTGATCAGAGGTAAAAAGGGAACGGAAGCAAGATTGACCATTAAAAAATTGGACGGTGCAATTAAAGAAATATCCATTATAAGGGATGTAGTGGTACTTGAAGAAACTTATGCAAAATCAGCGGTTATCAGGGATGATGAATCAAACAGAATTTTCGGGTATGTCAAATTACCTTCATTTTATATTGATTTTAACAAGATAAATGGCAAAAATTGCTTTGACGATGTGAAGAATGAAATTGAAAAGCTTAAACAAGAAAATGTTGACGGGATTATTTTTGATTTACGCAACAATGGCGGTGGTTCGTTAGAAGATGTTGTTAAAATAGCGGGCTTGTTCATAGAAGAAGGACCAATTGTGCAATCCAGGGGAAGGAAAGGTATGAAAAAAACATACAAGGATCTTGACCCGGAAATTCAGTACGGAGGTCCTCTAATTGTTATGGTAAATGCTATAAGCGCTTCGGCTTCCGAAATATTTGCAGCAGCAATGCAGGATTATAACAGGGCAATCGTTATCGGAGGCAACTCAACTTACGGAAAAGGAACTGTTCAGAATTTCACGGAACTTGACCGTATGGTTCCGAAAAAACCTGTTGATATGAAACCTCTCGGGGCGCTGAAAATGACAGTTCAAAAATTTTACAGGGTAAACGGCGGAGCAACTCAACTCAATGGAGTTACTCCCGATATTGTTTTGCCTGATTATTATAATTACATGGATTTTGGCGAAAGAGACTTAGACAATGCTATGCCCTGGAGTGAAATTTTTCCACTGACCTACAATAAATGTACACCTTCTTATGACGTGGATTATATTGAAGAAATAAGTAAAAAAAGAATAAAAGGCGATTCTATCCTGGTGCTTGTGGATGAAAATGGCAAGAGGCTCAAAAAACTCAGGGAAGATACCGAATACAGCCTTAACTATGAAAATTATAAATCCCGGATAGAAAAAAGAGAAAAAAGCGGGGAGAAATACGAACGTATCGGAAAGGATACTCTTGGGCTCACAATTGAAATATTAAAAACCGACTTGCCCGGTGTTGAGGCTGACACGTCTAAAAAAGCCAGAACAGAAGCATGGATAACCGGACTGAAAAAGGATGTTTACCTTGTTGAAGCCGTTAATATCCTCAATGATATTGATAACTACCGGTCTGAAAATGCGAGAAAAGAGAAATGAAGATAAAATTTTTCAATTTTTATTTTCATTTAAGTTTTCCCTTACATATTAAGGACGGACACTAATTACCCACTATGATTTTAAATTTATAAGTAAGCGAAGGCATAATTCCCAATAAATATTTTTCTGTTATTACAATTTCATTTGTTCCGAAAAGATTAGCAGGAACAATAAAATTTCCATTCTTTGTTTTTATTTTATTAAAATTGATTGAAACAGGATTTATCCTGTTATAAACATTATAAATGGCAAAGCTTATACTGTGCCTGAAATTTTTTTCCCGTTTGTTCAGCCTGTAGCTCAATGCGAGATCAAGCCTGTGATAGTCGGGCAGTCTGTCGTTATTTTTATCCCCGTACAGAGGAACCGTATATCCGTTATATTCATAAAAACTTATTGGTGTTGTTATTGCCGAACCGGTATAATAAATCCAGTTTGCCGAAACATTTAACCTGTCGGAAATAAGATATGACAGATAAATTGAAAAATCGTTAGGTCTGTCGTAAAATGCCGGAAATTTTTTATTATTGTTTAAATCGTTTATTTTTTTAAAAATCCGCGAATATGTGTAACTTATCCATCCGCTTAATTTTCCTTTGGTTCGTTTCAGCAGCAATTCAATACCGTACGACCAGGCATCTCCAAAACGAAGTTCCCCCTCAATCAAAGGGTTCAGCAGTAAATTAGCGTGAGACTCATAATCAATCTGGTTCCTCATATATTTATAATAGGCTTCGGCATTAAGCTCAAGATTAAGCTTATTGAAAAATTTAACGTAGCCTAAAGCCACCTGGTCGGCACGCTGTGGTTTGATATTGGTTCCGCTTGGCAGCCATATTTCAAACGATGAAAACGGACTTATTGAATTGGAAAGTAATTGCAGATATTGATGATAGATGCCGTAACTTATCTTAACAGACGAACTGCGGTTTAACTGATACTTAATACTAACCCGCGGATCGAAATTCACATAAGTTTTATATGAATCTTTGCCCTGAATTATCAGAGTGTCGGTAACCTTATAATTGGTATCGAAACTATAAACAGTTGTTGGTCCCACATTGGTCCATACCGGCAATCGAAAGCCTAATTTATACGATAGTTTTTCTGTCAGATCATGTTCAGTGTTAAAGTAGAAGGCACTTTTATATGAGTGGTTTTTAGGAACCTTCGGGATGTAATAACTTACTGTGTCATAAGTGAGATTTCCCGGGTTAAATTCATGAAAGCTTTGATTAAAGCCGAATTTAATCGTATATTTCGGAAGTACGTAATATGTAAAGTCGATATTAAAATTAAAATTGCTGATTGCAGATATCCAGTTAGTTTGTCTTGAAGAAAGAATATAATTGTACGAACTGGCATATATCATTGAGTTGCAAAAAAGCTTGCTGTTAAATATATGATTCCATCTGAGGGTGGAGGCAAAATTTGCCCACTGAATGCCTCCCAGTTCACTCGCAGCGGTATTTGTCAGGTTATCCTTTCCGTAAAATAATGAAAAGAATATCCTGTTGTTATTATTTATTTTATAATTCAATTTAGCATTAATATCGTAGAAATACATATTAAGATTTGGTTTTTCTTTACGATAAAGCCATTTAAAGTTAGAATGTCTGAACGATGTATAAAACGAGCTTTTTTCTTTCACTATGGGACCTTCTAATGAGAACCTGTAAATTAACGGATTTAAAATACCATTCAGTTCAAAACGATTCATGTTGCCATCTTTGGTTTTAATATCAATTATCGATGACAGCCTGTCGCCCTGGTTTACCGGCATATCGCCTTTATATATACTGATATCTTTAGTAACTTCAGGAATAATTACGGAATAAAAACCAAACAGATGTGCGGGATTGTAAATGGGAGCTTCATCTATCAGTATCAGGTTCTGGTCTTTGTTGCCTCCTCTGACAAAAAAAAACGTTGAGCCGTCGCTGTGGGTTTTTATGCCGGGTAATGTTTGCAGGCTTTTTATCAGCCCGACTTCACCGGCAAATTCGGGCAGGTTGTTTAAGTTTTTCGGATTAATTTTTATCCGGCTCATCTGGCTTTTCTCCAGCGTTTCCAATTGCTCGTTGGTTTCTATTGTAACTTCCCCTAAAAGTTGTGAATTCAGTTCTAAATCAAAATCGAGGTTTGTATTTTTATTTAGTTTTATTTCATGTCTTTGTTTAAAGTATCCGATATAAGAATATTCAATAGTGTATTCCCCTTTTGGAAGTGTAAGTGAATAAAAGCCGTAAGAATTACTGATTGTCCCGGTGCTTGTGCCCTCAACAAGTATTGTAGCGCCTATCATGCTTTCTCCTGTTTCTTTATCTTTTATATAACCGCTTATGGTGTATCTTTCGCTTTCCGGTTTTTTCTTTGCTTTTTTTAAAACAATCTGATTTTCTATAACCTTGTATTCAATGTTTATTTGTTTTGATAACCGGTCAAGGATTTCTTTCATGGTTTTATCTTTTGCAAAAAAGGTAATTTTTTGCTTAGCATTAATGGCTTTGCTGTTGTAAGAAAAATCTATCCCGCTTTGTTTGCTGATTTCTATTATGATTTTCTCTACCGGCGTGTTTTCTGCATTGATAGTGATTTTTTGCAACAGGTTAATATTCTGGCTAAAAACCGGATTACAGAGTAAAATAAGAAACAGGAAGATTATATATTTTGTGCAGTTAAAAGTCATTAAATGGTTTCAAGTTTCAGGTTTCAAGTTTCAAGTTTCAGGTTTCAGGTTTCAGGTTTCCCCCGAAAACTTTCGGGGTCAAGTTTCAAGTTCTGATTTCTTTTTACTTTAATCTTGAGTCCACTCCGAAAAGTATTTTTTAGCCACTAAAGCTCAAAATCACTAAATCCCACTAAAATTAATCAATTGATTATCTTTGTTTTGTGGGTTTTTGTGTCTTGGTGTTTTTGTGGCATTTTTTATTTTTTTTGCTTTTCGGAGTAGACTCAATCTTGTATCTTGCATCTTGGCTCTTACTTCTTATAACTAAACTACTTACACCCTTCTCCTGAAACGAAAATTGTATTGTTTTGTTTTTCAATTTTTAAATCCAGTGTTTCCCGAATGATATTTAATACAGCATCGAGTGATTTATTGTCGAATGTAGTAGTAATCCTGCAACTGTTTATCTCAGGATTAACAATTTTAATATCGGCATAATATGTTTCATTTATTTTTTGAACCACTTCAGACAATTCATTGTTTTCAAATACCAATCGTTTTGTTTTCCATGAGATATAGTTCACATCATCATTATTTTTTTCATATAATTCTCCGCTCGATTTTATTAAAACACCCCGCTCACCTGCTGTTAAGATAATTTGTTCGTTATTTTGAGTTCTTAAAGCAACTTTACCTATATTAACCACAACTTCAATCGTGGGGTCTTGTTGGCGGGAATTTACATAAAAAGAAGTTCCTAGAACTTCGATTTTGACATCCTGAGTTTTAATAATAAATTGTTGTTCATTATTATATTCAACTTCAAAGAAAGCATCGCCTTCGAGTTTAACTTTTCTTATTTTTTTATCGAAATTTTTTGGAAATGTTAATGTTGAATGATAATTCAGCGTTATAATTGTTCCGTCGGAAAGAGTGCTTGTTTTAATCGAATCCCGGGCTATAAAAGTCTCAGTACCGGGTTTCGTAATTAAATAATAAAGGAAATAAGAAGCTGTTAATGCAATTACGATTACTGCGGCTATTTTTAAAACATACGGAATTATCTTTCTTTGCTTTTCGTTTTGTCCGGTTTCAATTTCTTCTGTTTTATCTCCGAATAATTTTAACCGTATTTTGTTCCATTCTTCGTCTATATCAACCTTATCATCCGATTGATCGGCACGGGATAAAATCCAGGTTTGCTTATAATTATTAAAAAGTTGTTTGTTTGCTTTATCCTTTATAACCCATTTTTCAAGCAAAGCGATTTCTTCCCCACTTGCTTCATTTGCAAGGTATTTGCTTATCAATTCAGTGTAGTCGATATGTTTATTTTCGTTTTCCATTATTTCTCCTAAAAGATACACATAAAACAGGACTTACCCTTAAATGATTTATTTTTATTTCAAATTTTAAATTGCAATTCCTATCAGATCATCATCAATAAAACAACTATGATATAATCTTTTAATTCTTCCCTCAGTATTTTTAATGCTTTCGACATCTGAGCCTCCACTGTTTTAACTGAAATATTGAGTTTAGCGGCTATTTCTTTATATTTTAATTCTTCGAACCGGCTAAGCTGAAAAACCTGCCGGCATTTTTCAGGCAGTTTGCCGAGTGCATTATTTATTTTTGTTTGTAATTCAGACTCTGTAAAAGCATCACTTTCAAAAGTTACTTCAAAATCGGCAATTTCCACATCCAGAACATAGCTCCTGAATTTTTTGTTATCTCTTATATAATTTAAGCATCTGTTTTTTACCGAAGCGTATAAATATGACTTTATGGATTTATCCGTGTCAATTGATTCCTTTTTCTGCCAGAGGTTTATATATACTTCCTGTACTATTTCTCTTGCTGTATCCAAATCATTAATATAACTTTGGGCAAAGTTGCAAAGTCGGGTAAAATAATCCCTAAACAACTGTTCAAATAACTGCTTATCAAGACTTCTGTATGAAATATTAAAATTCAAAGGATTTCTTTTATTGTATTATATAAAACCCAAACAAAACTAAACAAAATAGAATTGATTTTTCATGAATTATTAGGAAAACAGAATTTTCATAAATTTGTACAGTTTCAAAACAAGAACGTTTATGGAAAAATATTTCAGGAAGTTTCGCGAGAATACAATCGGTAATGAACTGATTTTTAATACCCCTTACGGCAAGCAAAAAATGGTTTATGCAGACTGGCTTGCAAGCGGCAGACTTTACAAACCTATCGAGGATAAAATTGCAAATACATTCGGTCCGTTTGTTGGAAATACCCACACCGAGACTTCGGAAACCGGAACCTTGATGACCAAAGCATACCACCTTGCTCATAAAAAAATAAAAGACCATGTTAATGCAGAGCCTGATGATGTGATCATTACTTCCGGATTTGGGATGACAGGCGGTATTAATAAATTCATGCGGATTTTAGGATTGAAGCATTGTTCCCAAATCTATGGAGAAGAATGTCTTAAAGAAAAGGAAAAACCCGTTGTGTTCATCACTCACATGGAGCACCATTCCAATCATACTCCCTGGTTCGAAACTATGACTGACATGGTACAGATACCACCTGGCAAAGACCTGCTCATCAATTTGGATGCATTCAGGGAATTACTTGAGAAATATAAAGATCGTAAAGTTAAGATCGGCTCGTTTACTGCATGTTCCAATGTTACAGGAATTTTTACGCCCTATTATCAAATGGCAAAATTGATGCATGAATACGGAGGTGTTTGCTTTATTGATTTTGCTGCTTCTGCTCCTTATGGCGATATTGACATGCATCCCGAAGACCCGATGGAAAAATTGGATGCCATTTTCTTTTCACCTCATAAATTCCTTGGCGGTCCGGGTAGCTCGGGCGTCTTGGTCTTCGATTCGAAATTATACAAAAGTCATGCACCGGATCAGCCCGGTGGTGGAACGGTTGACTGGAGCAATCCCTGGGGCGAATATAAATATCTTGATGATATAGAAGCACGTGAAGATGGAGGTACACCCGGTTTCCTGCAAGCAATCAGGACAGCTTTATGCATAGAATTAAAAAACCGGATTGGAACGGTTAATATTAGAAAGCGAGAAGAAGAGCTGGTGAAAATTGCTTTTGAGGAATTACCGAAAGTGCCGGGAATTCACATCCTTGCTGATAATATTAAAGACAGGCTTGGAGTGATCTCCTTTTATATCGATAATATACATTATAATCTTATTGTTAAGCTTCTTAATGATAAATTCGGAATTCAGGTCAGGGGCGGGTGCGCCTGTGCCGGGACTTACGGGCACTTTCTTTTGGATGTAAGTTATGAATATTCGCATGAGATAACCGACAAGATAAACTCAGGCGATTTATCAGAGAAACCCGGATGGGTGAGGCTTTCTTTACATCCGACAATGACAAACGAGGAACTTTATTCTTTTGTGGATGCCCTTAAACAAATCGTTTCAAACATTAAGGAATTGGAAAAAGATTATATTTATAACAAACATACAAATGAGTTCAGGCATAAGAATGAACCGGAAGATAAAACCGTAGTTGTGGAGGATTGGTTTAAATTGGATTAAGGAAATAAAAAGCTAAGGCTGAGGCTAAGGAAAAGGAAAGATATGCAACAAACTATTCAAATAAGTACGGACAAATATAACGGTCTTTACGATATTACGAACTCTGTTCAAAAGATCGTTGCCGAAAGCGGAGTAAAGTCCGGTTTTGTCAATGTGTATGTACAGGGTGCCACGGCTGCTATTATGATACAGGAAAACTGGGATGAGTCGGTTCAAACGGATGTAATAAACCTGCTGAAGAAGCTGATACCGGCAGGGGTCTGGGAGCACGACAGGCAAGACGGGAACGGCGATGCACATTTAAAAGCCGGTATTGTCGGACCGAGTGAAACGGTTCCTATTATCAATGGAAAAATGGGACTTTCGACATGGCAGAATATTTTTATGTGCGAGTTTGACGGTCCGAGGAGTGTGAGGAATATTGTGGTAACAATTACCAATTCCGGCTAATGAAGTATTGTTTGAATTTCACGCAAAGACGCCTGCCTGTCCACCCGGATGAATCCATTCGGACGGGAATGATACTCAACCGGATGAATTTTTTTCGGACAGGAAGTCGGGCAGGCAGAGACGCAAAGGTGAAAATTACAATTTTTTAAATCTGAAAACAAACAATTTTGGTATTTTGATATTGGAATTTATTTGTCATTTGTATTTTGTTTTTTGGGATTTTTGTCTTCGGAAATGGTTAATTCTGTATTTCAATTACTGTTATATGATCAATAATAAAAAACTCACAGTCGTCCTTCCTGCCTATAACGCTGAATCTACATTGGAACAAACCTATAATGAAATCCCATTTGATATTGTGGATGAGGTGATCCTTGTGGATGATTTTAGTTGGGATAATACCTCCGAGGTTGCCAAAAAGCTGGGCATTAAACATATTATCCGACATGATTCAAATAAAGGATATGGCGGAAACCAAAAGTCATGCTATAACAAAGCCCTTGAACTTGGAGCCGATATAGTTATTATGCTTCATCCCGATTACCAGTACACGCCGAAGTTGATCCATTCGATGGCTTACCTGATTGCAAATGATGTTTACCAGGTTGTGTTAGGTTCAAGGATTTTAGGCAGGGGAGCTTTAAAAGGTGGAATGCCGGTTTATAAATATATTTCTAACCGTATTCTTACTTTAATTCAAAATTTATTCATCAGGCAGAAGCTATCGGAATATCATACGGGATACAGGGCATTTTCGCGCGAGGTTCTTGAGAATATCAATTTCAAAATAAATTCCGATGACTTTGTATTTGACAATCAAATGCTCTCCCAAATACTTTATGCCGGATATGATATAGCCGAGGTTACATGCCCTACAAAATATTTCAAAGAAGCCTCATCAATTAACTTTAGTCGTAGTTTTAAATATGGTATGGGAGTAATGGGAGTATCAGTACGGCATTTGTTTGCCAGGTTTGGTATTTATAAGTCGAGGTTGTACCGGTGAGTGAGGTTTTATTTGTGACTCGTCAGACCACTGCGCAAAAGCCAGGCGCACAAGGCAGTGGTCAGACGAGTGTGAGCGGAGACGAAAGAGGATAGCTCTTTCGGAATTGAGTGCAGCCATAGTGCGTTTGTTATCCGAAAAAGCCCGAAGATTTTTTCGACAAGCCAAGTCCCTGCCACACAGGCTTACCTCGACTTGGCGTGTCTAATGATGTCAAAACACAACAAGTTGAGGATGGACACAAAGGAGGGGACTTGCTTTGTTGAAAAGTTCTCGCTGATTTTTTAGACCGGACAAATCTCCGGCGCACAATCATTCCCCGACTTGCTATGTCTAATGTGTTTTCGCCTGGAATAAAAGATTAGGTTACAAACTTAAACCTGCGGATATTATTTACTATAATGCGTCCACATCCTAATAACTTTTATGATTTTTTCTTCTTCAAGAACTTTATAAACTAATCTGTGTTGCTTATTTATTCGTCTGGACAAATATCCTTTAAGCTCACCTTTTAAAATTTCAAATTGTGGGGGATATGCGTAAGGATCTTTTTTAATAATTTCTAATAATTTCTCAGCCTTCTTTTTTAACCCTGATTTAGAAATGTTTTTGGCATCTTTCTTCGATAAAGGGGAAAAATATATTGAGTACATTACCAATCCAATTCTTTACTGTAGTCACTCAAAGGCTTATTATCTTCTTCAATAATAGACTCAACCATACCCGGAATATTACTTAGGTATTCAGTATCACTTTCTTTCCTTTGCTTTTCTTTAAGAAATTGAATAAAATCATATACTTCTTTCAAATAAACAGGGTTTAATGATTTAATTTCACTATTTATTTCAACTGATAGAGTTGGCATCGCATAAATATTTTGTTCAAAATTAATACTAATTCAACAAATATAATAAACTTTTGCAAACAAATTAATATTTTATTTATTTTTCATGTTTCAGATTGGGAAAAACACAGCAAGTCGAAGATGGATTTTCCCTTTGTTAAATTAAACCTCACAGGTTTGCCAAACCTGTGAGGTTTGGCAAGTTATCGGATGAATTATATTGATTCGCTTCGCTATCAAGTTTTTCAGGCTTTTAAGACAACCTCAGACCGTAAAGCATTAATTATTGCCCACAACTTGCAACCATATTTTTTTATCATTTGTCTTGTAATATACGTAAACAATTATTTTGGATGAATTTGAGACTTTTAAAAATACTCCCGGGAATTCATTCCCGGATTATGTTAATATTTAATTTTACAATATTATGAAAATGAAAAATTTAAGTTCGTTGTTTTTAATATTGCTATTTGCCGGCAATATGGTTTTTTCTGCTGAAGTTTCTGTAGAAAAGGCAAAGCTAATTGGTAAAAATCTTTTTTACGAGAGAGTTAACCAGGTTAGGGATGTTAAATACAATAATATCGTATTTGCAAATGAAATTATAATAAGCAGTGAGGCAGGAACTCCTGTTATTTATGTTTTTAATATAATCGGTGATAATGGTTTTGTGATAATTTCAGCCGAAGATAATGTTTATCCTGTTCTTGGTTATTCATTTGAAGGCACTTATGATAATTCCGATCAACCGCCTGCTTTTACCGAATGGATAGAAGATTATAAAGAACAAATAATTTATGTTAAAGATAATCAGCTAAAAAGCAATTCGAAAATCAGTAAAGCATGGGAGAAATATAGTAAAAAACCTGACAAATCGCCCTTGAACAATGTTGAACCATTAGTAAACACAATGTGGGACCAGGATTGTTTTTACAATGAATTATGCCCTAATGATCCCAGCGGCGCTTGCGGACGTGCCAGGGTCGGTTGTGTAGCTGTGGCTATGGTGCAGGTGATGAAATATCACAATTATCCTCCGCAGGGAACAGGTTCGCATGGTTATAATTCTTCTTATGGTTATTTATTTGCGGATTTCGGAGCTACTTTTTATAACTGGGACGATATGCCGGATTATATTACAGACCATAATTTTGAAATTGCACAAGCCGGTTATCATTGCGGAGTAGCTGTAGAAATGATGTATGGCCCGAATGGTTCGGGAGCTTATTCAGAAAGCGTAGGTCCGGCATTAATGAATTATTTCGGATATTCGTCCGGAGCATCACTTGAGTATAAAGATGATTATTCAACTTCGCAATGGGAAAATCTTTTAAGAACCGAATTAGATGCTTTAATGCCTATGTATTACAGTGGTTCTGGTAGCGGCGGACATGCCTTTGTTTGCGACGGTTATCAAAATGATACCCATTTTCATTTTAACTGGGGTTGGGGCGGTTTATATAACGGATATTTTTTTGGATCGAATTTACATTCGGGAACAAATAATTATTTGAATTACCAGGCTGCTTTTACAGGTGTTTAACCACCTGAGGTTCCGGGCGCCG
>JACKQG010002525.1_pt1 | contig 23772 bp, 22 predicted proteins | sample 8237621 | NCBI WGS metagenome assembly JACKQG01 (sample SAMN15677084, study PRJNA649215) | marine metagenome | biome: marine; feature: Black Sea; material: saline water; isolation source: suspended particulate matter (SPM) from the Black Sea western gyre | collected 2013-06-09/2013-06-10 | depth... | reverse complement strand
TAAGGCGGGGATAGAACTCAGGTACAAAAACAAGCAGCTTGAAGCTCAGGATTACCTAGGCAACGTGATGCAGTTCAATGATCGCAACGTAGAACAACGCGCACAGCGGTTGCAGCAGCAAATTGATGCTACCCGCAAAGGTGTGCGCGTCGAGCAGACTCGCTAAGCTTTGCTTTAACAGAGTCGAATGAGAACTTCCTTAACGTCGGTTTAAGGCGCCGTTACCGGATTCCCAATCCAACAGGGATTCGGTGGCGGCGAGGTAGTTGACGTCGGCTGACAGGCGGTACTGCCAAGGCAGCGAGTTCTTGTCGGCGATCAAGCCTAAAGCCTGAGCGGCGTAAGCGCGTGCCAGCGGCGTCAGGTTTTTATCGGCCATCGCGGTCAGCAAGTGTGGCGCGGTGCGGGCGTTACCAATCAAAGCCAACCCGCGAGCGGCCGCAGCAAGTGTAGCCAAGGTCGGAGTCTTTTTATCTGCCGGAGAAATTTGCTGCACTAGGAAAGGCGTCGCCTTTTCTGAACCGAGTAGAGCCAAGCCGATGGTCGTGCGTTCCAGCAGCACAGGTTGTTGCGTGGCGCTTTGCAACTGTTTCATTAACACCTCTTCGGCTTTGGTGTCGCCAATCAAACCCAATGCGACCGCACAGTAGCTGCGCAAAGTAGGATTGCCGGTTTCAGCGCACGCATTCATCAGCGGATCGAGGGCGCGGTGTTGCCCGGACAAACCTAAAGCCAAAGCCATTGCACTCTTTTCGCTGTCGTTCTCAGTTTCCAAGAAGCCATTCAGCAAAGCCTTGTCGGCGTCGACGCGGCTGCTGCCACTCCAGTCATTTGAGTTGGCTCCGAGTACGCCCAACGCCAAGCCGGCCCAAGCGCGTTGCTCGGGGTTAGAGCTATCCAAGCGTTGCATCAAAACTCGAGCGGTTTGGGTTCGGATTTGCTCGTTATCTCCGCACGATGCGCCCAGGTAGGCTAGCGAAATACAGGCAAAGTTGCGCTCCATGAGAGTTTTGCCTGAGTGACTGATGTCCTCAAGGATTTCCAAATCACGTTGCATAACTTCGGAGCCGCGGTCTGCCAGCAAGCCCAAACTTTGCACGCAGGATTGGCGCAGCAAAGCTGGGTGCTTGGAATCCATCAACTCGATGAAGGTGTTACGAATCTCAGTTCGCAAAGCGTGACTGGCCGGCAACTTGGCAATCGCCCGAGTTATGGCCGACGGGCACATGGCACGGATTTCTAGTGGCGCATCTTTGGCTTGGAGGACGCCTAGCAGCTTCCAAACGACGTTGTCCACCTGCTCTGGCTGCACCATCCCCAGCGCAACCACACAGGATGCCTGCAAATCCACCGAAGTATCTTCCGATGCCAAGGTATTCCACAGCCCGTTCACGGCCAGCTCTTTCTGCTTGGGGTCCATACCCGGTGCAGAGAGTCCGATCGAATAAGCGGCGTAACTGCGCAGTGAGGTTGGTACGCCTTCTTTATGTGCGGTCATCCAGCGTCCGGTACTGTCATCGGTAAGTAGGCCAAGCAGGTTTTCCAGAGCCGCACCACTTTCCATGACCCCCAAACCCAAAGCAGCCGTCTGCGCCAATTCCACCGAAGGCGAAGCCAAGTAGCGGCGCAAGTAGACCCCGTTGTCCTCAGGGAACAAGCCCACGCGAGCGATCGACGTCATCACTTCGGCGTGAACGTCCCGGTTACGGGATTGTTCGGCCAATTTGTATAAGCCTGGAAGAATCAAATACTCTTTTTGCGCCCGGGTCGGGGCCTTGATGTCCTCAACATGGGTAGGCAATTTCCACTGTAATAAGCCGTCGGCGCTGATTTCGGCTGAGCCATCTCGCACGGCGCGCCGTAATTGCAAATATGGAGCCTGATTGAGGTGCCACCAGCGCTGCCAACTGTCGGAATTCCCGAATTCCCAAATCAGCTGGTGGTGGGAAAGCGGGAGGACGTCCGAAATCGGCGCTTGCGGCATCTGCAGCGCTTGTTGCTCTCCTAATGGGGTCGGAACCCCGGTTTGGGACTGTCCTTGGGCCGAGGGGCTAACAAAAAAGGTCACGGAAATGCTCAATAGCATTGCTGAAGCCCAAGAAATATTAGGGGAGTGGTACGTCATTGTGGATGGGGGGCCGGGATGGCTTTCGAACCCCTTATCGCTACGTTTCATACAGCCACTAAGTAGAAATTCCGAACTTTTCGTAAAAATTGCGAGGCACATTAGTTGCAAGTGCATTGTGGGTAGTAGCTCCTTTCTTTCAAACTCCAACCACACAACCCACGCTCGCCCCAACAATGAAGCGTAAAACACTAATCACCTCACTCGGCGCCTTCCTTCCCTTGGCGGCCGCGGTACCTCTACTGTTGTTCGCCTTCTGGATGCTATCGACGCCAGAAAGTAACGCAGACACTGGAGTTCCGTCGGGCCAGGTTGAATCCGTCGAGCCGCGTGCCGGACTATTGGATAGCCAGGCCGTTTAGTTTATCTAACAAGTTGAGACTCTGGCCTATGGCTTTGGCTGGGTCGGGGTAAATGTGCGAATCTGTATAGGTGGACTCGCACGCCAAGTTCCTCTGCGGCCACGCTCGATGGCTTGCAGCCAGATGCCATTTTGTAAAATGGCCTCATTTGGCAGAGGCAGAGCCCATGTAATGTCACCGGAAGTTCCTGTGGCGGTGACGGTTATTTGCTTCAAGGGCCCTGCCAATGTGTCGACCGCGGTGGAGGTGTCCACCCCAACGGTCGAGAGCAAAACTTCCAAACGTGCGCCCGGTTCTGCCCCACTGATGCGAAATGCAGCCAGGCTGCCCCAGCGCCAAACGCTGGACTCTAGGAGTAGTCCTTGATCGCTAGGATCAAGCGGATCGTTTTCGTTTAAGTCCTTTCTACCGTCAAGGTTAAGGTCTTCGGATCCATCACTTTCGCCGTCTAAATCGGTGTCAGTATGGGTCGGATTGGTAGTGGTGGATGGATCAGCGTCCATCAGGAAAACGGCCATATTGGTGCCGGGAATCTGGCGCGAGGGCAGACCAACAATACCAGTGGTCAGACCAATTTCCTGACCATCGCTGAGGCCGTCGCCGTCGCTATCCCATGCTGTGGGGTCGGTTTTGAAGTTGTTGAAGGTCCCCAGGTGCTCGTCGGCGTCGGAAATTCCGTCATCGTCGCTGTCCCAATCTTGCGGATTGGTTTCCAGGACCGCTTCGAGATCATCTTTCAGACCGTCGGCGTCAAAATCACCGGGGGGGTGGGGCAATTCAATGATTCCACGCAGAAGCATGGGCACTTTGCTGCCGCCGCCGTCGTTCCATTCGCCAAACGGATTGTCATTCATGAAGACATAATGTTCATCGTTACCGATGTTGTCCGGCCGGCCCCATGACCAGAATCGGAAGTCCACCGTTTGCCCGGAAGCCCAAGTAAACAAGCCCTCCGAACTGTGTCGGCGTAAGCCAATCCACAACCGCTTGTTGCCGAAGTGATCCTTCAACCAATCCATGGTGCGGAAATTGGCGATGGTCACTAGGTGGCCGCCGAGTTCATTTGCCGCTTTTTCGGCGTCCTTCCAGCTCAGCGGGCGCGCGGTCAGGCCGTACCAACGACCTTGGAATTTGCATTCCGCCCACAACGGGTCCAGGCTTGCCTGTACGGGTTCTTCCACTACCGGTGGAGGGATTGCCGCATGGGTTACCCGCTTCCATAGCTTCAGCGGCGGCCTCAGCCTCCGCCTCCTCTACAGATGGAGTATGGCCAGGTTGTTGCGGTGCGCCGGGCAGGTCCCACTGTGATTGTGGGGTGGCGACAGAAGTAAGACTAAGGACGATTAACGACAGCATCCTTTTCCCTCATCGGCAATCCGGGTGAAAAAGTAAGGAGTTTGTGTTTGAAATGAGCCTTAATTCTGGCCTCATATGCTCGCCCGCGTTAACTTTCCGCTCCAGCGCGCCGATGAAAAGGGGATGCTGCTTGTTCTGTCCCTTTGCCATTTGACCGCTTTTTGCACCCCGCAGCAATCTGCGGATTCCAGCTTTGACCCCAAAGCGGTAACCCCGCGGGTAGTTTCCGAAGCTGAGCTGCGCGGTTTAGGGTTTGCCGCCGAATGGGAGTTCCCTCGCCATCGTGCCGACGGCACCCCCTATCCTGGCAAAGTCTTTGAAGACGATTGTTTTGCATTGGCGCGCAAACCTTTAGTGGCCGCTACCGCTAGCCAGCCAGAAATTTGGCTAGGGGATTTGCTCAAAGAGGTGCATCGGGCGGAATGGAGCAAAACTGCGTCCAAGGAGGTGCTGGCTAAGGTGAAGAATCACGTCTCCAAGGCGGAATATGAAAAGCTAGAAGACCTGCTGACGGCCTATGACCTTTATAGCTCGAAGTGGAATCCACGAAAGGGTGGACAAGAGCACGGCATGTACTTTGGGAAGCAGTGGGAATTCAACAAGGCGGATTGGGTCCACGCCAAGTCCGACCGCGAGGTCGAGCAAATTGCGCAGCTGATCGTTGCCGACCTTGCCGCGATCAAAGAAACCGAGGCCGATTATCAAGGCTATTGGAAACACGTGAAGCACGATTGGGAACGCATCGAGGTTGCTTTAAATGATTTCCGCGTGGTGGTTGATGACAAGCAGCAACCACTGATGTCGTCGACGATGATCGAATTCGAATTCGATTTGCCTTTTCCGTTTAGCACCGCTGAATTTCAAATGTTCACGCTGACGCGCATGCTCGACGATGGCAGTCCCATTCTTTACCTATTCGCCACCGGCGACGATCTGCATTGGCTCGCTGGCTACGACGTTTACGAACCGATCAAAGACCGCGACGGCAATTGGGTCGGAACCATGATGGTCCGAGTGTTTGGTTTGGACCTAGACGGCGTTCCCGATGGCCAAGGCGATCGCCATGACAACTTGCGTGGCCAATACGGCAACCTGCGCCGTGGCGCGGAGAAGTTTTTCGAATTGCAGAATCGCAGTAAAGCCAAGCCCGACGTCTTCCCTTACCAAGGCGCGCTACCGAATGTACCGGTGCGTGATGGACGTAAGGACTAGAACTACTTTTGTTGGCCGTGGATTTTTTGAATAAAGTCAGCAGGGAATGTCAAGTTGATTCCTCCGCCGCCAGCCAGCTGCTCTTCGGAAATTTCGAATGGTATTCTTGCAAAATGCCGAGTTCCGTTTACTTCACAATGTAAATAGACCAAATATGGTCCAGCATTTGGAAGTTTCCCGCTCCATTTTTCCGGGAAGTCGGGGTCATTGGAGAATCTTTCCGTTCCAAAGATATTCTCTCCATCAACTGTGACTTCAATTTTAGCATCATGTGGGAGATCGGCGGTATTCGTCCAAACCAAATGGCACGGCAGCATTTTGCTCAACTGGATTCGATGGGTCCCGGCCTTGAGTCTGGCCATTTTCGTTAGCGCATATCCATGAAGTTGGACGCTGGCATAGAGTGCTTGGCCTTTGCCTAATTCCAAGATGATTGCGTCATCCATGATATTGCATTTCCCGCCGCCACCACCTTTAGACCCTTCCAATTGACGGATGAAAACCTTCTTCTTGGCTTCGATCTCTTTTCCAATGAATTGCCGATCCGATTCATCTACAAATTGTAATCGGACTATATCCAATTGGGGAAGCAGGTCCAATCCTTGTAAGCGTGGGTCTGAATTTTTCCCTGGGCCTATGGAAATTCCCGGAATTCGAAAAACCTCTGTGGGGTGATGACTGGATAGTACAACTAGATCGTAAAGACCTTGTTCTAACCCGCTCCAATTTAGTTCTTCGATTTCGAGCTGCGGCTCATCATTGCCTCGGTTTTCAAAGATGTTGATCATGGACATAGCCTTACTGCGCGTGCTGTAGGCAGACCCTGCATCGATGAGTGAAAGTTTCATTCCCTTTAATAGGGGCGAACATTTCAAGCTACCAGTTAACGTAGAGGCCGAGGAAAGCACCACCGTTATTTCACGGTCAGTGGCGGAACAGTCGATGGTATTCGAAAGATAATCCCTATGGCCCGCAGTAACCCTCAAATTGGAAACAGGGCGGTAGACGGGCTCCACATCGGCCTGATAACCCCCATAGCAAATGGTTTCCCAATCGCTTCCATATACTCGCAAAACTCCCTCGCCTTTGATGTGCTGCCACCCAGAGTGACTATTAATACTCAACCAATCATCTCGAACAATTGGGTTATTGGGAAACGTCGGGCCAGGGAAACGGATTCCTATTCTTGCGTCTTGAACAGGATTGCCAGCGAAATCAATTGCCCTGATTTCAATCAACGGCTCTTTAGCTTGCAGTTGCACTTCGCCTATGTCGTGAGATGCGATTCGAACATCAATCGGTAGGTCTAATGCAGCATAAGAGAACGGGTGGATCGGCCCTTTCGGCTCATTGCTTAGCCTGTAGGACCCCACTTCCTTTGCCGCAAGCTGTATCACTAAACGATCCAAAGGAGTTGTTGATTGGGAAGCCTTCTCTGGATTTTGAAAGCGCGCGACGAAATAACCGTCTCCCTTCATGTCAACGCTATACCCTTGACTTTGATAACAAAAGCCGGTGGCCTGAGTTTGAATGGACAATTCTTGGCGCTGGCGGTCGAACTTTAATGGATTGCCTAAATGATCCATCAGTCGGCCAGAAATATGTATGTCATTTGAATAATCCAAAACTACTTTCACTACTTCTCCCTCGAGAGTGGGGCCAGTCGCCTCAATGCCCTTGAAGGAGGTCCCTCGACGCCCTTCGTGACGTTCTCCATTAAACTCCTGAAAGGTACGTTGATGAACCTGAACTATAACCTTTTGGCCAAGCGGAATTTGATCGAACTCCCAAGTATCATCGCTGGTGCGGGTGGATGTTGAATTTGTTATTCCGGAGCGGCCAAAGTCGGAAGAAGCGCGGTTCATGATTTCCGGGACGTCGTCTTTGGGAAAGCCTTTCAGCTGAACTTGCACGCTGCCGAATCTAGGCAGTTGAAGTACAACTGGTTTGGTTTGCCTTTGGTGCACAGTTTCACTGATCAAAACGCCTAGTGGCAAGCTAGCCTGCAATTGAAAACGATCTCCTTCCTCGAAGGTTTGATGCCTTAATTTCATGACAGCTTCGAAATCGTTTCGGATGAAACTGCGGCCAGCCGCGTCCGTTGGCTGCGCTTCATTGAGGATTGTCGGCAATGGTTGTATACCTCGACTTGACGGCTGTTGGCTTTCGTTTACTAGAGCCACTGCGGCTACAAATCCTTGCGCAGGGGAACCGTCGGCATGGATGACCTGAAATGCCAAGGTGGAATAGGCTTCTAAAGTTAGGATGACCTCCTGTTTTCCACTTTCTGGTGGAGGCATTAACGCAATGAGCCCCGCCATCGAATCAGTATCTGAACCCAAATACCCGTAGCCAGTGTCCGGTAGGATGGCGATGCCTTGGTCGTCTGTGATCAGCGGACCCCCTTTGGCCCAAGTTCTAATACCAATCAGTTTATATGGAATGATGCTGTCCCTGTCTCGCAGGAATCGCTCTATGCCATTTGCATCCTCCTGTAGGTGGTGGAACACCTTCGCGCCAGGCACTGGTTGCCCAGCAGGGTCTAATACCAATACCGTTCTGCCGGCAGATTTCCGACTAGGCTTTGAGCTTAATGGCTCCGGGTCAGCTCCCGTGATAGGGGTTGAGGTTGGTAGAACTCCATTCCGGGAATCTGGCAGCAGAGGTGTTGAATCTGTGGCCTCAATAACCAGCCAGGCGCCGCCAAACAACGCCAGAAGCAGTACTAATGGGAGTACGTGTTTAGAAGAATTCATAAAACTTGGTGGTGCACCCGGCACGATTCGAACGTGCGGCCTACAGCTTCGGAGGCTGTCACTCTATCCAACTGAGCTACGGGTGCAATAGACCAAATCTGGGCCTAAGCCGCAGAGGGCGCACAGGATACAAGAAGCGGTTTAGATTCGATAGTCCGAAGTGTGAAAACTTACTCGCAATACAACCCCTCGGACTTTTGTTGGATTTGCTCGAATGTGTAACCGAATCGGCCTATAACACTAGCAATATCTAACCAAACGCAAAAAAGACCAGCCCGAAACGTTGGTTTTCTGGTTAGACTAAACTCGAAGTCGTTCTGACTCCAAATCCCTTTACTCATGAATCCATCCCGTTTGTTGCCCATTTCCGCTTTCACCGCAGCGGCGATTGCGTTATTCCCCGGACTGCCTTCCGCAGATCAGGGCTTGGTTGCATCGGGTAACTCATTTGCCTTAGGTCTAGATACCGACGCTGATGGATTGCACGATGCCCTAGAAGCGCGCCTCAACACCAGTTGGGCTACGCAGGATTCGGATTCCGATGGGATGGATGATTTCGAAGAGATGTCAATCGGGACGAATCCATTGGAACCTGACCAAGTCGGCTCCATTGTTCCCGAGGCCAACCTTTACGCCGATCTCTACGTAGTAGATGACGAATTGGTTTTTCAATTCTCCGCTTTCCGTACCACCTCTGTAGAGAACATCCGCTTTGTGGTTGCGGGTCCAACCGGATCCAAAGTGATCTCGATTGATGCCATGGTGCCATTCTTGGAGCAAAACTACATGCGCAGTTCCAGTTTTGCGGGCTGGGGCATTGATTCGGCTTATTTCCGCTTGCCTAAGGATTTGGTGATCAAATCAACTAGCCAGGCCTTCGCGTTGATCGCGATGGTGGATGGCGTCGAAATGGGTGCGCAAATCAGGACCACGGTCATGGACGGGATTCACGTTCAGATTCGTGATGACCTCATTAATACCAGCGGCGGCGGTGGCGGTGTATTCCCCATCGAGCCGGGTGGCCAGGTGCCCTCTGCGGCGGTTGACCAAGTTTGCGTGCAAACTCTGGTTGAATCTGGAAATGACGGCAACGGTACGGTTTTCTACACTGTTTCTGAAGCTTCCTGCGAGGAGTTGGCTGCCGCGATCTGCATGCCAGGTTGCGTGGATAGCAAATTGACTACGCAGGTTGGGATCGACATTCTTTCCTGGATTAACTAATCCAGATTTAGAATCGTCGGGCTCCCGCATCGCCGCATAGTTGCAGGCTGGCGGGATATTGCGTAAGCTTAGCTTGACTAAGGCTTTGCTTTGGTATGTGTGAGCATGCCCCCGTAAGTACGGCAGCCCGAAGAAATTGCTAATTTCTGATACATTCCCGGGAACTTAGCCCCCCCTAAAGCCGTCCTAATTGCGAACTCCTGTGCCCGATCCCGATCTTGAGTTGGTAAAAACCTGCCAAGTGGCTGAAGGCCAGGACTTTGAGCGTGCTTTCGCTCAGATTTTCGCTCTTTACCAAGACCGGGTTTACACCGTTTGCTTTCGCGTGTGCGGCAACCAGGAAGACGCTCTGGACGCGGCCCAGGAAACGTTGGTCACTCTCGCCAGGCGAGTACGTGACTTTCAGTACCGAAGTCGTTTCTCTAGCTGGGTTTACCGCATTGCAGTTAACGCAGCCATTGATGTAAGACGTCGCCGAATGGATTCACCACGAGGTGGAATTCAAACGCGAGTCGGGCACGACGCCGAGATTTTTGCCGAATCCCAGGCCGACGATGGCATGTCAGATCCCTCCGCACAAGCCGTGCGCGGGGAAGCTAGAGCACAAGTAAGAATGGCTCTAGCGAACATTAACCCTCGTTTCAGCAGTTTGTTGACTCTGCGATACATCGAAGGTTTGAGCTACGAGGAGATTTCAGAAACTCTAGAGTGCTCATTAGGAACGGTTAAATCCCGCTTGAATCGCGCCCATAGTGCGCTTCGTGATTATTTGGAACGTCGCGAAGACTTGGGCCGTCCATAAAACTCTCTCTCCTACCCATGACCCACCAACCCGAAAACGACCGCCTTTCTGAGGAACTGGAATTAGCCTTCCACTCCTTGGCTAAGGTGTCAGCACCGCCAGAGCTGGCGGATCGGGTTCGTTTGTCCCGCCTGGGCAGCGAAAAAGCTCCTGCCGAATTGTGGGATCGGGTCGAAATGGCCGCTTTTGGCAAAGTCGATGCGCCTGAAGGATTGTGGGAAAAAGTACTTCCGGAAGTTAAACGGCAGTCTTGGACTACCCGCGTGTTCCGCTTCCCACGGAGATTGGCTGCCGCTGCCGCCATTATGCTGGCCATCGGTATTGGTTATGGCCTGTCCCCTTGGGCTCAGCCGCAGCAGGACATGCGCATGGCTGAATATGCGGCTCTGAAAGAGGAAACTCTTTCCCAATATGTATTAATCGAGGTTGAACCCAACGAACTTTCTTCGTCGGCCGCCACTATGGCCGGCTCACTTGGCGGTTCATTGAAACCAGGAGGCCTGAAATGAGTCCCTTGGTGAATCCTTTGTTGAATCACTCGTTGAATCGCTTGTTGACCTCGACCTTGGTGCTACTTGGCTTAACCGCCATAACTTCGTGCCGGCCGGATAGCCTGTCATATTCGTCCGACACGAGCACCGCGCCCGGTAGTGGCATGGTGGCGGTTGATGCATTGCCAGTGGTGAACGGAATCAGTAGCCTGCCCATCATGATGGAGTGGGAGTTCGCTAGCATTGAAGCCGATGGCAGTGAAGAGCATCTGATTGAAACTTTCCACGCCGACGGCACTGGCAACATTGCCTTAGACCTCACCTTGACCGGAGACGGAGTCAGCGCTCCTATCGCTCCTACGCCAGATATTTACCTGCTGCACAATAACCGGCAGATATACCTGGCCCTGTACCGCAACATTTCGGTTACAGATCCGCTCCAAGCTGAGGCGAACTACATTTGGTTTGAAACCCTGGGGACGCAAACCATTGCTGGCCAACCATGCACCGAGTTCTATCTAGATTCTAAGTTTGACGTCGGCGACGCCAAATTGTGGATTGATCAGAACACCGGCATAATTTTGGCTTGGACTTTGTATGACCCGGCCGACGTCGAAATTCAGAACTTGCAGGCTACGCTGGTGGATTACCAGCCGAATTTGAGCGGCGTCACATGGGCCGTTCCGCAGGTTCCGAGCCAGCCTTACGATCCAAAGAGTTCCAACCGCACGTTGGGTTTTAAGCCTCACCGTCTGGTTTATGGTGGCCCTGGCTTTGATTCCGAAGTGCAGACCATGTTGATCACTCAATCGCAGTTCCCGAGCGTGAAAAACATGCACCTGAGCATGCTGACTGACGGCTTACGCACCGTTTTTGTTGCCCAGCAACGTCCGCCGGAGTGGGCACTGCAGCCTAAGGGCTTCCGCATGGGCACGGTGTCCTTTGCACGTGTAGGCGGCGTTTCGGTGATGGAAGGGCTAGTTTCTGGCCACTGGGTTTTCTGCGTAGGCTCGATCCCAGCCGACGACCTGTTGGTGCTCGCCAACTCATTGCGTCGCAGCTAGGCTAGTCATAGCGGCCAGTTATTGCGTCGCCGCAAGGCTGAAATTGGCCTGCAAATATTTGCGGCTTTGAGTTAAGTTCGCTGCCAACGCGCGGCTTACGGGGTAATCTTCGGCAACTCGCAAGCTCCCACCCATGCAGGATCAAAAACCGCCTTCTCCCCAAGGGCAATTACAAGACCCCGAATTCCGCGCAGCCATGCTGACCAAGCTAGAAGGGCTGCTAGCTGTGCTAGAAATCGCACGCAATAAAGCGGACGACGGCTTGACTACCCGCCCACAGGATTCCGTACGCTTAACACGCCTACAGGACAACCTGGACAAAACTCTTCAAGTTTGTCGCCAAGCGCGACGCATGTTGATTCGTTTAAATCGCGCCGAAGAAAGTTATTTCGACGAGTTCGGCTACCGCCAATTTATTGAAAGTGCCAGCTTCCATGAATTTGTGAAAATGCGTTCCAACGATCCGATTGAGCAAGAAGAAATTCGCGAAGTTGATCTTGAACATTTGTGCCAGGTCCTAACCGAGGACTAAAACTTCGGGATCAGCTACCCCAGTCGCGGGCGTAACGATAATCCAAGTTTACGGTGCGATTCGCCAGCTTGGCGATCACCGGTGGGCGTCGCTTGTATTGGTTGATTTGAACACGGCGGCTTAGGCTGTTCACGGCGGTTTCAGTGAAGCCTAACTGCAATAATTCCTCGCGGGTATAACGGCGGTCGATGGAGTGGTGCAAAAACGCGTCGACTTCGTCGTAGCTGAAGCCTAACTCTTCTTCGTCGGTTTGGCCTTGCCATAAATCTGCGCTGGGCGGCCTATCGACGATGGCTTTGGGTACACCGAGGTGCTTAGATAAAGCCACAATTTGCGATTTATAAAGGTCACCAATCGGATTCAACGCCGACGCCATGTCGCCGAAAATCGTACCGTAACCGAGCATCAATTCAGTCTTGTTGGAAGTGCCATAAACCAGCGCATGATCGCGAGCGGAACGATCATAAAGCACAATCATGCGACACCGCGCCATGATGTTGCCTTTGCGCAGCCTGGCGGCGTCGGAATCGTCTTCGGCTAGGCCGGGCGACGTTGCTATATGGGCGTCAGCCATCGCGCTGATGTCTACAACTTCGAACTGAACGGCAGCGTGCTGTGCAGATTCTTGGGCCAGTTCCAAGCTGATTGGATTGCTGGTGCGGTAAGGCATAGCAACTGCCAAAACGTTTTCGCCGCCCAAGGCGCGTGCGGCCAATTCCACCACCAGCGCCGAATCAATGCCTCCGCTCAAACCAAGCACTGCTTTTTGGAAACCCACCTTGCGCGTTTCCTCGCGCAAAAAAGCCGTTAGTGCCGACGTTGCCAGTTCGACGTTGCAAGCAGGAGGCGGAGGCAGGGTCATGGCAGCAACTTTCAGTTGTTGAGAGCGTCTGGATCTTGCAGCAATCGCGCTAGGTGTAAGCGGATCAAGTCCGGTTGTGCATCGCGGCGTAATGGCGACATCAGGCGGGCGCGGCGAGTACGTTTCGAATCCAGCTGGAATAACAGCAACTCTTCGTCTTGCTCGTGAGCCAGCGCTGCCATCTCGCCAAACGGTGAATGCACGCACGATCCGCCCCAAAACATGGTCCCGTCTTCAAAGCCGACGCGGTTGCAGTGCAATACCCAAGATTGAAAAAACAACGCGTGGGCGGCGGTCAAAGTACGCCACGCATTCTGCGACGTTAATTCAGGTTCATCAGTATCAATCCCGCGCGCTGGAGACGCCGACGGCAGAATCATCGCGTCGGCACCTTGCAAGAAGTGCAGCCAACCGCCGGATAAGTGCCAGGCGTCTTCGCAAATCAGCAGGCCGAATTTTCCGAGCTTGCTGTGCACGGTTTCAATTTCGCGGCCGGCGGCAAAGTAGCGGCCTTCTTCGAAGATGCCGTAATCAGGCAAATGCACTTTGCGATGCACTTGCAGGACTTTGCCGTCTTCCGCGAACACCACCGAATTGAAAAAACAGTGGTCGTCGCTTTCTTCGGCGAAGCCAAAAACGATGCTGCAATCTTTGGAGCGAGCCACCAGTTCTTGCACGATCGGGTCGCCGATTTTCAGCGCCACCTCTTGCGTCAGGTCGCGCAAAAAGTAACCGTGAAGCGACAGTTCCGGAAAAATCACTAGGTCGGCGCCGGCTTCAAGCGCGCGATCCAACCATTGATGATGCGCGGCCAGATTTTTATCAGCGTCGCCCAAAACTGGGCGCATTTGGCACAGGGCAGCGAGGCAATCCATTTAAGAACTTTGATGATTTGCTTGACCACTGCCGGTGGTCAGCAATGGCAGCGCTTCTTCCAAGCTCTGCAGGATCGGGATGCCGTCGGCCGGTGGCACGGCTGGTTCGGCGACGCTGCCGCGGCTGATTAACGCCACGCGCAAGCCAGCGTTGAGTGCGCCGTTAACGTCGCGCGAGGGGTGGTCGCCGATGTGTATGGCTTCACTTGCAGGCACGCCGGCGCGAAACAGAGCACGTTCAAAAGCGCTGCGGTCCGGTTTTTCAGCGCGGATGTCCGCACTGGCAATGACGAACTGGACGTGTTGGCTCAGGCCCAGTTTTTCGCATAGCAGTGGCAGGCGCTCGGACCAGTTGGACAAAATACCCACCTGCAGGTCCATCGCGGCGAGTTCGCGCAAGAAATCCGGCACCTCTTCGAACAGGGTGTAGGTCTGGGGATCCTCGAAAACTTCGACGATGCGCTCGTGGGCTTTATCCAGTTGCGTTGCCGGCACATTGTTTTCCGTCAGCACGCGCGAGTTGAAGTGGCGGAACCACTCCAGGCTGAAACGGAAGTTGCCCCCGATGGATTGGGGCAGCTCGCGGAATGCCATCGACATGGATTCCCCCATCTCTTCTGGATGGTCGTGACCACCAAATTCGTGGGCTATGCACGAATACATCAAGACTCGTGGCACGCGCTCGGTAAAAAGCGTGTTGCCAGCGTCGAGGAAAAGTGCTTTGATGGGGGGACGCGCCATTGGTGCGCAACTGGGCCAGAGGATTCTACAATGGTGGCCTCGCGGATTTCTCCCTGATTGTCATGACTGCCTCAAACCGTTTCGCCGTTCGATTTTTGCCCTGCGCAGCTGCGTTGATTGCGGCCACCGCTTCGTGCTCCTTTGAGAATGTTCGCCCTGATCTACCGCTGGCGACGGCGCCGGGTTATGAAATCATTCAGGTGCCCAATACGCCGCAACTGCCTGCTACTTGGGATCGTCGGGTAAACAAGATTTACGACGCCACCTGGGTGCCACCAGCCGAGGGCTCCCTTCCCGAGGGTCAGGCGGCGCACCCATTTTTCCGCGATCCGAAGCCGGCTAAGGATCAGGGTTGACGCCTGAGTGTGGTTTGGGAACATATAGGTGGGCCATCACGTCCCATTCTTGAGCTCAATCATGTTCCAAATCATCCTCCACTTGGTGGCGGCCTCTGTGCTGCCGTTTTCCCCTCAAAGCACTGATGGGGCGCTAGAAAAGCCGCCCATCTTGGACCAAGTCGAGGTCCAAATTCACAGTCAGGCTGAATATGACCTGTTGACCCGCCTGGTCAACGACGTCGACGACCACCATCCGGTGCAAATGACCGGACATGCGACTTGCTACCTGACAGACGCCGAGCAGGCGATTTTGCAGCAGCGTGGTTTCGTATTCGACGTGCAAATTGAGGATTTGTCCTCGTTTTACGCTGAACGCGCGCGCCTAGATTCAGGTCGCAATGCAGTAGGGTCCATGGGTGGATTCCGCACTTTGGCCGAGGTCGAGCAAGAAATGGACCGGATTGCGGCAACTTGGCCCGGGATTGCGTCGAGCAAGTTCTCGATAGGCACTTCGGTGCAGGGTCGCAACATTTGGGCGATGCGCATTTCGACGACCCCGTCGGCGCACGATCCGTCGAAGCCGGTGGCATGGTTCGACGCGGTGCACCACGCCCGCGAGCCGATGGCTGGCGAGTCGGTGCTTGCATACGCAGACTGGCTGTGCAGCAACTACGGTCTCGATGAAGACGTCGACCGGGTGATTGAAACCCGCAATGTCTTGGTGATTCCGATCGTCAACCCAGACGGTTATGAATACAACCGCCAGACCAATCCGAATGGTGGTGGTATGTGGCGCAAAAACCGGCGCAACAACGGTAGTAATTATGGCGTCGACCTGAACCGGAATTATTCCTACGAATGGGGTTCGCAGTGGAACGGTTCCAGCGGTTCAACGGGCAGTGAAACTTACCGTGGGCCGTCGGCGTTCTCTGAGCCGGAAACTCAGGCTATTCGCGATTTGTTGGCCGTGCAAACGCCGGGCATGTCGGTGTCGGCGCACACTTACAGCAACTTGTGGATTTATCCTTGGGGTTACAGCACGGTTTACACTTCCGAGAATGCGGCTTTCCGCGAATTCTCCGAGCGCCAGACCGAGCACAACGGCTGGGTCTACGGCACCGCTTGGGAGGTGCTTTACACCGCCAATGGTGTTAACGATGACTACCACTACGGCGTGCACGGAACTTACGCGTTTACGCCAGAGATCGGTAGCAGCAGCGACGGCTTCTGGCCGAACCCATCGCGCATTCCAGCGCTTACCGCCGACGCCTTGCCAACTTACCAAATGGTGTCCGAGTGGACCGGCGCCTGGGCCGAAGTTTCTAGCCTGACTTGGAGCGAGGTTTCCGGCAACGGCGACGCTTACCCTGATGCCGGTGAAACTTGGCAGTTGCAGCCAGTTGTTCACAACGCTGGTTCGCAGACCTTGATCGGTAATGCGCTGCTGATTTCTAATGAGCCATTGATTAACGTAACGGGTGGTAGCTCGAGTATGAACATCGGCCAATTGAATGACAGCACGTTGTCTGCATTCACGGTTACTTTTGATGCGGCAACTACGTCGGGTCATTATCAGTTGGACATGCAATTTGATTACGAAGGTTATGTCAATACGACTCCGGTCGACATTTTGGTCGGCCGTCCGCGCACCTTGCTGCACGATGACATGGAAGTTGGCGGGTTTGGATGGAGCGTGAGCAACAGCACAAACTGGTCGTGGGAACGCGCTGATCCGCAGCAAACTTCTACTGGCGGGCAGACCTCGCAATCTGGTAATGACAACCCTGATGGCAGCGGCGTGAATTGCTGGGTAACGGGAGCGGCTGCAGGCAGCAGCGCCGGCACCAACGACGTCGACGGTACGACGATCTTGACTTCGCCACTGTTCCACGCCAGTGATTTCGAAAGCCTGACTTTGGAATACGCACGCTGGTTTGCCAACTTGCCGGGCAATGCAACCGACGATGAATTTGTTGCAGAAATTTCAAACAATGGTGGTTCGACCTGGACCGAATTGGAGGCGACGCCGAATGCGAATAACTGGACGACTGTGAGCTTCCGTCTGGAGGATTACATCGTGCTAACCGACAGCATGAAGTTGCGTTTCACAGTTTCGGATAATCCAAACAACGACATCACCGAAGGAATGTTGGACGACGTCAAGCTGTACACCGTGAGCAGCTTGCCAACTCTAGGTTTGCTAGGTGAGGCTTCCATCGGCTCCTCAGTACGTCTGCATTTCGACGGCCCGGCGAGCAAGAGTTGGACTTTGGTTTACTCCATGTCGAAGAACAGCGGCCAAACCATTCCTGGCGTTGATGGCTTGTTCTACCTCAATAACTACAAAATCCTGCAATCCGGCGTAGTTGGCGCAAATGGCACCGCCTCCTGGCAGACGACTATTCCTAATGATCCGAACTTGGTTGGCAAGACGGTGCATTTGCAATCCGTATTTGATTACGGCGGTGCAGACGCAGCATTTTCTAACCTCCTAAGTCTGGAAATCTTGTAGGATCGTAGTCCCCCCTGAGGGCTTCGAGCCTTCAGTCCCCCTCCGCCCCGTCTGGTTCGCCAGTCGGGGTTTTTCTTAGCCTATGGCGAAGGGTTTATGCATTCAGCGCCGCCAGTAAACGTCGCGAATCTTGCGCGTGCACAGCGGTCAATATTTCACTATTGCGCTGACTGCTTGCCAAACCAAAGCGCGCGTCGGCAACCTGCCTACGCCAGGTCCGACGGCAGGCGGTGCGCAGCGATTCCAGTAAGCCGCGGCTTTCTTGCAAGTGCATCACAGGGTGGGCTTGGTTGCTGACATGATGATTGTGTGGAGTAGGTTCGGATTGGGTGCCATCTGAGACAAAATATTTGGCGTACTCAAACGGTTTCCACTGTTGGGGCCTAGCGCTCAATGTATTACCGTTCACGCGCCGAATTTCATTGTCACTTGTAAGCTGCAAGATCACCTGCTGATTATCTTTAGGTGGTTCTTTCCGGTGAGGTGGTCGCAATCGTTTCCAGCCAAATTCCGGGTGCAGCCATTCCACAAATGCTTCGGGCTTATGATAAGTTCTTAGGTCAGTTGGCAAGGCTACACCGATTCGATTGGGGATGCCTTTTGCTTGTAATAATGCCGTCGCTATACGTTGCCAAACTTTTCTTCCGTGTGCAAGTTTCGTCACTCTTTCTGCGAAATGATCGAGACTGGCAGCCTCTTTGTAAAGCGCGTCGGCGGCATGAACTAAACCTGAAGGATCATTGCCAGAACGCGTTCCCCAATATTCACTTGAGCATGTGCTTGGTCCTGGCATATTGGTCTTGGCTGAATGACCAGATTTGTTTTGATCGACAAAAACCAAGCTCTCCCAACCAAGCTCGACGCCTTCAGGCGGGGCGTCGATGGCCGCGTGGCACATTAAATTGGTTTGATCCGGGGAAACAATCCATCGAAAGCCGCTAAGCGCATTTTGCGGTAGTGTGGTCAGTTCAAAGGCAATTGGGATTTGATTGCCGAGTTGAATGGGTACAGGGAATGAAATCGTATTGCGCGACGAGTCTTGAGTGGGCGCCAATCGGGTTTTGGCTGTTACGTAAATCAAGCCAGCGCCGATCAATTTGGAAGTGCGGGGAAAAGTCGGCGGAATGCCGGCAATCAGTCTGACCTTGGAGAATCGAATGGAAGAGGTAATCGTGCCTCGGAAAATTATTTTCAGCGTACGCACTTTGCTGTTTGGATAAGTAGCAACGCGGATGGATTCTGCCTTATCGGCCTTTAGGCATTGACTCTCCACTCCCTCCATGACCTGATGTCCCATTTCGTCAAAGCCCTGAATGGCAACTTCTACACTATTGACATTGTTCACGGCTGTCGCTTTAAAACAAATTTCAAGTGGCCTCCCGGGTGGGAGCTGTCCAACCATAATCATTGCGGCCCGACGAGCTTTGATATCGTCAGCGCAATTCAATTCAAAACTCCACCCGCGCTGGTGATGCGACGCGACCAAACGCTCACCTGAGTCGTAGGTCCACGGGTTCGGGACTCTGCGCATATTAGGGTGCGGCGTTAGACCCGGGTTGGGCAACAAATCGGTGCCTGGTGAGGGAAAAACCAAAGGAATTTCCGAGCTTTGGATTAATTGGCTAAAGAGCATAGGCGACCAATTATTGGTGTCAGTAGGGGGGATTGTGGCAAGACCACTCTTTCCAAGATGCCGTAAAAAATACAATCTGGCGAGCATTATGTGCGAATTTTTGCTCGTATGATGCAAGCTCGTGCCGCAAGCCCCACTTCCAGCCAGCGAACGACTTTACTTCCGTCGCTTGCAAGAGTCCGACGCAGAGGATTTTTTCCTTTACCGGACGGCCGACGAAGTGACACGCCACCAACCGTGGAAGCCGGCCAGCCTGTACGAGGCGCGCGATTACATTTGCGAAAACGCTCATGTTCCGATGAACGCCCAAGGCCAATGGGTGCAACTTGGGTTTTTTCGCCATAGCGACGACGTCTTGATCGGCGATTGCGGTATCCATTTTTTGCGCGAACAGGTGTCCCAAGCTGAGGTCGGAATTACTGTGGCGCCGTTATGGCACAAGCAAGGCTATGGCAGTGAAGCACTTATTGCGCTGATTGATTTTTTATTTACGGATTTGAATAAGTATCGCGTCATTGCTTCGATAGATCCGATCAATTTTGCATCGGTGGCCATGGTTGAAAAAGTAGGCATGCGCAAAGAAGCGCATCACCTTCGCTCCTACTGGTTCAAAGGGCGTTGGGTCGACGACATGATCTTCGCCATTCTCAATGAAGAATGGCAATAGCGGTCGGTATAAAACATCAACCGTCCTTCTCCTTTTTCTTATCCTTTTTGCCGCCAAGTAAATTGCCGACGTCAGGGGTTTTGTCACCCAGCAGGCCTTTGGCTTTGTCACCGATTAATTCGCTTGCTTTATCATTGACCTTGTCTTGCAACTTATCTTTGGCCTTGTCCACCTCTTCATTTAAGCGTTCTTTGGCTTCGTCTTTCAGCGTGCCCAAAATCAAGTCGTTTAAGTCGGTGGCGTTATCAATGTCAAACGTCGGTCGCGTTGGCGTGCCGCCCAAAATGAAGTCAAAAGCAATGGTGTTGCTTTGCAAGGCCTTGTTCATGATTTCACAGAAATCGGCCGGCTTAACACCCAAAACCTTTTTCGAGCGTGGCCCAGGTTTGAAGGTTGCGCCACTCAACTCGACATGGATCACCCCATTCAAACTAGTATCATTAAAACTCAAACCAGCTGCCTTCATATTCAACAAACCTCCCTTCAATCGATAGGGCAAGGACTTGTTGATCGCGGCGCGGAAGGCGTCGACGGGCACGGCTTTGACCTCGGCAGAAACCTCGGTCAATCCGCCGGCGTTTTTCGGCACTTGCATGCTGAATAAGAAATGTCCGCCCTCGGCGATGTCAGCGGTTGCGTGCAGGGTGGACTTGCCGTCGGGCGTGCCGAGCTCAAGTAGGCTTAACGTGCCTTGTTTAAGTTCCGGCAAGAACGGTTTGCCGGTGCGCTTGTCCAGGGTTTCCCAACTCAGGTTTTGGACCTCGGCCTTTTTCAATTGGAAGAAACTTTCTTCCTGCTCCACGCTCGCTTCCTTTTCAATTCCATCCAAATATGCCGGACGGCCAGTCAGCGCCAGTCGCTCCTTGGCTTGTTGCACGTCCACTTCCTCCGCGCCGCCGCCAAAGATGCCGCCGTACTCGTCGTAGTATTCCTTATAAGTCTGGTAGCGTTCCCAAAGCTCCGAAACCACCTGGACGACGTCACGATCTTCGGCGGGCGTTTCATCGGCACCGCCTTCAGTCGACGGCGCGTCATCGTCGGGATTGGTTCCGGCGGGTGGAGGCCCAGGATCAAATTCGAAGTGACCGTTTTTGTCGATCACCAAACGCAGGTGCATATCGAGCAACGATGCTTCTTCGATGAACAATCGCCCTGCGATCAAGTCGCTGGCCGCGGCATCCAACAGCACGCTTTTCGTTTTGATCAACGGCTTTTTGGCCGGGCCAATTTGTAACTCACTTACTTGCGCTTTGCCTTTTAAAATCGACAACGACGCCGACTCAAATTCCATGGGCTGGCCCGTTGCAACCGGACCGTACTTGCGCAAAGCGGCGCTGAACAAGGGGTCGCTTGCGAATACGGCAACCACTAATAGCACAGCAATCAATGCCAGCAAGAGAAAGAAAAATCCTTTGCGAAAGATCATCGGAGCAAGAAGCGGAGTGCACGGAAAACAAAGAAACCTGAAAGCGCTTTGGCGAATTTGCTTTGACTAAAACGTTGTCGCCAAACCGGTAGCTTTTTGCGGAAAACAAAATAGCTGATGATGCCGCTAAGCGCTGCGAAGCAACCGCCAACCAACACCGCACCAAAACCCCAAAAGGTGTGGAGCTGGAAGGCCGCCATGCTTTCAAACATGCTCAACGCCAGGCCATCGGGGCCATGTCCGTCGAGCATGCTTTGGCCAACGGAAAATGCAGCTTGATCCAGAAAAGCCATGCCCAACAATTGTCCGAATGCGGCAAACACAATTGCCACCGGAATCGATGCGCGCAGTGACAGCAGGACAAACAGAATGACAATCCAAGTTGCATTCCATCCTATCCAGCCAGTGCCAAAATCAACCTCGGACGCCGGCACCAGGCCAAGCAAAAAACCGAAGAAAATGCCGAGGGCAAATTCTAGGGGATCCACCTTGCCGGTCAGGGCGCGGGCTACTTGTCTGAGAAAAGCCAGCATTTGAAGTATCTGTGTGTAGCGTGGGAACTTAGCGTGAAAAAGTGCGCCTGAATCCGCTCAGAGATCCAGCTTATATGGTATTTTTGGGATGTAAAGCCTTGTCTCAATCCAGCCCTACACCAGAGCCGCTAGACGGCACGCTCACCTCTCGTTACGAGTGCAAATACCTAGTAACTGAGATGGCTGCGGATAGAATTCGCCGGTTCATCGCGCCCTTCATGCGCCTGGATCCCTACTCCGAAAGGCGCCACGACCGACGTTATCCGGTCTACAGCCTCTATTTGGACAGCCCGCGCCTGTCGCTGTACGGCGATACGGTGCAAGGCGTGCGCAACCGCTTCAAATTGCGTCTGCGCTACTACACCCAAGATGGCGACGGCCCGGTATTCTTCGAGGTCAAAAGGCGCTCCGACCAGATTGTGAACAAATCGCGTGAAGTCAGTGACTGGCAGGCGGCACAGAAGTTTTTGCAAAAAGGCAATCACGACGCAGCCGAATTCATGGAAAGTTGCGACCGCGTCGGCGCCGTGCCAGCAATGCGCATCCGCTACATGCGCGAAGCCTATGAATGTGCTGGCCATGCACCCGTCCGGCTGACTTTTGATACTGATCTCCACCACTGCATTGTTTCCGATTACGACCTTACCGAAAGTAGGCCAAACTGGCACCCAACTCCAGTAAGCGGCGTTATTCTTGAAATCAAATTCACCGAACGAAAGCCTTTGTGGCTAGATGAATTGGTCCATGTCTTTGAGTTGTACAAGCAGTCCGTTGCGAAGTATGTGCGCTCAGTCGATTGCGTCGCAGATCGCGGCGCTTTGCAAGCGCTGCAGGCCAAATTATCTATGTCGGCCCCATGGCGCTTCGCATCGGCAGATTAGATCGGATTCCGGGTAGTCCCCCTCCATGGATACGCTGCAACAACTGTTCGGTACAGGCACTACGCTGACCCGCGAGCTCACTTTGGAGCGCATGGCGCTGTCCATGTTGCTGGCAATGGTTTTGGGCCAATTGATCGCTTGGGTCTACCAGCGCACCCATCACGGTTTAAGCTATTCGCGCTCATTCACCCAGAGTTTGGTCTTGCTGACCATGGTTGTAGCGCTGGTCATGTTTGTGATTGGCGACAGCATCGTGACCGCCTTCGGCCTGATTGGGGCGTTGGCGATTATTCGTTTCCGTAACGTGCTTAAAGATACGCGGGACACGGTGTTCGTCTTTTTCACCTTGGTGCTGGGTATGGCAGTGGGGTCGCAACGCTACCCCGAAGCAGTGCTGGGAACCATTGCATTACTTGCAACTACTACTTATCTGCATTATGTGCGCTTCGGTACTCAAGGGGTATTCGATGGCCACCTTTCCTTCCGCCTAGAAGGCGTCGAACAAGGCGATGGCGCGTTTATGTGGATTTTGAAACGCTTCTGTCGGCATTACGCGACCATCTCGGTGCGGCGCGGCACCGAGGTCACGGAGTACATTTTCCAGGTCCGGCTGCGCGACCCTAAGCGCGGCGACGATTTGATTCGTGACCTGAAGTCGGCGGGCGGCATTACCGGGGTTTCTCTAGTGCTCCAAGACGAGCTGTCGGAGGTTTGACCATGGAAGAACCAACCGAACGTAAGCATCAGGTGAGCATTCAGTCACGGCCCGGCAAAGTGCCGATTCCGGTGCGCGAGCGCTGGCGTGATTTCCGCATTCATGGCTTGCCACTGGTGGTTTGGTTGGTGGCAGTTGCGGCGGTTTATTCGTTGTGGACCCGGCAAGTGCCGGTGCCCAAGTTGACCGGCTTAGCTCGCACCCAGGAATTTGAGGTGTCGACAGCGATTTCGGGTCGCTTAGACCAGGTGCTGGTTGAGCAGTATCAGTTGGTGCAGGCAGGCCAATTGCTGGCTTCGCTGGATATGGCGCCGCATCAAGCGGCGTTGGAAACGTCGAAGGCAGAACTAGCCAAACTAAGTGCCGACGTCGACTCTGAGTTGGCGCGGTTACAGGCGGCGGCAGAACGGGATATTTGGCAGTTGACTCAAGGTCGCAATGAAATTTTGGCCAGTGCAAAGGCTGATTTGCTGGCGGAGCGTTCTGCGCAAATGCGGCGCTTTGAGGGCGATGAGGCCGATTTGCAGATCGAAATTCTGAAGGTGGAGCTGAAGGTAGCCGAGGACCGATTGGAAGCGGACCGGGTTGAGGTGCGACTGGAGCGGGCCAAAAAGTTGGTGGCTGGATCGGCCGGTCCAGAGGCTGACGTTGAAGATCTTAAGTTAAGG
>JACKQG010002523.1_pt1 | contig 23781 bp, 24 predicted proteins | sample 8237621 | NCBI WGS metagenome assembly JACKQG01 (sample SAMN15677084, study PRJNA649215) | marine metagenome | biome: marine; feature: Black Sea; material: saline water; isolation source: suspended particulate matter (SPM) from the Black Sea western gyre | collected 2013-06-09/2013-06-10 | depth... | reverse complement strand
TCGCGTCGTAGCCGTGGTAGCTCGGTGAGTCGTTGATGGGCATGAGCCAGAGGCCCGTGACGCCGAGGTCGTCGTCGGTTTCCGGGTCGCCGTCGTTCAGGTAGTCGAGCTGCGAGGTCAGGCCCGGCAAATCGCCGATGCCGTCGCCGTCGCTGTCGTGGAAACTGCGCACGAAGATCTCGTAGAAGACCGCGTCGTTCCACCAGAAGAGCTCGCCGACTTCCGTGTGCCCGCCGCCCGGCGCGAAGTCGTTGTACCAGACGTCGATCACGTTGTCGCTCTCGAGCACCGTGTACAGCCGGTTCGATCCGTAGCCGGGGAACTCCTCGGTGCCGTCCCACTGGCCGTTGTAGCGATACTTGAATTCGATGAACTCCGAGGGGGTGAAGCCGTCCAGGACGACCTCGTAGATGGTGTCGCCGTCGGCGTCGGCGAGCGGCGTCAGCGGATCGTTGCCCCAGCCGTTGAAGGTGCCGGCGAGGTCCACGAAGTCCTGGGCCGGATCGAACACGCCGAGCTGGACCTGCATGGCCATGCGGACCTTGAAGGTGATCGGCACGGCCCGGGCCACTGTGGCGCACGCGAGCGCCGCCAGGACCGCGACCAGGACTGTCAAACGCATGGGATGTCTGCTCATGGGGGCTGCACACCTGATGAAGGGGACGACCTGCCGAGTGAAGTCACATTATAACACGTTCGGCCCCGTCCCCAAAACGGGGGGGGCGATCGCGCCCGTCCGTTGATCACCGGAATCCCGGATGCGTCGTTGTCACGCGGCCGACGCGGCTAGCGGTAGAGCCGTTTTACGCCGCCCCAGGTCTCGAAATCGAGAGGCGTCGGGTCGACGGTTCGGATGACGATGTCGTCGTAGGCGAGGGCCGTGCCGCTGGGATTTCCCCCGTACACGTTGAGGGAGGCGTAGGCGCTGCCGATGTCGTTGATGATCGACGGATCGTTCACGAAGGGCAGAGCCTCCGTGGGCGGATCGTCTGCGAAACCGTCCATCTCGTCGTCGATCTGGACCGAGTAGGTCTTGGCGATCATGTCGATGTCGAGGCGGACGCCGAAGGGCGTGTCGGCGGCATAGGTACCGACCGTCGTGCCGTGATAGTCCCGGATCTCGCCGCTGGAGGTCATCAGCAGACGCGCGGCCACGAAGTCCGAGGCCGTGCCGGCCTGCAGGAAGAAACCATCCACGAGATGGCTGAACGAAGCTGTGGCAGCCACGCGCACGGATCCCGCCGTGACCGGATCGAAAGCGAAGCGAAGCCAGGCCAAGTCGCCGGCGCTCAAGATGTCCAGGACGCAGGGCTGGGCGTCGATTCCGTTGGCCGAGGTCTCGACCGTGAGCGTGCCGTCGTTCGGAGCGACGACCTGAACGGGCTGGTGGTCGCCGCCGGTCAGGGGAGGATTGCCCGGGGTGTCGGCGTCGAAATCGCAGTAGATGGGCAGAGTTGCTCCTGTCGCGGCCGCCGTCGTCGACAGAATGAAGATCAGCGTTGCGAAGCGGTGCATGCGTCTGGTCGCTTGGTCGATGCACATGTCGGTCCATCCCCCTGATAAGTTCACCCGGTCGCGGTGCCGAAATCGACTCCGGTGCAGCCTTCGGAATCGTAGACTGGCCCATTGATTCGACCCTGTCAAGATGGAGCCGGCCCGGCATCCGGACCGGGGCGGTAGTGCAGCGGGGTGTGAATGTGATATCCTCCATTCACTCGCCTACACACGATGTCGAATGTCGAAGGGGGAGACATGGCGATGCGCATGGTCTTGGCGACCTTCGTGCTGACGGCGAGTTGCGCGTGGGCGCAGGTCTGGCAGCCGTCGCAGTTGACGACCTGGCAGTACCAGCTCCAGGATCCGTTGAACACGTCCTACGACGTGGCGATGTACGACATCGACATGTTCGAAGCGACCCCGGGCGAGATCGACGCCCTGCACGCGCAGGGGCGCGTCGTCATCGGCCATTTCCGGGCCGGCGTCTGGCAGGATTGGCAGCCGGACGCGGGCGATTACCCGGCCGCCCTGCTCGGCAACGCCGTCGACGGCTGGCCGGGGGAGCGCTGGGTCGACATCGGCAACCTGGCCCTGATCCAGCCGCTGATCGAAGCGCGCCTGGACCTAGCCGCCAGCAAGGGCTTTGACGGCGTCGAACCCGACGACATGCAGAGCTATCTCGAGGTGACCGGCTTCACACTCGTCTATTCGGATCAGATCGCCTTCAACGAATGGCTGGCCCAGGCGGCCCACGCGCGCGGGCTGTCGGTCGGGCTGAAGAACGACTGCGAGCAGTCCGCCGACCTGGTGGACGATTTCGACTGGTCGCTCGTGGAGATGATATACCAGTTCGGCAACGTGTCCTGTGCGCAACCGTTCCTGGACGCGGGCAAGGCCGTCTTCGACGTGGAGTACTACCTCGATCCGGAGACCGTCTGCGACCAGGCCGTCGCGGACGGCGTGTCGGCGATTTTCAAGTCGGACGAATTGGGGGACGACCCGCCCGGCGGTTGCGATCTCACCGGCGTGGGCGATCCACCCGTTCCGGGCCGCCTGCTGGCGCAGAACAGCCCCAACCCTTTCAATCCCCGCACCACCATCGTCTTCGACCTGCCGGCGACGGCGGCGGCGCGATTGTGCGTCCTGGACGCGGCGGGCCGCCTGGTGGATGTTCTCCTGGACGCGGCGGCCGTTGCACCCGGTCGCAACGAAGTCGTCTGGACGGGGCGGGACGCCCTGGGGTACCGCGCGCCGGCCGGCGTCTACTTCTACCGCCTCGAGACCGGCGCGCGCGTCGAGACGAAGAAGATGACGCTGCTGGAGTAGCCGGCCACGACAAACTCGACTGGGAGTGAAGATGCGCAAGACGATCACGTCCTCGTCCGCGATCCCGATCCTGCTGCTGCTGGCCTGCGCGATCCCGCTGCTCTTCGTCGCGGCCTGCGACGACGATGCGGCGAGTCCCGCCGCCGGGAACGTCATCCAGAACGCCCTGGTCTTCACGCGCGAGGACGGGACCGACCTGGTGATGGGCGTGGAGTCCGTCATCTGCTGCGGGCCCTGGGATCACGTGGCGCCCGGTGTGGACGTCCAGAAGATCACCTTTTTCGATCCCTTGCTCGCGACCGACCCCGAGAACGCCGACTCCTTCTGGACGCTGTTCCTGGTCGTGGACGAGCTCGTCATGGGCAACGACTACGTCTTCCCGACACCCGCGGAGAGCCCGTTCAAGCTCTTCTTCTTTGATGCGACCACAGGCAACGAGCTGTCCGGCGACATGACCGATTCCGTGGGCACGCTCACCGTCGACATCCTGGACTGCGGGCCGCCGTGGCGCGTCACGCTGACCATCGACGCCACGATCGGCAGCGAGTACCACCTGGCGCCGACGGTGGACGTCTCTGGCACCTTCAGCGCCACGATCCGCGATAATCCTTACACCGGGGACTGCGAATTCGGGATGTGACGTGGGCGGGCGACAAGCGACCGGACCCGTCAGGAGGGGCCGTGTGATGCATCAGGTATTCCTGAGCTACGTCCAGACCGATCGGGCGAGAGCCGAGGAGATCGTCTCATACCTCGAAGGTGTCGGCGTGACCTGCTGGGACGCGGCCCGGGATATGCCGGTCGACAAGCCATGGGCCGGGTCCGTCGCGCGGGCCGTGGCGGACTGCTCGCTGGTGCTGGTCCTGCTCAGCGCGAAGACGGACAAGTCGCATGAAGTCCTGAGAGAACTGAACCTGGCAGTGGCCGGGCGAAAGCCGATCCTCACGGTCAGAATCGAGAGAATCCGGGCCTCCGAGGATCTGGTGTATCTCCTCAATGCCCAGCAGTGGATAGATGCCTTCACCGCACCCTTCTCCAACCACTTCGTGAGGGTGGAGGCGGCCGTATTGGACTTGCTCGGGCAGGGCCGTACCGCAGGGTGGTCCGCCTGGTCCCGATCAAGCGGTGGGATGGGATCCGGAACGTCCTCGTTCCTGCGCCGACTTTTCGGCTTATTTTCCACGGCGAAGCGCGTTCCTTCGGCCCCGGATACGGAAGCCGACGGCGCCCTCGATGCCCGGACGCGGGATTCGGCTCCGCCGGCCGGTAGCAACACCGGCTTCGATGTCTTTCTAAGCTACCGCCGCAAGGATGGCGCGGCCGTGGCGCGCCTGGTGCGCAACGAACTCCTGACCCGGGGCCGGGCGGCCTTCCTGGATATCGAGGATCTGGGTGCGGGGCACTACGACGACAAACTGCTCCGCTACATAGAGATGGCGCCGAACTTCGTGCCCATCCTGACTCCGGGCAGTCTCGCGTCGCGCGGGGATGAAGTGGACTGGATGTTGAAGGAGATCGCGCATGCGGTCGGCCACCAGAAGAACATCGTCCCGGTCATCATGCCGGGCTTCCGGTTTCCCAACCATCTGGATCTGCCCGAAGTGATCCGTGCGCTTCCGCGTCACAACGGGGTAGAGTTTTCGAACTCCTACTACCAAGCGACCGTCGAGAAGCTGATTTCCTATCTGGACAGCTGAAGCGAGGAAGATCGCGACCGTGAGGTCGTCCTGCAGGTAGTAGCCCCAGGACTCGCCGCAGGCGCAGTAGCGGAGCTCCAGCATGCGGACCTTGATCATGTCCAGGCATTCCGGGCAGACTATGAGTTTCATCGAGATGAGTCTGCCGGCCCCCGCTCCCCCGGAGACCGATCCCCCATCATCTCCCGGATCTTCTTCTCCTCCCATGCCTTGCCGAAGGGGCCGTTCTCGATGAACACCGAGGCCCCGTGGAAGGCGAGGCCGATGCCCCAGCCGACCAGAGGCCAGAAGAACCACCAGTGGCCGGGCGATGTCCACCAGTTGAGCAGGAACATGAAGCTGTTCATGATCAGGTACGTGGCCAGGTGCCAGTAGAAGCCCCGGATCTCCTGGACCCGCTCCTTGGCTTCCTCGTAGGTCATCTTCTCGGTCATGGGTCCTGCTCCTCGCTCGAGGGATCATTTCGTCCCGCGCATGGTATCACATCGCGATTCCACCTACGACCGTCGCGGGAGGAAGTTCGCCGCCGGATTGTGTTATAATTACCTATTGCGGACGCGAGGTATGTGTCCGCGCGTTTATGTCGCCCGCAAACCATGGCGACCCCACGACATACAGCCCAGGGGAGTCGAGCGTGAAGCTGTTCCGTCTTGCCACCGTCGTCGCCACCGTCGCCGTGATCGCCGCCTTCCTGGCCGTCGCGTGGGACTCGCGCCCCGACAAACGGATGCCGCGACCGGCCTCCGTCGAGAGCCGCTCCCACCAGGGCTCCCTGACCGGCGAACAGCACCGCGAGCTGGCCGGCGAGCGCCGGGGATTCAAGCAACAGCGCCGCGACTACTTCGAGTCCCTGCACCGCGCGGCCCCGGATATCGACTGGCGCGCCATGGACCGCGAGAGCCGCCGCCGCCTGTCCGCCGAGCGCGTTGCTCTGCGCCGGGCCATGCTCGACCACGGACTCGATCCGTCCGACCAGCCGGTCGTCCTGGACAAGAATGCGCGGTCCGTGGACGGCACCTGGACCGAGAAGGGCAGCAACAACCTGTCCGGCCGCATGCACCTGACCACCGTGCGCGACACCCTGATCTACGCCGGTTCCTCGGGAGGCATCGTGTGGCGCGGTACCCTGGGCGGCGAGCAGTGGACGCCATTGAACGACTGGCTGCGCATGACGAACATCGTGTCGGTCGAGGTCCTGCCAGGAGTCGGCGGCGGCGACCACCGCATCGTGGCCTATCACGACGGCGACGACATGCTGCACTACAGCGACGACGAGGGCCTGTCCTGGCAGACGACGACCGGCCTGGAGGGTCCAGAGAGCTGGGGCTCGGCCCGGCGCGCCGAACTGCTGGGCGACCCGGCGCAGACCCTGTTCCTGCTGGCCGAGGAATGGAACGGCGGCTATGCGACGGGCTTCTACCGCTCAGGCGACCACGGCGCCAGCTTCCAGCGGCTGCAGGTCTACAACCAGTCGATCCAGAAGGTCGACATGTGGTGTCCGCCCGACGAGTCCGGACCCGGTTACCTGCTCCTGGAGAACGATCTCTATTCATTCGACGCGTCCGGCGCCCTGACCTTCGTGCAGACCCTGCCCGTGACGCACCTGCCGTCGAAGGTCCAGAGGATCCAGCTGCGCGGACGCTCGACTCCCGCCGGCGCCGACCTGTACGCGGCCTACGCCATGGACCAGGGCAACACCCGCGTCTACTCGGCCCTGTCCGGCGGCGCGGTCTTCGCCTACGAGGGCACGGTGGCACAGACCACGTTCATGATCAACAGCTTCGAGGTGAGCCAGGCCCGCGCCGGCGAGCTCTACCTGGGCGGCGTCGATACCTACCGCAGCGGCGACGGCGGCCAGACCTGGAATCCGGTCAACTACTGGTACGAGTACTACGACGATCCGCAGAACAAGCTCCATGCCGACATCCCCGGCATCCAGGTCTTCCAGGTCGACGGCCAGGAGCTGGCGCTGATCTGCACCGACGGCGGCGTGTACGCCAGCGAGGACGGCCTGCTGTCGGTCGACAACATCTCGCTGAGCGGCATGCGCATCAGCCAGTATTACGACGTCTATACGAACCGGAACGACGACGGCGTCGTCTACGCCGGTTCCCAAGACCAGGGCTTCCAGCGCAGCCTGGGCGATCCCGGCGGGTTGATGGATTTCGAGCAGACCATCAGCGGCGACTACGCCCACCTGGTTTCCGGAGACGGGGGCGCCAGCATCTGGTGCGTGTACCCCGGCTTCGCCATGTACTACCCCGACGCCGTGAACAGCACGGACGCGCTCTTCTGGGACTTCACCGTCAGCGGCCAGTTCTGGCTGCCGCCCCTGATGGCGGATCCCGTGCTCCCGAACCGCTGCTGGCTGGGCGGCGGCTCCACCACCGGCGGCGCGCACCTGGTGGCCCTCGACGCCTCGGGGATCGGCATCTCCGCCTTCGAGGCGCCTTACGATTTCAGCGGCGGCGGCAGCGCGTCCATCTCGGCCATGGCCTACTCGCACCAGAACACCGATACCCGCTACGTGATGACCAGCGACGGGAACTTCCACTACCGGATCGACAACGGCCCGTGGCAGACGTCCCCTGCCTTCACCGGGCCGGGCAGCCACTATTTCCACGGCGCCAGCGTCGTCGCCTCGCCGGTCGACGCGGGGACGGTTTGGATCGCCGGTAGCGGCTACAGCAATCCGGCGGTCTACGTCACCGACGATCACGGCCTCAGCTTCGTCCCCATGGACACCGGCCTGCCGCCCACCCTGGTCTACATGCTGGCCGTGAGCGACGACGGCCAGTCGCTCTTCGCCGCCACGGAGCTGGGTCCCTACGCCTGGGATCAGACGCAGCAGACCTGGCAATTCATCGCCGGAGCCAACGCGCCCGACCAGGTCTACTGGTGCGTAGAATGGGTCGAGACGATGCAGACGGCGCGCTTCGGAACCTACGGCCGCGGGATCTGGGACTTCACGATCGACGACGGCACGCCGGTGCACGACGACGTTCAGGCGGCGCCGACGTTCGCCCTGCGGGCCGCGCCCAATCCCTTCAATCCCTACAGCCGGGTCAGCTTCGAACTGGAGCGCGGCGGCGACGTGCAGCTCGATCTCTACGACCTGAGGGGCGCGAAGGTCGCCGAGGTCTTCGCCGGCCACCTCGCGGCCGGCGTCCATGCCAGGACGCTGGACGGGGCGAGACTGGCGTCGGGCGCCTATGTCCTGCGGCTCACGGCCGGGCGGCGGCACGAGGAACTGCGGGTGACGTTGCTGAAGTAGGATCAAGGATGGCTTATGCCGGCGCACTGCGCCGTCGCTTGAGGCGCGCGGTCCGGGATGGTAGTCTGAGTCCGCTCGACCGGCCGCCACCGCGGGAATCGAATCTGGCGAGAAAGGGTCTGACGATGAACCGAGAAGCGCTCGACACGGTATTTCCGGAGGTCTTCCGGGTCAGCAAGATCCGCGGAGTACTACTCATCGTGGCCTCCGGCGCCTGCCTTTTCCTCGGCACCTTCGCCCTGGGCTGGTCCCTGGTGGCGATGTCCTCGGCGGGTGTCACCTTCGGCGGGGTCATGCGGATTCTCATCATGATCGTCTTCTTCTACGCCCTCGTCGGGCTGCTCGTCCTCACGGCCCTGGGTCATCTGATTCCATGGCGCTTTTCGGACAAGGCGCGCATGCTCCGCCAGGCGAAATCCCTCTACGACGCGGGCGAGCTTTCCTCGGCCGAGGAGATCGTGCCGGACAACCAGAGCATCGACTATGGCGAGACCTCGGTGTTCTCGCTGCTGGGGATCCTCGACGCCGTCGACAGGGAGGCGTACCGCGACAACTGGCTGGCGGCGCGACGCCGCCTCGCGGAACGGGTCGAGAGCATGATCGCCGGCGGCGTCTTCGCCTGATCCCGGATCGACGGCCGACCGCCTAGTGCGAGGTGTCTACTCCCCACGCCGGCAGCTTGAACTGCTCCGGATTCTCCTTGACCAGCCGCCGCAGCCACGCCTCGGGATACTCCACACCCTCGGTCTCGCCGCCCGGCTCCCGCACGTAGCCGTCGTTGTGCTTGACGAGGATGGCCTCGCCCAGCTCGCGCCAGCGCTCGACCAGGCCCTCGGCGGTGCTCACGCAGTAGGTGGTCAGGTAGGACCGCGCCAGCTCGGGATCCTGGCCGTGGAGTTGCAAAGCGGTGCTCTCGACGGCGGGCTGCATGGCGAAGATGGCGTCCTCCATCTCCCGCTGCGCCGTGGCCACGTCGGGCATGATGCGCGCGTAGCAGTTGTAGACGCGGTTGGACACGAAGTTGTAGACCCACCAGGCCGAATCCCAGGAGAAGCGGTCGATGTCGCCCACGGTGAAGGAGCGGGGCGCCCGCTCGAGGCCCGCGTAGAAGGGGGTGAAGCAGGTCGTGTAGCAGTCGTCCGGCGTGTACCAGTAGAGGCCGCCGATGGGGTCGGGCAGCCAGCCGCGGCACTGGCTCACCATGACGAAGCCGGCCTGCTGCGAGGAGATCGGACGCTCCCAGCAGTATTCGACGTCGTCCACTTTCCACTTCAGGTCGCGCCAGCGGTAGGGGCTGCCGAAGGGGCCCGCGTCGAGGCCTTCGGTCATGTCGTAGGGCGTGCCCTCGAAATGGTCGCGCATCAGGGCCATCACGTCGCGGACGGTGAGTTTCTCGTCGGGCTTTATGAACAGCGGGTAGTCCTCGACGCCCTCGACGCCGCGGAAGTAGTCGGGCGCGAAGTCCCGAGAGGGTGCGGCGCGGCGGTAGATCGACCACACGCGTCCGGCGCAGACCCGCAGGGCGTAGGGTGACGTCGGGTCGTAGACGTGTCTGAAGCTGAAGGGTTCGCCCGCGTCGGGATCGTGGTAGCCCTTCTCGACGGCGAAGTCGATCACGTCCGGGGCGAAGAGCCAGTTGTCGGGATCGTCCAGGGGGAAGGTGGAGATGCGGGGCTGGTTGGCGTGTGCCGTGATGTGGCCGTCCGGCACGCGGCAGGCGACCCAGACCGCGCCCTTGCGGTCGGGGCCCTTGCCGATGACGTCCATCATCCAGATCTCGTCCGGATCCGCCACCGAGAAGGTTTCGCCCTCATCGCTGTAGCCGTATTCCTCCATCAGCGCGCCCATGCCCAGCACCGCCTCGCGCGCGGTCGTGAAGCGCTGCAAGGTGAGGGACATCAGTTCGGCGTAGTTCAGGCCCGTTTCCGTGTTGTGCAGTTCCTCGCGCCCGCCGTAGGTGGTCTCGCCGAGCGTGAGCTGGTGCTCGTTCATCAGATTGACCACGCGGTGCGTATGGGCCACCTGCCGCACCCTGCAGCCCGAGTACCTCTGTTCCCAGTTCACGGGCTCCACCAACGCGCCGGCCTCGTGATCGGCCGCGGGCAGGAGGAAGAGGTGGGCCAGCGACCCCCCGGAATCCGCGGAATAGGAGACCATGACCGACCCGTCGGCCGATGCTCCCTTGGTCACCAGGATGTTGGTGCAGGCCCCCGCGGGAACGGCCAGAAGCACGGCGGCGAGGGCGACGAGGAGGATTCGCGACTTCATGGGGTATCTCCCGGGTCGGGCGTGACGGATGGTCGGGCAAGGGAGGCCAGCATAGCAAACTCCGGGAAACCGTTGAAGGCGTATTCGATCCGGCTTTTCCGGCCTCGGACAGTAAGACGCCCCCAATCGGATAAACATTGTCATCACGCACACCTTATAGCCATTGACGAGGAGGAGAGCCATGAAGACCAAGAGAATGAACCTGATCGGATTCGCCCTGCTGGCCGTCCTGTCCCTGCCCCTCGCCGCCATGGCGGGTATCCAGGGCGCGGGCTTCGACAGCATGCCGCCCGGACCGTACATGGGCGGCGCCACCATAACCGGCGACCCCGGCACCGTGACGGTCGAACCGGTGGCCAACGTCGGCAGCTCCGCGCCTCCGGGCGCCACGGGCAACGTCCTGGTCATCGACAACAGCGCCGGCAGCGGCGTGGTCACCGTGACCTTCACCTACGATTGCAACGGTCCGTCCTTCTGGGACATCTGCGAGATCGAGTACGACTTCTTCTACGAGGCCTGGTGGGTCTACGCCTGGATCGGTGTCTACGTCGACGACGACGGCTCCTACACGAATCCCGACGACCTGTTCGAGCCGCCCGTCGGCTTCCCGCCCAGCGTCTCCTGGGGAGACAACTCGGAGCTGGAGATGGACTGCGTCGGCCAGCACACCATCACCTTCGTGGTGAGCCCCGGCGCGGTGGCCTACCTCGACAACTTCACCACCCTGTGCCTCGGCCCCATCGGGAACGAGGAAGTCGATTGGGGTACGCTGAAGAGCATGTACCGGTAGCGAGGATCGCCCAGGGACGAAAGAAAAGGGGCCCGGTCCAAGCGGATCGGGCCCCACCTCTCGTCGACTGGGCGTTTCTCAGTCCGGATAGAAAATCGCCACCATGTGGGCCCCGAAGATCGTGTCGTAGGCGTCCTGGCCGACTTCCAACTGGCTGACCGGATAGTAGGTGTAGGTGCCGGCTGCCACATCCTCGGAGGCCCTGGCCGTGAGGGAGGTCCGGTAGGTGTCGGTGGGCGACGACGACGATACCTCGTGTGCGCACGAGAAGCCGATGAAGGACACGAAGTCCCGCGTTATGCAGAGCTGGAACTGATCCAGCGTTCCCGAGGTGTGGTTCAGGTACACGTCTGCCACTAGATCCACGACTATGGTGCCGTTCGACGGCGCCACGATCGTCACCGAAGCGGAACCGATCTGGTTCCAGTCGTTCCCGATGACCTCGTCCCCATCGTAGCTGTAGTTGTAGGTCGAGCAGAGGATCCTTCCGGGGCCGTCCTGCCAGGAGGCGTACCCGCCGGCGTCGGAAGTCAGCACCTTGCCGTCGCCGGAGCCCGTGGACATCACGAACCCGTCGGTCTTGATGGTGCCGTTGACCTCCAGTTCCTTGTCGGGATCGGTGGTGCCGATGCCGACCCGCTCGTGCGGCCCGCCGACGAAGAGGGTGGGCGTGATGGTGTCGAAGCCGACCATCAGCGAGTTCTCGATGTTGTTGACCAGGGGATTGCCGATGTCGTCCCCGCTGCCCAGCACCATGCTCCGGGGCCGGGTCGCCCGCACGAAGGTGCCGATCGCGTAGGTGTGGGTGGTGTCGGCCCGGGCGTCCCAGCCGAAGGCCATCGACTCGGTTCCGCGGGCGAACGAGCTGTTGCCGGCCGCGAAGGACGAGATGCCCGTCGCCTGCGTAGCGAAACCGATCGCGGTGGAAAAATCCCCACGGGCCATCGTGTTCAGGCCGCTGGCCAACGAGAAGGTGCCCATGTTCTCCGGAGCCCAGCTCCCGCCGGCCGGATTTCCGATGCGGAGCGAAGCGCTCGTCGGATCCCACCAGAGGCGGGAGTTGAGCTCATTGCTCCAGAGGTTGACTCCGAAGCCGACGCCGTCGGCGCCGACTATCAGGCTGCCCTGCACGTCGAGCTTGGCGCCGGGCGTGGCGGTGCCGATGCCCACGTTGCCGCTGACGGCGCTGTACTGGTCGTTGCCCGACACGGTCCAGTCGTCGTCCGCGCCGCCGCTGCCCACGTCGGTCGGCCGCCACATGCCGCCGTCGTAGGCGAGCACGCGGCCGACGGCCAGACCCATGGTGTCCACGTCGGCCATGTTGTCCAGGCCGTGGTAGTGGTTGCCGGCCGCCACCTCGTCGGCCGTGTGGCCGATGGGGATCCGGTCGATGGACAGGACCCCTTCAACGATGTGGTCGGCGTGGTGCATGTGAGCGGTGTCGGCGAAGGCCTCCGCCGTCCGCCAGCCCAGCAGATCGGCGTTGCCGGCCCACAGGGCGTATGGCGCGCTGGTCAGCCGGACGAGCGGCTGCATCTCCTCGCCGGGGTCCACGGTGATGCCGAGCCAGTAGGGTTGGTCGAACGGCATGTGGAGCGGTTCCGACTCGCCGAGCAGGACGGAGATGGTCGAATCGGTCACCTGCACCGGTCGACCCGCGGACTCCCAGACCATCCCTCCGCCACCGGGGTCATCGTAGAGGGTGAACGTCATCATGTGGATGCCGTCGGGCACGGGGGTGCCGTCATCGTTCTTGATGACGCCCTGGAAGCTCAGCAGCTCGGGCACCGCCTGGGCCGCCGTGGCGGCGAGGAGGGTCGCGAGCGCGAACAGCGCGATCGTCTTCTTCATATCGGAATCCTTTCCTGCGGCCGCTCAGGCGAGTCGGCCAGTCATCTCGTATGGTCAGCGCGTCAACTGCAGCTTGCCCGTCTTGACGCCCTCGAAGGCCTGCAGCCGGGAGAAGTAGACGCCCGTGGAGACGCTCCGGCCGTGTTCGTCGGTTCCGTTCCAGTCCACCGCGTGCCATCCGGCCGGCTGGGCCCCGTCGATCAGGGTGCGCACCAGACGCCCCCGCAGGTCGTGGATCGTCAGACGCACCTGTCCGGCCCTGCGCACGGAGAAGCGCAAGGTCGTCTTGGGGTTGAAGGGATTCGGGTGGTTCTGGGCCAGCTCGAAGACGAGAGGCACCGACGCGAGTACGACCGGACCGAACCAGGTCGACTCGCCGTCCGAGGGGACGGCCTCCAGCCAGTATTCCAGCTCGCCGGGCGGGGCCACGGGGTCGGTGAACTCGAAGGGGCCCGCGCCCGCCAGCGGTTCCTCGCTCAGGCGCTGCCGTTCGTCGCCCTCCGCCTGCCGCCAGACGTGGATGCCCAGGTGGTCGGCGAGCACGTTCACGTGCCAGCTGACGCACACCCGGCCGTCGTTGCGCGTGGCGGAGAAATCGGCCAGGAAGATCGGCGTCTGCTCGCCCGCGGGCGGGTGCCAGAAGCCGGCACTCAGGATGTGGCTGCCCGCCGTGTCACCCGTCAGCGGCTGTCCGACGGTAGCGCTCAGGGTCCGGCCGCCACCGGCCACGACGCCTCCGCCGCCGGCCACGACGGCCCGCTCGACGGTGCCGGCCTTCAGGGATCCCGGCCCGCACAGGGCGGCCAGGGCGAGAACCGTCAGGCAAGAGATCAGCGATTTCCTCATGAGGTGGATTCCTCCGGATCTGGTGACTGGAACGGCGCCGCCGCGACGCGCCGTGGATTTGGCGGCGAGGGGCCTTCCGGTCGGATGTGTAAGGGGTTTGCGGCGAAGATGTGCGTTTTGACATGTACCCCGGCGTTTACTGAGCAAGGTTGGTGCCGGAGGTGATTTCGCGTTGCCAGGACGGGGTGGTCCTGCATAACTCATGTGTTTACAGCATGTTGCCTGGTAAACACTTCAAACCTGAAGCGGTATGTATCCGCGACTCGTGTCGAATTTGATTCTATCGACGCTGTGGACTTACCAAGAGGTAACATTCCTCGTGGTCGCTGACCGCACCCGCCGGCAACCCGACGATCGCGCCCAGGCAGCCCAATGCGATGCCGCCTATCAGCGCGTTACCACTCCTGCCCGCCATGCCCTCGTCGCTGCCCGCGCCTACGACCGCGCCGGCCGCGGCGCCGACGAGAAGCTCTGTTCCCATGCCCTTGAGGGCTCCCTTGCCACGATCGGCGAACCTCAGTTCGCGCACCTGAACGGTGGGCACGTATCGGCGCTCCGCGCCGCCGGAGGGATGCCAGGACGTCTCTTCCAGAGCGACGTGGAAGTTCGTCGCGCCCTGGATTGCGCCGTCGACCAGGGTCTCTGCGTGCGCCCCGGATCCAGGAATTCACGGCGCCGGATGTAAGACTATTTCGGTCCCCTAAACAAGCTCCTCAACCCCGCCCCCTGAACCCTGACGAGGAGATCGAGACATGAAGACGACGACAAGGACCCTGACCCGTTTCTTCCTGCTGATCGCCCTGGCCCTGCCCGCCGCCGCGCTGGCGGTCGTCCCCGGCACCGGCTTCGACGGCATGACGCCCGGCCAGTACGGCGTGCCCGGCGTCGTCATCGGCGACGCCAGCCGCGTTCAGGTGGTGCCCGCGGGCGATCTCGGCGGTTCCGCGCCCCCCAACGCCTTCGGCAACGTCCTGTGCATCGATAACCGCGGCGGCAGCGGCGTGATCATCCTGAGCTTCACGTTCAACTGCGGCGATCCCTTCCCCGAAGGCATCTGTAAGGTGGAGTACGACTTCTTCTTCGAGTCCTGGCAGCCCCTGGCCTATGTCGGCGTCTACACCGACGACGACGGCAGCTATACGAACCCCGACGACTGGTTCCAGCCGCCCGTCGGCTTCCCGCCCAGCACCTCCTGGGGCGACAATGCCGAGGGCGAACGCGACTGCCAGGCCGGCCACACCATCGACTTCATCATCAGCCCGGGCGCGGTGGCCTACCTGGACAACTTCACCACCGAGTGCCTCGAACCCATCGCCAACGAGACCGCCGACTGGGGCACCCTGAAGAGCATGTACCGTTAAGGGCGTCCGTCACGCGGCGAGAAGAGAAAGGGGCCCGATCCGGAAGGACCGGGCCCTGTCGCGAGCGGTCGGGGGTCAGACCAGGACAGCTCCTTCCGGGTGCGCAGCAGGTGGGTGAGCTGGGATTCGGTCATGAAGCCCTTGGCGATGCCGATCTCGCCGAAGAGCCCGCCCTCGTCGATAATCCCGGCATCGATCAGGTGGGCCAGGTATCCCTCGCGAATCGATATCTCCATATTCATGCGCGCGCTCCGATCGATGCCATTTTACGGCAATAAGATATGATGCCCTTTCGAAATCCATCGACAAGGGGAAGGGGGCTTGATCTTAATCTGCCGAAGGGTGAAGGGGCTGAACGCCCCCTCAGGCAAGCACTTCCTTGATCCTCCGTGCCACGTCCTCGTGGTCGATGGGCTTCTCGATGAACACGTCGGGCGCCATGCTCTGCAGCTGGCCGTGGATCCGGTCGCCGAAGCGCCGCGTGAAGTCGTCGGCGTAGTCCTCCGCGGGCAGGGGCTCGCCGGTGAGCATGTCCACGCCGGTGGCCTCCGAGGCGCCGGTGATGATGAAGATGGGGACCGCTTGCAGCTCCGGATCCTTCTTCATCTCCTGGTACACGGCGATGCCGCCCTTCTGGGGCATCATCAGGTCGAGCAGGACCAGGTCGGGCGTCTTGGCCCGGATGGCCTGCATGCCTTCCTTGCCGTTGCGGGCGACGCGGTAGGGGATCTCCAGCTCCTCGAGGATCTCCGTCAGATAGATGACGCATTCCTCGCTGTCGTCAACGATCAGGACGTCCTTATCAGCGGTCATTTCATATCCTCCTTGCCGACATCATAGCACATCTCTCACCCTTCGGGTTCCTCATCGCATGATCTCGGCAGGTGAAGGAGGAAGGTCGTACCCTCGCCTGGGCGCGACTCGACCTCGATGGAGCCTTCGTGCTCGTCCACGATCTTCTTGACCACCACCATGCCCAGGCCGGTGCCGCCGGTCGATTTGGTGGAGACGAAGCGCGTGTACAGGCTTTCCAGCTGCTCTTCCGTCATGCCGACGCCGTTGTCGGAGACGGTCAGCAGGACGTGATCGGGCTCGCCGCGGCTGCCCAGCGTGACGAGGTCGCCGTCCCCGCCCTCGACGCAGGCCTCGATGGCGTTGGTCGTCAGGTCGACCAGCGCCCGGTAGATGGCCATGCGATCCAGACAGGCGATGCCCAGCGCCTCGTCGGGCTCGGCGCGCAGGTCGATGCCCCAGCGTTCCGCCATGCGGTGCAGCTCGTCGACGACGTTCTTGATGATGTCGTTGGCGTCGAGAGGCTCGAGCTTGGGTTTGCGGTCCTTGACGTAGCTCAGCATGTCGAAGATCAGGCGCTCGATCCGGCGCACGCTGGTGCGGGTCACGCGCAGGCCCTTGCGCAGTTTCTTCTGGTCGCCCGTCTTCAGCGCGCGGTCCAGCACGAACTGTCCCGCGCGAAGTCCGTTGAGCACGTTCTTGAGGGTGTGGGAGAGACCGGCCACGGTCTGGCCGACGCCGGCCAGGCGCGCGTTCTCCTGGATCTCGCGCTGCTGCTGCGCGATGCGCTCGGCCGACTGGTTGAGCGCGTCGGCGAGCAGGGCCATGCCGGGCTGCCGCGGCCGCTCCATGGGCGCCCGGGACTCGCCGGCGCCGATCGCCTCGGCGTTGGCCACGAGCCTCATCAGCGGGCGGCGCAGATGGCGGTTGAGTTGCATCCAGATCGTCAGGGCGGTCGATACGAGCACGGCCACGCAGAGGACGGCCGTGCCGATGCGGATCGCCCCGATGGCCTCGGCGACCGCCTGCTGCGACTCGTCGGCGAGGGCCAGCAGCCCCTTCTGCGCGATCACGTGGAGGCGGCCCTCCAGCCAGATCTCGAAGGCGACGAAGATCAGCACTTGCAGCGGCAGCAACCAGATCAGGATGCGCCAGCGTACGGTCTTGGCACCGGTGGCCATGGGCTCCGTTCCGTCCTATGCGACCAATAATATCGACGCGTAGCCAACCCGCCGATGGTAACCCGCTCTCACCTTTGAAACCACCCTCAAAGTGGGGGCCAGGCGGCTGGTCGCGGCCGTCGGCGAGTTGCGCCGGTCCGGGACGCGCCGTACCATGGATCTCAGCGCGATCAGCCGCATAACGGCGATCGGGAAGCCGGAACACGAGAGGGAGAGGCCATGAGATTTCCACGCTTCGCATGCGTTTTGTCGTTCGTCTGCCTGCTGACGGCCCCGTCGGTCTTCGCCGAGTGGGGGGGCGAGATCCTGACCTTCGAGGGCGTCACCACCGTGGTCAATCCCGAGTCGCCGGCCGACGGCGAGGTCTCGGTCGAATTGCGCGAACTGTGGCGGGTCGGCGGCGACGACGAGGACGTCATGTTCGGCGTCATCTCCCAGTTCCTGCACGACGACGCGGCGAACATCTACCTGCTGGACGGTCAGCTCTCCGAAGTGCTCGTCTTCAGCCCCGACGGCGAGCTGCTCCGCACGCTCGGCCGGGCCGGCGAGGGTCCCGGCGAGTTCACCGGCGGCACCGACATGTTCTGGGCGCCCGGCGGGGATATCGGCGTGGTCCAGATCTTTCCCGGCAAGATCGTGCTGCTGACGCGCGAGGGCGATCCCAGCGGCACGTTCTCCATGCCCTTCCGCGACGGCGCGGGCTTCCAGGTCGCCGCCAGGGCCGTGGGCCAGGACGGGCGGATCATCCTGGCCGGCAGCACCTCGTCCATGGAGGACGGCAAGCAGATGTCGCTCGCCTACCTCAAGGCCTACGACATGGACGGCAACGAGCTCGCCCACTTCCACGAGGAGGCCCGGGAGCAGCGCTACGGCGGCTGGGAGTTCCGGGAGGAGACCTTCTCCGACTTCCAGCGGCGCTGGGCCGCCGCGCCCGACGGACGGGTCGCCGCCTTCCTGTCCTTCGCCGACTACCGCATCCACGTGTGGAACGCCGACGGCAGCCTCGACCGGATCATCGAGCGGCCGTCCTACCCGCTGGTGGAGCGGACCGGCCAGGAGAAGAAGCGCTTCCAGGCCTTCTACGACCGGATCACGAGCTGGAACCCCGGCTCGACCTTCGCGGTCAACGAGCATCACCAGACCCTGACGCAGATGTTCTTCCGCGACGACGGCACGCTCTGGGTCCGCTCGAGCCGCGACACCTGGCGCGCCGGCGAGGGTGCCTTCACCGCCTTCGACGTGTTCGACCGCGAGGGGCACTACGTCAAGCGGGTGCAGCTGCAGGCGGACGCCCACCCCGTCGAGGACGGGCTGTTCTTCGTGGGCGACCGCGCCTACGTGGTGACGGACCTCTTCAGCGCGATGATGTCGAGCGTCGGCGGCGATGAGACGGAGAATGCCGACATGGAGATGGAGCCCGTGTCGGTCATCGCCTTCGAGGTGGAGCTGGGGGCGTTCTAGGAACCGGCACCGCCCCAGGAGTGGCTGAAAGCGGATGAATTGTATACGGTATCTACCTCACGATCCTGTATCCGCTTTCCCTAACGGGGGTCGACCATGAAGTCAGCCATGCGTCTCGTCATGTCACTCGCCCTGCTCGCCATCACGGCCGCCGGCGCCGGCGCCGCGACCATCGTCGTCGAGCAGGTCGGCACCAGTTGGGTGCCGGACGGACTCTCCATCAACGTGGGCGACACCGTCCAGTGGGTCTGGAACTCGGGCGTGCACACCGTGACCAGCGGTTTGAACCCGGGCGACCCCGAGGCGGGCGACATCTTCAACGCGAACCTCACAGCGGGTGAGCCCCTCTTCGCCTTCACCTTCACCGAGGTGGGCCACTACCCCTTCTTCTGCATCCCGCACTACGGCCTCGACATGTTCGGCAACATACACGTGGAGGACAGCGTGGGCGAAGAGGCCGCCACCTGGAGCGCCGTCAAGCGGCTCTACGACTGATCGGGCTCCTCGACCTCCACGATCCCGTCGACGGGGACGTCCGTCAGCCGCGAGACCTCGCCCGACGCGATCCCGATACTCCGCCTGCGCGCGGTCGGTGCCTACCTGTACAGCCCCTTCACATCACTCCAGGTCACGAGTTCGTCGGCGACGGGCAGGGTGCGCGGCGCCTGCCGGATCGTGAACTCCGAGATGGTGTTCGGCACGTCGATCGTGAACGTGAACACGTGGAAGGCCCCGTTGGCGAACACGTCGAGAACGGCGTTGTGGACGTCCTCGTTCAGGGGCAGCTGCATCTCGAAGGGCGTGAAGTCGAGGGGGGAGTTGAAGTCGGGGTTGTCGAAGCCGAGGCCGTCGCCCAGGGTCGACGGGGTGAACCCGGCACCCGTCCCGAAGCCGAGCACTACCTGGTAGCCGATCCAGTCGGTGCCCGTGCCGTTGTCGACGCCCTCGCTCAGGACGTACTCGGTCGAGGGCACGCCGAAGTCCTCCACGATGAAGACCATGTCGATGTAGTCGACGGCGCCGAAGGCCTTCTGGTTGATGTGGATCCAGTTGGGAGAGGCGCCGACGACGTCGTCGTTCCCCGCGGCCGGCGTGCCCAGGTTGTTGAAGGACATGCTGGCGAGGCCGGGTCCGGAGGCGCCGCCGAAGGCGGTGATGACGCTGGCCAGGGCCGGGGCGGAGGGCGCGCACATGATGGCGGCGACGAATAAGAGAGCGGCGACGGGTGTCTTCGTTAGTCTGCTGGTCATGATGAACTCCTTGGCAGGGGCCGCCGCCGGGCGGGTTACGGCGGACATAGACGACAGAATCAATCTAGATTAGCATATCGAGCCTGCCGGGGCTACCCCCTTCCTGCACCCGGGACTATCCTGGCCCTGAAAAGGCCCTATAGGAATCTAGTTTCGTTATTTATTGACGAGGGTGGCGTGGCTGTGTCAATGTCCCAGCAAGGATGTGGGTGATTGGGGGCCGACTCGCAGAGCCCGATACCCTTAAACCAAGGAGTTCTTATGGAATTAGCCAAGCAGGAACGTTGTTTCCGAGAGGTCTGCAAGAGTGTCGCCTGCCGCGTCGCCCTCTACGGCGTGCTGCTGCTGGGAGCGGGGATCCTCTTCGTGGGGCTGCCCTTGGCGATCCTGAACAGCTGAGTGGCGATCCGCCCGCCGAGCCCTCCAGGGGTATCCAGCTGTCCGTGTCGAGTCAACCCGTCTCGCATACCAGGTAACTGGGGCGGCATCGTTACCTGACCTGGCTGAACACCATGAGCGTCGCGGACCCATGATCGACTTCCCGTCCCCGGCGAATCGACGAAAGATCAACGACGACTGGCGATATGCGACCTGAACGACTATCTTCACCTCCACGATCGGAGATGATATCGCCCCGCGTTGGCCCACCCCGAATCGACCCCATGTACAGACGAGCTGAGAGAACGCGACTTGGCTCTGCGGAGTCAGGAGCTTGACTCGATGAGTTTCACACATTTCGAACTCGATCCCTGGTTGGAAAAGGGGATCGAAGACGCCGGTTACGCGAATCCGACCCCCATCCAGGAAGAAGCCATCCCGTCCGTCCTTGAAGGCAAGGACGTGCTCGGCCTGGCCCAGACCGGCACCGGCAAGACCGCCGCTTTCGCCCTGCCCATCCTCGAGCATCTGCTCGACGGCGAGCTGGGCTACCCGCGCGCCCTGGTCGTCGCGCCCACGCGCGAACTGGCCGAGCAGATCAACGACCATTTCAAGATGCTCGGCACCAAGACCGACCTGCGGACGGTCACCCTCTACGGCGGCGTGGGCAAGAATCCCCAGATCGAGGCCCTGCGTCGCGGCGTCGAGGTGGTCGTGGCCTGTCCGGGTCGCCTGCTGGACCACCATCAGAACGGCGACATCGACCTCTCGCGCATCGAGGTGCTGGTGCTGGACGAGGCCGACCACATGTTCGACATGGGTTTCCTGCCCGACATCAGGCGCATCATCTCCCTGCTGCCCGAGCAGAGGCAGAACCTCTTCTTCTCGGCCACCATGCCGACCTACATCCGAGACCTGGCCGACAGCGTGCTCGTCGATCCGGTCACGGTACAGGTGGACGCGCGGGCGCCGGCGGAGACCGTCTCCCACGCCCTCTATCCCGTCACCGACCGCCTGCGGCGGCCGCTGCTGGAGAAGATGCTGGAATCACACGCCTCGGGACGCGTCCTGATCTTCACGCGCACCAAGCACCGGGCGCGCAGCCTGGCCACGATCCTGGAGAAGCAGAAGCACAACGTGGCCTGCCTGCAGGGCAACATGCCCCAGAGCAAGCGCCAGCAGGCCATCGACGGGTTCCGTCAGGGCAAGTACGACATCCTGGTGGCCACCGACATCGCGGCCCGCGGCATCGACATCTCCAACGTGACCCACGTCGTCAACTACGACATGCCCTCGACCGTGGACGCCTACACGCACCGTATCGGCCGCACCGGACGCGCCCTGCGCACCGGCACCGCCTACACCCTGGCCACCCAGGCCGACGAACCCCTGGTGCACCGCGTGGAGCACGTGCTGGGCGCTCCGATCGAACGGCGCATCCTGGACGACTTCGACTACGGCGCCTTCTCGCCCGAACGGCAGGGTTACCGCAGCACCGAGAAGAAGCGTGGCCAGTCGCGCGCCGACCACCAGGGCGGCATGACGTCTCCACCGCGCCGCCGGGGCAGCGGAACGCGGCGTAGGATCTCCAGGCGGGGCTAAAGGCGGCCTGACAACATCCTGTCAAACAAGCAGTTCCAGTATCAATTAATAAAGATGTAATTTATCCTGTTTTGGGTTATGATAGTGCGATGCCCCGACTGCGATGGGGCATCGTGCGACTGTATCCGACCATCGCGTCCGTTCCGGCCAGACAGCCGGAGCGTGATCGAGGGTCGCATGTGGACATGCTCCATATACCTGGATGAAGGAGATCGTAATGACGAAGACGACATGCACCAAGATCCTGTTGGCGATGATGCTGGCGATACTGCCGGCGACCGCCTTCGCCGGCGGCGACGAGGCCCCTGCGGTCGAAGAACAAATGACTGCGCTGGTAGACATGTGCAAGGGCTCGGTCAAGGATCGGACCGCTCGTCACGCCGAGAAGCCCCTGTACGAGCGCCTGGGCGGGTACGACCGCATTCTCGAGCTGACCACCGAGATCGTGCGTCTGCACGGCATCAACGAGGAGATCAAGCACACGCTCAAAGGCGTGGACCGGAAAGCCCTGGCGAAGCACGTCGCCGATTTCATAGCCGCGGGCACCGGCGGGACAGCTGAATACACCGGGCGAGACATGCCGTCCTCCCACGCCCATCTCGAACTGACCGACGCCCATTTCCTGGCGGCCGGCAGCGACGTCATGAAGGGCATGAAGAGCATGGAGTACGGCCAGGAGGAGATCGACGAGATCATCTGCATCCTGGTGTCGCTCAAGGACCAGGTGGTTTTCCGGTAGCGATATTCGTACGGGCGCGCGAGACCTAGGCCCTGCCGAGCCCGATATTCGTCTTCCCGTTCGGCCGGTGGAACACTCCGTCCCGCTCCAGCAGTTCCTTGACGGGGGCCGTGCCGTCGTCACGGCAGCGCGAGATGCAGCCCACGCTGAAGACCGTGTCGACCTCCGCGCCGACCCGCTCCAGGGCGGCGATCACGTCGAGGCAGAGCTCCTGCGCGATGTGGAATTCGAGGATGCAGGACAGGACCCGCTCTCCCTTGACATCCTCGCGGAAGACGCCCGTGTCGGTGTCCGACATGAGGCGCGTCACGGGGTTCGCGGCCTCGAAGGCGACCCCCGCGTCGGCGGCGGCCATGGCGATCCGTTCCACGTCCGCGAAGGAGGCGCCCAGGCCCGGACGGCCGACGTCCACGGTGAAGCCGACCTCGCCCCGTTGGTAGCGGTCGGTCACGTCGTTGGTCTTCATCTCGGCCGTGCCGCGGCCGTCGATCATCCCCGAGCCGCTCTGGACCGGCCGGACCGCGCTGAAGGTGTGACGGAGGATGCGCGGCCATTCGAGCACGTCCTCGATGAAGGCTTCGCCGGGGCAGATGCCCGAACGCAGGCACACATAGCACTCCACGCAGAGGTCGTCGTCGATCACGCCGAAGCCCTCGTCGTGGGAGATGGCCTCGGTGACGCAGATCGTATGGCAGGCGCCGCAGGCCGTGCACTTGTCGGTGTCTATGCGCATGGGCGCCTCACTTCTGCAGCCCCGCCATGAGGTCGGCGGCCCGGCGTTCGTTGAAGATCCTGCAGAGACAGAGCCCGCCCAGGGATTCGGCGGCCTCCTCCCGCGACACGGACCCGTCGGTCACCGCGTGCGCCAGCTCTTCCACGCGGCGCGGCGACACCAGGTGGTGGCCGCAGAGCGTGGTGATCTCCAGGATCTCCTCCCGGGGCAGGCGCTCGGTGCGGCCGAAGCAGCCCAGGGAGTACTGCACGGTGTGGGGGCGAAGGCCCAGCTCGCCGATGCAGTCCGCCACCGACTCGAAGACCCCCGAGACTACCACGGAGCGCCCGGTGTCGGCCCGGCGCAGACGTTCGACGTGGTCGCGCAGCTCGTCGCGAGAGTGGCAGACCTTCGTCCAGTCCAGACCCACGTCGCCGCCGGGCAGGCCGACGCGGTTCACGAACCGGTCGACGCGCAACGCGAAGTACAGGCTCTTGAGCAGGTCGCGGAGCCGGGGGAGGCGGTTACCCAGGCGTTCCCGCAAGCCGGGCGCGGGGTGGGCGCGGTTTTCCAGGGTGAGCACGACGAAGTCGCGCTCGAGAGAAGCCGCGTCGCCGTGTCGGTGCAGGGTGTGGGTCATGGGGGCCCTCAGGGGATGGGGTCGGTATCGCGGACGGATTCCATGTCGCCGTGGGGGGCGGCCTTCTGACCCTCATCGTACCGCCGGCCGTACGGAGCACCCAGTTCGAAAGTAGC
>JACKQG010002522.1_pt1 | contig 23788 bp, 16 predicted proteins | sample 8237621 | NCBI WGS metagenome assembly JACKQG01 (sample SAMN15677084, study PRJNA649215) | marine metagenome | biome: marine; feature: Black Sea; material: saline water; isolation source: suspended particulate matter (SPM) from the Black Sea western gyre | collected 2013-06-09/2013-06-10 | depth... | reverse complement strand
ATATCCAGGAGATTTATAACCTGGATGCTGGATAACTGGATGCTGGATCCTGGATGACTAGATGACTGGATAACTGGATTTGAGTCTTACTTATGGAACTTCCTGATAAACTCTTCTACTTCAGGGACTCCACCCTGGTAGATCAGGTAGCCATTGTAAGGTTCACGGGGAGTGATCTCGTCATTGATTGGGGTTAGCATGATCTCTTTGGCTTTCTCCAGATTATCGGTCTGGCCTAAGGCCCAGCTAAGTTTGATGTAGGCAACTTCCGGCAGCATATTTTCGGCTGGGATCACCCCTTTGGCCATCATGTCGCGGCCGGTATCGTATACAAACATGTGCACATACCCCCATAGGGTTTGAAGAGTCATATAGACAGCCACCCCTGCTTTTGCCGCCCGTTCAATAGCCGGGTACAGGGGCTTGTTGACATGTCCCAGTCCGGTTCCGATGATGATGATCCCTTTGTATCCTTTCTCAATCAATGAATCGATCATGTCGGGATGCATATTTGTGTAGTAGTAGATCATGGCTACACGCTCTTCGAAATAGGGAAGGATCGTTACGTCCCGGTCTTTCCGGCGCTTCTTGAAATCTTGCTTGATAGGGAAAACCCCTTCCCGGGTAACAGTTGCCAGCGGTGTATCCCCGATAGTTCGGAATGTAGATCTGTAAGATGAGTGCATCTTCCGAACCCGGGTTCCACGGTGCAGAAAACCATATTCATCGGAGGTTGGGCCGAACATGCAGACCATCGTCTCGGCGATATCCCCATGGCCGGCTGCTGTAGCGGCATGCATCAGATTGAGTGCGGCATCTGAGCTTGGTCGATCCGACGAGCGTTGAGATCCGACAATGACGATGGGGATAGGTGAATTCTGAACCATGAAGGTGAGCGCTGCAGAGGTATAATGCATCGTATCTGTTCCATGGCCAATTATAATTCCATCTGTGCCTTTTTTGATCTCTTCTCCGATCGCATGTGCAAGTTCCTTGTATTGTTCCGGCCCCATATTTTCACTGAAGACACCAAAGAGTTTGTCGGTAGTGAGGTTGCAGATATCAGCCAGCTCAGGAACTGCGCCATACAATTCTCCGGGCGAGAATGCAGGAATTACGGCTCCGGTACGGTAATCGAGACGGGATGCGATGGTACCGCCTGTCCCTAACAGCTTTACGTTAGGCTTATCTTCCGAATAAGGGAACTCTTTCTCGGGAATCTTGTAGTTGGCTTTCTTGTATCCAAGCTCTTCGATGTTGGTGATGGTGTCGGTATCTACTCCAATGTTATACCCGGTGAAGAATTTCATGACAATATGTGTGTCATCAGTATTCTCAGCTCTGGGCAGAATGGTTCCTTCAAACACACCACGGGTGGTATTCACCCTCACTTTGGCCCATACCCGGGCGTTGAATTTCTTCAGCATTTTAAGTGCCCGTCCTTTGTATCCCTGGAAATTGTCGTCGCTCATAATTGGATGTTGGATATTGGATGTTGGATGTTGGATGCCAGATGTTTGCTTAGTTCACTCAAAGATATGTTGCCCAATGCCATTCCCCTCAATTCTCCCATAACCCAGTTTGCTCCGACTCCATCTTTTGTTGATGTTTTTATCTCCTGGTATTTTTCCACCAGGCGAGGGATCATCTTCTCGATTTCAGAATGGGAATGTTCCTTGAAATTCACCTCTACCAATACAGAATCGAAATCGCGTTCCGGATGGCGGTAGATGATCCACAGCATCTTTTTCGCTATTGCGGGATCCAGCTTTTTGGATTTCAAAAACGCCAGCAGATCGTATACTTTCTCAGGTGTAAAACCAGGAACCGGGCCCAGTTGCCGCTCCATATAGTTCAGTTTGTGGGCCAGAAGCGTAGCAGTAAACCTGGCCGGGATTCCCAGTTCATCCCGAATCTTTCCGATCAATGGAACGAGATTGTTCTTCAGAAGGTAAGAAAACGTATCCCCGGGTATATTCCATTCATTCAATTGCGCGATCCTGTCGGAGATATCCACCGGAAGGTGGCTTGCCATCTCTTCAATTAATGATTCATCCAGTGGGATTGGAGCGGTATCTGTATCCGGGTACATCCGGTCGGCTCCCGGCAATACACGCTCAAAAATCGTCGTACCATTCTCAAATGATTTCCTGGTCTCATTAGGCACTCGTTCCAAGGCCATCTGACAACGCTCTTCCACCGTTTCCAGGGCCGTCGGAATATCTGCTTCCGGCCCCCAGAGAATCACCTGTACATCCTCTTCTCCGGCATTCAACATGTCACGAATTTGATCCCAATTCTTCTCTCCCACTATGTCGTCGACCATCTCTGAGTGAAGCATGTTAGGTTTTTCAATGCAGGCAATCACTTTTAACCTGTTGGTCAGTTCATCAGCAAAGGTCTTTTCAGGTTGCAAAAAATGGGAGAGGATCCCATGAAAATGCGGTAAGTTGATGATATATACAGGGTATCCCAGTCGAACTACCTCTTTGAGTGTGGGTACCTCTAAAGGAAGATCTTCCGTGGTAATCAGGCGGGTAACGGTTTCCCATGTTTTTGGTTCCTTGATCCGTGTGTTAAGGATCTCCCGGATATGAAGCAGGGCATACTGACGGAATGCTTCATTGTGTGTAAGTTCAGGCATCCAGCCGGTATGTGCAACCCCTTTGATTTCGACGCGGGTACCTCCTTCACAACTGACGTTCACATCGGCACGTGTGGAACCAATACCCGTTTTTACTCTCCCGGTGCTCCGATTCAGAAACCGGATGTAGTCAGCTCCCTCTTTTACTTCGTCAGGATTCTTGAAATCGGGATAGGTAACCGTTTCGATGAGTGGTATCCCCAGGCGGTCCGTGCGATAGATCCGTTGGTGACCGATGTCTGAAACCTCACGGCAGGAGTCCTCTTCCAGACTAAGCTGAATCAGCCTGACTTTCTTGTTCCTGAGCTGAATCTCCCCTTCCACACCTATAATTGCTGTCCGTTGAAAACCTGTAGGAATGCTCCCATCCAGGTATTGTTTACGTGTGATATGTACCTCTCCTACAATCTTCAGGTTAGAGAGCAGAGAAAGCTCGAGAGCAATGTTGAGGGCTTCCCGGTTTACCGGAAAGGGAGGTGTGTCGTCTACATCATAAGTGCACGCCGTTTTATTGCTGATCCGGTAGACGATCTCCTTCCTGGTCTTGAATTCCATCAAAGCAGTCCCGTCATATTCTCCCAGTTCAGAAAGCGTGGGACGCATGTGACGGATCACCTCTGCATCAAACTCATCCGGTTTCTGATAGATACCAGCCGGACAACGGCAAAACAGTTTCTCTTTGGTATCCAGTTGCTGGTGAACTTCCAGGCCCGACATGAATCCAATGCGGTCGTAATCTTTTTGGGTAGCTTCTTTGCGGGTAACGTATCCGATAGTGTTCCGAGTCTCCTCATAGTTTTGGTGAGGATCAAATGGGTCTTGTTTCATGCAATCTTATGAATTGGGAAGAGGGCACAAAAGTAGCGATTTATCGGATAATGAACAAGCTTGATAAATACTATAAGTGTCAAAAAAGCGACAGATAATCAGTAAACTACTCTTTCTTCTTCTCCTCGTGGGTATAGGCAAATACTCTCATGCAGATTGCCCACATGATGAATGGCATGGAAGCGTTTAACCAGTCATTCCAGGTCATTGCGCAGACATCTAAATAAACAAAAAACATGACGATACCAACAATAATCAACGCAAGGCCAATTAAGGCGGCAATCCAGGCTTCTAGTTTCATTAATTTCTTCATGATGTTTCTTTTTAGTGATCAATTACATGCAAATATACTATATTTTTTTAATGGAAGTAATCACCGTTAAAAGAAGTTAAAAATCTTTTCTTCGGCAAGCAATTCCCGAAAAAAACCGACATTTGCGGTGAACTCTTCAGCCATGATGTATTCGATATTCCGAAAAACAATCATCTATTTTATTATTCTGGCATCCGTCATCTGTTTATCCGGCCATCTTTTTGCCCAGGATACTACCAGGATCAACCTTGAGCGTGCAGATACGTGGGAGTACAATGAAGCTATCGGGCCCGATATCCAGCGGATTATTGGAAATGTGATTTTACGTCATGATACCGGATACTTATATTGTGACAGTGCCCACTTAAATGACATTGAGAATGTTGTGATGGCATATGGCAACGTTCATATTAAAGCATCTGATACCTTGAATTTGTATGGGGATTCATTACAGTACAACGGATACACCAAGATTGCCAAAGTGTGGGGAAATGTCCGGTTGATTGATAACCAGACGATCCTGACTACCGATAGTCTTGATTTTAATCGCAGAACGCAGGTAGCCTGGTATGACAACTGGGGAAAAATCGTCAACGACGACAATAACCTTGTCAGCAAATATGGCTATTACTACACTCGTGTGAAAGAATTTTTCTTCAAGGAGAAGGTGATCCTGATCAATCCTGACTACATTATGAATTCCGATACATTGATGTATAATACGGTGACGGAGATCGCTTACTTTTATGGCCCCTCAACCATCGTAAGTAAGGATAAGATTGATTCGATCTACTGTACCGATGGTTGGTATGATACTCAAAAGGATATTTCGCTGTTTCGTCACGGGGCCGAAATCTATCATGAGGCACAGCTCATTACCGGTGATACTATTTATTATGAGCGGGTAAATGGTTACGGACAGATATTCAATAACGCCATGCTCCTGGATACGATTCAGGACATCGTCCTCACCGGGAATTACGGGGAGATCATCCGGCAACGGGGAGTCGGATTCATGACACAACGGGCCATGGGCATCCTGATCGATAAAAACGATTCATTATTCATGCATGGCGACACCATAAGGGCCTTCTTCGATTCTAAAGAGGAGCATGAGAAAATCAAAGCGATGTTTGCTTACTTCAAAGTCAAATTCTTTCGTAAGGACCTTCAAGGCGCTTGCGATTCCCTTGCATTTCACAGTTCTGATTCCACCCTCTATATGTATCATGATCCTGTAATCTGGTCGGCGAAGAACCAGTTGACGGCTGATACGATTACCCTCACTATTCGAGATGGAGTCCTTGATACGATGGTCATGCGCAAATCGGCTTTCATCATATCACAGGACGACACCAACAAGTTCAACCAGATCAAAGGGAAAGACATGGTCGCTTATTTTCTGAACAACGAAATCTACAAGATCACCGTGATCGGCAACTCAGAGACTATCTATTTTGCCCGTGAGGATGACAGATCATTGATCGGGATCAACAAGGTATATTCCAGTGATATGCTGATCATAATCGAAGAGAACGAGATTCAAAGTATCACCTATATCAGGGAGCCCTCCGGGACACTTTATCCGGAGAATGAGATTTCTCAATATGATCTGAGATTGAAGAACTTTCAGTGGCGGGCAAAAGAGCGACCTAAGACGAAGGAAGAGATCTTCAGTGGTGATTAAAAGATCGACAGTTTTACGTATTTCTTCGGATTGGCTTTGATATCCTCCAGTAACAGGTTGAGATCGCGGGCAGCTTTTTCCACTTCAAAATAGAGTGTTGTATCGTTGACAAGCAATCCAATAGATCCTTCGCCACGATTAATCTTGTCGATTATCTGATTCAGGTTTACAACTGCATTGTTCAGCTTGTTAAAGGTTGCCGGAATTTGAAGTTGAGCCAGTGAATCACTGACATCAGAGAAGTTCTCAAGGATATTGTTGATCTTATCGTTATTGTTTTTCAGATTCTTGCTGACGGACTCAAGGTTTATGATGATCCGGGCGATATTTGTCCGTTGTTGGGTCACCAGGGTATCTGCATTGTAAGTCATGTGAGTTATATTCTGAATCGCTTCCTTGATGTGCTCAATGGCTTCCACCAGGCTTGCCTGAGTGTTTTTGTTCAATACAGCCTGAATAATGGTTGCCAGGGTATCGATGGAACTAATCAGATTCTCCGCTTTTCGTTTCAGAGGCGCCAATTGCTGGTTTACTTCTTCTCCCAGTGTCGCTTCCGTTCGAGCCATCAGCGTATCTCCGCTTTTGATATAATCGGGCGAATCCCCCGGAATAATCTCGATCTGTTTTGATCCCATCAGATCAGCGCTGAAAATACGAGCGATGGAGTTTTTTGGAATAGCATAGGTAGTATTGCTGAGGAAAAGTTCAACGATGATCCTACGCGAACTGTCGGGGGCGAAAGAGAGGGCTTTTACCTGTCCAACCTTCATTCCCTGAATCGTCACAGGATTGGATGCCACAAGACCATTGACACGGTCATAAACAGCGTAAATAACTCGCTTTTCCTTAAAGATTTCAATGCCCTGGAGATACATGATCCCCCAAACCATAATAGCAATCGCTATGATGAATAATGCACCGACTTTGATTTCCTTGCGTATTCTCAGCTTTTTAGATGCCATTTCGTGTGGAGTAATATAATCCTGTCAAATATACAAAAACCAAATGATATACCCGTTAATGATCCGAACAGGAAAAACTCTGATTTACAAACCGAGCTGCTTTTTTGCCTGGTCGAGTGAGATTCTTTTTCCTTTTCGAAAAGCCACAATGAAAGCATCTGTAAAGCCCATCGCCTTCATTCTTGCTTGCAGATTCAGAGCATTATCAAAAATATATTCTGCGCCATACGTATATTTAAACATTCCATTGTGCTTATACATTTCTATCCCTTTCACACCCCTGAAACGGTAAGAAGTGGTTTTGACCTTCTCAGAGGTTGCAGCCACCTGGATCTTAAAGACAATATCCTTCTGTGACGGTGTTTTGGTTACAGTTGGAGTCTTGTTTGTTGTCGTATTGGAAGTCATTCCTCCAATCGGATTTTCCACCTCACGTTTGAAATCTCTGAAAGCCCGGTATATAGCTGAGGCGATATAGTCCTGTCCTTTATCCGTGATCAGGAAGTTCTCTTCTTCTGAATTACTGAGGTATCCCACCTCAACCAACACACTCGGCATAGTTGTCTTGTACAACACAAGGAATCCAGCTTGCCGGACGCCCCGATCTCTTAGCCCGACACGGTCTTTCATCTGTTCCTGAACTTCCGCTGCAAATTGGGAGCTCAAATCGAGGTTAGAGTTCTGATAGAGGCTGAATGTGATGTAGGATTCGTCTGAGTTTGGGTCAAACCCCTCATATTTGGCCGAATAGTCCGATTCCAGGAGAATAGAAGCATTCTCCTGCTTGGCAATATTCAGGTTCGCTTGTGACTTGTGCAATCCCATGATGTACGTTTCCGCACCCCGCAAGGATCTGGAATTATTTGCGTTGGCATGGATAGAGATAAAAAGATCTGCATTATTCCGGTTGGCAATATCTGCCCGTTCATGGAGTTCAATAAATTTATCCCGATCTCTTGTATAGATGACCTTAACATTTTGTATATTCCGCTGGATCAGGGTTCCAAGTTTCAGCGCGACGGACAGCGCTACATATTTCTCCTGAGTTCGTCGACCTACCGTACCCGGGTCTTTGCCTCCATGACCGGCGTCAATCACAACCGTATTGATCATCATTCGCTCCTGACTGAATGAATCTGGAAGCACTATAAAAAGTGACAGCGCCACCCAAACAGATCTAATGAACTGAGTGTTAAAGTATCTTAAAAAGATAGAGTCAACCATAATTTTCGTTAGCTTTGAAGCTCGGTTATTAAGGCTTTCCGGTCAAGTGTTATCCCGACATTGTTGACAAAACAAAGATAGAACTTAATCAACAACCTTGCCACATAAGTTGTTAACGAAAATATTAACAAAGATCGGGTGTTCCCTGCTCATTTTTTTTTCATTGTTCATGATGAAGCCTTCTTTGTTGCAGGGACAGGATACAATCCCACCCCCACTACCTGACACTATAATCATCTCTGATACTGTGTCTTTGATAGACATGACAGTCATCATACCAGACTCTCTATCCTCTGGAGATTCCATCCCCTCTGATTCAATTGCAGGTCAAAAAAAATCTTCGCTGGAAGCGCAAGTAGATTACAAAGCAGATGATTCCCTCCGTTTTGAGATCAAGCGGCAGCATATGTATCTGTTCAATAACGGAGACATCACGTATACTGATATCAACCTGAAAGCAAACTATATTCAGATCGATTTCCTGAACGATATGATCTATGCACACGGAACCCGCGATTCCCTTGATAATGAGATCGGAGTCCCAGAATTCACACAGGAAGAGATGAAGTTCAAATCGAAGATCATGAATTACAACTACAAGACCAAGAAAGGCTATATCCACAGGGTTTTTACCCAACAGGATGAAGGGTACCTTCATGGTCAGGTGGTAAAAAAAATGGAGGATGATGTAACCTATATCAAAACAGGATCCTACACTACCTGTAGTAATGAAGAGCATCCCCATTTTGAATTCCGGTTCAATAAAGCCAAAGTAATTCCCGATAAGAAGATCGTTACGGGACCTGCCTATCTAACTATCGCTGAGGTTCCCACCCCACTTATTATCCCGTTCGGGTATTTTCCCAACAAATCGGGCCAGCGTTCCGGAATAATCATGCCAACCTATGGAGAGTCGGCCAACCGGGGCTTCTTCCTTGAAAATGGGGGATATTACTGGGCAATTAACGAGCGAATGGATCTGAAGATACTCGGTGATATCTATTCCCGGGGAAGCTGGGCGATCAAGCCCTCTTTCAACTATGTCAAACGGTATAAATATAACGGGATTCTGAAACTGGGATATGCGCTAAACAAAATCGGATTTCAGGGCTCACCGGATTTCCAGAAACAGGAGGACTTTGAGCTCCGGTGGATCCACAACCAGGACCGGAAAGCCCGACCCAACAGTAACTTCTCCGCCAATGTGAACATTGTGAGTAATACCTTCAATAAGTATAATCCATCTTCATCGACAGAGGCTTATCTCAGTAATACGTTCCAGTCAAGTATCAATTACTCGACCAATTGGAGTGGAAAATATTTTCTGAACCTGAACTTCAATCACAATCAGAATACCATCACAAAAGACATCAACTTTGCTTTTCCACAGATCTCTTTTTCAATTAATCAATTATACCCTTTCCGGAAGCAAGAGAGAGCAGGCAAACTGAAATGGTATGAACAGATCGGACTTAAATACAACCTTGACTTAGAGAATAGATACAATACATATGACTCTCTTCTGTTCAAGAACGATTGGCTTAAAGATATGAAGAATGGGATCCGTCACCGCATCCCTGTTTCCGGAACCTGGAGAATCTTTAAGTACATCAATTTCACCAATAGCATGAATCTACGCGACCGTATGTACTTCTCCTATAAAAAGAAGCAATGGATTGATGAGGTCATTACACCTGATGATACGATTGCGGCCTATATGAAAGTTGATACAATCTATGGATTCAAAAATGCGTTCGATTTCAACCTATCCTCTTCGATCAATACACGGATATATGGCATGTTTCAATTTAAAGGCGGTCCGATAGTAGCAATCAGACATATGCTTACTCCCTCTGTCACATTTAGTTATACACCCAATTTCGGAGCTCCTGGTTGGGGGTATTACAAAGAGGTTGAAAATGATTCCAACGCTGTTCCCCGGAAATATTCCATCTTTGAAGGCAGTATGTACGGAGGGCCACCTCCTGATCAGTCCGGATTGATTTCATTCAGTCTCAGCAACAACCTGGAGATGAAAGTCAGAAACCGAAAAGACACCATTACCGGTACGAAGAAAATCAAACTGATAGACAACTTTACGATCTCTACCTCTTACGACATTGCAAAAGACTCGGTGAATTGGGCTCCGATCTCACTCACCGGAAGAACATCCATCTTCAAAGGACTCAACATCCAGTATTCCAGCCGTTGGGATCCTTATGCATTGGATACAATGGGCAGAAGAACCAATGCTTCTGAGCTGAAAGTGAACAAAAAATTGCTGCGGCTTGACAACACTACGTGGGATATCGGCCTTAGTTACAACCTCTCATCTGACAAGTTGAAAAAGAAAAAAGAACCCACAGAAGCAACAGAGGCGGAAAAGGAAGACCTGATGAGGTATTACGACTATTATGTTGACTTCGATATCCCCTGGAGTTTTGGTGTTAATTACAATTTCCGGTATACGAGTACGTGGAAAGCCGCAGAGCAGAAGAGAGCTCCTACAATCGTACAGACACTTAACTTTCATGGGCAACTCAATATCACACCAAAATGGAAAGTCACATTGACTACCGGGTGGGACTTTACCAACAATCAGCTAGCCTATACCTCTGTCGATATCTATCGCGATCTTCATTGCTGGGAGATGCGTTTTGGGTGGGTTCCGAAAGGGGCACGACAGCAATGGAACTTCTCGATCAACGTGAAGGCTAGTGTATTGCAGGATCTGAAGTTGAATAAGAAAAAAGATTTCAGGGACTATTATTAATTGTCATGAATTGCAATCGTCCGGAGAGCTTATTGACGGCGATATCAAAGCACAGACCGAACTGGTATTAACCAACATCGGAGCAATTCTGAAAGCCGCGGGCTATTCATATAAGGATGTAGTAAAATCGACAGTTCTCCTCACTACCATGGATCACTTTGTGGATATGAATGAGGTTTACAATCATTACTATGCCGGCATCCTCCCGGCCCAGGCTGCGTTTGCTGTGTTGGGTCTGCCAAAAGGTGCTTTGATTGAGATTGAGACTATGAAAAATAAATTGCCGGCTCTTTGTTTTACAACATAGAAGGAGAGGGGAGTAAGCCCCCTTTAGGGGGTTTGGGGGTAAGTAAGGGATTTAGGGGCATTTAATTCGACCATAGTACAAAGGGTGCCCAGATGGTTGGGATTGCTGTTTCGGGTGATTCCAGCATCTCCAGTTTTGCCTTCCTGAGAGCAGCCGGATAGCTTTTCCCTGCCAGGATATGGCGGTAAAAGGTAAGCATGAACTTACGGGTATATTTATCCGAAACATTCCACTGAGAGAAAAGGATATGGTTCACACCTGCCTTCAGGAAGTTTCTGGGGAAACCGGTCATTTTGTACCATGTTTTTTCTGCTTTTGATCCGATTGAACAGCTGCTGAATACAACCAGGTCTGATTGCAACCGGAAAGATTGCAACTCACCCATATCAAGCCTTCCATCAACCAGATTATCAGGGGGTGATGGCGCCGGATCGGGAGTTAAAATCCAACCTGACAATTCCGGATTCTCCTTATTGTTTAGCCCATGACTGGCCAGATGAACAATTCGTGACAAATCTGCAGTATTGAAAATTGACTTCTCCCCAAACGCTTCGGTATTCATTCTGCACGTTATTTGTCCCGCTTGTCGAAACATCTCAATAATGGTGTCTACTTCACTTAATGAATAGGGCAGATGAACCAATTTGGATGTAGTAGAAAAGTCGGGAGCACACCCGATAAAATCGCATTGGTAGTCTGGGCTCTCCCGCCTGCTCCCGGAATTTCCGAATAAGCGGTAATGATACCATGAAGTGATAGAGGTGTGGTAAGATATCTCATATTGACAAATGAGGAAGGTCCGGTTCTCTGCCAGTGTTTCAAATGGAAGTTGAGCAAGTTCGGACCCGGGCATGATTAACAGCTTTGACTTGTCTTTCAGGATGTGTTGAAAAGGACTGATCAGGAGGTGATATAACTTGTTACTCAACTGAATCAAACCTTTGGAATCCGCTCTTTTCAATGCCAACTCAAATTTTCTGATATCTTGCAGAAAAGTCGTATCCAGTCTGTTTCTTATTATCATGCAAGTGTCAGGTGAAATAAAAAAGGAAAAAAGTGCAGTGTCTGAAACCATGAATTCCAGGATGGCCTCTTCATCAAAAAGGAGTGAGGAGACATCGCTGATATCGGGGACATGATTCAATGTTCTACCCGTCCTTTTGGTCTCATTCTTGAGCTGCCGGCTGAGGGAATCCAGTTCACTCTTTGCAATAAAACGTTTCTCGGGGAGATCCGGTGTTGAAGAGAATCGGGGGGAATCTGTCGCCAGATATTGTTTGTGAAGCTGGAATGACCGTCTTTTCAAGTCATGAAACTGGTATATGTCCATGTCTGATAGTATTCCCTCTCCCCAATCACCTCCATCTCCAATCTCATCACAAAACCTCCGTTGTCTTTCTGCAATTTCCAGCATGTTCTGTTGATGCAGATGCGATACATTTTCAGCCTGAAAAAGGAGTTTCATGGCATGATTGTACATGCTTAGTTGAGATTCCGGTTCAGTCGTGAGAATGTCACCCAGGTACTCTGTCTCTTTTAGCAACTCACCTAGATCAATAACCTCAATTATTTCCTGAAGCAGATTTTCTTTCACGACTGAATCCTGTCCGATGCGTATCAACATCTGATATTTTGCCCTGACTATCCCACATAGCAGTTTATGTTTCAGGATATCAGCTGTTTTGAACCTACCCTTCTCCAGCTGAGGATAAGATTGCATCAAAGACGATGCATCCATCCATTCCAATCCCTGTTCAAACAGATCTAGTGCGACTTGCGAGTGATGCGTTTCCAGGTTAAGGTCACCCTGAATAAAAAGCAGATCCGGAACCAACCAATGGAATTCTCCTTCTGAAACGTTAATCCGCTCTATCGCTTTGCTAAGACAACGTTTTGCTGAATCCTGCTGTCCAAGTTCCCGGTAACACAGGGCCATGTTTTTGCGGATCCATATTCCCTCGCCCGACGGTTTGTTATGATCAGAAAGATGGCGGATTGGCCACAAATATTCAGACAGAGCTCGACGGTATTTCCCCAGTTGAAAATAGACATTCCCTTTTCCTAATGTGTACCGGAACGTCCATCGTTTTGATTTATTCACAATCCTGCGAAGCTGCTCCCACCAGAACAGAGATTTATCCGGCTTGTTCATTTCATAATAGGTAGAAGCAAGATTCATGCAAATCTCAGCCAGATGCTCTCCATCGGAGTCAGGTTGATTCATCTGCAAAGAATAGGAATATTCGAACTGGATCGCCGCATGTTCATAATCGGTTAACAGGAAAAAGAGACATCCAAGATTCTGATGAATCCGTGACCGTTGTGCTGGCATACATGTCTCCTGTAACGCTTGCTGGTAGCTAGTGATCGCACGATCCCAATTGCGATTTAACGCATGGACATTCGCCTGTTGAAAAAGAGTATCCACGCGACAAATTGAATCAACAGGTTCTTGGATAGAGCATGTTCGTCCTTCAATCCGGATTCCAATTGTAAAGAGAATCAACAGCCAGAGCATCGTGATTTTCATCCTCATCTTTTCTGTTCAATAACGGTTATCTTTCCTATACAAACGATGTCATCATCAGCCAGTAGTTTCCAATAGTACAATCCGGTCTTCCATTGAGATGTCTTGAGATTCATTTTATCACCGGTCAACTTTTCAACTATCCATAACCGATTTCCCAGGTTATCCATAATTTCAATTGAAAGTGTAGCAGTTTCAGTTCTCAACCACCGGAAGGTGACGGTGTCGCCAGGATTGATTCTGAGTGAGAATGGCGGTTCAAGAAGAGACAATTTGGTTGATCTCATTGCTTCACCAACCAGTCCTTCCAGGTAGGGTAATGGAGTCAAAGCAATTGAGAGAATTTCAGAGCTCACCACTTCTTTTTGCCATTTTGATCCGGGATATCCAGGGGATGTCCAGTTTGAAAAAACTGACTCCTGCTGATCATCTTCCAGATATCGGGGCGTTTCTCTCCCCTGGTTGATAGCCATTGGAAAACGATTGAATCTATTCATCGAATATTGATAGATCCAAAAACATCCGACAGCCACAAAGATTATCATTACTGCAGCTATCAAGAGATAATTCAATCTGGAATTTCTTTCCCTTTTAAGCCGAACTTCATCAACAGCCTTCAGAAATGCCAACAGATCACGATCATTGAGGAATTCAATTAACTCCTTGTTAAGCTCTGTTTCTAATCTAACGTCAGGATCCGATCTCAGCAGTTCCAGAAACCGTTCCAATTCATCTCCTTCAAGAGTTCCCTCATTGTAGCGGGAGATCAATTCATGCAAATGTTCATCACTGGTCATGGTCGATACAATTTAAATATTCAGGGTCTTTCATGATCCTTTTTTGGAATAATTTTACACACATGGATTTTCTGACTTTGGCATAATTTTCACCAGTAAATCCAAGTTTCTCAGCTACTTTCTTACATGGAACTTTATCAATATACATCGATAGTATCTGCTGACAATTTTCAGGCAGCGTTTTGAAATATTTCCAGAAAAGAGCATGGCGGGCAAGTTTTTGTTCTTTAGTCAGGCTATCCCTTCCATGGTATTTCTCACTACTATCATTGACCATTAAATCAGGATAATAGGTCAACCGTTGTTTACGTTCCAATCGTTGAAACCAGATATTCCGGCAAACAGAATAAAAATAGCTCCGCAGGGCGCAGGTCAGTATCAGCTCCTGATCACGGCAACGCAGGTACAGGGCTTCCAACCCATCCTGGAACACATCATCGGCATCCTGGATGGTGCCTGAATTTTTTCTGACAAAAGCTCTGACCAGTGGCCGGTAATCCTTGTACAAGAAATTAATCACCCCATGATTACTCTCTCTGATCCCGTCAATGATTTTTGAGTCTGAATACAGTGCCATATAATTTCTCTCCGGACATTAATCCGGTTTAGAGGCAAAAGGTTATACGTTGTGGATAACTTTTTTTGAAATAATACATCTGAAGGGGCAACCGGTCCGGTTGCCCTACATCATATTAACAGGACAAATCAAAAACAAAAAAGGTTGGGTGGGAGCGAATTAAAATGATGGCATCATCCCAAGATTCCAGAACATGAACGACCAGATGTCGCCATACTCCTTAATGACCTTGGAAGTGGGTTTTCCGCCACCATGGCCGGCTTTGATCTCGATACGGATCAGTACCGGGTTCGGGCCGGCATCAGCTGCCTGCAGCGTAGCGATAAATTTAAACGAGTGTGCAGGAACAACCCGGTCGTCGTGATCGGCAGTGGTAACCAGGGTAGCCGGGTAGCTGGTCCCCTCTTTGATGTTATGCAGGGGTGAGTATTTGATCAGGTAATTGAAGCCCTCTTCGGTTTCACTGGTTCCATAGTCGGTTGCCCAGGCCCAGCCAATCGTGAATTTATGATACCTCAACATATCCAAAACGCCTACAGCCGGGATCGCCACTTTGAAAAGTTCCGGTCGCTGGATCATGCAGGCTCCTACGAGCAATCCACCGTTGGAGCCACCCATAATCGCCAATTTATCCGATGTGGTATAGTTCTCGTCAATCAGGTACTCAGCCGCAGCGATGAAGTCGTCGAAGACATTCTGTTTTCTCTCCAGGGTACCGGCTTTATGCCACTCCTCCCCGTATTCACCTCCTCCACGAAGATTGGGAACTGCGTAAACGCCACCCTGTTCGATAAATGCCAGCCGGGTAATGCTGAAACGGGGAGTCATACTGATGTTGAAGCCGCCATAGCCATAAAGTAGTGTCGGATTGCCTCCGTTCATCTTCAATCCCTTCTGATGCACAATGAACATGGTTATGAGCGTTCCGTCTTTACCTGGATATTCAACTTGTTTAACCTCGTATTTGTCCGGATCAAAATCGATTTCCGGACGAATATAGACCTCCGACTGGTTATTTGCTACATCGTATTTATAGATTGTTGTCGGGAAGGTATATGAGGTAAATCCGTAAAACGCGATATCCTCTCCTTTCTTTCCTTTGAAACCGGTCATGCTGCCAACTGTCGGCAACTTGATCTCGCTCAGTTGATTCCCATCATAGTCGTATAGATAGGCCTTACTTGCTGCTTTGTGCATATACCTGGCCATGATTCTGTTCCCAACGAGGTCGACTGACCGAAGTACGTCTTCCTGTTCAGGGATCACCACGTTCCAGTTGTCGGGAGCGGGATTCTTCGGATCCATCATTACAAGCGCTTGCCTGGGGGCTTCGTAGTTAGTTACAACCAGCAATTTGTCACCCAGGTTGTCTATTACGGAATAATCGTTGTCAAATCCGGTCACCAGTGGCTGGAATTTCATATTCTTCTTCGTGAGATCTTTATAATACAACGCATTTCCGCTGGTTGATTCACTCTTGTACAGGATGATGAAACGTTCGTCATCCGTTACATCGGTTCCATAATTTCGCTGGGGATATTTCGGATCCTGGTAGATCAACACATCTTCTGCCTGTGGAGTTCCTACTTTGTGGTAATATACTTTATGAAACTCATTCTTGTTTGAAAACTCCTTCCCTTTCACAGGTTCATCATACCGGCTGTAATAAAATCCATCTTTCTCCCATGCCATCCCTGAGAATTTTACCCATTTCAGGTCATCCGGTAACTCCTTCTTCCCCTCTATCTCCATCACCCGTACCTCATTCCAGTCAGATCCGCTGTGAGCGATTCTATAAGCGAGATATTTTGCATCATTGGATACTGAAAGCCCAGTGAGGGCAATGGTTCCGTCTTCGCTGAAGGTATTCGGATCCAATAACACTTCGGGCTCTCCATCGATGCCGTTTTTAACATAAAGGACATACTGATTCTGTAATCCATCGTTTTTTTTATAGAAGTAGTAGTCACCTTCGCGGAAAGGGACAGTAAATTTGGGATAATCCCAGATCTGCTCCAGCCTTTCCCGAACTTTCTCCCGGTAAGGGATCTGGGCAAGGTAAGCATCTGTGACTTTGTTTTCTTCTATCACCCACGCTTCCGTTTCGGTGGATGTGTCATTTTCAAGCCAACGGTATGGGTCGGCAATTTTTGTTCCAAAATAATCATCAACGGTATCTACTTTAGCCGTTTCGTTGTATGTTACCTTGATCTGTTGCTTGCAGCCAATAATGGTAAAAAGTGTGATAGCTGTTGTCAGAAGATGTAATTTTTTCATAGATTTTCGTTTTATATTATATGTTTGACTTGTATGTCTACCTAAATTGCTGTAAATTTATGCCATAATCCGGAGATCGCCAAAACAGAGAGCTATGTTTAATCAAGAAAATATTACCGGTTATAACGATTTTACGAAGGGTTTTTCGTTTGCCTTTTATATCCTACTGATTAGCTTCCTTATTCTCCCTCAGCAAGCCTGTAAAAAAGAGGATCGTTTTGATAGTAAATCAGTTACACTTGCCCAATTGAAAGGAACATGGCGGGGACGCATCACGACCTTCAAAAACAATACCCGGATTGAAAAGAGTGGAGATGTTTCACTTTATTCGAATGCGGCCGGGGATCTGCTTAATGGCATTTTTGAACTTGGACAGATAAACTTTCTTGAGGGGTTTATGTTCCAGAGCGGGACGCTCTACTTCAATCTTATATGCAGTGATTCCACAAATCCTAAGTGCTCCAATTGGAACCTGGGAGGATACGTTTACCTGCAGGAAGACAATCTGATGGTCGTCCGCATTGCAGGGAATGAATGTGGCCCAAAGGGTAGTGAGTTTGTTACATACGAGGGTTATCTCATCCTGATCAATCCGGGGATGGATCCTTCCCTCTATTTCAGCTTCCCCCAGGTAGGCAGATCCTGGCGATATAATACAACACGTTTCGATAGTGTTACATGTACTATTCAACAGGAAGTTATTAATGAACCATCTTCCTATGTCTTTCAGATAAAAGAGACTAATGACTGTGGATGGCCCTTCTTTACCAGAGAATTTTCATGGTATGTGGAACCATTTAAACTATCGATTCTAGGCGACAGTTCAACCACAGATGTTCTCTACACATATTACCTTGATGCCGTAATTAACAAGAAATATCGGTTCATCAATGGCACTGACACAACCTTTCTCACCCTGACCAAAACCAATGTCCCGGTCAACACCACCGCCGGATCATTCAGATGCGGAAAATATGCAATCGACTCCCGAATCCACTCCTCCGGTAATGTGAATACCATCGGAACCATTTACCTGAATAAACAATACGGCTTCATTAAAATGGAATATACAGAACCTTCCGACTCGTCCAATATTCTGTCGAAGGTTATGGACACGATAAACTTTCAGTAGTCATGAACCAACTCTGTGACGTTCACCTGGAAAAGCTTGTCTGGAAGAATTTCTAATGGTTTTATATCTTTGCGCTCAAAACAATCTATATATTTAGATAGATTAACATGAGACTCAACATTGGCAATAAACTGTTTCTAAGTGGTTTCATTGTCCTCTTTTTCATTATCCTTATAGCCGTAGCCGGAGATATCGTTGTCCGGATCCTGAAACGGACCTCTCATCTGATAGTGGTGGAATACAGGGAACTGGAAGGCATCCAGAAGGTGAGTTTCTCACTGATACAGGTCTTGTCACCTGTGAAAACATACATGATTGAGGGGGGGGTGAAACAGCTTTCTCTTTTTCAACACCGGATCACGGATGTAACAACCGCTCTGGACTCCTGTGAAACCGTACTTACTAAAAGACATAATGAAGAGATATTAGCCGGTGTCAGGAACTCTCTTGTGATTGTTGACTCTCTGGGAAAGAGTCTGTTTTCAAAACCTCCCAATGCATCAGAACAAATGAGGATACTACATCAGATGCAGAAAATCATTGACAATAGTCTGGCTGGCACGCAGGCATTGCAGATTGAGACTGAAGAAGAACTAAATGAATATGTGAGAACGAATGAAATCGCCATCCTGCATAGCACGATCACAATCATCTTATTGGGGATTATTCTTACATTTATTGTTTTGGTTGGTGGCTTTTTGGTTATTAAAAAAATTACATCACCCATCATCCAGCTTCTCGACACCATTTATCAGGTGAAAAGAGGGGATATGAAAGCCAAAGCAGAAGTTCAAAGCCGGGATGAGTTTGGGGAATTAGCGGGAGCATTCAATTCGATGCTGGAAAGAATTGATGAAGTTACTGTGTCCCGGAACTTTTACAACAACATCCTGAACAGCATGTTCAACGGATTGATCGTAACCAATCGACAGGGTTCAATCACTTCTCTCAATGATGCTGCTGCAGAGCTGTTGGAAGAAACGAAAGAGAATCTCACCGGATCTTCAATCAAAGATCTGTTCGCAGATCCGGATGACTATACGAAGCTCATGGAAGTGGAACAAAGAGGGGGTGGTGATATTCTCACTGAGACAACATTGAAATCTCATAAGGAAAAGATGATCCCGGTATTATTCTCCGCTTCCGCCTTGCAGGATCATAATGGGAATATTTCCGGATATGTTATCGTAATTCATGACGCAACAGAGAAGAAAAAAATTGAGCAAAAGCTTGACCAGATCAGAAAAGAGAGAACCATCGCAATCAATGAAGCTGAGGAGAAGGAACGGCTCCGGATCGCTACCGATCTGCATGACGGACTCGGTCAGATCCTGACATCGGTTTCATTTTCTCTGGAAAACCTGGATTCAGGGTTGCCGGAAGGGAGCAGTGGACTCAAAGACGATCTTAATCAGGCTCAGGAGCAAATCAAAGCAGCGATCAGTGAATCAAAAAGGATATCCCACAACCTGATTCCATTGGCGTTAAAAGATTTCGGATTAGTTCCTGCCTTATCCCATCTGATCAACCAGGTAAATCAGCAAAGTTCTATCCGTTTTTCTTTCGATACTTTTAATCTGGATAAACGGATCGATGCCCGGCTTGAAAAAGTGCTTTTCAGGATCTGTCAGGAGTCTGTCAACAATATCCTGAGACATTCCCAGGCAACAAAAGCATATATCCAGTTGATCAGGCATGAACATTCGATCGTTCTGGGGGTGGAAGACGACGGAATTGGTTTTCATGTTGAGGAGCAGGAGAAAAGTCATAGCGGAATCGGCCTGGCAAGTATCAGGGAACGCATATCCGCATTTGGCGGGAGTCTCACAATACAATCCGCCAGGGGCAAAGGAACCGAATTAGTAATCGAGGTTCCCTGTAAAACGAGTTAAACATGGAAAAAATACGCATCATCATAGCCGACGATCATGAACTAATTCTGAAAGGGATAAGTGTAATTCTTCGTTCTTATCCGGATTTTGAGATCGTGGGAGAAGCTACCAATGGGAAAGAAGTGGTAGCATTAACACTTCAACTAACGCCTGATATTGTCTTCATGGATATCTCTATGCCGGATCTATCCGGTATTGAGGCTTGCAGGCAAATACTTCGGCATTATCCTGACACCAGGATTATTGCCCTCTCACAACATGAGGATGGAGAGTATGTTTACCAGATGTTGAAAGCCGGAGGTTCCGGCTATATGTTGAAGGATTCATCCAAAGAGGAGTTTGGCAATGCCATTCAGAGTGTGCTTGCAGGAGAGAAATACTTCAGCGCCAAGATCTCAGAGATCATGATTACTGACCTGATGCACCGAAAAGAGCAAGAAAACAGTTCAGACCTTCCACCTGTTCACATTACCCGGCGTGAGAAAGAGATCATCGAGATGATTGCGGATGATCTGTCCAATCAGGCGATCGGGGAGAAACTCCACATCAGCCAGAGAACTGTGGAGACCCATCGTCGTAATATCATGCAAAAATTGAACGTCAAAAGTGTGGTTGCGTTACTGAAATATGCAGTGAAACACAACCTTATCTCTCTGGAGTAAATTAATTCAAGCTTCCATTTGAATTTCTACGTATTTCATGGTATATAAAATACCGTATTCATGTTATTGTACAGATTTATCAATCTGAATATTTTTGTATCAAAATAATTTTTGTGAACTAAATAACAAAAAACTATGAAGAATCTTGCACGTTTATCGTTGATCTTCCCGGTTGTCATTTTGACAATGATTTTAGTTATCGGTGGTTGTAAGAAAAAGGAGGATCCACCTCCAACACCACCTCCAGCTCTGGTTTACGTTGGATCTGATCAGTGTCAAACCTGTCACGTGGAGATTTATTCAAAATTTATTGAGAGTGGACATCCATATAAACTCAATAAAGTGATTAACAACTCACAGCCTGTTATTCCATTTACTACAGCCTTAGGGCTTCAAATCCCAACACCAGCAGGTTATTCCTGGAGTAATATAACGTGGTTGATTGGCGGCTATGGCTGGAAAGCACGGTTTATTGATGCCAACGGATTTATCATGACCGAACAGGATGATACACAATATAACCTGGCAAACGGGACACAAGTCGCTTATAATGCTAATGACCCGATGGGAACAAAAAAATATAATTGCGGAAGATGCCATACAACCGGTTGGGTAAGTGTTGCTGATGGTGGCTCTCCCAAAGACGGACTCCCTGGCATGGATGGTGATTTCTTTGCCGGCGGTATTCAGTGCGAAGGATGTCACGGCAAGGGAAGCACCCACGTTGCCACACAGCTGGCAATTGATATCACCCTTGATGCAACTTCAGCATTTTGCGGGACCTGTCACTACAGGAATGCTGATCATACGATCGCTGCAAGCGGCGGCTTTATCAAGCACCATGAGCAGTACGACGCATGGCTAACCAGTGGTGGTCACTACGCAAGTAATATTGGCTGTAATACATGCCACGATGTTCATTCTTCCACACGTTACGATGATAAGGCTGCCGGCGAAGGTGTACAGAACTCCTGTCAAAGTTGTCACAGCACATATAACGCAGACAACCACCAAGCGATGCAGCTTGAATGTACGACTTGCCATATGGCAAAAGCTACTAAATCTGCGATCAAAAATGGTAAATATGTCGGTGATCTTCCTACTCATATCTTCAGGATCAATCCCAGTGCCACTTACACACAATTTAGTGCAGATGGTAAACTGGCTAATCCTGACGGACTTTCCCTGGCTTTTGCATGCTATTCCTGTCATAAAGATGCAGATGGTGAAGGTGGAGATTACTCTCAGAAAACGATGGAGCAGCTTTCGGCGAAAGCTACAAACTTCCACGGAACAAAATAAATTTTCTCAGGTTTTTGTTAATAAAAAAAAGCGCTCCTTCTCCGGAGCGTTTTTTTTGAGGCAGGGGCATATCAATAATTGCCACTGCTTTTTCTATTAAAATAACCCGTTGATCAGTTTATCTTCCACCTTGTTTGGGATAGTCACCTTAAGTTGCGGCTCTTCTCTCATCGCGCGACTAATCGCGTTGATCGCTTCATCATTCCGGGCCCAGGCACGACGGGCAATGCCGTTGTTAACGTCCCAGTGTAACATTAACCGAAGTCGCTTTTCCGCAACCTCCGTGCCATCCAAAACCATACCGAAACCACCATTGATCACTTCACCCCAGCCTACGCCACCTCCATTGTGAATCGAAACCCAGGTGGCTCCCCGGAAACTGTCACCGATGACATTTTGAATTGCCATATCAGCTGTGAAGGAGGAGCCATCAAAGATATTGGATGTTTCACGATAGGGTGAGTCCGTTCCGGAGACATCGTGATGATCCCTCCCAAGCACAACCGGAGCCGAAATCTCTCCCAATCTGATTGCATGGTTAAAGGCAGCTGCGATCTTTGTGCGACCCTCGCAATCAGCATACAGGATACGTGCCTGGGAGCCTACAACCAGTTTGTTTTTCCCGGCTTCCCGGATCCAGTGAATATTATCTCGCATCTGCATCTCAATCTCTGCAGGAGAGTTGGAAGCGATCTCATCCAGGATAGATGCTGCTAGCCGGTCACTCACCTCCAGGTCGCTGGGATCACCTGACGTACAGACCCAGCGAAAGGGACCAAAGCCATAGTCAAAGAAAAGTGGGCCCATGATATCCTGTACATAGGATGGATAGATAAAACTTCCGTCCGGGTTCAACACATCAGCACCGGCACGTGAGGCTTCCAGCAGAAAAGCATTCCCGTAATCCCAGAAGTACATGCCATGTTGAACCACGCGATTAACTGCATCTACCTGGCGACGTAACGATTTTCGCACCTCCTCCTTAAATTTCTCCGGATAATGAACCATCATCTCATTCGCTTCATCAAGTGTTAGTCCGGCCGGATAGTATCCGCCTGCCCAGGGATTGTGCAACGACGTTTGATCGGACCCAAGATCAATGTGAATATTCCTCTCTGCTATCCGCTCCCACAAATCCACGATATTCCCCTGGAAAGCCAGTGATACCGCTTCTTTGTTTTGCTGTGCCTGCAACATCCTGTCAAGGAGTTGATCCACATCTGTAAACACTTCATTCACCCATCCTTGCGAGAATCGTTTTTCCACCACACGGGGATTGATCTCTGCGATCACCCCAATCCCACCAGCAATGACAGTAGCTTTTGCCTGGGCACCCGACATGCCGCCAAGGCCGGATGAAATGAAAATTTTGCCACGAATGTCATCAGGGGTCGGGTTAACTGTTGAACTGGTGAACTGGTGAGTTGGTGAACTGGTGAGTTGGCGAGTTGGTGAGTCTTGTGGCGAGGAACGAAGTGACGTGGCCATGGTGAGTTTCCGGGCGGCATTGAGTATAGTTATCGTGGTGCCGTGAACGATTCCCTGAGGGCCGATATACATAAAGGAACCGGCAGTCATTTGACCATACTGCGTAACTCCAAGCGCATTGTATCTCTCCCAGTCGTCCTGGCTGGAGTAGTTGGGGATCATCATGCCGTTGGTCACCACTATACGGGGAGCGTCTTTATGGGAAGGGAACAACCCCATGGGATGGCCGGAATACATGACCAGCGTCTGCTCATCGGTCATCTCTGCCAGGTATTTCATGGTGATGAGATATTGAGCCCAGTTCTGAAATACTGCACCGTTCCCACCATAGGTGATCAACTCCTGAGGATGTTGAGCGACAACCGGATCGAGGTTGTTCTGGATCATCAGCATGAT
>JACKQG010002521.1_pt1 | contig 23791 bp, 16 predicted proteins | sample 8237621 | NCBI WGS metagenome assembly JACKQG01 (sample SAMN15677084, study PRJNA649215) | marine metagenome | biome: marine; feature: Black Sea; material: saline water; isolation source: suspended particulate matter (SPM) from the Black Sea western gyre | collected 2013-06-09/2013-06-10 | depth... | reverse complement strand
AAATCTGTCCATAAACTTTTAATCCAATATGTCCAAATTAGGATGAAGACTTACACCACAAACTACTGCAAACGATATGACTGTAAGAGTATTTCGAGATGTTGATAATATGCTGAAAATCTTAATATCTTATAAATATGCAAAGGATTTATTGCTCGTTTGTAAATACCCGGAAAATATAGTAAATAGAAAAGATAGTGATTTATTAGCATTTGCTTGGAATGAAAATGGAGCAAAATTATTTATAAATGGTAATGAAATTGACCGAATAAATTTAAAAAAATAAAGCACGAACGCACAACACGCAATATACGTAAGCCGGGGGATGTGGGTAATTTTAACTTTTGTACATTTACTCAAAATTGTAACGGTTTGATAAGTTGGAGCTTTGAAATCCCGGCCTCCGCATATTGCCACCGTTAGCGGTTATGGCAAGAAAGACCCAAGACCGAGAAATGAATCGAATAAAATTACTATCTTTGTAAAAATGAAAACATCATGACACTTTGGAATAACGATACTGAAATTCAATTCTTTACAGAAGCACTAAAAAACTTTGCTTCACCTGAACAATTATTCTATCATCTACAATGCGGATACTTTGCATATGTCCCAAAAGGATCAGAAGCAGAAGGACAAACGTTACAAAGCAGAAACTCTCTTATAGGTCAATTTACCGAAAAATGGAGTAAGACTATTTTTGAACCAATCGCAAAAGAACTAGGACTTTTTGCTGTCAACAGTGTAGTATGCGATGAACTTGGCTTATCGAGACAATCAAATGCAGACCTTGCTTTCTGTACTACAAATCTGACAGTTCAGAAACCAGAGAATATAAAACTGCTTTTTGAAATAAAAATGAGTGTAGTATCGAACTATAAGTTTACACAGCCAAATAATGTTGAATTAATCGGTGATTACAAGCAACATAAAGGCAATCCTGCATTACTCCGTTCTGACTCAATGTTAAAAGCAATTGGGAAATCTATAAACATTCGTGTTTCTGGAATTGCTTCAACAAAAATACCAGTTGTTGTTTTAGGTAACAGCCCAATAACTGACAGCTACATTAAAAAGGTAGACTTTCTAAAAACTTCGGGCGTTATACAAGGCTTTTGGTCATTAAATCCAAAACCAACCAATTCAGACTATGTAAAAAACACTCCCAAATTAGGCTTTCAAACTATCTTAGACGAAGAACAACTACTTAATAATTGTAAAGACCTTGTAAATAACGACATGAATTATTTTTCTTCAATGATTTCTAAATTGAAACTTGGAGAGATAATCCGAATTGCAAGCCAAGAAGCGACTGATATTGCTAAGGCAGAAAAATTTTTAAACTTAATCCGAAGCTAAAATGAAAAGACCAAAAGGAACCGAATCAAGTGCCTTCGGAACGAACGGAAGAATTAATCACGACAGTTCAAAGTTTTACAACTCTAAATTATACACAGAGCTTGGTGATAAAAAAGAAATTGACAAGAATGAAAATGATTTTCCTGATGATTTGGAAAATAAATTTATTCTTGGTTCTGCTGAAAACATGAAAGAATTGCCTGACAATTCAGTTCATTTAATGATTACTTCACCTCCATACAACGTTTCAAAGGAATATGACGAAGATTTATCATTAAAAGAGTATTTACAACTCCTTGAAAATTCATTTAAAGAAACATACAGAGTACTTGTAAATGGTGGTCGTGCTTGTATAAATGTTGCTAACCTTGGAAGAAAACCGTACATTCCATTATCTGATTATATTTCAAAAATAATGCTTGCGATAGGGTTTAATATGCGTGGAGAAATTATTTGGAACAAAGCAGCCAGTGCGAGTCCTTCTACTGCTTGGGGTAGTTGGCAAAGTGCAGCAAATCCTATCCTAAGAGATGTACATGAATATATTTTAGTATTCTCCAAAGGCGACTACAAAAGAGAAAAAGGAGAAAAGCAGAATTCAATTTCAAAGGAACAATTTATGGAATGGACAAAATCTATTTGGACAATGAATGCTGAGAGTGCTCGAAGAATAGGGCATCCTGCACCATTTCCAGAAGAATTACCAAATAGACTAATTCAACTTTATTCTTTTAAGGGTGATATTATCTTAGACCCATTTATGGGTAGTGGAACAACTGCTGTTTCTGCTTTGAAGACTGATAGAAAATTTGTAGGTTATGACATAAGCAAAGAATATATTGACCTTGCAGAGAAAAGAATTGAACCGTTATTAAAACAAACAAAGATATCTTTTAACCTGACAGTATTGGAAGAAGAGCCACAAACCGCTAACAAAGGCTAAAATCAAGCGGGCGGAAAGTGTTAATTTGAAGGGCAGAGCAATTAATAAACTTTATCGCATGTTGACAGTGAAGTGCTCCGAAATGCCCGCCAGATTTTAGCCTCGGTCGTTAGGTGCCATTGGGATCAACCACACCATAGATAATATTTGAAAAATGAATAAAGAACAATGTTTAGAAACAATAAACGATTACAAAGAAAATAAACAAATAGATCTTGATGATTTAATGAAGTGATTGAAAATGACTGAAGAATTATCCGACCGACAAAAAGAAATAATTGATGTTTCGCTCCATTTAATTGCAGAAAGCGGAATTCAGGGACTCACAATTAAAAACCTGGCAAAAAAAATAGGATTCTCGGAATCGGCAATTTACCGGCACTATGAAAACAAAATTCAAATTTTAGTTGCCATCCTTAATTTTTTCAAAGAAAATACAGAGCGTCTTTTTGCTTCCGAGTTAAATGCTGACGGAGATGCATTAACAAAAATAAATCATTTACTGTTTAATCAGTTTAAAATTTTCTCAGCCTCGCCATCGTTGGTAGCTGTTATTTTTTCGGAAGAGCTTTTTCGGAACGAAGCAATTTTAATGGAGAAAGTATCAGAAATTATGAATAATAACTTTGATACACTAACTCAAATAATTAAATCGGGTCAGGAAAAAGGCAAACTCAGAGCCGATGTTGGAGCCGAACATTTGGCGGTTGTTATAATGGGCTCACTGCGTTTATTTGTAAAACAATGGCACATGTCGAACTATGCTTTTAACCTGACTGAAAAAGGGAATGAACTTTCGAATTCGATAAAAATATTAGTAACTAACAAAATATAGAATAATGGAAATCAGAAAAGTAAACGAGACCAAAATTGAAGAAACTCCACACAAAGTGGATGTTCGAAAATTATACGACAAAGATTCTGCACAAGCCATGCACATAACTTTGCAACCCGGCGAAGCACTAAAACCACACATTACCCCGGTTGATGTTTTTTTCTACGTGTTGGAAGGAACCCCGGAAATTCTTGTTGGAAAAGAAAAAACAGAAATTCAAGCCGACAGTTTGGTTGAAAGTCCGAAAGGGATTGTTCATTGTTTGTACAACAACTCAATAAAACTTGCCCGTATTTTAGTAGTAAAAGCACCTAAACCAATAACGCAAGCAAAATTATTGTAAAAAGTTTTCTGAATAAGAAAAGCTCACGATTTGCTTGTGAGTTTTTTTTGGAACTCAATTGTTAGTAAACATTCACTTACGCAAATACAATCATGGAAAGACAAAACATAGAAATAATTGAAAAAGCTGCCGGAATAATTATGAATTCCGGAGTAAAGGAACTTACAGTTCATAATTTGGCTAACAAACTAATGGTTGATAAAAGCCAGCTTCTAAAACAGTTCACAAAAGATGATGATATTCTTTTATTGCTTCATTTGGATTTTGAAATCGATATAAATGAATTAATATCAGAATTTGCTCGCACTACTGAAACGCCGGACGCTGAAATGAAAATCCTGTTCAAAAAGCTGTATTTTCTGTTTTTGCAAAAACCCTATTACCTCGATATAATATTTGATAAAAAACTGAAAAACCGAGATGAAAGTATAAAGAATTCATTTTTACGGATTCGAAATACTGCGGAAAATTATCTGACTTCGGTAATTAATAAAGGGAAAAATGAAAACTCTTTTAAAACAACGATTTCAACCAAAGATTTGGTGAGTAAAATATTATCCGAATTTCGTCACTTTATGAAAGATGAACAACGAATTCATGAGGTAATACTTGAAATGAAACACTATAAATTATAAACGATTAAAATAAAAATGAAAACTAAAAAAATTTCAAACAAAATGTTGGTGAATATTCACATACGGAGAATATTATTGTTGACTCTGCTAATAATTGCAGTCACAATGACGGGACAAGCTCAAATCTGGTCATTGCAGCAATGTATTGACACCGCGCAAGTTTATAACAAAAACCTGCAAATGAGCAGAAACAGTATTGAAATTGGCAACGAAAAAGAAAAGGAAGCAAAAGCCAATTTGATTCCTAAAATCAGTTTGAATGCCGATTATAAATATTTTACTGATTTACCGTATCAACTTATGCCACAGTCGGCTTTTGGTGGCCCCGAAGGACAATTTAAGGAAATGCAAATGGGAGTGCCACACAATATAAGTACCAACATTCAAATGGCAGTTCCACTGTATAATCCGCAGGTTTACGGGGCAATTCAAACCACAAAAATTGCTTCCGATTTAAGCGAACTTCAGTATAAGAAAACAGAAGAACAAGTCTTTTTTGAAATCTCGAACCTTTATTACAACGCGCAGATTTTGGTAGAACAACAACAATTTATGGAAGGTAATTTAGAGAACACGAAAAAACTGCATGAAAACCTTCAATTGCTTTATGCCCAACAAATGATTAAAAAAAGCGATGTTTCAAAAGTGGCTTTACAAATGGAACAGTTAATAACACAAAGCCATTTGATTGAAAGCAATCTGGAACAGGTGCTGAATGCTCTTAAATTTTCGATGGGTATTTCGTTACAACAAAACCTCGAAATTGAAAATGAAATTTTAAACAAACCCGCCGGTGATTATTTAGTGAAGCAACCTGTCGATTTGCAAATTGCTTATGCTCAAAACAAACTGATTTCGAGTGAACTGGGCACTCTGAGAAATTCGCGTTTACCCGCTGTTTCGTTGTACGGAAGTTACGGGCAAACCGGATTTGGTTATGATGAAAAACCCAACGATTTTCTTAAATTTTTTCCAACCAGTTTTGCGGGTTTGCAAGTTTCAGTGCCAATTTTTAACGGAACTGTTACCAAACGAAAAATCAATCAAAAGAAAATAGAATTACAAAACAGTCAATTACAAATTGAAAATGTGGCCGACCAGAATAATATGCTTATTGAAAACGCTACAAGAAAAAGGATGGTAACACAACAAACGATTAAAAACACCACAAGTCAGATAAATCTTGCCAAAACTGTTTATGACGAAATGATTTTGCAGCAAAAGGAAGGAACTGCAAATCTCACAGAAATTTTATTGGCCGATAATGCACTTCGTGAAGCCCAGCAGAGCCAGGTGAATGCAATAATCGATTATCTGAAAGCAGATTTGGAATTGAAAAAATTAACCGGAAATATTTCATTAAAAAATTAAAAAATTCAATCATGTTAAAAAAGATTATTTATATCGTTCTGGCACTTGTTTTAGTGGCTTTTACAGTTTACAAATTGAAAAGTAACAAGGAAGTGGCTCAAAACCGGGTATTTCAATACGATAAAGAAAAACCAATTGGAGTTCAAACACTTACGATAAAATCGGAGAAATCGGAAAATGAGTTTGTTTTTACCGGAAATTTTGAACCGAATAAAGAAAGTAAAATAAGCGCTGATATTCAGGGGAAAGTTGTTGCAGTGCCCGTTGATTTGGGAAGTTCTGTACAAAAAGGACAAACGCTGATTCAGCTCGATAATTCGTTGCTGAAACTTCAGTTGCAAAGCATTGAACTACAAATTGAAGGATTGGAAACTGACGTTAAAAGATTTACAATTTTAGCAGAAGCCGATGCAATTCAGGGAGTTCAATTGGAAAAAGCAGAACTGGGTTTAAAATCGGCCAGGGTGCAAAAAGCTACCATTCAGGAACAAATTAGCAAAACCACAATTCGCGCACCCTTTAATGGAATTATTACCGCAAAAATGACCGAAGAAGGAGCTTTTGCCGCTCCCGGAATGCCGCTGCTGCAAATCACTGATATTTCGAAACTTAAGTTTTCAGTGAATGCGCCTGAGAACAATTTATCCAAATTTAATGAAGGTCAAATTTGTTCTGTCTCTGTTGATGTTTATCCTGATATTTTACAGACTGGAAAAATTATTATGGTGGGAAGCAAAGCAAATATGGGGAACAGTTATCCGGTTCAATTAGAAGTTAAAAATACTGTCGATTTAAAAATAAAATCGGGAATGTTCGGGAAAGTGAAGCTGAAAAACGATAGCCACATCGCGCAAATTTTAATTCCGGCATCGGCGCTGGTGGGGACAACCATTCAACCAAAAGTTTATAACATAAAAAATGGAAAAGCCATCTTAACAAACATTACTATTTCGGAACGAATTGAAAATAAAGTGGTGGTAGCAAATGGTTTAAATGAAGGCGATGAAATTGTGACCAATGGATTTATCAATCTGTTTGACGGAGCCAATGTAATTCTTAAATAAAACACAATGAATATTACAGAAATTTCAATAAAACGGCCATCGCTCATTATCGTTCTTTTTAGTGTGTTTACACTTCTCGGAATTATTGGCTACAAAAATTTGAGCTATGAATTATTGCCCGATTTTAACCAGCCGGTGGTGGTAATAAAAACCATGTATCCGGGAGCCGAACCACAGGAAGTTGAAACTTCGGTTTCAAGAAAAATTGAAGATGCCCTTTCGAATCTTGAAGGAGTCGATTTTTTGGAAACCAAGTCGATGCCCAATGCTTCGGTAATTATTGCCAATCTGAAATACGGAACCAATGTTGACAACGCCATGCAGGATGCTCAACGTTATATCGACAACATCCGCAAAGATTTGCCCGCCGATATTCAAAGTCCGGTAATGAGCAAGGTTTCGCCAAACGATTTGCCCATTATTTCTATCAGTGCCACCAGTAATTTGCCTGAAACAGCGTTTTATCAGAAGATGAAAGATGATTTTCTTCCGCAAATTCAGCAATTAAAAGGGGTTGCCGAAATTACACTTTTGGGTGGCGAAGAGCGCGAAATACAGGTAAAGGTTGACCAGGATAAATTAAGCCTTTACCGCATTTCGCTTTCGCAGGTTGTTGAAGCTATTAACCGCTCCGGGCTGGATTTGCCGGCTGGAAAAGTGCAGACTGAAAAAGAAAATAATTCAGTTCGGTTAACCGGTAAATTTGCCACCGTTGGCGATATTATGAATGTACAAATAGCTATGCCTTTCCCCGGTAGTCCGGTGTATGTAAAAGATGTGGCCACAGTTACCGACGGCATAAAAGAGATTGCTTCAGTTAGTCGCTATAACGGAAACAATGGAATTGGCTTGTTACTGAAAAAGCAAGGCGATGCCAATGCTGTAGATGTTTCGGAACTGGTACGCGAAAAACTGCAACACATCGAAGAGCAAAACCCGGAGTCCGGAGTAAAATTTATAATCGCCGACGACTCTACCGACAATACTATTGCCGCTGTAGAATCGGTGGTTCACGATTTGATTCTTGCCGTTATTTTGGTGTCGATTGTTATGTTGCTGTTTTTGAGAAGCTATCGGAATTCCTTAATTGTACTTATTTCAATTCCAACTTCGCTGGTAACTGCTTTTGCAGTGATGTGGCTTTTGGGCTACACTTTAAATTTAATGACATTGCTTGCCATGTCGCTGATTATTGGAATATTAGTGGATGATGCCATTGTTATACTCGAAAATATACAGCGACATTTGGACATGGGCAAAGAAAAAAGAACCGCTGCAATGGACGGTCGAATGGAAATTGGTTTTTCGGCGCTCTCCATTACTTTGGTCGATGTAGTAGTTTTTCTCCCCATTTTATTTTTACAGGTTTTTATTGCCGATATGCTCAAACAATTTGCGGTCGTTGTAATTACTTCAACCCTCACCAGTTTGTTGGTAGGTTTTACTTTAACACCCTGGCTGGCATCGCGGATTGGAGAAAAAGAAGATTTAAAACCAACGAACTATTTTAACCGCTTTTTACTTTGGTTCGAGCGCCAGCTTCAGTCGTTTATTCAATGGTATGGTTCGTTGTTAAAATGGGTTCTGAGCCACAAATTGATATTTACCGGAATTGTACTTGCATTGTTGGTTTTTACCGGAGCAATGATGAAACAAGGAATTATAGGGAAAGAAATGATGTCAACCGGAGACCAGGGAAAATTCCGTTTGAACCTTGAATTTGACAAAACCATCACCGTTCAGCAAAATAATATTGTTTCGCAACAAGTCGAAGATTACATTCTTCAGCATAATGAAGTGGCAACACTTTTCAGCAATATTGCAGGCCCCAGTACCGGAATCGGAAGTTTGGGCGTTGGTTCAAGCAATAAATCGGAATTTACCATTCAACTAAAACCCGAAAGCGAAAGAGATATTAAAACCGAGGCCTTTATGAAATTGCTGCGGAACCAGCTGGAATCGGAATTTGCTGGGATTAATTTTTCGATGGCAGTAATTGGTTTGTTGCCAAAATCGGCGCCAATAAAAATTACATTAAGTGGAGCAAATCTCGATGAAGTAATGAAAGTATCGGAAGAGCTGCAGGCAGTTATCGAGCAAGTTCCCGGAGCCGACAATGTGCAACTTTCGGTAGTGGAAGGAAATCCGGAGTACAAAGTGATTCCTGATAAGGATAAAATGCAGCGGTTGGGATTAAATACCGCTTATGTGGGTTTGAATTTACGCACAGCTTTTACCGGAAACGAAGATGCCACACTTACCGAAAACGGTACAGAATATCCGGTGCGCATCTGGCTCGATGATTTTAACCGCAAAAACTTTGAAGATGTACAAAAGCTCACCATTGTAAATCCAATGAATTTGCCGGTTGTAATTTCACAATTTGCAGAAGTTGTACAAGATAATTCGCCATCGCTGCTCGAACGTCTCGACAGGCAAGCCTCAGTTACGCTAACTGCCGAATCGTTTGGAAGGCCCTCGGGAACATTGGCAGATGAGGTAATTGCATATCTCGATGCCCAACCGCTACCCGATGAAGATAAATCAGTGAGGTTAGAAACTAATTTAGTGTAAAGTCTAATCTTGAACTTGTGTAAAGGATCTATCTTAACGAACAGTTTGAGGAAGCTAAACTCAAGCAAATTAAATGAATTAAAAATCAATCTTTTTTTGTATCTTTGGAATCTATGGACATTAATAAAATAATTGAACAAGACTTCATTATTGACAGATTAACTAACTCAATATTGAATACAATCTCAGGAGACAGTTTTCCTACGGAAGTATCAATATTAACAAAAAATGACCTAAAGGTTATCACAAAGAAAAAGGGTTGGAATTTTAACTGGAGATCGGAATTTAATAATGAAAAGACAGAACAATATAAATTAACGATCGTCAACAATACAAGCATTATTCAAGGACTGCTAAGCATCACTATCGAAAATGACCACGTTTTCATGGACTTGCTGGAAAGTGCTCCATTTAACATTGGACAGAACAAACTTTATGAAGGTGTTGCTGGTAATCTAGTTGCTTATGCATGCAAGGTATCATTTCAAAAAGGATTTGATGGATTTGTTGCGTTTACAGCAAAAACTAGACTTATAAAACACTACGAAAAAACTTTAGGAGCATTTCATTTTAAAAACCAGAGAATGATTATTGACTCAAGAGCTGCAAAAAGACTGGTTGAAAAGTATTTTAAAACACAATAAAATGGCACATATAAAAGAACCAGAAGGAGTAGATTTTCTAATACAGAGCCCTCCCCTTACTGATCAAGAACGAAAAGAGATTAGTGAACTCATAATGAAAATGAAGGCAAAGACTCCAAAAAGGAGAATCCTCAAAAAAAGAAAGACTAAGAAAGAACTTGCAGAATAAAAACCGAACGCCCAACACGCGCTCATACTGCATACCGCAATTAGTTGTAAATATGAAGTTTATGTTTTATGATTTAATATATTTGTAAGCAGAAAAATACGTAATATTAATGCGGTACACAGCATAGCGCCATCCGTTAGCGTTCATTGGTAGAAAGACCGACAAAAAGAGTAAATTTGAACTTTAAAAAAGAAAATATGATAATTAGAAAAAACAGCTTTTGGATTTTGGCTTTGAGTAGCTTAATGCTTCTTTCATTTGCTAGCAATAATAGAAATTATCAAACCGAGTGCGTAACAATCGAAACAGATGGGTACGTTACCATAAAAATATGGGACACGAAAAAAGGTGCAAAGTACAAGCCAGAACAAGCCCGAAAAGATGCCATCCATGCAATTCTATTTTCAGGAATATCTGGGGGTAACGGTTGTACCACACAACCCCCAATATTAAACAAATCAGAAGAACAAGAAAATTTTAAAACCATTGAAAAGAGTTTCTTCGCTAAGAAAGGAAAATGGTCAATGTTTACGAGAAGCTCTGCAACTGCAAGCACATTGCCAGCTAAAATCAGGAAACAATTGAAAAACACAAAAAGAGGGAAACAAAAGACAATAATCTGTTATCTTGCCTTTATGCTATTTCTGACAACAACCTCATTAAATGCACAACAGATTATTCCCGGTATTTTGTATCTTAATACTTTATCTGAAAAAGCACATCCCGGTGAAAACAGAATAGTCCAAAACGACACATTGTTTGATATTTTTCAGCAATATGGTGTATATTCTTATGAACAAGCTGTTCCATTTGCCCGAACACCTTCACTTTGGAAAGTTTACAAAATCAAATGCACTGGTAATGTTGAAACTTTAAGATATGTATTGGAACAACAAGCCAGTGAACTTGTTACAAATTTTATGTACATACATGAACAAACAACTTGTTACTCACCAGTAGATGAACTTTGGGAAGAGGGTAAACTTTGGCATTTGGAAAAAATACAAGCCGATAGTGCATGGGATATGACTCGGAGCAATGACAGTATTGATGTAGCTGTACTGGATTGGTTTCCTCCAGATATTTATCATCCTGATCTGTTTCACAAAATTAATCCACCTTATAGACCCATGTCGGGTGAACCATATACACATCTACATACCAGTACTAACCCTCATGCAACCGCAATTGCCGGTTTTATCGCTGGTGAAACAACTGAAATTGGTGGTCAACCCGAAGGCAGGTTAGCTTCGGTTGGGTTTAACACAAACATGATATTCTATCAAGAGAATGAACACGCTCAAATATACCAAGCTCTTCATGCTTCAACTGTTATGAAAGCAGAGGTTATTAGCATATCGAGTTTTTCTGGTTGCGGTGGTGATACGTTAAACACAGATACTTATGCAGCATTACAGGAAATTTTGGATAATAATACAGTAATTGTTGCTGCGGCTGGAAACGGCAATGAATGTAATGGAGGCCCCTTGGGCATTTTTAATGGCCTTATTTTTGATGAAATTATTGTAGTTAGCGGTACTGATTCAACAGACCATTTTCAGGTTGTTGACAATAATGGTGACACTAGTTCTTTTTCACATTACCCATCTGTTGATCTTTGTGCCCCCGGATATAAAATGATTAGTTCTACAAATACATGGATACGTGAATATGAAATTGACACTATTACAGGTGATACATTGAATGTATTTGATTCAATACCTAATCCCTATCTATACCCGGGTTGGTGGTCGGGCACTTCATTCTCTGCTCCAATTGTGGCAGGTGTTGCCGCACTAATTAAATCCATAAACCCTTGTCTGTCGCCCGAAGATGTACAAACCATTCTAAAAAGCACAATAGATCCAATTGTGGATGCTAATGTTTTCCCAGGACAAGTAGGTACTGGAAGGTTAAACGCATATAAGGCTGTTAAACTTGCTTACGAATCATATAACTTTCAAAATTACACAGTACAATCAGGTGAAGATTTAACTTGGAACAATCCCCACTTTATTGATACATTGTACATAGAGCCAAACGGAAAGCTGACAATAAATGCCAACTGCTTTTTTAATGCCGGGGGTGAAGTGTTTATTGATACTCTGGCACTGTTAACTGTTAACAATGCTACACTAACAACAACATGCGGCAATATGTGGTATGGGATTGAGGTTTGGGGCGATATAAATGCCAGCCAGTATCCCGATACTAATTATAATTACGTTCAGGGAAGGCTCGTGTTAAATGGTGCAACGCTTAAAAATGCACATGAAGCAGTAAGCCTATGGAAAGATGGTGATTTTAATAGCACAGGTGGATATGTAATAGCCGAGAATTCAAATTTTATAAACAACCGCAGGGCAGTTGCGTTTATGAGCTATCATAATTACCACCCCATTTCACAGAATCAAGACAGGAACTTTAGCAGATTCAACAATTGTGAATTTGTTCTGGACGAGGATTATTTTGGCAAATCACCATTTCATGGAATGGTGAGCATGTGGGATGTTGAAGGCGTTAGTTTTAGTGGATGTGATTTTATCAACAACAGGGACTCAATCTACAATGGTTCAGGTAGTTTAATTGATGATTCCCTGAGTGGGTTTGGAATATTATCAGTTGATGGAGGTTTTGAAGTTGGTTCGTTGTGCAACTCACAAACATCTCCTTGTCCTCCACAAGATATAGATTCCAGCAGGTTCACAAGGTTTGAATATGGTATCCATGCAATTAATTCAAGCGGAAAGAATACCATTGCTGTTAAAAGCAGTGTCTTCGATGCAAATATTACAGGGCTTTATACCAGCGCACTAATGCAACCAACAATTATTTTTAACACGTTTAATGTTAATGCAGTTGATACAAGTTCAAACCAGGTTTATGGCGGAGTGTATTTAGACAACACAACAGGCTTTATTGTTGAAGAAAATGTTTTTAAGGACCATCAACAACCATCCGGTCCATTGCCCCCACCAGTTATACATAGTGTTGGGCTTTGTATTAACAATTCCGGCAGTGATGATAACTTTGTTTATAATAATACATTCGAAGACTTATATGTTGGGGTACTGGCACAAAACCATAATCGCAGCAATAATTCATCAGGATTTAAAGGTCTTGAAATACGATGTAATGAATTTTTCAATATCCAATATGATATTGCCGTTACAGCGGACAGTATTGAACTGCTAACGTCAGGTATCAGAGGGAATCAGGGCTCTGACCAAGCTATCATTACTGCCCCCGCAGGAAATATTTTCAGTCCCTATAATGAGCAGCCAACAGTTGAAGCATGGGATATTTATACAGAAACCTTTAACTTAATAAATTACTGGTATCATACTAATCAAAACAATTTTGAACTACGACCTGATTCAATAACACAGTTTTGGGTTATGCCTCATGGAAATGATTATGCAGGAACTTTCTCGAAAGCTTTAGCTTGTCCATCAAATTTTACAGGCGGCGGAATTGAAGACCTGAAGAATATAGTGGTTGATAATGATTTTAAAGCTGATTCAATTAGTAATTTGTTAAGCTTATTAGTTGATGGTGGTGATACAGATGCCACTACAATTGATGTTGAAACAGCCTGGCCTGACGAAACAATGGAAGTAAGAGCCGACCTGTTGGTTAAATCACCATACCTAAGTGATACTGTTATGGTTACAACCGTACAACAACAAGATGTGCTGCCTGCTGCCATTGTAACCGAAATACTTACTGCAAACCCCCAATCTGCCAAATCAGACCAGGTCCTTGACGAAGTGTATGCACGACCCGATATTACCAATAGCCAAATAGACCAAATTGAGGCCAATGATATTGTAACGGGTGCCAAGGAATCGCTTGAAATAAGGAAGGCTCACTACACCGGGCAGCGTACCTATGCCCTTAACAGGCTTATTGCTACTTACAAAACAGATACGTCAATTGCAAATGCTGTTGATAGTATTATTGCAATGTTGAACACGCAGGACTTTGCATCGGCAAAATACCAGTTGGCTTTTGAGTACTTTGCCAAAGGGGAATTGCAGATGGCACAGGACATCCTACATGCAATTGATGATAACTATGAACTGGATACTGAAGCCTTGAACGAGCACACCCAGTTAGAGGCTTACATGACATTGATGGTACAATTGGCACAAAGCAACAATAATATCTATCAGTTAAGTGCTGCACAAAAAATTAATTTGTACAATATACATCTAAACTCAAACGGATTGGCAGGTGCTTGGGCAACTAACATATTGCGTACAGTTGACACGCTTTCTTACGAAGAAAACTACTTGTTGCCAACCGTTGGCAACAAAACAGGTGTTGTTAGAAGAAAACGACCCGACAACAAGGTTTTTGAAAGCAACAAACTCAAAGTATATCCTAATCCGGCAAAGGATTACGTAATTGTTGAATACCAGTTGGTAGGCGATTTAGACAGGGCTGTTATTAAGGTAATCGACAACAATGGCTTTATCCGCCAGACTATTGAGCAAGAAAATAACCATGGATTTACGGTTATTGATACCCGTAGCCTTGAAACAGGTACGTATGTTTGCCATGTGGCAGCCAACGGGAAATTGGTTGGCGTGGCTAAATTTATTATTTTGCAATAATTCACCTTTCCCACCTCGATGGCATTTGCTATCGAGGTGGGAATAATTTTTTTATATGATGAAGAAATTAGTAATATTCTTTACAATATTGGGGTTATCTACTGTTTCATTGTCTCAAACATATTTTAACGAAAGGTATAATCTCAATGGGAGTAATTCTATAGATTTTTGTGATGAAGTTTTAGAAATTGAACAAGGCTATTTGATCCCTGGTGGTTTTTATCCTGAAAATAACTCAGCTTTACATAAACTTGGCATATTGGTTATTGATACAATAGGAAATAAATTGTCAGTAAAAGTTTATGGAGATGAAACTTATGGCTATAACTATAGCTATACTCAAGGAGGTTTTAGACGTGTCAATAATAATTATTATTCCGTAGGCATGAAAAGGAAGTATACTTCTAACTGGACCAACGATAATGGGATAATATATAAGTTTGACAATAATTTGGATACGATTTGGACAAAAACTATTGGAGATCAACAATTTCCAAATGATACAAATTACCAGTTTAGGCACTTTGATATCCTGTCCAATATGGATTTAATAATTGCCGGCAATATAATAATTGATGGCGAAATAGCTAAGGCTTTATTAATTAAAACCGATAGTTTGGGCAACGAGCTATGGCGCAAATATTTTTACAATGGACCTTTAAACCTTGGCATAAACGTAATACAGACCCCCGATGCGGGTTTTGCCATAAGCTGCTACCTATGGACTTTTGGGCTATATGGGATATCCGCTCCGTATATTGTAAAAACAGATAGTATGGGCATTGAACAGTGGCGGCATTATGTTTATTGGAATGATCAAAAGCATGGACCTATGTACCTCCAAAATTCACCAGATAGTTCTATAATTGGTGCTTATGAGCATTCAGATATTATTTCATATCCAGCAACAGACAGCTATAACCGTGATGCAATAATAAAAATTGATTTGGAGCGTAATATTATTTGGGATAAGATATATGGAATATCTCATCATTCAAAGCATCTTAATTCTCTCAATATCTCTGAAAATGGCAGACTTATTGTTACTGGCAATAAATATAATAATGATTATTCGCAAAGAGTTAGTTACTTGTTAAACTGCACTAACAATGGTGATTCATTATGGTATCGTGAATATGGGCTACTTCATGAACCAAATAGCAATAATTATTTATATGGCGTTGCTCCAACCAGTGATGGTGGTTATATTGCCGCGGGTGATGTAGCACCCTTTCCTCCAGACACCGGCAACCAAGATGTATGGGTAATAAAAGTTGACAGCATGGGCTGCGAGAGCTGGGATGAATGTTGGACAGGTGTAAAAGAGCATATTGCCATGCGCAAAGCAGAAGAATTGAAAATATGGCCTAATCCTTCAAGCAATGCCATCCGCATATTCATTCCAAAAGAAAATGAAAGCGAAATCCATACATTGGTTATTTTTGATTTGTATGGTCGCAAGGTTGAAAAAACAGAAATACCATCGAATATATCAACAATTCAAATTAATGTTTCAGTCTGGAAAAGTGGTCTGTACACGGCAATATCAAGTTACAAAGGGAATATATCCGGCAGGGGAAAGTTTGTAGTCCGATAACCAACCCACACAGCCAAGCACTTTTGCAATTCACACGAGCCAACGCTAAAACCAAAAATTGCAAAAAAGCTTGTCTGTCTGCCAACGCTTTTTGCCGACCTTAAAAAACAAAATCAGGACAATGATAAGTTGAAAATAAAACAAAATAAAAAAAGCCCAGCAGGTAACAATGTATATAAAAAATAGGCGGAACAGAAGTAGCATCAAAAACCGTAATACGATTCAAAATTAATATAAACAGAAAGATTTGAACTTCGCAACCGCCAACTTTTCATATACTCAACGTTGGCAGCAAGGCGACCCACCGCGCAATTTAGCACTTTTGGTTTTTCTCTTAAACGCTAAGCCGACACAAAAAACCAAAAAAGCTTAATTTTTTGCCACCACTAATAAAACATGGGACAAGATGTTACCTGAAAAGAAATATAAAAAAACAATTGTAGATTATTTTTTATATTTACGAAAAGATTTTAATTCGAATTAGTTTTATAAATTAGCATCATTATTATCTAATCTAAAAATAATCATAATGAACTACTTCTTCACAATCAAAGCAAAGACTATTTATTTAGTTTTAGGACTACTTGTATACCTTACGCTAATGACATCAGCCCAGACAATTAGTATTGATAGCACTTTTACGACAGATACTGAGATCATACCATTTAGCACAACTGGAAAAGTTTATGGGTTATCTCTTAACGGTAGTGTTGAACTTTTTTCGGACAACAGTTTAGTTAGGGTAATACTCTACGATACTCTTTTTAATGAATTTCTTGTTTACGAAGCTTATCCTTTGATTTGCTTATTAGATGATTTTGACATAAATAGCTTATGCGATGAAACCTGCTACTCAGATGGCTTTGTGCCATATTCTTTGGAAATACAAATTATTAATGCCGAACTTACTCTTACAACGATTGAACTGACTGAAACTTCTTCAGCTGAAGCAGGTATTATGCAGCAGCAAGCAAAAGAAACATTGGAGCTCAGTAAAGTAAATAATATTAGGGCTACAATACAGGAATACCATATGTTATGGTTCGCCGACACCAATTCCATTTCTCAGCTGCCATACAGTCAAAAGAAAAAATTGTTTGGTAATAAATACAATATGCTCGGTAAGGATTTTTATATTGGTGGCATCTACGATCCAAACCCAAATGCTACACGAACAGTAGATAACTCAGAATTAATTCAGGAATGGGATTGGCGAAATCGTCATGGGGCAAATGATCCAACAAAAGATGCCTTTTATTATCACGGGGACACTGCTGGCAAGCAAGGATGGATGACGAAAATCAAAAGTCAGTATGAACGAGCAGACTGTCAGAACCTTTGCTATATTTATGCTCCTTTGGGTGCTCTGGAGGCTGTTGCTAATTTATATTTTAACAATAAAGAACATAGAGATTATGATTTATCAACACAACATGTTTTGGATTGCAATACTTTTGGTAATGGTGATTGTAGTGGTGGTTTTCCAATTGATGTTATGAAATTTATTCGGGTTGGGATTGATGGGAAAGGAGCTTATAAAGAACAGGGCTGCTATCAGCCTGAGGATGATGCAGGTAGTTGCCGAAGTAATTCACCTCCTCAAGGACCAACACCTTATGAAATAAGTTTTGATTATTACCATTGGATATCATATTCGAATTTAGACACATCAAGAATAACTAAGATAAAAAAGAAACTTATACAATATGGCCCCATGAGTTCAACATTGGATAAATATCATGGCACAGACCAGGGACATGTTATGGTTATGACAGGATTTGGCAGGATTAAAGTTGGTGATGTTTATCATACTACAGACAATGGAGATTCAGTAATAGTTCATGAGAACTCCCCATATATAGGGCATACATATTGGATATTTAAAAATAGTTGGGGAACAAGTGATGTTCGGGATGGATATTTGTATCATATTGATGGTTCGACTGATGATACCCTTGCACATCCTACACCTAACTATTTTATTTTAACACAAATTTTAGACCTAATGCAAGACCCGCAAGAAATTCCATCATATTACGATCTTGATAATGATGGTTATTATAATTGGGGTATAGGTGCACGTCCCGATAGTTGCCCTGATACAGAATTTGATAGCGATGATAGTGAGCCTCGTCTTGGACCTTTCGATGATAATTATTTTAGTATTCCAGTTGCTCCGGTTATTGAAGTTAAACACGGCAACAACACAATACCCAACAACAGTTTCTACAGCTTTTATAACGACACATTGTCTTTAGGTAATCAGGAAATATTGACTTTTACTATTTACAATACCGGTACTGCACAACTAAACTTAAGACCAAATACCTTTAATACAACAATAACGCTGAGCGAATATGATACACTTGATTTTGTCATCGATACAACGGGACTAATAACTACTATCCCGCAAGAAAATGGAAATACCACTTTTGATATAATGTTCACTCTAAACAGCCCCATTACAGAACCAAAAATGGCAACTGTTACAATCCATCTAAATGAGTGTGATATGGATGACTATGTTTTTACTCTGGTATATGCAGATTGTGACACAATAGCAAATCCTGAATTTATTGGTCATGGCACTACCGTTTGGTCAGGCAATATTGCTAAGTTTGGTGATGTAACAGTACAAACAGATGCTACATTAATTGTAACTGGTAATGTTGCTTTTGCCAACAATGCTGATTTGAATATTAATACAGGTGGTGTAGTGATAGTTGACGGCGGACACCTCACAGCTTTGTGCGGTTCATGGCAAGGTGTTGATGTTTGGGGTGACATTACGAAAACTCAATTTAACAGCCCCCCTGAAGCTAAACTTTATCAAGGCAAAATAAAAGTTATTAATGGTGGAAAAATTAGTTTTGCCGTAAATGCCATCGAAACGATTAAGTATGTGGATGATGAGCCTGATCTTACTACAAGTGGGGGAATTGTATATATTAACAATGGCAATATTGAAAACTGCACAAGAGGTGTCGTTTTCTATCCATACAAAAACTTTTATCCTACAATCAATAATCCTCAGGAAAACTGGAGTAGTTTTTATAAGGCAAATTTTTATAACGACCATGTTTATCCAATGTCACAGATTTATTTTGACAGAGTGAATGGCATTACAATTAAAGGTTGCTATTTTGATAATAAGCTTCCAATACTAAGTCAACCATTTTATAAAACAATGGCGATATACAGTTTCAATGGCGATTTTCGCATATCTGAGATTACTATGTCAGACCCAGATAGTAGCATAAAAACTACTTTTAAAGGTTTTGATTATGGGATATATGCACAAGGATCACGTCCTGAGGAATATATAAGTATTCGATCATCTGTTTTTGAAGACAACGAAAGAGGAATCTATCTGGCTGCCATTGATAAACCGTTTATTGTACAAAACACGTTTTTGGTACGTGACAAGTATTCGAAGTATGCAAGTTCTACTGAGCTGATAGGACTTTATTTGGACGGTGTAACGACAGGATTTACTGTTGAAGAGAACACTTATTATACAAACATGCATTACAATAATCTTGAAACAGAACTTTGCAATGGGATAACAGTTAACAACTCCGGTTCAAACCCAAACGAACTCTACAACAACTACTTCAAAAACCTTACCGTAGGCATTTCAGCTGGAGGCTCAAACCGTGCCGAAACAGGAGAAGGGCTGTGTATCAAATGTAATGATTTTAGATCATGTAGGACTGATATTTATGTGGCTCCTGAGGAAGACCCTGCTAACTCTCAGGGCATTGCTGTAATACAGGGTGTGGATGGAAATGGAGATCCAGATTTGGCAGCAGGCAATACTTTTAGCAGCAATAACGTATCAAATTTTAATAATTATAATTGTGGATTAATTGAATATACGCATCATTACGATTTTGGAATGTCAAGTAAAGTCAGACCTTTACCATATACAATTAATACTATAAACTTAACTAGAGATTTTGAAGCCGATTATGATAAAGACACATCCTGCCCTTCAAACTTTGGTACTGGGATTGACCCCATCATTGAAAAATCAACTTTATCAACTGAGAATATACAAATTGCAGCATATAGTGATACATTGGCAATGGAAACAGATGGTGGCAATACCAACCAGTTGAATTTGGATGTTGCTGTTTCCGTACCAAACCAGGCCATGCAATTAAGACAGCAATTGCTTGACGAGTCGCCTTTTCTATCAGATACAGTTATGAAATCGGCCATTGACAAGGAAAGTGTACTGGCCAATGCAATGATAAGGGATGTGTTGATAGCCAACCCACAGTCAGCAAAAACGCCGGATGTGCTGCAAACGCTTGATGACCGCTATGTTCAAATGCCCGGATACATGATGGCCGAGATAATGCAAGGACAAAACATTGTAGGGGCAAAAGAGGTAATTGAGCGCCAACTTGCACATCATAAAACTAAGTACAGTAAAGCCCTTGTAAAACTTGAAAAATATTACATAAACGATACAATTAACCCACCTGCTTCCCTTGACAGCCTTGTTGCTCTTTGGAACAACCAGCCCCATCCCGAAAGCAAATATAAACTAGCTTTCCATTATCTTTACCAAAATGATTCAATCGGGGTTTTCAATACTTTAGACAATATACTGGTTGAATTAGACCTAACATTACATGAAGAAGATGTGCATCAGCAATATGAAGACTTCTTTGATGTATTATGGCAAACGCACTGCAACACAATAGGAATTGACAGTACCAATATTCAATCGTTATTGGATATTTCTGAAGATTACAGTGCATTGCCGGGTGTATATGCCATGAATATTCTAATACATGAAGGTGAATTAGTTTATAATGAGCCTGTTTATTTCCCTGACTATTTCAAATCGGTTAGTGCCTTTCGTACATGGAAGGATACATACGCTACAGAAGATGTCATCAAAGTATTCCCAAACCCGGCAGGAACATATTTTATTGTTGAGCATAATCTTACTGGTTACGAAGGTGAATTTAAGATCGTTGTATCCGATATACACGGAAAAACCGTTGGCAGTTACAAAATAAATTCCGCACAAAACCAACAGGTGATTTCAACACTTAATTATCCTTCAGGCATTTATCTGGTTCAGTTATATGTGAATGGGGTGCTCAAAGAAACTGAAAAACTTAGTATTTCAAAACATTAGGGCCATGTTTTTACTGAGAACATTGATAACATTGCTGTTAATAGCAGGTGCAGTTAGTTTGTTTAGCCAAGACCGTTGGGTAATGCAATATTATGGGGATGTTGATGCCATTGGAAAATATATGACTAAATCTTACGACAATGGTTATTTATTGATTGGCAAACATGGATCTAATTCGGTTAACTATAATTGGCTGATAAAGACTGATGTAAATGGGGAAATACTTTGGGAAAAGACCTTTGGCGACTCCTCTACAAATATTATGTTTGCTGATATGGCCTATAACGATTTAGGGGACTTGTACCTTGTTGGCTTGACAGGTTATTATAATGATGAAAGCTACGACCCTTTGATCATGAAGTTAAATGCCTGTGGTGAAAAACAATGGTGCAAGGTTTTTGTTGAGGATGGTATTAATTTTTCCAATGCCCTTGCAGTTACACCTGATGGAGGCGTTGTTGCCATATTGTGTCAAATGGGCAGCATCCCATTTGTTGACGATATTTGCCTTGCCAAATTCGATATTGCCGGCAACCTGCAATGGAAATATTGCTATAACAGTTCAGATACAGCTATTTATGGTGATTTTGCATGGGATATTACCTTAGCATCTGATGGTGGTTTTTTTATCTCAGGAGAATGCAACTATCAGGATCCTAACAACCCCAGTATTGGATGGGTTAAGCCGTTTTACATTAAAACCGATTCGTTGGGTAACTTTGAATGGGAAACCGTAATACATAAAGAAGTGTCAGATGTAGGAGGAGTAGCATGGTCCTCAGTACTAAACCCTGCTAGCAATTATTATTACTCTTCCCTCAGCCATTATTATCATCCTCCATTCGGTGATTCCCCGGCATTGCTAAAAATGGATACTAACGGCGATGTAGTTGATATTTATGATCTAGCATCCTTAGGTTCTTATGGTAAAATGATAGAGGCCAAATTTATTACGGATACAACAATAATGGCAAGTGCGGTTTGGGGCAATATCGGGAGGCCAAAAGCAGTGATTATAGATACACTTGGCAATATAATACACCAGGCAAATCTGCTAGACAATGATAGGATGGCACATACAGAAGTTACTTTTGACAATAAATTGTTATTTTTTACCAATATGCAGGATAATAATGACCAATTTGATGCCTATTTGTTCAAACTCAACCAGCAACTTGAAAGTGATACAGTTTACAACCAATTGTTTAACTACGATAGTTTGTGTGTCGGTCAAATAGTTTCAGACACCATTGTACAAGATGGCTGTGGGTTGATAGTTGGGCTAGAGGAGATGTATGTAAGTGATATCAATAATAGAAATAAGATATTGATTTACCCTAATCCAGCGACTAATAGTTTTAAACTAAAAAGTGAGATGTTTGAAGTTAAAGGGGCATCTATTGAAATATTTGATTTATTCGGACAGAAAATAAAAACCATTAAGATATCCAATGAACAAACTAAAGTTGAGGTAAATGTTAAGGACTGGCAAAAGGGTTTATATCTTATTCAAATGCAAAACAAAGATGGAGTTGTTGCAAACGGAAAGGTTATAGTACAATAAGTATAATCTTGTCTTTTTGCAAAATAGCTTAAAATATAGCTGTAAAAATTAACCGGACTTTATGGATAAGAAAAAAAGCCCACGCTTCGTATTCAAGCACATTGCCAAGTCGCGTAAAAGCCCACCGCCAAAACCTAAACTTGTCAATAAGCTTGCCCACTCCGCCCCAGATAAAAACGCCCAGCTGCCAACAAGCGCTCATACTGCATAGCGCAATTAGTTTAAATATGAACGTTACACTTATTAATTAATATATTTGTAACCAGAAAATTATGTAATATTAATGCGCTACGCAGCATAGCGCCATACGTTGGCAGCAAGGCGACGACCCACTGCGCATTTAAGCACTTTCGGTTTTTCTCTTACACACATAGCCGACACAAAAAACCAAAAAAGCTTAAATCTTTGCCTGCGCTCATAAAACAACACAGACTTTTAGAACAAAACATTTTAATTGCAACTTTCGGAAAGTATAACAAAAATACCTGACTTGATAAGAATATCAAACGGACTTTATTTCATCCACCAACAGACAAAAAATGAAAAAAACAAACCCACCGGTTTAAAACCAATGGGTTTGTGAATATTTGTTTGTTAAATGTTACAGACTAAAATTGGACTTTGCATGTAAAGCACAAAACCAATTTCTATGCTAACGATTGCCCATAACCTTCAAGGTTTCTGTTTGGCTTCCGTTGCTTACGCTTATAATATACATCTCGGTGTTGACATTAAAACTCAATTTTACCGGAGTTTGTCCCTCACCTACATTGAAACCGGAGCTATAAATCTTCCTACCCATAACATCGTAAACGCTTATGCTATAGTGTGCGGGTTTTTCTGAAATTAATGAGGCATATATGTATTCACACTACCAAGTAGGTCATAGAATATTGTTTTAAAATATTTTTCTTTG
>JACKQG010002520.1_pt1 | contig 23793 bp, 21 predicted proteins | sample 8237621 | NCBI WGS metagenome assembly JACKQG01 (sample SAMN15677084, study PRJNA649215) | marine metagenome | biome: marine; feature: Black Sea; material: saline water; isolation source: suspended particulate matter (SPM) from the Black Sea western gyre | collected 2013-06-09/2013-06-10 | depth... | reverse complement strand
GCCCTCTACATTAATTGATTCGGGGTGGGTGTCTCACTGATATTGACACAGAGGGATCTAGGGTTGGTGTCCGCACTTCTTTTGCACTCTCCAATACAGCCCCCTCAAGTCTTTGTCCTGGAGTGAGGGAATGAGCGATATCTGCCTCCTGCCAAGGGATAAGGCTTCCAAGTAGAATCCAAGCAAGGGCTAGTGGCATTTGGCAAAGAGATTATGGATGGCTTAAGTGGACGGCAGTGAACGTCAGGTCAACTAGGGAAACTCTGACCCAACCTAACCACCCTAAGAGATTCGCACCAATCTGCGCAACTATCCTGACGGAATGGATGCTTGCCCTCCGAGGGCCCAATCCGGCGAGCACTTACCATTCCTTGAGGACACCGATCAATAGTCGACCTTTCGGCTCAAGCCGTTGTTCCCCCGCCAGCAAGCGAATATGCGTGGGTGATCGCAGCGTTCGGACCAGCGGAATCAAACTTGATCTCGACCTCCATGGCAGCAACCAAGGGGATGCCTGAAAGGATCGGACCCGTTGCGGTAGTTCCTTCAAAATTGAGGGTAAGCCGGGATGACCCAGCGGGATTCCTATTTACATCCCGGGGGAACACCGGGCTTTCCGCTTCCCCAAAAAGAGAGTCGGTCGCGGTTGCGCGAAACCGACTCTCTTGTGTTTGGTAGCGGGGGCAGGATTCGCCGCCGACGCGGGCGCCAGGCCGCGAGGTGCCCGGAGTGCAGCGACGGCACCGTTCGGCAAGCAGACTGAACTGCTACCACACAAAAAGAGAGCCGGTCGCGCTTGCGCGAAACCGACTCTCTTGTGTTTGGTAGCGGGGGCAGGATTCGAACCTGCGACCTCCGGGTTATGAGCCCGACGAGCTGCCAGCTGCTCCACCCCGCGGTGTGGGTCGGAAATTCTAACGGTGCCTACCCTCGGGTCAAGCAAAGACCGTCGAATATACGACGAAAACTCCGGTAATACCGAAGTTTAGAGATGACCGCCGCCTGTGGTTTTTTCCGGCTCGGCAGTTTTTTCCGGATCGTCCTTCTCCTGCTCGGTTTCGGCATCCGAATCGGCTGGATTAGCATCGGCTCCGTCCCCATCCCCTTGGCCTGGCTTAGCAGAACCAGCCTCGGCATTGGCGGGAGGAGTTCCTTTGGGCTCGCCGTCAACTGCAGCCGCTGGCTTCTTAATCGCTACCGCCTTATCAAACTTGCTTTTAAAAGAGGCTAATTCAGCCTTGGCAGCATCACCGGCCAAAGGTTGCAATGCCGCCACAAATTTGCTGGCCTTTTCCATTAAACCTGCGGCGTCGGCAGCGCGCACCGCATGGAGGGCCAAAAAGTCATATTTCGGCCCAGCAGGTGTTTGAGAAATTGCGGCCGAAAATGCCTCGAAGGCAGCCGCGTGCTCGCCCAACATAGTGCGCAATCGGCCCTCTAGCTCAGCCCAAATTGGAATCTGTGGCTGGCCTTGGCGTTGAATCAATAACATACGCAGCGCTTTGACAACTTCTGGATTGTCGGCTTTGAGCTTTGGTTCGCGTGAGATGACCCACTCAGATTGCACCCGAGTTTGCAGCGTGACGTAAGCAGACAGCTGCTCTGGAGCGGCGTCGACTGGGGCGGTGAAGGCACCCATTAAGCGCCAAGCCATTTCCCAATCCTGGCGCTCGGTCATGGCCTGGATTGCTTGCAAGGCCAGGACCAATTCGGTGCCGATTTGGGCCTGCAGCGCGCCGCGGTACTCGTTCCAAAAATTGGGCGGCGTGAATTGCAGCAACAGGTCCACCGCACCGGAAGCACGAGCGACGCGCGACTCCTTGAGCAATTCGCGTAGCAGGGCTTCTTCTGGTTCAACCGCCAGCCGCTGCAGTAACAAAATCGTGCACTTAGGGTGCTTCAGCTTGCCCGCCGACTTCAAGGCCTTGTAACGAATTTCCGAAACTTCGTTATTTAGGATCGCCACCAAACCAGTTTCGAGGAAATCATCAACTTTGTTAAAACGCTGCGCGAGTTGAATGACCGCCTCAAGCGCATCTTGTCGCTCTTGAATCGAAAGCGTTTGAATCGCGATACGCGGCTGCACAAAGCGGAAGAACTCATCGCCACCGAGCAAACCTACTGCTTGGTAGACCTGAGGCAGCACGTCGCTAGCCATTTCCTGAGTGAACGCGTTATGGAAAATTTGGTCCAAACCGACCAGCAAAGGATCCATGGCCTCGGTCTTGCTGCGACCCAAGCTCACCAAACTATTCCAAAGCGACTGGCGCATCAGCGGCGTACCGGCATGACCATTGGCAAAGGTCTGATAGGCCTGGTCCAAATGCTTCACAGTAGATTGCAGCGCCAATCCAACCGGGCGCACTTCCTGCAGCAATCTTGCAGCGCTTTCCTTTTCTATGCTTTGCCCACTGGCCAAGGCTTCTTCCAAAAAACCGATGGCTTCCTGGCCCTGGAAAAACCGCGGCACCAATTGCAGCAATCGCACCCGCAGTTCGATGTCTGTTTCGGCATCGAAAGCGTTGCGGAATGCCTTAATTTCCAAAGCCGGAGGTGCACCGGGTTTGGCACTGATCTCTAGCCGCGCCAAAGCTTCATAGCCCAAGCCTCGCACTTCCTTGCGCAAGGCGTCGATAGCTTTCATTGCAGAGTTTGGATCTAAAACCAACAAGCGACGCCATAAGTCGAGTTCTGCTTGCAGCGCTTCATCCAATGCCAGGGCCAACCAATCGATGCGCTCTAGGTCTCGCGCTGTCTTCCACCAATCATGGAAGGATTCCAAAGTGCGGAATTGGTGGCGAGTAATCAACTCTAGAGATTGACTGGCCAGCAATTGGTATTGCTCCTGATTCAGGCGGGCGGCAATACTCTCGACCAAACCGGGCCGGTCTAGCTCCAACAATCCAGCTGCTTTCATCGCGCCTGGAATCAACTCAAGGTTTTCGCCCTCGGCGGAGCGCATGATGTCCTCGATGCGTTGCTCCAACAGCGGCCATTCGGAATAGATGCGCTGGATTTCCTTCGGCAGTAAATCGGCTGGGAATTCGGCGGCGGCGAACAGACCCAAAACAAAATCGGCCTGGGCAGCGAGCTCGGCCTTGGGCAATTCATCCAAAACCAATTTGGCTGCTGCACGACGCGCTTCAGGGTTCTGCCCTTGCAACCGGGTTTGATACGCAGCGACTACCTCCGGCTGCTGCTGCAAAGCAGGCGGCAGCACCGGCCAGTTGGTGTCCTGAGACCACAAGCACCACAGCAGGAGTAGACGAATCACCCTATTAGATTAAAGGACTGAAGCAAGCTAAGGAAGGCAGTTGACAAGTTTCCTGCCACGTTTATTCTTCGGCCAGAGCTGGCCATTTGGTAAAGCACTGCCCTACGGTTATGTAGTACGTGGACTTCGTTAGGTAAACTGCTATTTATAAGCACTGGCCGATGATCTGAGGCGCGGCGCGCAATTTGCTCCGCTTCAGAAAGGTCCAAAGCCAGCACCCGCGGTTGTTCGGCCAACAGCCGACGTGATTTCGGCCGCTCGATTACGCCGCCGCCGAGAGCAATCACAGCGCCCTGTTCCTGAATCAATCGCTGCAATAGCTCCGCTTCGGCAGCGCGGAAGCCTGGTTCATCCTGTGGGATCCAATCAACGATAGCTCGTTGTTGTTCTTCTTCCAGACGCTGATCAGCGTCGATGAAGCGGAAATTCAGGGCGTCGGCCAGCATGCGGCCGAGGGTGGATTTGCCGGCGGCGCGCGGACCTATCAGCAATATCGGCGGGCATTTCAAGCCTAAGTCGCGCTCCAAGGCCAATTGCAGTAGCTCAGTGGGCGGTTTGTGGCCAGTCCCAATCTCGAATTGGCTCAGCATTTGGGCCAAAAGCATGTGATGGCCGCAGATGGCGACGCTGCCCGCTTTTTCGGCTGCCTGCAGGAATTCGGTCTGCGGCGGGTCGTAAACCATGTCCAGGGCCAGGCCGCCGGGTGGAAATTCAAGGTGAGAAAGCGGATTGCCAGGCCGATGTAGGCTGCCGATTGGTGTGGCCTGAATGACGGCGAATCCATTTGGAGAGGATTGGAACGGCTCAAAAAGTTTGGGATCCGCGACATCGGAAGAAAACAATAAATCGGAGTTGTTTTTACCGGTAGCTACCGTTCGGATTTGCTCCACCAATTGTTTTGCGGCTTCGATCCGTCTCGCCGCAATGGTGACCGGGAATCCACGTTGCGCGGCTTCAAAGGCCGCTGCCCGGGCCGCACCACCGGCTCCCACGATCAAAATCGGTGCACCGGGTGCCAACCCCGCCTTTCGCAACGGATCCAAAGCGCCAGCGCCGTCAGTGTTATGGGCCGTCCAAGTTTGGCCGGTTCGAACTAAGAAATTCGCAGCTCCTATGGCTTGAGCGTTCGCAGCGACGTTATCGGCGGCCTTGAGAGCCTGAATTTTCAACGGTGCGGTTACAGACAAAGCCTGCACCCCGATTTTTTGATAGAGCTGATGCAGGGTTTCGCGAGTGAACTCTCGATGCTGCAGCGGCAAATACAGGCCGTCGGCCCAGGGGTGAGCATCAAACTCGGTGGCGTTTGCTTTGGCGCGCAGCCAATGAAAAGCAGTTTGCCACAAAATTGGACTCCGCGAATGAGCTACCGGATCGCCGATCACTCCAAAAAGCGGTGTACCCTGCCAATCTCTACGCCGACGCACTTTATGTTCCGGCCACTGCCCAGGAGCTGTGGCTTCGTCCTTCCAACTGGCATATGTCCATGGAGCGCCCAAACGCAGTGCCCAAAGTCGACTGGCCGCGCCGCCGCGTCCTTGGGCAAACAAAACTCGCTTGGGTCCTGGCAACGTATAAAGCTCCAAGATCGCCAGCGCGTCCTCGTGCTTTTCCGCCCAAGCCACCATTTTAATGACGTCACCGCGTTGCAAATCGGCGTAAGAACACAGCCGATTGAAATTTTGGCGCAGTAGCTCGGGATCACATGTGGTGGTGGGCGGTTGATGCCACGACCAAACCCGCGGCATATCGCTGCCAATTGCGCTTAGCTTTTGGTCGGCAAAACACGGTGGAACATCGACTCGAATTTTGCCACCTAGCTGATCGATGGCCTGAATGATGCATTGCTGCCATTGCGTGTAAGAGCCAACGAAAGTGCCGCCTTCTTGTTTGGGTACACAGGCTAGCAATATTTCCAATTCTCCCCTAGCATCCAATATCGGCTGCCAATCCAAGTTTTGCGGCATGCGATCCAAACGCAACTCAACCATGCGATCCTTGTTTTGCAAGTAGCGCAGGCGCTGTGCAATTTGGGTGGCATCAGTGCCAAACAGGGAAACGGCCAAACTCATTCTGAGGATGGCGAGGATAACTGCAGATCCAACCAATCACGGATTTTTTGAGCCGCGGTGCCGGCTAAGCGTCCGCTTTCTTGTGCCAATAGCCATAAGTGATGGAGTTCCTGCAGGTGGAGTGCCCGTTGCTCGTGGGGTACTGCCAGAAGGTGAGCTCTTAAGGTTGCTAAATCGCCCCGCACCAGAGGGCCAGTTAAAGCCAACTGAGCGCCTTGTTTGGCATAGGCTTGCAAAGCGGTTGCGGCCAATTGGTGAACGACTTTTTTTGCCTGCGCCCCGAGTGCCGGAGTCAGGTTGGATTCGGCGCGAGCAAGTAAGCCTGTCATGTGGTTCGCGCATTGGCTTAACGCCAAGTGATATAAACTGCGCTCCGTGTTGCTATCGACTTTTAGCCATTTGCCGCCCCAGGTTTGCACTGCAACTTTCGCAAGATCTGGGTTTCCCTGAAAACTAGCGCTGACAGTAAATCCGTCGGCTATGGGCGTCACGGATTGCGAGCGAGGGAACACCAAAATAGGATGCAAAGCAGCAATGCAGAGTCGGTTTGGATCCGCATGAAGGCATTTTTGAAATATTTGGAAATCGTGCAACCCACTGGTATGTGCGAATAGCATCGAAGCTTTTGAGCGTGTCAATGCCGCGCTGAGCTGGCTTTGAAATTGATTGACTGCATGTTGAAGTTGGTCGTCGGGTACGCAAAACAGATAGAGATCAAATTCGCCGACGGGATCAGCTCCAACATAGGGTTGCATTCCTGCATCCAGCACAATGTGCTGCCAGTCGCCGCTGCTACGACCGCACAAAGTTACTTCATGTCCAGCAAGTTGATGGCGACGCGCCAAAGCAAAACCAACGCGTCCCGGTCCGATCACGCATACACGGGCAATGGGTTCAGGCATTTGGGGCACGGGGGTTCAGGACTGACTTGCGCTTGGAGTTGGCTCGCATCTGGGGGACCTGCGGGCGGATTTTGTTGCCGTCGGCTGCCATCATAATCCTTGGGCAGCGACCAGTTGGGCTGGGTCCGGATTGCCGCCGGATATGGTGACGGCTACCCGCAATGGATTTTCTGCGCTACGGCCGAAAAGTAGGGATTCGGGCAGCATTCCAGACAATGCGCTCGAATAGGCGCAGGCGCCAGCCGGTTCAACGACTTGGGGCTGCCAGTTTTCGCCAGTTTGTACCAGCCGCCGTTGAGCGGCAAAAATAGTGGCGTCGTCCGGGGTAAACATGCCATTTAGAGTGGAACTGCAGATGGCAATATTTAGGGCGCCGGAATGAGGTGGGCAAAGACCCTGGACGTCGGTAGTGATTTTGTGCAGAGTCACAGGTTTACCGGCCGCCAAGCCGTCACGCATCGACGCGGCGCCGCTAGGTTCAGCACCCCAAATTTGTAAATTTGGTCCTAGCGAGCGCCGCAAAGCCAGCGAAGTTCCGGCAGCAAGCCCGCCCCCGCCCACACAAATTATGACCACCTCCACTTGCGGCCAGTCAGTGGCGATTTCGCGTCCGATCGTGGACGTTCCTTCGATCGTTCCAGCTAAATCGAAGGGGTGGATGAGTACTTTCCCGTCAGCTTTGAGCCGTTCGGTAATGACGTCGGCTTGGTAGCGATCAGCGGCAAGGACGACCTCGGCGCCTTCGTCACGGCAGGCTTGAATCTTGTTTGGATAGGCGTCGTTGGGCATGACGATGGTGGCAGCTACATCGAACATACGCGCTGCCCAGGCCAATGCCCGTCCGTGGTTGCCAGAACTGGAAGCAACCACCCCACGTGCTCGTTGCTGCTCGGTCAGAAGCAGAATGTTATTGCATGCCCCGCGCGATTTGAACGAACCCGTCACTTGTAGGTTTTCCATCTTGCCGCGCAAATCGATGCGTGGGTCGTCGCAAGGCAACGCCAGCAGCGGGGTGTGCTTGACATAGGGCGCGATGCGTTTCGCGGCGGCGTCGACATCGATGGAATCAAATGAACCCCACGAAAGGTTCTGATTTGCAGAGGGCGCGTCCATCGGCGCAGTTTACGCTCTTTTGCAGCTTAGCTTTGGCCGCGAGGCCTACACATCACCACTTTTTTCACCAGCGGCGACACCAATTCCATCAACTGCAATGCTTGGGCTTCATGCGGGCAGGCTGCGAAAAAAGAGCTGCCACTACCACTCATCGAAAAAGCACCATGGCGACGTAATTCGCCAGCTAATGTCCGTAAGCCCGGCACGCCGGCAAAAGCGGCCTGCTCCAAATCGTTGCATCCTGGCTGGGGCGGCCAGCATTGCTCAATTACGTCCTCGTCGATTGTCATTGCAGAATTTGAAACTGCAACAAAATCGGACGCTAGTTGCGGTGCATTTAGGTTGCGGAAGACGTCGGCGGTGGAGGCGTGGTAGTCGGTCAAACACAGGACCAACCACAGCGCTGGCGGCGTGGCCCGAGCCAGCACAATTTCACCGCGACCCCCGCGCAATTCGGCACCGGCTTGCTGCCAGAAAAAATCGACGTCGCTACCCAAGCTCTGGGCAATGCGCCGGCAATCCCGCATTGCAAGAGGGCTACTCGCCAGGTCTTGCAACATGATCAAGGCACTTGCCGCATTGGAGCTTCCCCCTCCGAGTCCACCACCGGCAGGGATATTTTTCTGCAATTGCCATTTCAGCGCTGGCGCCACCCCACCGGCTATACGCCAAGCGATTTCGGCTTGCAGCAAAAGATTACTTTCATCGACTGGAACGCCCTCGCGGCATGGACCGGATAAATGCAGTGTGCTGTGGCTGTACTCAGCGGCCGGGCTGACCTGCAATTCGTCGCCCCAATCCAAGGCCAAAAACCATGACTGCAGCTGATGGAAGCCGTCGCAACGCCGCCCTAGAACCTGCAAAGTCCAATTTATTTTAGCGGGAGAGAGCACCTGTTTTTGCGGCTATGCCGTGCCGAGTAGCATGTTGTCGATCAAGCGAGTTTCCCCCATCCTCACCGCAACCAAAGCCCGCCACGGCCCAGGATTGCCGACTTCAGCTGGCCGAAAAGTGCGGTCGTCAATAACCTCAGCATATTCGATTTCCGTCTGCTCGTACTTTTGCAGCGTTTGAGTGAGCATTTGGTTCAAACGCGGCAGCTCGTGCACGCCACTGCGGAATAATTCACGAGTAGCACACAAGGCTTGGTACACAATCACGCTTTCCGACCGTTGCTGGGCAGTTAAAAAGGCATTGCGGCTGGACAGGGCTAATCCGTCTTTTTCGCGCACGGTTTCACATCCACAAACCAGCAGATTCAAATCCAAATCCTGCGCCATGCGTTTCACCAACCAAAGCTGCTGCGCATCCTTTTCACCGAAGTAAGCTCGATGAGGTTGCACCCGTTGAAACAATTTCAGCACCACCGTCATCATGCCTTCGAAGTGCCCCGGCCGATGATATCCCTCATAAAGTTCACCTCCAGGACCAGGGCGTACACGGCATTCGTAACCGTCGGGGTAAATGTCCTCGCGGGTGGGCAAATAAACCGCATCCATGCCGAATTCGGCCAAGAGTTGGCAATCTTCGTCTTCGGTGCGAGGGTAGCGCTTGAAGTCTGAGCCTTCATTGAATTGCAACGGGTTCACAAAGATGGATGCGATGCTGACCTGGCATTCCTGCACCGAAGTTCGAAGTAGAGAAGCGTGGCCTTGGTGCAATGCCCCCATCGTGGGCACAAATCCTACCGACGTCGTCGGATCCAAGCCGGCTCGCCAATCTTTCAATTCTTGCAAGGTGCGTAATTTCAACATGGGGCAGAAAGGGCTTGTAAATGGTCGAAAGCAGTTTTTCCGTTTACCGCCAAACGCGGCGCAAGTTCAGCCAACGGCTCCAAAACGAAGCGTCGTTCAGTTAGGCGTGGGTGAGGCAGGGTCAAAAATGAAGTCGCAAGGCGGTGATTGCCAAACATTAGTAAATCCAAATCCAAGGTGCGCGGGCCATCTACACAAATGCGCTTGCGACCTAGGCTGGCTTCGGTTCTCAACAGCTGATATAAAAATGCCTCGGGCTTGCTGAGGACCTCGAACCGTGCCACCGCATTCACAAAATCGGGTTGTTTAGGCCCCCCCACTGGATCGGTGCAACGAAAGGAGCTGCACTGGCGCAGCCGAACCCGCGAATTTTGCAGGGCTGATAAAGCTAGCCGTAGAAACTCAGGGCGATCCCCAAGATTGGACCCTAAGCCAACGAATACGTCTGCCATCGTTCGGTTAAAAATTAGGGATTGGTTTTGTGGCGAGCCTCTCTAACCATGCCTGGCAGGGCTCGAATCAATGGAACCAAAACAAAAGCGACAGCCGCGCAAAGCAACGAGAACGCGGGTTCGACCAACAGCAATCCAAAAATAATTGCGGTTTCAGCCACGGCTCTAAAAGTATTGCGGCTACGCGTCAGCCAAGTAAAGAAGTGAGGATAAGGCACACGTGACACCATTAACATTGCCATGAAAATCAGCAAAAAGGGAGAAATACGCAGAATGATTTCATTGATGCCGTCAATTACCTCTGGACTGAACGGCAGGAAGAAATCGGGGTCACGAACGTTGAAGTAAAACAACAGCATTGCAGTCGGCAAACCGGCAGCAGCTGGCGACGGCAGCCCAACAAAAATACCGTGCTCGCGATTGGGATCCTCCTTTACGGTTTCAGTATTAAACCGAGCTAACCTCAAGATTGCACAAACCGAAAACAAAATCGGTGCTACGAATAATAAGCGTGGATGCGGCCGGGTTTCGAAAATGGGCTGCTCCATCAGCACCAAAGCCCGCACCATCAAAGCAGGAGCCACCCCAAAAGTCACCGCGTCGGCCAAGCTATCTAGCTGGGCGCCCATGGTGCTAGTGCTACGAGTCATGCGCGCAACCTTGCCATCAAGGGCATCGAAAATGGTCGCCAGCACAATCAGCCAACCCGAGTATTCCAACAGGCTCAGATCCCCCAGACGTTGGGCCTCCGAGGCCCAAATCATGGCAGAAACACCGCAAGCCAAATTAGCTAGGGTAATAAGGCTGGCTGGACTAACAGCAGAACGAAGGCTAGAACCTGAATCCATGGCCGCCTATTCTACCGCTATTCAGAAAACCATAGGCCCGTCATAGGTGGCAACGATTTTCCTCGGCGTATGGGCCCCAAGAGTCATGCGCAAGTGGTTCGCATGATCACGAAGCTTGACTTCGGTCAGGTGCACCTCGTTTAAAGCCTCTGCAAACGGAATTTGATCGCTTGCCAACAGTTCTTCGGGTTGGCACTGCTGATCCCCATTACGATCCTCATACACTTTGAAGCGGAATTCTAAATCCTGGTAAAGCTCGCGGTTTTGCATCACCTGGCAAGCCAATCCACTGATGGTATGGTCCTCCATGTCGTGCTGGCCTATGCCGAAGGAAATGTCACCCACCTTCATCCAGGCGTAGCCATATTCAGAACTTGAAAAAATTGCACAGGACGAACCTAAAAGCAATGCCGTCATTGCGGCGAAAGTTGGTAGCGTTTTCATTTTGGGAGTGGAGTATTTGGAGTAGCGGAAATCAGTGGGAGCTATGAGGCCCCCACCGAGGTCATCAACCTAGAAAAACATGCCCTCTAGGCTTATTTGGTTCAAGGTTTTTTGATTATGGAACACAGTCAGCGTCGCCGTATTGGCCGTGATCAAGGACAGCCAAGAGGCGGGAATGATCGCTTGCAACTCGCCTTGCGAGTTTGGCACTAAATCCAATGCAGGGTGTGAATTCACCGTCAACTTCGCCGCGGTAGGATCCAGGTCTTGTTGCAGATTGGAAACCTTCGGCCCTAGGTCGCGGATACGAACCACCCGATCACGTTGCGGATTCAATCCTGGATTCAGCACCTTGATTTGGTAGCCATAAAAATGCACGTTGAGTTGGCGACTGGATTTTGCCCCAGCAAATTCTTGCTCTTGAGCATGCTCAGCAAAATGCAATACGCTTTTGGCAACCGCAACTCCGCTGCCGAGCAATACCGCCACGGTCAGAAGAATGGGAACTATGGACAGATTATTTTTCATGCTATTTAGGAGTTAAAAGTTGCCAGAGAAGGTGGAGCTGCCGCCCCCTTCGTGGTCGATTTCGAGTTGCCAGCTGTCCGCCCTGCCAGTGTTCGGGTTGGAATTGCTGACGTTAGTTATGTTCAAAGTGGAAGTGTCCTCATCCACTTCAGCTTCTTTTTGATCCACCAGCTCGTCTGACGGCTGCGGATCCAATTGATATCCAGGCTTACCATTTTTCTCGCGATAGGACTTGTAGCGAGCCGCTTTTACTTTATTGCAGCCATCCTTTACTTCGATAGAAATGGCGCTGATTTGCACCAGCCAGCCATCTTTTTCAACCTTAGTTGCCACAACCTTCATGCAGTCGGTCTCAACAATGGTCGCATTGCAAGCCGCCAGCGCCGTGGCAACGAGTAAAAATAGGGAAATTTTGAGCCGCTTCAACACGGGCACCTCCTCTGTAGCGGGCGGCCGGATTGACCCCCCTCCTACGAGGTAGACGAAACCATCAACAAACGGTTACAGCACTTCTGGCCCGAACTGATTATGCTTGACAGGCCATGCAATTCCCCCATGCCACCGTTCTAGCCTGCGTCATCGCAAGCTTTGCCGTGCTTCCCGCCCCCGCTCAGGAAACTGCTCTTGACGCGGCGAACGCACTTCCCAATACCGGGTTGCCACTGGATGACGCCATCGTCAACCAGATTTACTCTGCCCAAGACCTGCAGGTGATGGCTCACCTAGCCGAGCTGGCTGACGGCATCGGCCCGCGCCTGACGTCATCGGACAATTTGACCGAAGCCTGCCACTGGGCAGCAGATAAGTTTGAGCAATGGGGCTTGGATAACGTCCGATTGGAAGAATGGGGCACCTTCCCAGTCGGCTTTAACCGGCGCGTGATGAGCGGCCGAATGACGTCGCCAAATAAGCAAAAGCTAGTGTTTACGACCAATTCCTGGGGCGCCGGCACCGATGGACCGACACGCGGCGCAGTCAAACTGGCTCCGACCGAAGAGCAATTCGACGCTCTGTCCGGCTCCTTCAAAGATTGCTGGGTACTCAGCTCCACTAGACCGCGTTTCGATAGCGACGGTGAGTCCACTGGCGCTAAATTGGGCCGCTACCTGGACAAGGAAGAAATTTTGGGTGTGATTTACCCTGGCCGTGGCGAGTTGGTTCATACCGGCGGCCGCTCCAACATCGACATCAACAATTTGCCTACTCGGGTTTCGGTCCAGCTGCTGCGTTCTCAATGGACGAACATGCATCAAATGCTGCAGGACGGCGGCTCCGTCGAAGCTGAATTCGATCTGGATTATGAATTCGTGCCAGGCCCGATTCCTTTGTACAACGTCATCGCTGAAATTCCTGGCGAAAGCGATGAATTAGTCATCATCGGTGGCCACATCGATTCGTGGGACGGCGCGCGCGGCGCTCAGGACAACGGCACTGGCACTTGCACCACTCTGGAAGCAGCTCGTTTGCTGTCCAGCATGAACGTCAAACCACATCGCACCATTCGCTTTATGTTGTGGTCCGGTGAAGAGCAAGGATTGCTTGGTTCGCGCGCATACATCAAGCAGCACCCAGAAGAATTGGATCGCATTAGCTGCGTTTTGGTTCACGACGGCGGCACCAACGCTTGCGCCGGCATTTACGCCACCCCAGCCATGATGGACATGTTCGAAGAGATCTTTGCGCCGATCATTGCCTACACCAAAGATCTAGAAGACGAAGAATTACGCTTTACACTGCGTTCGGTTCCATCTCTGCCAAAGGGCATCGGCTCCGACCACGACAGCTACTTGTCGACCGAAAACCCAGCGCCAGGTTTCTTCTGGGATCAACGCGGTAAAACCAGCTACGGCTACATTCACCACACCCAAAACGACACCTACGACGAAGCCAACGCAACTTACCAGGAGTACACCAGTCGGGTGGTTGCTGCAGCCGCATGGCGCTTCGCCAACGCATCGACGATGGTGCCGCGCGACGGCATGTTAGGGCCTAAGCCTAAGCGCTTGGGAGTATTCCTTGCCGACGACGGCGTCACCGTGAATGAGGTTCGCCCGGGCGGTTTGGCAGTGAAGGCCGGAATGAAAAAAGGCGACCGCATCGTTTCCATCGACGAAGCCTCGATCAAGGGGAGCAATGACCTGCGTCGGGCGATGCGCGATGCAAAGGACAAGGTCAACATCACCGTTGCCCGTGGTGCGGAGCAACTCGTGTTCTGGTTTGATTTCAAGAACAGTGAAGCTGGCGGCAAATAGTCCACTACTTTCGCAACCACGGAGCGTCGACTGGCTTTTCTTAGCTGGTCGGCGCTCCTGGTGCTCCCGGCGCAGCGTGGCCGGACAGCTCGACGTAGTTTTTGTAACCGCCGTAAAAAGTTTTGGCTTCACCACCTTCCAGCTCCAACACGTTAGTAGCCACTGCGTCAAGGAAGTGACGGTCGTGACTCACGAACAGCATGGTGCCGGTATAGGTCGCCAAGGCGTCGACCAATGCCTGCTTGGATTCCACGTCTAGGTGGTTGGTCGGTTCGTCCAAAATCAGGAAGTTCGGTGGATCGTAGAGCATGCGTGCTAGAACTAAGCGTGAGCGCTCACCACCAGATAAGAAGGACGTCGGCTTGTCGATATCTTGCTCGTCAAAGCCGAAACAAGCCAAGCATTTGCGCAAGGCACCGATGGATTCGGCCGGAAATTCCGCGGTCATGGTTTGCACCACGGTCATCTTAGGGTTCAGAATATCGGTGGAATGCTGGGCAAAATAGCCCACCTTCATACTCGCGCCGCGCTTTAACCTGCCCTCGTCGGCTTCGAGTTCGCCTTGCACCAATTTCAGCAAGGTGGATTTACCCGCGCCGTTGACCCCTAGCACGGCCCATCTTTCTTGCCGACGCAAGTGGAAATCCATATCCAAAAACACAATGTTGTCGCCATAAGATTTGGCGACGCCTTCAGCAACACAGACGTCATTGCCTGAGCGAATGGTTTCAGGGATACGAAAGACCAAACGCTGCCTACGGCTACGTGGCGCTTCCAACTTGTCCAATTTTTCCAGTCGATTCAACCGACTCTGCGCCTGCCCAGCGGAACGCGCTTTGGCGCGAAAAGAATTAATCCATTTCATCTCGCGCGCAATATGGCCTTGCTGACGCTCAAACGCGGCTTGGCGCTGATCATCTTCCAACGCCCGCTGCGCCAGATAAAAGTCGTAATCGCCCGGGAACAAACGCAGCCGTCCTTCATCAATTTCAACAATGCGGTCGACCACCCGATTCATAAATTCATGGTCGTGACAGGTCATGATGACGGTGCCACGATAAGCCGCGATGAAGTTCTCCAACCACAAAATGGACTCTAAATCCAAGTGGTTGGTCGGTTCGTCTAACAGCAGTACGTCGGGCTGTTGCAGCAGAATTCCGGCCAGTGCCACGCGCATTTTCCAGCCACCCGACAACGCGCCAACGTCATGATTGAGCTTGTAATCGTCAAAACTCAAACCGCTCAAAATCTCCTTGGCGCGCGGCTCTAGATCATATCCACCTAAGGTTTGAAATTCGTTTTGGCGGTCGGCGTAAACCGCCATCAGCCGATCCAGTTCATCGGTCTTGTCCGGATCCGACATCTGATGCTCGAGATCCTCAAGCACCCCACGCAAATCCGCCACCCGGCCAGCGCAGCGGATCGCCTGCTCCACCGGCGAACAGCCGTGCATTTCGCCGACTTTCTGATCGAAATAGCCCAACCGTGCCCCGTTCGGCAACACGATATCGCCGACCTCATTTTTTTCCTGCCCTGTAATCAAGCGGAACAAAGTGGTCTTGCCACTACCGTTCGGCCCAATCAAACCCACCTTCCAGCCGTCCTCCACGCGCAGAGACGCGTCGGCGAACAGGATCTGGGATCCATAGCGGTAATCAAGCCCTACGATGTCGATCATGAGCCACGCATTGTACCGACGCCAGGCGTTCCCTTGCTATGGTCACGATCGGGTGATTGGAGCCTGCTTTGAAACTGCTTCAAGTGTTCCGGCGGCTGCGCCGAGATGCCCATAGCCCTATATCGTCAACAGCGCAGCTGTGGTGCTCCTGTTACCCTTGAAACCATGGCGCAGCAAAGACAAGAAACAACATGCAGAGCGGCAACTGCCGGAGGGAAGCGCGCTTGCTCATTATGGATTTGCAGATCAAACATTTGCGATCCAGGCGAAATCGGTTGGATATACAAAGCCGCTTAGAGTGATGGCGCTAGCTGGCGTTTTGTAGAAAATTTCTCCGCCAGCAGGTTCAAGTCTTAACCCTAAAAGGAGGAATAGCCGATGGAGCTATGAAAATCTCAGAGATCGTCATGATTCAAATCAATCCTCCTCGTCGCTCCCAGAGCGGTTTTTCGCTCGTAGAACTCACTATCGTTGTGGTCATTCTGGGCGTCATTGCCATGATTGGCGTGCCAAAGTATCGCACTGTGGTTGAACGGGCCATGGCGTCGGAAGCATTGGTATTCATGCATCAGGTAGAAGCCCAACAAGCTGGGTTCCAAGCCTGGAAAGGACACTATGCCAAATCCTTTTCCGAACTAAACGGGTTTTCGGGTTCCGGGCTTTCCCGACCGAGGCACTTCACAATTTCAGATTTCACCTCCTTCAACTGGGAAACCAAATGGAGTTTGCGATTGACTCGTCAGGGCGCGTCGTCAGGTTTTGGCGCCTACACCGTTAGTTGGGACCAAGATGGTTTCAACCCAGCTCGCAGCTCCATCCCGACGTCCCTTAAGCCCGACGGTGGAGGTTCTGCCCCGATTTCAAAGGGCAGTGGCTCTAATGGATCAGGTGGTTCAGACGGCAAGGGTGAAAATTCTGGCAGCGGCAACAAGAGCGAGGATGAAAAGGGCAAAGGAAAAGCTGAAAAGAAAGACAAAGACGATAAGGACAAGGGCAAAAGCAAGAAAAAGAACGACGATAAAAACAAGGGTAAAAAAAAGGGAAAAGGTGATTAAACGACTTTGACCCGCCACGCCACCCTGGCGTCAATCCAGGAGCCAATACCCAGCAATCCCCGGCTTAGTTCGGGGAAATTCTTTTTCTGACCGCGCGCGAAGTTTGGAATTTGCCAAACAGTGCGTGGATTGGCGCAAAATCGACGGAAGGATGGAGCCAGCACCAGCGCGCCGCTAAAATCTGGGACTTCCCAAGCGAACCAAAATGTCTGAAATCATCTCCATCAAAGGCCGCCAAATTCTGGATTCTCGCGGCAACCCTACCGTCGAAGTTGACGTCGAACTTTCTACCGGAGCAGCCGGCCGCGCAATGGTGCCGTCGGGCGCGTCGACCGGGCAGCACGAAGCCATTGAATTACGAGATGGTGATGACCTTTACCTAGGGAAGGGCGTGCGCCACGCGGTGCGCAACGTCAACGAGGTACTCGGCCCCCACATCATCGGCATGGACGCCGATACCCAGGAAGAAATTGACCGGGCTCTAATCGAGCTAGACGGCTCCCCCAACAAGGATGGCCTCGGCGCCAACGCGTTGCTCGGTATTTCCCTGGCCGTCGCCCACGCCGCGGCCGACGATGCCGGTCTGCCGTTGTTCCGCTACCTCGGTGGAGCTGGCGCGAACCGTCTTCCGGTGCCGATGATGAACGTGCTCAATGGCGGCGAACACGCGGATAACAATGTCGATTTCCAGGAGTTTATGATCCAGCCATGGGGCGCGGAGAACTTCTCCGAAGGATTGCGTTGGTGTGTAGAAACCTACCACGCACTGAAGTCTTTGTTGCGCCAGAAGGGACTGAGCACTGGTATTGGTGACGAAGGCGGATTTGCCCCAGACTTGGGTTCCAACGCTGAAGCCGTCGAATTGCTGCTTGAAGCCATCGCCTTGGCCGGATTGAAACCAGGCCGCGAACAAATGGCGATCGCGCTCGACGTCGCCGCGACCGAAATTTTCGCCGATAACGTTTACAGTTTTGAAGGCCAAAAACGGACGTCGGCGGAGATGTGTGCGTTTTACGCCGCATGGTGTGACCAGTACCCGATCGTATCCATCGAAGACGGCCTCGCCGAGGACGATTGGGACGGCTGGGCGCAACTCACCGATGAGCTCGACGACGCCATCCAGCTCGTTGGCGACGACTTGTTCGTGACCAATCCGAAGCGGCTTCGTCAGGGCATTTTGGGCAACCAAGCCAACTCCATTCTGATCAAGGTCAACCAAATCGGCACGCTAACGGAAACGTTGCACGCAATCGACATTGCGCGCGAGGCACAGTACTCCTCTGTGATCTCTCATCGCTCGGGCGAAACCGAAGACACCACCATCGCCGACTTGGCCGTGGCCGTGGGTGCGGGCCAAATTAAGACCGGTGCACCATGCCGCTCGGATCGCGTCGCAAAATACAATCAATTGCTGCGAATTGAGGAGTGGTTGGGGTCCAGCGCGAGGTACGGTAGGGCTCAGTGAAGCCTCGCCCAGCCGCCCGCAACCGCCTCGTAGAGACCCTGTTTTGGGGTGCGGCGGTTGCGGTCGGCCTTTTTGTACTGTTGCCAGCGGTAGTTGAACTCATAGAAGCGCGTCGTATGGAAGATACGGCGGGCAACCGCTCCGACGTGGCCGGCCACGAGATGCTGGAAGAACACAACAGAATCAAGTGGATTGTGGACGATTCTGAAGGGGTAAAGAAACTTGCCCAGCAACAACGCATAATCCCTACCGAGCCCGACCGTCAGCCGTTGGTAGCGGACGACGAAGCCATGCAACCTGAATCCGAGCGTGGCGCGGGTGCAAACAATAACCGATGACTGATCTCAATCCTCCATCCGATACCGCTGAAGCAGAACGCTTCGCCGCCGCTTTTGAACGCTTGCGAGCCCAAGTTGGGCGAGTCATTGTTGGCCAGGAGCAGGTAGTCGAAGAACTCATTTTGGCGATTGCTGCACGTGGCCACGCTATTTTGGTTGGCGTGCCAGGTCTAGCTAAAACTTTACTGGTAAGCACTTTAGCTCGAGCGATGGACCTGAATTTCCATCGAATTCAATTCACTCCCGACCTCATGCCTGGCGATATCACCGGTGCCGAAATCCTGCACACGGACCCAGCCTCTGGCGAGCGCAGTTTTCATTTCGTCAAAGGTCCGGTATTCACCAACATTCTGCTCGCCGACGAAATCAACCGCACACCGCCGAAAACCCAGGCCGCACTACTGGAAGCCATGCAAGAGAGGCAAGTTACGTCGGGTGGCACGGCAATGCCGCTGCCCGATCCGTTTTTTGTGCTGGCTACTCAGAACCCGATTGAACAAGAGGGCACCTATCCTCTACCGGAAGCCGCGCTCGACCGCTTTTTGTTTCTCATTCGGGTCGATTACCCCTCCGTTGATGAAGAAGCCGAAATCTTGCGCCGTACTACCGGCGCCGACGAGGCCGAATTGGAGCAGGTCATCAGCGTCGAAGAACTTATCAGCCTGCAAAACCTGGTGCGCCGGGTGCCGGTTGCTGACCCGGTCCTGCACTACGCCGTCGCTCTGGCGCGCCGCAGCCGACCGAACCAACCCGACGCCCCTGGTTTCATCAACCAATGGGTGACCTGGGGGGCCGGGCCGCGCGCCTCACAAAACATGGTGCTGGCGGCCAAAGCGCGTGCTCTACTGCACGGCAACATGCACGTCTCGACTGACGACATCAATGCCGTCGCACCGGCAGTGCTGCGCCACCGCCTGCTCACCAACTTCGCGGCGCAAGCCGAAGGCATCACTGCCGACGACATCGTCGCCCGCCTGATTCAAGAAACGGAAGCGCATCCAAGCGCATTGGACGGAAAGCGTGCCACGGGCATCGGATCCTAAGCTGCTGGCCCGTCTGGCTCGTTTAGAGCTGCGCGCCCGCACGGCGGTAGAAGGCATGGTCGGTGGAAATCACCGTTCATCGGCCTTTGGCGCTAGCTCTACGTTCGCGCAACACCGTGAATATGTACCAGGTGACGACATCCGTCACTTGGACTGGAAGCTGATTGCGCGTACCGAGCGCAATATCGTGCGCCAGTATGAAGAAGAAACCGACTTGACCGGATTTGTGGTTCTGGATGCGTCGGCGTCAATGAAATTCGGCAGCCTGGATTGGAGCAAACACGATTACGCGACCTGGATTGCGGCCGGTTTGGCCCACTTGCTGAATATTCAAGGCGATAAAAGTGCTCTGGCAATTACTCGTGGCGCCGAAATGCAATCCTTCCTGCCGCCGCGCCGTGGCGACGCCCATTTCCGCACTATGATCGAGCAGCTTGAAGAGCTGCAGCCAGACGGCGAGGGCGATCCGGCATTGGGCTTGGAAGCAGCCTTGGCGCACATGGATCGGCGCGGCTTGGTCATCTGGATTAGCGATTGCCTCGGCGACCCTGAAGCGGCGCGGCGGGCGGCGTCGCAGTTACGCCATGATCGCCACGATTTAATCACGCTGCGCATCCTCGATCCGGCCGAAATCGACTTCCCGTACGGCCGCCACACCCGCTTTGAAGCGCTCGAAGGATTGGACCATTTGTTGCTTGAACCGCGCGCGGTTCGCGACGCCTACTTAGCTGAGTTTGAAGCCCACGGTGCGGAGTTACGTCGCGGTTTGCGCGCTCTGCGCACTGATTTCCGACGCCTGCCTACGCATCAACCCTTAGACGTCGGCTTGACTGGGTTCTTGGATGCTCGCGCGGCTAGATTGAGGAGGTCGCGGGCGTGAATTTTTTATTCCCGTCCGTCCTTTGGGCGTTGCCATTAGTGGCCGCTCCGATCCTGATTCACCTATTGAATCGACAGCGCTATCAACGGGTGGAATTTGGCGCGATGGAATTTTTGCGCCGTGCTATTCGACGTACCCGACGCCGCGTTTTGCTGGAAGACATCCTGCTGCTGGCGTTGCGTACCTTGGCGGTGCTGTTTTTGATTTTGGGTTTGGCCGGCCCAACCCTTGGGCCTGACAGTTTGCTCGGCAGCCGCCCACCCCAAGCCGAAATTTACGTCGTCGACTACTCCATGTCGATGAATCGCCGCACCGACGGCCTCAGCTCATTGGAACATTCCATCGAGCAAATTCAGCAGCGGTTAACTCAATTGGATCCAAGTCGCGGCGATCGTGCCGCGCTCATTTTGGCTGGCCCCACCGCAGGTCGACCTGCTTTTGGCGACCCGGCCGAAGTGCGCTTAGTGCTGGATGAATTGGACGCCGCCCCGGCTGGCAACGCTGCCATCGCCGCTGCCTTGGATACCGCAATCAGCACCGCCGACAGCCTGCTGAAAGAATCTGGTCTGCAGCCGCAGATTTTGGTGTATTCCGATTTCCAAGCCACCAGCTGGGAATTGGATTCGGGCATTGGTGAAAGCTTGTTACGCCTCGGCGCGGCGGGTTTGAAGCTGCAGTTGATTGAGACCGGTATGCTCGGTCCCAACACCGCGATCACCGAACTGGAAGTCCTACCGCGCCAATTGACCCGCGGCAATCCGGCCGAAGTGCGCGCCGTGATTCGTCGTTTTGGGCCGCCCATTAATGTACGCGCGACCTTGTTACTCGACCAAGTTGCCGTGCACAGCGAAAGCATTGAACTTGGCCATTCGGCAGAGCAAGAATTCCAATACATGCTGCAACCTGCCGAGGTCGGCGCACGCAGCATCACGTTGTCCTTAGATAGTGACGAACTTAGTGCCGATGACCAGCGTCACAGCATTCTTCACATCCGCGACGCCCTGTCCACCGCCCTCATTGGGGAAGCCGCCCCTAGCAACCAGGCGGACGGCGTATTTGACAGCCTTACCCGTTATTTGGATTTAGGTTCACGCGGGCCGTTGGCGGTGGCCTCCATTGCGCCGCAGCGCCTTAGCCCGGAAAGTTTGCATAACAGCGACGTCGCCATTTTGGCGGACCCAGATGGCTTGCCCCTGAACGCTGCTCAAACTTTGCGTGAGTTTGTTTTGGCGGGCGGAGGCCTACTGATCGCGCTGGGACCAGAAATTCCGTCGTCGCAATTGAACCAATTATTGGATGCGCTTGATGGTGCGGCTGTTCAAGTCGAAGAGGCGCGTACTCAAAGCAGCACCGGTTTAGCCATTGTTGATGCCGAGCATGCTGCGCTGCGTTTGTTCCGCGATCCGCGGTGGCAGCCCCTATTAACCGAAGTTCCGCACTTGACCTACCGGCCGCTCAAAGTGCTGCCGCAAGCGGATCACGTGCAACGCATTCTGCGTTTCCGCAACAGCGCTGCCGATAATTTGGATTACGGCGACGCCCTGGTTTCATGGAAATTAGGCGCCGGTCAAGTTGCGCTGCTGGCGGCGTCGCCCTTGCCGGCTTGGAACATGATGGACCAGGTCCCCGGCGGCACTTTGCCATTTTTACTGGATCTGACACTGTCGATGGCACCACGCCTTGGGCATCGCGATCAAATTTTGGTCGGCGATGCCTTAGAAATGGAACTGCCCAAGATGCCGACTGCGGTAACTTTGCTCGACCCCATCGGCCGTAGTACGACTCCAGTTTCGCCGCCCGACAGCCTACCCGGCGGCCGCGCGCGTTTGCCATTGCTGGACCGTGCCCTGCTCGCCGGTACCTGGGAAGTGCAAGCAAGCCTGCTCGAAGCTGACGGCATAGAACGGCTGGTGATTGAACGCATAGCCGTCAATCCGCCAGCTCCTGAAAGCGATCCGACCCTGAGTAACTTGACCGGGCTGCAAGCCGCATTGCCAGAAGGCAGCGTTTTGCAAAGCACCGAGTCTTCGGAGGTTCAAGTCGAAGCACCACAGCTCAGTCAAAAGCGATTGGACTTCCTGTTTTTCACTTTCTTGGCCGCCTTTTTGCTGTTGGAAACCTTGTTGGCCGCACGCCTGGACCGTCGCCGAGGATGATGAAACTACCCTCCCCCGACATCGCCAGCGGCTTGCTGCAATTTCATAACGCCCCGCCTAGTTGGGTGCTGGCGCTAGTGATCACACCATTGATCGCTGCCATTGTTTTTCTTTGTTATCGCAAGCCGGTGCGACCGCGCGTATGGCGACGAGTTTTAGCCATGCTGCGTTTGGGCTTGATGGCGATTGCAGTTTTTCTACTGCTGGGTCCATTTTTGCGCTCCAACGAAACCAAAATTGAGCCAGCGCCGCTAGCTTTGCTTTTCGACGACACCGCATCGTTGCAACGCGTCGACGACCAGCAAGGTCAGCGTTTGCAAGTATTGAAGCAAATTGCCGCGTCGCCTGAACGTCAACAATTGGCTGAGCGCTACAACCTGAACACTTATAAATTCAGCAGCAAACTTTCGGCCAGTGATGAAAACGGAAACGACCTGACTGCTCAAGGCGAAGCGTCGGCAATTGGTGATTCTATTTTGGAATTACTTTCCGAATATCGTGGTCGTCGTCTGCCGGAAATCGTGTTGTTTAGTGATGGCCGCGTGACTCAAGGCAGCAGCTTGGAAGAAGTTGCCCAGCGCCTCAATCGCGAAGGCGTGCGCGCCCATGCGGTTGCTTTGGGCGACCCGCGACCGGCGCCCGATTTGGTTTTGGAACGTGTTCAAGTTCCAGATTTGGTTTTGGTCGGCGACGCGGCTGTGTTCCAACTCCGGGTACGCGGCAATATTGCCGAACTTTTACGGCCGGTGCACGTCACCCTATACGACCAAAACGATCAACCTTTGGATCGGGTGGAAGTGGATCCATGGCATGCCGACGGCGTGCAAGTCAGCCTGTCGACGGTCATGGAACGCACCGGCGATTTTGCTCTTTACGCGACGGTGGATAGCTTGCAGGGCGAATTGGCGCTGGATAATAATCGCGTCGAACTGCCCACCGAAGTCAAACCAGCTCGGATTCGCGTGCTTTACGTCGAAGGCGAACCGCGCTGGGAATACCGCTATCTCAAGAACCGATTACTGCGCAGTGAAACGCGCTTTGAGCGCGAAATTGAACTGCGCTGCTGGTTGTCCAGCGCCACCCGCGAATTCCCGCAGGAAGCCAGCCCTGGGGTATCGCGGTTGCGCCGCTGCCCGACGGAGGCTGACGAACTACTCGACAACTTCGACCTCATCATCATTGGCGACGTCGACCCCACTCGTATCAGCCCTGACCCGATGGATGGTCAGCGCTTCATGGACGCGGTTGCCACCTTTGTGCAACGCGGCGGTGGTTTGTTGATGCTAGCTGGCCCGCGCCATAACCCGTCGGCTTATCGCGGCACGCCGTTGGAAGTTTTGCTGCCGGTGCAGTTGAGCCACGAAGAAGCACGCGGCGACCGTTCCTTCCAGGCCGCGTTGCCGGTGCCGGAAAACCCGCACCCGGTGACCCTGTTGGCGTCGGACTTGGCCTACAACCAGCAAATTTGGCAAAATGCCACGCCACTGTGGTGGTTCCAGCCCGTCGCTCGCCTGCGCCCGGGTGCCCAAGCATGGCTACTGA
>JACKQG010002519.1_pt1 | contig 23800 bp, 19 predicted proteins | sample 8237621 | NCBI WGS metagenome assembly JACKQG01 (sample SAMN15677084, study PRJNA649215) | marine metagenome | biome: marine; feature: Black Sea; material: saline water; isolation source: suspended particulate matter (SPM) from the Black Sea western gyre | collected 2013-06-09/2013-06-10 | depth... | reverse complement strand
GCACGCACGGTTTGACGGGGGCTAAGTACCCGTGAGGGTTCTTGGCTACCCTACTAAAAACAAGAAGGGAAATGCGACGTGGACGGCGTTTTAGAAAGACACCATGTAGACAACCGAGATTCAATCGTGCCAAGGGTGGATTAGCTCCATCCACAAAAGCACGATGGCAATGGAAGTTAAGAATTTGTTGGTGGCTAAATAAGATATTCCCTATCACAGATTTTGTGGTAGAAGATATAGCTGCAACGACAAAGAAAGGGAAAAGGAGATGGAATGTATCGTTTTCTCCTCTGGAAGTTGGAAAGAAATGGTTCTACGCAGAACTTGAGAAGTTAGGGAACGTTTACACTCTCAAAGGCTACGAAACTAAGGAACTTCGAGATGGGTATGGGCTAAAGAAGAGCAGCAAGAAGTTAGCCGAGACATTCGAGAGCCATTGCGTAGATTCGTGGGTATTAGCTAATTGGCAAGTTGGCGGGCACATTACCCCTGATAATAAAGAGATGCTATTTGTAGTTCCTTTACAGTTTCATCGTCGCCAACTTCATGCTCTTCAACCTGCTAAAGGTGGTGTCCGTCGCCCCTATGGTGGGACCAATTCCGAAGGTTTCAGACGAGGAAGCTATGTTAAACATCCCAAATACGGAATTTGTTTTGTAGGCGGAACTTCAAAAGGTCGAATTAGTTTGCATTCTTTGGAGACTGGGAGCAGATTGTGTCAGAATGCTAAACCTAAAGAATGTAGTTTTCTAACATATTCAAGTTTTAGAGTAAGGAGGACGGCATTCCGCCCCGCCTGATTTTGCAATCTTTTGAGTGGGAAAGTCGGGGTTTGCCGAAGGCAAAGGGCGACTTTCCCACCCTCCGAAAGAAAAGGGCGACAAAATCAGACGGGGTATCCTGCCGTAAAACTGATGAAATTTTTGGAAGAGCGAATCTCCGGTGTCAGTTGGCGTGCAATTTTAATATCATTGATTTTGATTCCACCGAATGTTTTCTGGATATGGGAAGTTGAGGGGATGTGGCATTCGGGGCATCCCACGACGATTTCGCTGTTTTGGAATGTCGTCCTCAACCTGTTTGTATTAATTTTGCTGAATCTCATCATCAAGCGAGTTGCGCCCAAGTCTGCGTTGACACAAGGCGAAATGATAACGATTTATGCCATGTTGTCCATTGCCTCTGGCTTGGTGGGACATGATACATTAGCGCTCACTGTACCGGCGATTCCTCATGCTTTCTGGTTTGCCACGCCGGAGAATGAATGGGGCGAGATATTTTTCAACTTTATCCCAAAGCATCTCGTGGTTTCGGATAAAGAAATTCTGCGCGGGTTTTATGAAGGAGATACCAACTTTTATCAATCCCCAATTATGCTCGCCTGGCTTGGGCCAACTTTGTGGTGGACATCGTTGATAATCGCGCTGGGGCTGATAATGATCTGTATGAATGTGATTGTCCGCAAACAATGGACTGAACATGAAAAACTCGCTTATCCCATTATCCAATTGCCGATGGCGATTACGGAGGGCGGCGGTACGTCTCGGTTCTTTCAGAATAGAACGTTGTGGATAGGTTTCATTATCGCTGCCGCGCTGGATATCTGGCATGGGTTGCATCACTTTTTTCCAGTCTTACCAGATTTCAACGTTCGACATGATGCCCGCAACTGGGGGACGTTCTTCACTGAAAAACCGTGGGATGGTATCGGCTGGCTGCCGGTGCCGTTGTATCCGTTTGTCATTGGTCTTGGTTTTCTACTGCCTCTCGACCTCTCCTTCTCACTATGGTTCTTTTTCCTATTCAAAAAAGCCCAACTGGTATTTGGAAGATGGATGGGGCTCCGTGCGCTGCCTGCCTTCCCTTACTTGAGCGAACAATCCATCGGAGCATGGATGGCTATTTTCATATCTGCGATTCTGATGACGCGCCGACACATTACCAACGTTGTAAAAACTATTTTCAGCCGCAAAGGCATAGATGATTCTGAGGAACCAGTTCGCTATCGCACTGCATTTATCTTGATTGTTCTCTCAAGTATTTACATCATCTGGTTTTGCCTGAAAGCAAATATGACGTTCAATATCATCTTGCCCTTCTTTGGCTTCTTTTTTGCGCTGTCTCTTGCCATCACCAGAGTGCGAGCGGAGATAGGACCGCCAGCTCATGAAATGGCTGGAATGGTAAACGGTCAGCAGTTTCTTTTGAATATCCTCGGCACTCGTCGTATAGGCCCCAATAATCTGACCGTTTTTCCCTTCTTTTGGTTTTTCAGTGGACGCGGCTATCGGGAACACATTATGCCGCATCAGTTGGAAGGATTTAAAATGGCTGAACGGGCGCGGATGAACACCAAGAAATTAGTGTTGGCAATGGCATTAGCTGTCGCTGTCGGTTCATTAGCTTCCTTTTGGGCGATTGTCAGCGAGATGTATCGGCTCGGCGGTGCAGTAACAGGGGCAGGTGGTGGTATAGGCCCGTCAGTTGGACATATTGGACAATTTAATTGGTTAGCAAATTTGCTTGCTTATCCACGCGAGACTAATGTTCCGGCGACCATGTTTATGGGCGGCGGTTTGATTTTCACCTTCTTTTTGATGTTTATGCGCATGCGTTTTATCTGGTGGCCGTTTCACCCTGCGGGTTATGCCATCTCAATGACATATGGTGTAGAATATTTCTGGTCTTGCCTTGTCATCAGCACCCTCGCCAAATGGATTATTCTGCGGTTCGGCGGTCTCAGTATGCATCGCAAAGCAGTATTCTTTTTCTTCGGCGTCATCTTGGGCGAATATTGCGTTGGCGCGTTCTGGAGCGCGATAAGTGTTATCTTGCGTTATCCTGTCTACGATTTTGCGCCGGGATAAAATGTAAAGCGTGAATGAATTTTGGTTAGACAGATAATTGAGACGAAATGACTAACTCAAATATTATATTTGAACGTGAAATAATCTGGCGTGGCTACAACAGTGATAATATTGAATGTCAAATTGCAAAGGAGCAGTGGGAAAGACATGTAGCTAAAAGGCCCGAAATTGCAAATGCGTTAGAATTAGTTATCCAGGCAATGCTCGATCCAGAAGGAATAGAACTTGATAAGAATAGACCAGATGAGCCAATGCAACGTTTTAGATTACTTACTGTCAGTGGTTTTGGAGAATGGGAAGGTTATCAGTTAAAAGTGAGTGTAAAATACGTTCGACAAGTTACAGGCGATTGGATAAAATTCTATTAAAGCTGCTGGTATGAAAGAAAGTGAGGATAAAATGAAGATTTTATCTTTAGGATATGATGTAGAAGCTGATGAATTAGATTTATTAATTGATACCGATTCTCCCGTCCCTGCTGAATCAGTTCCTATTGGCGAGGGCATTTATATCAGAATGGATAGAAATTCAGGTAAAATCGTAGGGGCATTTATACGAGGTTATTCCAGCTTTATTAAAAAGGTTCGGGAGAATCGAATTTTACCTTCTTCTGAAACAATTAAGGCTGGATTTTGGGTAGAATTTGAAGCTATCGTAAATTGGCAAATTTGTTTTGATTTCTATTTGGAACTGAAATCAAAACGTCATAGGGAAATTGATTCATTATCCCATGAACTTATTGAGCATCTAGTATATCCAAAGCAACAAAGAGAACTTATTGAGACGCTTATAAATGTGTAAGTTTTTTGAACAAGCCGACGGTGAATTTATGGAAAAAGAACTCGAATCAGATTCGCTATTTCAAGTGCTTCTCAAATCTTTCTACCTTGCGTTTGGGGTTGAGAATCTGAACCAAATCAATACGGAACTTAGAGAGATACTCAAAGCATCGGTGCGAATTGACGCAATTGTTACTTTTGATGATGACTTCGATTTCACCAAACTGAGAAAACGTATCTTTCCCTGGTTGGGAAAGAATAACGTGTTTGAGTACAAAGGCAAATTTGATCATTTAAAGGTAGGACAATGTTGCCAGTATGCTTTGGTGGAACTTGGGTTGATGCTTACCAGATGTCTCAGCAAAGAACGGAAAGACAGAGCCGGAAGAGAATGGTTAAGTCAAAAGGATATTCGCACTTATTGGAACAAACTGAAAAGTCAGGGCGCTAAATATTTTTGTACTGCAACTATCCTGAGCACAGGCGACCCAAAAGGTGTTCGCGAAGGTCTGGGGTTTGAACCAGTGAATCTGTATCCCCACTTACGAGGCGCATTGTATCAACAGGTTATTTTCAAAAACGAATTCCTTGGCACCATCCCTGTTTACCTTGTGGTTTTGAACAAACTCAAAGTCTGCGCTATTAATACGCCATTGCTTCTACTTTCAACAGGAGAAAAACAAAAGGAATTTTGCCGATGGCTTTTAGCTGACGCTGAAGGACTGACGATAGAAGAACAGGTCACATATCAATCTTATATGATAGCTTATGGCGTCGTTGAGGATGAGGGGGTGAAAAAAGAGATGGGAAAGAAAGTTTGGAAACCTGATTATGACAAGGTGGCTGAATGGTTGTATGAAGGTATGCCGCCAGATATAAGGGATAAAGTTGCTCAGAAACTTCTCAGTTATGACCCACCAGAGGTGAGAGTTCAAAAACTCCTTGGGGTTGACTCACCAGAGGAAGGCGCTAAGAAAATTCTTGGGGTTGATTCTCCAAAAGAGGTAGTTCTCAAATTGGTAAGAACGAAGGAACAGCAGAAAGAATTGTTAGAGTTCCTTAGACGAAATATTGAAGAGAATGGAGAATAGAGTGGTTTACTTGTAAACCACTCCGTGTCCGTCAATTTAGTCAGTGGTATCAAAACTATAGTTAAAAAACTAAGGAGGCGAAAAAATGCCAACAGGATACAATGGAAAAATTTTAAGGGTAAATTTATCTGAAGGAAAAATTTGGACTGAAGAGCCGGAAGAAGTAATCTATCGGCGCTATCTTGGCGGTGGGGCGATGTCGTGCTACTATCTGTTGAAAGAACTGAAGCCGAATATCGACCCTTTAAGTTCTGAGAATATTTTAATCTTTATGACCAGTGTTATCAACGGAACGAATATCCCCGGCGCTAATAGGTATAGCGCCGCCGCTAAGTCTCCGCTCACTGGAGGATATGGTGAATCGGAAGCCGGTGGCTGGTGGGGACCTGAGTTGAAAACTGCGGGTTTCGATGGTATTATCATTCAGGGGAAATCTGACAAACCGGTTTATCTCTGGGTGCATGACGGCGAAGCTGAAATCAGGGATGCTTCCAAATACTGGGGACAGCTTTCCGGAGAAGTACAGGATGGATTGGAAGAGGAACTTGGGGATAACCGCATTCGAGTATTGCAAACGGGAGTTGCAGGTGAAAATCTGGTCAAATATGCTGCGATTGTAAACCAATTGAAGCATTACCACGGCCGGACGGGACTTGGCGCGGTGATGGGGTCGAAAAACTTGAAAGCCATCGCTGTGCGCGGAAGTAAGAGAATGCAACCGAATGACCCTCAAGCCGCCCGTGAGGTGTTGGATTGGTTTAGGGAAAATTATGACCGCGACAATGACGCAATGCACCTCTACGGAACATCCCGCGGTGTTCCATCAATGAATGCTGGCGGTATTTTGCCAACGCGCAACTTCCGTGATGGCTCTTTTGAACTTGCAGATAACATCAGCGGACAAACTATGGCGGCGACAATTCTGAAAAGACGCGGCACATGCTACGCTTGTACGGTGGCGTGCAAACGCGAGGTAGAAGTGCCAGAGTTGGGCGTGACACCCAAGTATGGCGGACCGGAATACGAAACTATCGCGGCTGTCGGCTCATTGTGCAATATCGGCAACCTCAAGGTTATCGCCAAAGCGAATCAGTTACTCAATCAGTATGTTTTAGATACTATTTCCGCTGGTGTAGCTATCGCTTTTGCGATGGAATGCTATGAAAATGGCATTCTGACAAAGGAGGATACAGGCGGCATCGAACTCACTTTTGGCAATGAAGACGCGCTACTCCAACTGATTCCAATGATAGGAAGACGCGAGGGAATAGGCGATTTGCTTGCGGATGGAGTTAAGATAGCAGCGGCGAAAATCGGCAAGGGCGCTGAAAAGTATGCGATGCATGTGAAAGGTCAGGAATTGCCGATGCACGAACCACGCGGAAAGACGAGTTTGGCTCTCGCTTATTCGATGTCACCCACAGGCGCTGACCACATGGAAGCACCACATGATGTCTTCTTCGATTCTTTCAACCCACAGAGCAATCCATTAGGAGCCTTAGGGTTGATTGAACCTGTCGATGCGCTTGACTTGAGCCATAGAAAAGTCAGAGCGTACTACTATTGCCAATTAGCATGGGGACTGTACAACTGCATCGGAATGTGCGACTTTGTGGGCGCGCCCATCGGCGCACTGTCTTTGGAACAATTGGTGAAACACGTCAACGCCGTCACCGGATGGGATGTCAGTTTGTGGGAATTGCTCAAGGTTGCAGAGCGCTCTAACAATATGTATCGAATTTTCAATTTCCGAGAGGGATTCACCAAAGTGGACGATACATTGCCACAACGCCTATTCGGGGAACTCGGCAATGGCGCTCTCAAAGGTGAGAAGATAGATAAGCAGGAGTTTAAGGAAGCTCTTGACTTGTATTACCAAATGGCAGGCTGGGACGTGGAAACAGGATTTCCGACAAAAGCTAAGTTGATGGAATTGGAGTTGGAATGGGCTGTTCCGGAGTAACCCAAACGCAGAGAAGGATTAGAGAATCGGAGACTTTTTGGTAATTCTCTGATTCTCGCCATTTTCTTGTCAAAGGTCGATGGGTGGAAAAATGGAAATTGACCAATTCATGAAAGAAGTTGCAGTAGACTTTACACAGGAAATAGTAGAACTGTTCTTTCCAGATATAGCTCGAATATTAGATTTTTCAAAGAAAAAAGACCTAAACAAAGAACTTTACACCGAATCTCCAAAAGGCGAGGAACGGTTTGTAGATGTTTTGTTGGAAATTCCGTATAAGCATCCTCCGCCATCGGTTTTGCTAATTCATGTTGAATCGCAACAACAGAGGCGTTTCGATTTTCCGGAACGTGTTTTAGCCTATCAGTGTCTGATTTACACAAGAGAAATAGAAAGAGAACGCAAAGATTCTTTTTCCCTCTCCGAGTTTACCGAATGGAAAAACAGAAAACACCTTCTTTCATTTGCCTTGTGTAATTACACTCTTGGCGACGGTATCACAGAAGAAGAATGCAGAACTAGCTTTCAGTTAAGTTGCCGATATACTTGTATCAGCTTGCCAATGCTATCCGCCTATGAAGTTTTGATTTCAGTTCCAAATAGAAATCAAAACAAAAAGGGAATATTTGCAGAAGGATAACCCGGTGGTATCTGCATTGGCAGTTTTTATGAATCCAGACGGTTTATCAAAACCTCATCTGAAAGTTGAGTCTTACCGAAAATTGCTTTCATACAGGGAAGGTTTAACTCAGAGACAGATTAACCAAATAGTATATGCGCTTGAAATCTACCTGGCTTTAACAGAAGAAGAGGAAGAAATATATCAACGATTGATTCAGGAGGTGTACCCTGAAGTGAGTGAAATAATTACCAATCCATTGATAGAAAGAGGACGGCGAGAAGGAATTCAACAAGGACAGCAAGAAGGAATTCAACGAGGATTGCAAAACTCTATTTTAAGGCTTCTTACTCACAGATTCCATTCTATTCCGCAAGAATTGTCTCAGAAAATCTTTGCTCTCACCGATACCCAAAGGTTGCAAACTCTTTTTGATGCTTCGTTAGAAGTAAAATCGCCGGAAGAATTGACTCTAAACGGATTTTTTGAGGAGTAGTTCATCGGAAAATACTTTCATGATAGGATTTTAAATGACTAATTTACCTGAAATTTTTGCTGTTTTTGTACTGGGGCTATTACAAGGCTTAACGGAGTTTCTACCGGTTAGTAGTTCAGGGCATCTTGTTTTGATGCAACATTTTATGGGAATGAAAGAACCTCAACTTTTCTTCGATATAATGGTTCATATTGGCACACTTGGAGCAATTTGTCTGGTCTACTTTAGAGCAATTGGGGAAATAACGAAAGGCTGTGTGAGAACACTCTGTTCGCTTCGCTCACCAACGACTTCGTCTTATGGTGACCGTAAATTTTACCGCTCGCCATTTCAGGCGTTTGCTAAAAATTCTGACTTACGGTTTGTATGGTTTATCATCCTGGGCTCCATCCCTGCGGCTTTAGTCGGAGGATTGTTGAAAGATTCCATTGAATCTGCATTTGCCAGCCCAACTCTTGTCGCCTGCATGTTAATCGTAACGGGATTGTTGCTTCAACTATCTAGATTAGCAAAAAGGAACCCAAACCCGAGACAAGCATTGAACAATTGGGATGCTATACGAATGGGAATTGCTCAAGCTATTGCAATAATGCCCGGAATCTCACGTTCCGGTTCTACCATTTCCACCGGATTAGCGACAGGCGTATCACCTCAAACAGCCGCTCGATATTCCTTCTTGCTTTCAATTCCCGCTATCTTGGGCGCATTAGTGCTTGACCTGAAAGATGTTCACGAAGTAGCACTCGCTCCGATATCGATAATTATCGGTACCTTGACTGCATTTATCACAGGCTATATAGCTCTCAGAGGATTATTAGCAATTCTGAATCGTGGGCGGTTTATTGTTTTTTCATATTACTGTTTTGGGTTAGGCGGCTTGGTGCTGTTAATCAAGATATTTTTGTAAAAGGGCAAGATGGCTAAGGGACAAAAGGGTTGAGGGGTTATTGGGTAAAAATTACCATTTCACCCCTTCACCATTTTACCATTTTACGTTTCACGCATCACTCATCACGTTTCACGTTTTAAAGGAATCATACATGAATAAAAAAACAATTTTCGTCTGCCTTGACGGATGTGGATCTGAATACATCGAGCAAAGCGATACACCGAATATCGATAAGATGGCAGCAAACGGTTTCTACTGGATAGGACATTCGGTTATCCCATCCGTTACGAATGTCAATAACGTTTCCATAGTTACAGGTTCACCGCCGTCAGTACATGGAATTACGTCAAACTACTATTATGACCGCCAATCAAAGCAAGGCGTATACATGGAGTCACCCGATTTTCTGCTGACAGAAACTGTCCTTCAAAGAGCTAAGAAGGAAGGTTTATCCACAGCAGTTTTGACTACAAAGGATAAATTGCTTCGATTACTGGGTAAGGATGTAGATACAGTAATTTCAGCAGAATCGCCTCCCGATTGGCTTTTGCAAATTATAGGGCCGCCTGGGCACATTTACAGCGCTGAAATTAACATCTGGCTCTTCCGAGCGTTGAAGGTTGTGTTGAGAGAAAAGAACCCTGATGTTGTCTATCTTGCGACCACGGATTACATGATGCACAAATATGCTCCTGATGCAGAGGAATCTCAAGCGCATATCCACGCTCTGGATAAATTGCTTGGTGAAGTGCTTGATGAATACGATGCGCGGATGCTTCTCACGGCTGACCATGGGATGTTGGATAAAACAGTTGCTGTTGACCTTGCGCAAATCCTCCGAGAGCAGGGTCTCATATCAGAAGTGATTCCCATCATCAAAGACCGATATGTCGTTCATCACGGTAATTTGGGCGGCGCGGCGTATATTTATCTTGATGAGAAAGATATAGGTGAGGCAGTCAAAATTCTGAGAGAATGTCAAGGTGTGGAGGAGGTTTGGCTTCAGGCTGATGCCGCAGAGGAATTTCAACTATATAAAGAACGAATCGGTGATATCTTCGTATTAGCTGACCGCGACTCCGTTTTTGGCGTAGGGGAGCAGATATCCCTGTCTGCCATCCGCTCCCACGGTTCAAGGTATGAGAGCAAAGTGCCTATCATCGGCTACGGACTAAAATCCCCGAAACAGTGGGAAAATAATTATGAAATAACTCAAATCGTAAGGTGAAAATGCAAAACAACAGACCACTTACTGCTCAAAGAGCCCTTGTTACATGGCGTGCGCTGCTTCTCGGCGTGTTGTTAATCCCGATAAATGTATATTGGTTGACGCTCGTTGAGGTAAAATATTATTCGCTCGATGGCTCCTGTCTGCCGCTATTTATCGAGCCTGTATTCACGATTTTTATCGTTATACTGTTTAATTTTCTGTTAAAACGAACTTTCCAAAGATACGCTTTGACACAGGCAGAATTGCTGGTTGTTTACATCATGGTTATGCTCTCTGTGACTTTTTCTGGACACGACACTCTTCAAAATATGTTCGGTGCCATCGTCCATCAATACTGGTTTGCCACGCCGGAAAATGAATGGCAGCAACTATTTTTTCGGTATATTCCGAGTTGGCTTACAATTTCGGACAAGAACATTTTGAAAGGCTTTTATGAAGGCGAATCCACCTTTTACCAGCAAAATCATTTTGAGGCATGGCTACGGCCGTTGTTCTATTGGGCGTTACTTTTTCTGGCAATGATTTTCCTGATGCTCTGTTTGAATAGCATCATCCGCAAACGCTGGACGGAACACGAAAAGTTAGCGTATCCTATTATCCAATTGCCGTTAGGAATGTCGCAGGACGGCGGCTCGCGCTTGTTTCGGAATAAGGTAATGTGGATGGGATTCGCGGTTGCTGCAACTATAGCTATCGTCAATGGGCTGAACTTCATCTATCCGTCTGTACCCAAAATTCCGTATATCAAGCAGACAAACATTGGCAATGTATTCACCGACAGACCGTGGAATGTGCTCCGTTGGGTGCGGATTTCGATGTATCCGTTTGCCATCGGCATCGCTTTTTTCCTCCCGCTGGATTTATCATTCTCATGCTGGTTTTTCTTCGTAGTCAGACTCTTCGAATTGGTTCTTAGGGCATCACTTGGAACACGACGATTTCCCGCTTTGAATGAACAAGCATCGGGCGCGTGGATTATGCTTTTTGTACTTGCGATTTGGGGGACACGCCGACATCTTTGGGAAGTATTCAAAAAAGTGATTGGGATATCATCGAACATTGACGATTCCACTGAGCCACTGCGCTATCGTTGGGCGGCCTTGGGAGTGTTGTTGTCAGTGGCATTCATCACCGTTTTTGCTGCGATGGCGGGAATGGCCATTTGGGTAATTTTCATCTTTTTTGGGCTCTATTTCATCTTGTCAATTGCTATGACTCGTGTGCGAGCAGAGCTTGGAACACCGCACGAAATCTATTTCGTCAATCCAAACGATATCATGGCGAATGCCATCGGTACTCGCCGCCTTGACCCTGCCAGCATGACTATGATGTCGATGTTCTACTGGTTCAATCGCTGTTATCGCAACCATCCTATGCCCAACCAATTAGAGGCTTTTAAGATGGCGGAAACAGCAAAAATAAGCAATAGCGGACTATTGTTAGCTATGCTTATCGCGTCAATCGTCAGCATCCTGGCAACCTACTGGGCAAATTTGGATATCACTTATCGAAACGGCGCCATAGCGAAAGCCGGAGGTTTCAAAAGTTGGCTTGGCTGGGAATCTTTCAATAGATTGCAACGCTGGCTACTTAATCCATCCGGACCAGATGTAGTGGGAATCTCCTACATGGGCATCGGTGCCTTATTCACCACGCTAATGATGATAATGCGGATGCGGTTTTTCTGGTGGCCTTTTCATCCCGCAGGCTACGCTCTTGCCATCAGCTTTGCTATGGATTATTTTTGGTTCGCTTTCTTTGTCAGTTGGCTTATTAAGTTGTTCATTCTACGCTTCGGCGGCGTCAGAACTCATCAGAAGGCGGTACCGTTTTTCTTAGGATTGATTCTGGGGGACTACATCATCGGTAGCATCTGGGCGATTATCGGACCGATTGTGGGGATTAGGACGTATAAGATTTTTATTTAGGTTTCCACACTTTTCTTTTCTTTATGATACCACAGATCCAATTGACGGACACAGATAAGGCAGTTTCTACTATCCGCGTCCGTCCATAAAATCTGCGGTATCTAGCACTGCACACGAAACTAGGTGAGAAAATGTTTGGATATTGTTGTCAAGAATGTGTTCGCTTCGCTCACCGACGCCTTCGGCTTACGGGAAAGGGTATAGTAAAACCCACTAAGGTACAAAATTATCTAACGAAGTTCACTGGCTATCCTTTCATCGTGCTAGAAGCTATCATTGGTAAATGTGAGCAATGTGGCGAGAAATATTTTAGTGCCAGTGAACGCAAACGTTGGAAGAAATTGTTTCAGGAAAGTCTTGAATCTCAGGGGGAGCTTTTAACCCCTCAAGAAATTAGAAGCCTGCGAGAACAACTTGGATTGGAAATGAAAGACTTTGCTTTGCTGATTGGTTGTACGTTACAATCCTTGTCTAATTGGGAGAATCCTTCTCGACGAAGACCACAGCCCCGGGTAGCTGATTTGATGATGCGGCTTTTGCGAGTATCACTTCAGAAAGGTGAAGTAGATGTACTGAAATTTCTACTTATTCATGTCAAAAATATGGATGTTGAGTTAAAAATACGTTCTTCAATATTCGTCTTGGGTTTCACCTCAAAATAGAACCCAAGACAAATGAGTTTGTGAATGATTCGGAAAAATTAGTGTATAGCAAAATTTAACGGAAGGGGGCATAAAATGTCAAGTTGTTTCTACTGTGGTTCGAACGAACATGTATCCAACGAATGTATTCAGAAAGTGGATATCCAGGACATCGCTACGGATGCGATAGACCAACTCGGTTATAGTTCAATGTCGCGGATAGTTGAATTATTTTCGGAACATAAAGGTGGCTCTATAAATCTTGTTTCGGCGGCGATATGTGAACTATCTTATGAATTTAGACAGGAATACGATGAGGAAATGTGGCAGAAAGATACCGCCGCGGAACGTAACCTTCTAGATTATGTCATAAGTGTAACACGCGGCTTTGTCAATATCGAATCAGACCGTCCTGAAATTGCTATCCTGGAATTTGATAATGCCTTGAACAAAGCACTCAATGAAGTTTATGAAATGCGGGCGCGATTATTGAAGGCACAGGCGCAATATGCCGCTGGTAATGTAGATGCCGCTATCTCAACTATAACTGAAGATATGGATAATCTTCAACAAGCTTTAACAGATGTCCGTAGAGCTTATGATTATCTATTGGCAAGATATTACGCCGCCAAAGGCGACTTTGAGACAGCTATAAATTATCTTAAACAGCTTATAGAAAGTGAAGAGAAAACAGAAGAGAATAAGCAATATTTTGTCAAAGCACTGATAGATGAACATTTTGACAACAGTAGAGCATCTATCAATGAGTACCTTGAAAAATTGGAAAAGGAAAAAAATCAAGCCGCGCAAGAGATGATGGAATTAGCCGAGACAGCTATTGGAAGCGCTAAAGATTGGGAAGTGGAGGTAGAGGATGCTGAAGCGAAACTTGAACAAGCGCTACAACAATTCGAGACCGAAAGTTACTACGGTTATATAGATGCATACTCTCTTGGGAAAATGTCCAGAGATATTGCAACTAAAGCGGAGGATAAACAAAGAGAAATTTTGGTACAAAACGCCTCAGAAGCTCAAAAGAGCGCTCGTGAGGCAATGACTCCCGCTGAAAAGTTTTTGGAACGGCTGGGCAATCCTCAAAGACAGTTGGAACTATTTCGTGAACAATTTCAACTCTTTGAGAATGCCAAAAATCATCTTTCCGAATCGCATGAGGATTTTACGCTTGACAATTACTGCGGATATATCCACTCAAAAGAGGAAGCGGAAAAGACTACAAACATTGCAAATGAAATCCAGCGGGATGTAATGGAACTTCTCAGGTGTGAAGAAGAAGTCGAAGATGCCATTGCAAACGCAAAGGCAGACCTTCAAATTTATGCCCTCCAATACCCGGAGAATAGACAGGAAAACGTAGAGAAATATGAATCTGCCGAGGCGCTTCTTACAGAAGCTAAAAAGTGTTTTAGAAGATATACAAAGGAAAGTTATGAGCAGTGTCTTGAGCACATTCAAAAAGTCAACCAGTTGGTCGATGAGCTAAATCAGGATGCAAAATTTCATGACTTGCGCAAAGAGACTCAAAAGGAAATCAATGCTGCTGAGCAAAATTTGGAATCGATTGAAGTGGAATTACAAGAACAGTATGACCCACATAAATTTCAATTCGCACAATCTAAATTGGAAGAGGCACGCGGCTTTTGCGAATTGCGAACGATGGAGGGGTATTCCAGAGCGATTGACTGTGCCAAAGAAGTCAATCAATTGGTTGACGAGATGAGACAAGAAGTGGAAGTTCAAAATCTCAAAGAAACATCACTCAGGGAGATTGAAAACGCCCGCGCTGAGTTGATGAGAACTGAAGAATCACCGGAAAAAACATCTGCTGGTTCAAGGTTAAATGAGATGCTCACTATAATCTCTGAATCTGAAATATGTACGAAAGAGATGTACGAACAGGCAGTTGAACTAACAGAAGAAGTCAAAAATTTTGCAAAGCAATCGGAAGAAAAAACAGAACAGAAAAAAAGAAACAAGAAGCAAAGTATCCTTACGTTTTCAGGATTTTTAGGTTCTGGTGTAGTTATTGGTTTATTGGGCTCTCTATGGAGCCCAGCGGCCCTACTTTGCGTTTTAGTGGGCGGAGCGTGTTACGCGATACAAATGATTGTTAAGTCACGAATGACGAATGGCGAATGAAACATTTGAGTAAGAAACCCGTTTTCTTGGAGAAAACGGGTTTCTAGCGAAAGCAACCTGTAGCCGAAGTCGCAAGACTTCGGGCAGACCGAACTTTGGCAAGTTCGGCTACCACTCCCCATCTTTTTTTCTTTGATTCACTTGAGATGGAATTAATCTTTTGTTGTTAAATACCTGATTAACTTTGGCGTCACTAATGGCACCACATCAGGCAGCATGTGAGGCATTAGATTATCCATCACTTTCGGCATTAATTCCGGCATCTGTTCTTGCATGTAATCAGGCATGGGTATGCGCGAACTAACGCACTCTAACATCGTCGGCATTACTTTGGGCATCATGCCAGGCAGCAAACGTGGGAACAGTATGGGGAAAATCGGTTTCATCATAAACAACATCGCCTTACCAAATGGCCCAATTTTTCCCATAACCCGCATCATTCCGCCCATACCCAAGGGCATTGCAGATAACAATTCGGGCCACATAGCATCCATCAATTCCGCGAATCCCTGGGGTGTCATCAGTTCAATCATTGCTTCAAAAACCGCCCATTGGCGTTGAACTTCAGGATTCGGGTCAGGGAATTCATGCCCAAGAGCACTACAGGTAAAATGAGCTAAATCCATAACTTTTAAGGGCGCGCCGGTCTTTTCCGTTGTAACGCGCAGTTGAAATTCACAGCAGGGACATAATGCTAAAACAGTCTCGGCTCCAATATCAATTGCTTCTTTCAAACGGTGGTAACCTATATCCTTCGCTATCTCTGGCTCTTTAATCAGCGTCAACACTGAACCGCAGCAAAGTCCATTTTCCTTGTTGTGAGCCATTTCCCTAAAGTCGACTCCGGGGATGCTTCTTATCATCTCTCGCGGCGGTTCGTACACTCCAGAAGCTCTACCGATGTGACACGAATCATGCCAGGTTACCACTTTAGGTATTTCGCGGGTGAAGCTGAATTTTCCCTCTTTGATAGCTTCCGCAAGAATTTCGCTGTAATGTTTGGCTTGAATATTGTACTCGATGCCCAATTTCTCCGCCCACTGCGGATAAATCACACGCCACATCATATCGCACGCGGGGCATGATGTTGTCACAATCTCAACGCCGGCTTCCTGCATCATGGCGATGTTACTTCGTATAATCTCTTCAAATATATCCCACTTGCCAGCCACCAGCATAGGAGTGCCGCAGCAATTTTCCGGGTTTCCCATATAGGTGAAATCTATACCAGCAGCGTCAAGCGCGGTTACTGCGGCTTGTCCTATATCCGCTTCCACATAGCTCGCAGTACAGCCGGCAAAATAAGCGATTTTGGCTTTGTGGCTAGGTCCATGTTTATCCCACAACTCTTTTGGGAACCAGTCCGTCCTTTTGGCGCGATATCCTGCCCAAATGTTGCCTTCTTTGCGAACCGAAGCCGCCATAATCTCGAAGGGCGGGAAAGTCATCTTCTTTTCTTGGTCGATGAGTTGACCGCGTAGTTTCATCCACGCTGGCTCAATGGGCAAGACAGATGAACAGCGCAAATTGCACATTTCGCAGGTTGTGCAAACTAAAAAGGTATCTACCATCTGCTGCGTCCATTTGACTCTGCCTTCCATATATTCCCGGAGCCAGTACCATTTGCCGCGAGGGCTTTGACTTTCCCAACCGCGACCGTAAAATTGGTCGCAGTCGTCAACGCAGTATCCGCACTGGGAGCAAGCGTAAGCATACCAGACTACGTCGGGTGGGATATTGCGTATAGATTTCGTTGAAATCTTTTCACCCACTTCGGTGATGACATGATTGCCAAAGGGTCGGATTAGAGACTCCATTGCTTCGCCCATACCCACTGCTTGTTTAAGCAATCCATAACCGAAAACCTTACCTGGGTTCATAATACCCTTGGGGTCCACTTGTTTTTTGAAAGCACGCAATCGTTGGGCACGCTCTGCGCCCAAAACTTCATTGGCGTTATGAGAAAAGTAAATCCCGGTAGAATAAGCCCGTCCCCCATGTTCTTTAGCAACCTTAATCACAGTAAGAGCTAATCCAAAAACGAAGTTATAGCTGAATTTACGCTGGTCATGCGGAATGAATCCCAAAATTACTGCTTCAGGCTTTCCATCACGCCCTTTAGCGATAATCACCCCCTCTTTGACCAAAGGTTGATTTACCTTATCTTCGACTTCTTCCATTACTACACCCAACTGTTCCAGCGGCACTACAACTTCTGTCGGTATCAATGAGGGCCCGAGTCTTTTTACGGTCATCAGCTTAAAACGATGCTTCCATTCATGTTCAGCGATTTGGTCACTCAATATTTCGCCTTCGTGCCGTTCTATGATAGCCGGCAAATTTGCCATTACAGCTTCCTGTTCATCATCACGCATAGCGATGGTGACGGTGTAAGCCGCTGGTAACAAAACTTTGTGTTCGGCGGGGTGACCGTGGTGCATCATCACGGGAGCCCGGTTTTTCAGTTCAGCCATCTTCGGATTGATAAAAACTGCTGACCATACAGGCAGTTCACTTTCAACTAATTCCTGCATAGCGGCAGCCATAGTGTGAGGATTAGGGAAAGCGGCTGCTACAATAGATGGCTCAAAATATTCTTGCACCCTCACTGTTACTTGCGTAATGAAGCCGGTAATCCCTTCAGCATCGGCGATGAGTTGTAAATCCTCGCCAGAAAACTCACGCACCTCCCCCGTTGGCAACACTACCCGCGCTGAAACGACATTTTCGGCAAAGAAACCGTAGCGGTAAGAACCGATGCCCGCACCGCCTTGCGCCAGCCAGCCTCCTACAGTGGATGATGGCGCGCTGGTGGGATACAGCCGCAGAGCTAAATCGTGAGGTTTCAGGGCATCCTCTAACTTCTCCCAGGTGATTCCTGGCTCAACTGTAACGGTCAAATTATTCTTATCAACCGATAGAACATTCTTCATCCAGTAAAAATCGACCACAATACCCTTTTTAACCGGAATGGCACCACCATAGCCTGATGAAGCCTTTCCCCTCGGCGTCAATGGAATCTTTCCCGCCGCAGCCCAACGGACTAAATCAATGACCTGTTCTTCCTTGGTCGGTTGTACCACTGCCCCCGGCGTTGTATTCCCTACCAAAGGCTTCATGAGACTAGGGATGGCGGCAATGTCGTGGCCGTATAATATTCGTTCTGTTTTATCAAAATTAACCTTATTTCCAAACCAGGAAATGAGTTGTTTACGATGTTTTGCAGATAATTTTTTGCTCATAACTGTAACTCCAGATTGAAAGAATAGTAAAGTTAGAATCAGTTTTCTACTGGCGAAATTTTGTTGAGCATGCTTTTTACCTCTTTTTCGCTACCCAATTGCTCCAACAGAATCTTCGCAAGAGATATACATTTTTTATTATCTTCTTGAGAATCTTCTCTGATTTCCTGAATCCGAGTTGAAAACTCATCTCTTTCACTAACAGGCATCGCTTCAATAATGAAATCCAACGCTCCCAGGTAAGTATTGATATCTTGAAAATCCTCACAGATGCGTTGGAGAATCTGGATTTCTTTGATTTGGATAGCGCGCTCAGTATGTCGAAGTAAATAGTTGGTCAAAGCTTGATAAATAATATCAAACCCAGCGGGAACTTCATGCTCTCCAATTTTTATGTCTGTCAATTTACTTCGCAGCACTAGAGCGTAACCAAAACCTGCTATGAGAGCCCTTATCCTGCTATCAGATTGCACTATTGACTCGATGTTTTCAGAAAGAAGGAAAGAAGCAACGTCAGGAAGAATTAGGTAGACAATAGACGCTAGAAAACCATTAATGGAAAGATATAATAACAGATAGCGATTCACAATATGCTTCAAAAGTTTTCTTTCATATTTGGTGAGAATTTCCGAGAATGTGATAGCAAGGGCAAGCGCGATGGCTAAAAGAATCATTTTTAGGAACTTCTCCTACGAGATATAGGAAAGGATTTTATCCCGCAAACGTTGATAATGTCTTTGATACATTTCCACACCGGTCTTGGGTTCAACCCATATCTCGATTTTTTCAGTTTCTAACAGCATTTTCAATGCTTCACGAACTGCGAAGGGAGGAAAGGCTGATTTAGCCAGAAGTTGAGGCAAGCTCAATACTTCACTTTCCATCAATTCATTTAAGATATAATTCGCTACAATCTTATTTGTTCCACTATCATAAACGCTCATATTAATCTCCCCAATTAAAAAATCTCTCTCCATGTTTTTTAAAATGATATCATAAATTCAACTTATTTCAGGCAAGGAGTCCCCTTCTTATTCTTTGAATCAGGAGGGGAGGAATTGCCTTAGAATAGCTCCAACTGAACGGGTTCTTGTAAGATAGGTGTTACCGGAAGCGGCTTGGGTATATACTGGCTTTCCCATGTTACGCCAGTAGCTCTGCGCAACAGCCTTATCTTCCGCTCAGAGCATTGTGCCAGTCTTTTACCCGTTGCATCAGCTATAGCAACCGCCTCTGTCTTATCTGTCGGTAAGCCACATACCCATCCTACCAATTGCCTATTTCCTATCTGTCCATAGGCAATATCCCCCTTGCGTAGATGGTGGCCATTAGTAGTTCCACCAAAGCGTGGACGAATACCACCCTTCTTATAATTCTGCCGGTGCAATGAGCGTCTTGCGAACTCAAGTCTGCGCCACACCATGAAGGTGCATGAGTTATCTACGTTATCTCCGAACACTTCGTTAAGCATCGCGAGAGCGTCATTGGCATGGGACTCAGGTATCAGAGCATCTTTGGCGCTTGACTTCTTAATGCCCCAATACTTCCGTGCCTCTGCTGTCTGCCAGCCTGCGAACTTCGTTACATGCCCATGCCTTTCTAATTCCTCATATAAAATCGTCTTCCCTATCTCGACAGTAGAGAAATGTTTACCCCAACGCTTCTTATAATGATTGAATCGCACATCCTCTACTGCAATAAAGTTTAGAGGGAATATCTTAGCCAAGTCCCGCACTATCTTGATGCGGAATTGCACCTTAACTAATTGGCTTGGTGCTATCCATCCTTCCCTACGCTTTCTATTGTTAAATCTACACTTGCCACGCCGCTTGTTGCGATAACGTCTGCTGCGTCTTAACTGGCGACGCTCTGTAACCTTCTTGTTCACCTTCTGCGGCATTACTGCCATTGCTTTGAGTGCCACGTCTTTTCCACCTGACACAGCATAACCATCATACTTACTACCTGGGTCGATTGCCAGTGCCCGTAAGACGAAGTCGTCGGTGAGCGAAGCGAACATATCCTGTACTTCTTCTCCCACAGGTATTAACATTTGTATGTAGAACACGCCGGTCTTTGACCAGCATTTCTTTGCCACTCCACCTTCTATCATCTTACGTGCTTTAGCAGGCTTGGTGGGCATGAGTGGCTTGCCATCTTTAGATACTACTGGAACTATGAGCATTTTCTTCTCTCCTCTCGGAGCCCGATATACAGGCTGAAAGTAAAGGTCACATCGAGATTGCAACTGCGAAGTATGTCGGGTCATTAGCCCCGCCGCCCACAAGAGACAGCCTATAGAGGTCAGAGCTTGCGAAATACTCTGACGTATGTACCATCGCAGTGCGTCTACTTAGGAAAAGTGAAGGCAAAGCCTGTACTTTTTTCCTAAGTCCTCTAGTCAACACTTGCGTCGGAAGTCCTGTATCCTCCAAGCCCCTTCTGATTCCCTGAATCAGGAGGGGTTATTGACGTGCATATCAAGAAGAAATCCACCATCAATTATAATATCGCCCGCCGCTAATTTTGTGTTGCTTAACCTTCCAGGCTTTTCTTCAGATTAATTTTACTCCCCAAAGAATTGGCTGATAACTGTTATAAACAAAACTCCTGCAATCAACGACGCGACATTAGGTAATTTTAACTCTTTCTGTGTTTCTGGTATCAATTCCACTGCAGCAACATAAATGAAGGAACCGCCAGCTAATGCGAGCAAAATTCCAATTAGCCCCTCTGATATACCCGAAAGTACAAAGTGCGATAATATCGCGCCTATAGGGGTTGCTACCGCCACGAGAATAGAATAGAAGAGAATTTTTTTTCTTTTCATACCAGAATGTAGTAAAATACCCGTTGTCATTACGCCCTCTGGCAATTCATGCAGCAAAACCGCTACAGTCGTAAGAACACCTATTTGATAACTAGCTTCGAATCCGGCCACAATTGCCACTCCATCTAATAATGAGTGGAATGTAAGCCCGATTAAAGACAAAATACCGATTTGGTGGATTTGATGTTCTTCTTCATGTGAATGAAACATCATGAAAGTTTGCAGGAGGTAAAACATCAAAATTCCAGCCAAAATCGCTATGCCAGCGCCTTTTTCGTTAAGTTTTAAACTTTCAGGGATGATGTGAACGAAAGCGGTAGCGAGCATAATTCCAGCGGCAAAACTGATCAAATACATAGAATTCGCTCTTGACCACTTTTCCTTGTAGAATACCAGTATGACGCCAATTAAAGTGGCTATCCCTGCTATTACACTGAATGCTAACACATTGATAGTTTGCATGTTCTCTCCTTTCGGAATGCGAAAGTTGAAATTAATGGCGTTAAAAATTGAATAGGTAACTTGACGATGGTAGATTAACCCCCAAATCATTGCTAATACTTGTAGTCGTTGTGGCAACTCACCGGACGCCCACAAGGGGCTAGACTACGACAAATACCAGTTTTCTATTTACCAAAGTCAAAATAATTTGATTTTGGTAGATTAACCCCCAAATCGCTGCTCATACTTGTAGTATAGGGCTTCATGCCCGTCGTTGTGGCAACCCCCACAGGACGCCCACAAGGGGCTAGACTACAACAAATACCAGTTTTCTATTTACCAAAGTCAAGATAATAAGCGCCGAAAAACCGCCTTACTCTTCAGCAAGAATCCTATCAACTACCTGCTGTCTGTATTCCGGCGAAAGTGTCTTGAAGAATGCGCTGTAGCCTGTAACGCGGACAACTAAATCGGGATACTTCTCTGGGTCGGCGTGGGCTTCCAAAAGTTGTTCTTTTGAAATCACGTTGATGTTCACAAGCGTTCCGCCTTGAGCATTGTGGGTATTAATCAAGCTCTCAATTGCCTCCAATCCACCATATTCTTTCGCCAGATGTTTGTCAAAGTCTATCTGTAACGGCGCCGAGTTGCCCCATCCAGGTTGGACTGCGGCCACTGCATTGGCTTTCGCCGTGGACGCTGCGTCTCCGCCGGGCATAAAACCTGGGTCTGGGTTCGAACTGTGAGAAATAGGCGCATGGGCATGTCGTCCATTAGGCGTTGCGCCCACATTCTTGCCAAGTTGCGCTACGATGCCGTGGGAAAATAGGCCAGGGATGACATTGAACCCATTGGCAGTTGGAGTGTCCTTCACAAGATGGGTGAACAGGTCGGAGACACGCTTTGCCCACCAATCCGCCCGTGAACCACCCGTCCCGAAGCGCGGGATATTCTTCAACATCAGTCGCACGTTTTCAGCGCCGGCGTAATCGTTCGCAAGATGTTCAGCTAATTCTTCCCATGTCAGATGTTTCTCTTTTACAACCCGTTGCTCAATCGCAGTGAAAGAATCAGCTACAGTCGCCAGACCAATACCGTCAAGGGTTAAGTTGTAGATGTCCACACCACCGGCAGAAACGTCAAGCCCGCGTTCAATGGGACCATGGCAGAATAAATTCAGCACTATCTCCGGGCTGTTATCCGCTTGATGCGCCATATGCCAATCAAAGCCCCGCTTGATGGTATCTACGCTGATACCCAGATGCTGGATGTAGCCATCCCAAAGCGATTCGATTGTATTTGGCGTTATCGAATCAGCAATCATGTCGTTAAAAGCATGCAGGAATGGAGTAACAATACAGAGCCTGGTCACGTCCTGCAGACAATATTCAATTCCGGGCAGAGCAGTCCAATTGCATCCTACCTTTGCTCTCATGCGCGCCAATTGGATAGGCACACCATTCTTCGCGTATCCCTCGTCCAAACCTTTCGAACACGAATAACATACGCCTGTGCCATCTTCGAACAAATACTGCACAGATTTTCGCAACAATTCAGGGTCAAGTCCGTCATGAACGCGCACTGCGATGTTGGCTGGAATCTTCAAACGGTGAACGGCTTCGAGAATCAGGAATGATATGCGACTGGTTATATCGCGCCCATCCGGCGCAGGACCGCCTATTTGCGAATAGTGAGTATCGTTGAACAGCAAGCTAGCGATAGACCAAACGACTTCTTCATCGTCCACAATTATTCCAGCCGCCTTGTCCGCCTCGTAATACGGAAGCAGTAGTTTATCCAATTGGTCCAAAGCTCCACCCGCTGCCCACATGCGGTCAACGGACTGGAACCAGGCGAGAAACTGGCATGCTTCGCGTAGTGTTCGCGGCGCTCCTTCCCTCAACCACTCGTTCATGTCGGCAATGGCCAGCAGGTTTTCCTTGATGACTGGATCATCTTCTGCGGCTGTCATCTCCCTGGCTTTGGTGACATGCTTTTTAATCCATGTCTGGACACCGAGAATGAATGCTTCTTCTCCGTCGTAGAAATCCGTATTTGTGGGTTTATTCAAATCGCGATAGTAGCGAATCTTCTTCAAAAGCCCACCCCAGCCCAAATCCAGACCGATTTTCATATCCGGACCCAAATGGTTCATTGCGCCGATACCGGTGTAGATAATGTTGTATTTCTGGTGCAGTGGGTAAAGATGCATTGGCCGATCTTCCGGTTTCCAGCCGCCCACACCAGGTGGACTACCCACCCATGCTCCTGCAAGGGCGCTCATGGGGTGAATGTAAACTGGATGTATTTCCAGCCAGGCGCGAAAGTTCTCGCCGATGCACTTCGTTCCATAGCAACCACCGGATTCGTGGTTAGGTTTCGCTTTGAAAGGGATAGATTCCGTCCAGGGTATGCAACCGTGGTCGTCAATGTCAAAATAGCCCCGCTGCTTTAATTTTAATTCCGTGTGTTCAAATTTTGTTTGTCGTAGCGCATTTATGCGCTGCTGATAGGTAGATTTCTGTTCATGCGATGAAATCACTTTTATGCTCCTTGTTTATAACTTGACTCTGGTAAATAACATTGCTAATCCATGTAGTATAGGGCTTTATGCCCGTCGGTGGCT
>JACKQG010002518.1_pt1 | contig 23814 bp, 11 predicted proteins | sample 8237621 | NCBI WGS metagenome assembly JACKQG01 (sample SAMN15677084, study PRJNA649215) | marine metagenome | biome: marine; feature: Black Sea; material: saline water; isolation source: suspended particulate matter (SPM) from the Black Sea western gyre | collected 2013-06-09/2013-06-10 | depth... | reverse complement strand
ACCATCGTATGGATGTTCAGGTCAGGAACCCTTGCGAAGGTTTGAACAGGTTTTACGATTAAAAATCAACGTGGGCAACGAAATACGTGCGTAAGACACGTCTATTCGTAACCTTCGCAAGGATGGCTGATTATAATTTCAGATATGGAGGTGGTTGACCCAGCAGATTACTTTTCGGCTTCTCAAGACCAGATTTTTTGGATGGCTTCAAAATGAGTATTTCTGAAGGAGGATGAAATCGATGAGTGAAAGAAAGAAACTTACAAGACGTGAGTTTATCCAGTTGACGGCGCTGGCGACAGCGGGTGTGGTGGTGACGGCGTGCGCTCCCAAAGCGACCGAAGTCCCCCCGGCTGCGACTGAAAAGGCCGTCGAGGCGACCAAGGTGCCGGAAGCACCGGCGTCCAAGTACAGTGAAGCGCCATCTTTGGCGGATATGGTCAAGGCTGGCGATCTGCCTGAAGTCGATATGCGTTTGCCGGTTGAGCCGGTGGTTCATACACCGGTCGAGGAAGTGGGACAATATGGCGGCACCTGGCATCGTGCGGCCGTCGGTCCCGCTGACGTTCAGTTGCCAGCGCGTCTGTCCTACGAGAACTGGGTTCGCTGGGATATGAATGGCGCGATGATGGTCCCCAACATGATGAAGTCTTGGGACGTCTCTGACGATGGTACCGTCTTTACTTTCTATCTGCGCCAGGGGATGAAGTGGTCGGATGGCGAACCGTTTAACGCCGACGACATTATGTTTCTCTTCAACGATCACTGGGGCAACGAGGAAGTCAGCCCCAACGGTGTGCCGTCCTGGTTGAAGGTGAGTGGGGAACCGGTCGTGGTAGAAAAGGTGGACGATTACACCGTTCGCCTGACTTTCCCCTGTACCGCACGCAACCGTGGTGGCGCCGGCTGCTATGCCGGCCTTGGCACGAGGCCACGCGCGACGTCTACTCCGGCAACGCGTTTGAAACCGGACGCGGCGTCTTCGATTCGTTGCTGGAAGGTTATGACCTGATTCAAAACCGGCTGCGGCGAACGATGCAGGAACAGTCGATCGTTCGCATGGAATGCGTCGGCAAGCCGGCCGACCCGAACAGCATGACCGTCATTGAGGCCGTCAACGAAACCGGCCGTTTACCGGGAACGGTCGTGGAAGAGGTCCGGCCGGGATATTTCTGGAAAGGTAAGGTTCTCCGCTTTGCGGAAGTGAAAGCGGTTGCCGGTTCATAGGGCCTGGGAAGTCAAAACTCACGATAGGAGATCCACTCGTATGGAAACCATTCTCGGCATCGACCTGGGTACGACCAACAGCGTCGTTTCGATCATTCGCGACGGCGATATCTCGGTACTCGAAGAAGACGGGCGGAAGATCTTGCCATCGGTCGTGGGGCTGGACCCCGAAGGCAGCTTGCTGGTCGGCTTTCCGGCCCACAACCAGTGGACCTTGGCGCCGGATCGCACGGTTCGGTCGATCAAGCGCAAAATGGGTTCGGACGATACCGTGAATCTCGGCGACCAGACCTACACGCCGCAGGAAATCTCGGCGATCATTTTGCGGACGCTCAAAGAGCGGGCCAAACGGCTGATCGGACAGGACATCAGCAAAGCTGTGATTACCGTTCCAGCCTTCTTCAACGAGCAACAACGGGAGGCCACGCGCGAGGCGGGCGAATTGGCGGGGCTGGACGTTGTGCGGATCATCAACGAACCAACGGCCGCGTCGCTGACTTATAACACCGATCCCGACAAACTGCTGCGACTGTTGGTCTATGACCTGGGAGGCGGCACCTTCGACGTGTCGATCGTGCAGCTTGAACAGGGCGTGGTGGAAGTCCTTTCCAGCCACGGCGACACTCAGCTCGGCGGCGACGACTTTGACCAACTGTTGATGGACCACGTTTGCGACAAGTTCCAGGAAGAACACGACATCGATCTGCGCCAGTCGCCGACGTCGAAATCGCGCGTGCTGAAAGCTGTGGAAGAGGCGAAGATACAGCTTTCGTTCGATGCCTACGTAAACGTCGAGGAGGAATTCATCGCAGAAAAGGCAGGCGTGCCGCTGCACCTGAAAATCGAAATCGCTCGTTCTGACTACGAGTCGCTGATCGAGTCGCTGTTAGACAAGACGCTGGTCTGCGTGGACGAAGCGCTTTCGGATGCGAAGCTGAAGGCCAATCAGATCGACCGTGTGGTGCTGGTCGGCGGGGCCAGCCGCACGCCGCTGGTGCATCGCATGCTTCAGGAACAGCTCGGCCAGCCGATCCACGCCGAGGTCGATCCCGATTTGTGCGTCTCGATGGGGGCCGCCATCCAAGGCGGACTCATCGCGGGACTCGATTTGGGGCCGGTGCTGGTGGACATTACGCCCCACACGCTCGGTGTGCAATGCATCGGCAGCGTGGACGGCATTCGTTCTCATTACTGCTTTGCGCCCATCATCGAACGAAACACGGCACTTCCGGCATCCCGATCCGAAGTGTTCAGCACGTGGTACGACGGCCAGGATATTGTGGCCATCGACGTCTTCCAAGGCGAAGACCGCGACGTGCGCCACGACGAGGCGGTTGGCGGTTTCAAGCTGGAGGGGCTGGCCGACGTCAAACAGGGCAACGAAATCCTCGTGCGATTCGACTTGGATCTGGATGGAATTCTGACTGTAACTGCAGTCGAAAAAGCGACGGGACTGGAAGAAGACCTGACGATCGACAATGCCATGTCGCGGTTCCGCAGCGACAACCACGAGTCGGCCAAGGCGCGGCTGGATGCGGCGTTTGCGGACGCGGAAATGGTCGAGGGCGATCAACCACAGCAGCCTGCGGCCGAACCGGACGACGACCTGCCGCCCGAACTGAAACAGACGATCGGCAAGGCAAACGAGTTGCTGACGCAAGCCAACCGGCTGTTGGCCGACGCAAACGAACGGGATGCCGAGGACATGCAGGAATTGATAGGCCAGCTTCAAGCGGCCATTCAGGCGCGTTCGGCAGAGGATATCAACGACGCAAGCGCCAAGCTGGACGATCTGGTTTTCTATCTACAGGATGCGACATGACGGAATCGACGCTGGAGCATGCCGTCCAAGACGAAATGCGTTGCCCCACGTGCAACGCGCGGCAAGCGTGGTCGGACGAATGCCGGCGCTGCAAGTGCGATTTATCGTTTCTGCGGCAGTGCTGGCAAGCAAGTGAAACGGAACGACTGGGCTGCTTGCGCGAGCTGCGTGCCGGTCACCCCGACCGAGCGCTTCGCCACGCGCACCGATATGCGACGTTCGTCGGTGCAACCAAGGCATCCCGGCTTGTGGGCGTGTGCAGCGTGCTCTGCGGCGACTGGCCGAACGCACGCACGGCTTGCGGATGAGTACACGATGAGGATTTCTTGGCCAAGAAGAAACCCGGCTTTTCCAAAAAAAGCCGGGTTTCTAGCCATCGCCAAATGTTCGAGAACTTGTGAGCGGGTACTTAGTCACTCCGGCCGCACCTCGTCCACCAGGTCGATACCGGCCATGTGCATTGCGGATCGGGCCGCTCTTGTCTCGCTGGGATGTCGGCTTTTCAGCATTTCCCGGAGTTCCCCTTCGAACTCACAGAGGCTCAGGTAGCCAGCCATGTTTGCCGCATACGAGCGCACGTTGGTGTCGGCTGTCCGGAACATTTTGAGGATCACCCAGGCCATCGGCCGCAGGTCGATATCGTCAGGGCCGGGTGGCTTGATAACAACCTTCCCCGGTTGGGTCATGTCTCGCCGTTTCAATTCATGCGAGGTCACCGTCTGGAAAAGAGACAGCCCGGCATAGATTCTGACGTCGCGTTCCTTCGAGTCGACGAACGGCGCGAGCCAGGGGAGGACCTCAAGTTCGCCGGTTGCACCCAGCGTCTTGATCCCGGCAAGTTGCGTTTCCGGTTCGACGGAATCGAGGTTCTGGACGGCTCTCGGATAGTCCCGCGAAATCCGTCTGAAGTCGAGTGATTCGACGAAGGTATCGTACTTCTGCTTGAGGGCTTTTTCGTCATGCCGTTGCGGGGCCGCCGCCAAGAGCGGGGCGGTCGCTGGAATAAGAAGTGCGCACACCAAAGGCAGCTTCAGGACCCGATAAGAGTGGCCGAGGTTGGAGCCTTGCGAAACCCCGGTAGTCCGAGTACCGGGGCTTCCCTTCGGTCCAGCCCCGGCCGCCTTGAGCTGCGGCAGTTTTGAAGCAACTTCTAGCAGTCTACCAAGCATAATGGCGATTCCTTCCCGATGTTAGTCAGCGGTTGGCGCTCGGGCAAAGGCATTCCACTCTTGTTCCAGCCTCTCCGTATCAGCCGCCCCCTGATGTACCAGGATGCGGTATCTGAGGGTCAGGCTTTTTCCGGCGGGCAGCGTGTAGTCTTCCTTGCACGTGAAGGATGGATTCAGATAAGGATAGTGGGACCTCGACTGCCACCACGAAGGATGCCGGGGATTGTCCGGGTGATCGAACATGGCAACGCCGGCAGGCTGGCCGTTTGGCGTGGTTCCCAAATACGCCGCCCAACGCGCGGCTTGGTTGTTGAAGTTGGCACGCCCTTCGCTATCGAGGAACTTCCAAGGCTGTGTTCCCGTATCGGCGTTGCCGCAGCATTCGGCGGCCATGCGGATTGCCATTCCTCCGTAGGAGTTCTTGTTGAACACGACATTATCGTCGCCAGCCGGAATGAATGTCGCCTGCCAGTCGATATGGTACGTTCCCTTCGCGTCGGGCGCGCTGACGGTGATGATTCGTTCTTCATTCACCAAGGGCGGTTGGTCCGGCAAATGATAGGCGATGGTCAAGCCGATTCGGACCGAGCCGTCGTCGTTATGCGTGATTTCCACTTCGACGGGATCGGTGCCCGGCTGGTTCTGCTCCCAGAAGTTGATGCCGTTGATCGCCTTCCAAGACCACCACAGCGCGCGGTGCCAAGTGTGGTCCGATTTTGGATAGCCTTCCGGAAAGGGGCTGGGGCGAGTCAGCTCGGTCCCGTCGATCAAACCGATCCTCATATACGGCTTGCCGATCTTGCGATCGTGTACGTGCTCCCACACCATACGACCATGATTCAGCAGGGCGACCGACGTTTCCGTTTGACGCCAACCGAAGTTGCGGGTGGCTGGCAAAGGCTTTCGAGCGTCTTCGGTCGCGGGCTGTCCGAGTCCAACCTTCGCCGAAAGGTGTGCTAGCGCCAACGCAATGATCAGAGCGAGATACGCGCGGAGCGGCGCGAGTAACAGCTTACTGGGCATGTTGCTCTCCTTGTTCTCCAAGATGCATGCTGGAAGACCCGCAATCCATCCTTGCAGGCCTAATCGTCCAGTTCAAGGTTTGTGAATTCCTTGGTGATCTGGAAATCGTACTCGGGGTACTCGTAGACGGGCAATCGGTTCTCGGTCACGCCGATCGAGTATCCCCACAGACTCTCGTATTCCGACACGTCCTCGCCCATCTGCTCCAATTGCTGCAGGTACGCGGCGATCGACTTGGATTCGATGATCACGACCTTGCCCATCTTCTCGATAATAGGGCTGTGCGTGCGGGTAGCATCGTGATCGAATTCCAGCACTCGCCGACCGTACCGTGTAATGCCGATAACGCGATAGGTCAGACTCTTGCCTACGCCCGGCAGGTTCAGTACGTTGCGATCCGAAGCGACGAACGGCAAATCGGCCTCCTCGCGGAGCGAGGCAACTCGGCTGACAAGCTGTTCCGCTTCTGCTGGCAAACTGCGGATCGTCTCTTCGTGCTCTTTCGGCACGGTCCCGAAGACTTTTTCTTCGATCTGTTCTTGCACTGCACGGGCGTTCGGAGCAAAGTTCGCATTGTTCTCCATGTAGCCCTTGCAGGTGAATGTGTAGTAAGGCAACACACCCACTTCGCCCAGCACTTGTCGCAGCTTCGCATTGTGGCCTCGCCGCGATGCCGCGGCCGTGAAAACGTGTTGGTTCGTAATGATCCAGCCGGCCGAAAGCAAACGTTGGATCGCTTCGCGCGACTCGGGCGTGACTTCCATCGGCGATTCAAAATGCGTTTGGATCATGAACTGCTCGATACCGACGTCGCGAGCCTTGTCTCGGAAATCACTAAGGATACGCGTCAGCTCGGGCGTGATCCGTTGCGGCAGGAACACAGGCAACCGAGTTCCAAGGCGGACTCGGACCAATTCCGCGTACTTCTGGCCGTCGGGGCGGGACTGGTTGGATTCCCTCTTGCGGCACGCCATCTCGTACACCGCGTCCAGGATCTCCGCAAGCGAGTCGTCCGTGCTCATCAACGAGTCGCCACCGGTGATCAGGATGTCGCGCAACTGGGAATCGTTCTCGAAGTAGTCCATCAACCGGCGCAACTTTTCCGGCCACGCTTCCTTGGGTTCCAAATCGTCGAGATTGAAATTCAAGTTGCCTCGCTGAAATTCGTACATCCGTTGGCACGAGGCGCACAGCCCGCCGCAGGCACGGCCTCGAGTCTCCGGAATCAGAATCGCCACGTCGGGGTAGCGTCGGTGGACGTTGTGGGTGGATGGCAACAACCAGCCCGCTGCGTTGGGTTTGCCCGGCAGGACCACGTCCTCCTTCTCCCACGCCACGATGTGGCCGAACTCGTCGACCAACTGTTGTGTGTAAATCACATAGGCGCGGATCGGCAGATCGGCTCCGATGGCAAAGTAGGGAACGCGCACATGCAGCAGCGACAGGTAGTACGGACTCACAAAGAAGGGGATGCCCCGCTGTTCGGCCTCGTGCAGGATCTTCATGGTGTCGGGATCGAGCGAATTGCCGAGCATTTCGTTCAGCATATCCGCCGAGCGGACGGCGAAGCGCAGATGGAACTGCGGATCGCTCCACCACTGGAGAGCCTGCAGATACTTCTGTTCTTGCGATATGTCGGAGGCGAACTGGAATCGGGAGCTGGTGATCTCGCCGCGGTCCATACGACTGATGATCACGTTCAGGATCCGATCGCGATTCTCCTCGCGCAGCCGGATGATGCGAGGATCGAGCCCCGATGGGTGCCGATCCATCCACTCCTGGATCCTCTCTCGCGTTGGCAGCCGACACTCGCTACGGCCCGACAACTGACGAAAGAGCTGCAGCATATCCTCGAAGAAAAACGGCTTGGCCCCGCCCGTGCCATGCGTGACAGCCAGCCAGATTGCCTTGACGGGATTACTGACGGCGATCTGCCCACGTAGATTCAGATCTTCGAACTCGCGGCCGGCGTTGTCGATGTAGTCCAGGATGCGGATGGCAGCGAAGTCCCGCCAACGCAATTCCTCGAGCGCCTCGGGATCGTTGTGCTCGCTTTGATAGAGTTCCAGCGCAGCGGGATTCGCCTCCAATTCGTCAAGTACCCAATTGCGCACGCCGATCAACGCCTCGGTGTCGTTCCGAGCGCCCGTCATGATCTCTTCGAGTTTCGGATTCTCCATCAGCAGTTGCTTGAGAAGTTGATGAGACTTCACGCTGATGGAAATCTTGTCGAGATCCCATTTCTCATTCATGGCAGCTCCCCGTCCCAGCAATATACGGCATGCCATCTGGACAGATCAACACACGGTTGAGGTCATCGCAAGCTTGACCTTTCTCTGCTACCGTTCTATCATCCCAATGGAAGGGGAAACGCAGATGAGTACTCCGGTTACCTTGAATTTGCCAGAAGACGTGTACCAGCGCGCCGAACTATGGGCTCGTCGGAATGGCAAACCGGTGGCGGACGTCCTTGCCGAAACCATCGAACTGTCCTTGCTGCCGCTCGGATTTCTTCGCGAGAAAAAACGGCCAAAAGACTGGAATGACGAAGAAGTGTTGGCCGCTACGGATGCGCAGATGCCCGCCAGCGATGACCGGCGACTGAGCGAATTGCTCGACCGTCAACAGGCTGGCACGATTTCGTCGCAAGAGTCCAATGAATTGTTGCGACTGATGGAGGTGTACCAAGAAGGCCTGCTGCGAAAATCGGAAGGGCTGCGCGAAGCGGTGCGCCGTGGCCTGCGCCAACCCCTCGAGCCATGAGCAGCCACATACCCGCAGACGTTCGTCACCGCGTGGGCACCCAGCCGGAAATCGTTGCGGGTATTGTCTTAGCCCCCAGCACCTGGTCCTCGGTTCGCTGGAAATTGAACACATCGTTCCGACAGCACACGGCGGTGCGGACGAAGAGGACAATCTGTGGCTTGCTTGCCGGCTGTGCAACAACTTCAAGAGCGATCAAACCCATGCTGTCGATCCGGAAACAGGCGACAAGGTACACGTGTACGACCCGCGCCGCCAGGTCTGGTCCGAGCATTTCCAGTGGAACTCCGACGGCACTCAAATACTCGGCCGCACCGCCTGTGGCCGCGCGACGGTAATCGCGTTGCGGCTGAACAATCTCATCGCCGTGACCGTCCGCCGTCATTGGGTCGCCGCCGGATGGCATCCACCGTCGGCGTAGCCCGCCCAGAGCTGTCGCTGTGCGTAGCTCGAAAATCGCTGGAAGCAGACGCGAGACGCTCCGTTCGATGCATCAGTCCCCGCGCGTGTCGTGCCCTGTCTCGCCGAGTTCGCGGCGATGCGTCTCGGTGGCGAGCCATACGGAGACGATTGTCACCGCCGAGAGAGCAATCAGGTAGACGGCAACGGGCCACGGTCGGCCGCCGCTCCATTCCAGGAGCGCCGTGGCGATCAGCGGTGCAATGCCTCCCGCCAGTGGCGAGGCGAGTTGGTAGCCAATCGACGCACCCGTGTAGCGCACTTCGGTTCCAAACAGCTCGGACAAGAACGCCGCCTGCGGCGCGTACATCGCTGCGTGGACGATCAAGGCGATGACGAGTGCCAGCCAGATCAAACCTGTGACGCCGGTATCGACCAGCGCGAAGAACGGAAACGCGAACGCGGCCAGCGCCATTGCGCCGGCCAGGTACACGGGGCGTCGGCCGATGCGGTCGGATAGCATGCCGAACGCGGGGATAAGGAAGAACTGAATGGCCGAGGCCAGCAGCACGCCGTTCAGGATCGTCGTCTTTTTCAATCCAAGGTGCATGGTGCCGTAAGAGAGCACGAACACCGTGAAAATGTAGAAGCATCCGTTTTCCGCAAACCGAGCGCCCATGGCCAACAAGACGTTGCGCGGATAGCGCCGAATCACCTCAAGAAACGGTACGCGCACCGACTTGCCCTTGTCGCGAATATTCGCGAACAGTGGGCTTTCGAACAGCCGCAGGCGGATAAACAACCCGACGCCCAGTAGTACGATCCCCAGCAAGAAGGGCACTCGCCAGCCCCAACGCAGAAATGCCTGCTCGGGCAGCAAGGAGAACAAGTAGTACACCGAGGTCGCCAGCAGCAGGCCCGCCGGCACACCGGCCTGTACCCAGCTTGCGTACAGGCCGCGGCGGCCACGATGCCCGTGCTCGACTGCCATCAGCACCGCACCGCCCCACTCGCCGCCGACGCCGAATCCCTGGACAAACCGCAACAGTACCAGCAGGACCGGCGCAGCCACGCCCACTTGGGTATAGGTCGGCAGAACGCCGATCAGGAAAGTTGCCAGCCCCATCAACATCAACGTGGTAACCAGCATCGACTTGCGTCCGAGCCGGTCGCCAAAATGCCCGAAAACGACACCACCCACCGGTCGCGCAAAGAAACCCACTGAGTAAGTGGCGAATGCCGCCATCGTCCCCGCCAGCGGATCGAAAGTTGGAAAGAACAGCCGGTTGAACACCAAGGCCGCGGCGGTGCCGTAGAGAAAGAAGTCGTACCATTCGATCGTCGTGCCGATGAAGCTAGCTATGACGACGCGAGTCACGGATGAATCGGACGATTTGGGAGTTTCCATGAAGCGGCGTTATAGTGGCCCGCGACGCTCGAAGCAACCAGGGCGCTTGATTCTATAACGCCGACGGGTTGGTTTGTCCTGCAGGTCCCGGCTGCCGTCGGGCAGGTCGGTTAGGTCGTTCGTTGCCCCGTTGTGGCCCGGTCTCCCGACCGGGCCATCCCAGCGCCTCCTGTTGTGTCCGGTCTCTCGACCGGGACACGCCGGCGACCGAAGGTCTCCAACTATCGACCCGGCATCGCGTAGAGCGTCGACTTGGAGACCTGCGGTCGAGATCAGTGGCTGGGTCAGGAGACCCTGCCACAACGGGGCGCCTGCGGGCTGGATCTCGCGCAGCCGATAGATGCCGGCGCCTAGTCCTCGAACAGGTAGAACCCGCCGCTGCTGGGCGTGGCAAAACCGGCGGGTCTAGTGACGTTGCGCGTCCGTGTTCAGATCAACTCCAAGGCGAGACCTTCAAGCAGGTCGTCGTCCAGCGGTTCACCCTCCATCTCGTCCAAGACCTCTTCGAGCGACAAAACTGTCTCCGAACTCAACGCGGCCGACTCGCCGCGACCCGACGCTCCAACCCCCGGACTGTCTGAGGCGATCACTCTATCCACGGCATTGGCGTCAAGATCGGATTGTCCGGCGGTAGACAGAGCGGGCTCGAATCCCGACGTGACCAGATCGGACGAGACGGCTTGCCCGACCGTAGCCAGGGCAGCAGCAGCGCTGCCAATGGTACCGACGTCAGCGGTCGACAACCCAGACGGTGGATCGGCAATACCCTGCGGATTTGTGTTGCTCGCGGCCAGATTGAACAGCGCGCTATATGCCTGGCTGCCCGAGGTATTGCCGGCGGCGCCGCTGTACTGGAAGACCTGGTCCTTACCGCTATCTACGATCCAAATGTCATTGACGTTGCCGGGATCGATCGTGATGCCGATTGGCTTGCTGTTGGCCGTATCGATGGTCCAGCTTCCCAGAAGCGTGCCTGAGGTGGTGTATTTGAACACGGTATCTACTTTGTTGTCGTTCACGACCCAGAGAGAGTTGCCGTCGGTGGTCAGGCCCTTGGCCTTGCCGTTGCTTCCGTCCAGCGCGAAGTTGGAGCTTGCCGCCTGACTGCCGGAGGTGCGGGCGGCGGCCCCGCTGTATTGGAACACCCGCTTCGCGCGACCATCGACGATCCAAATGTCCGCGCCGTCAGTGCCGATCCCCTCCGGCGACCTGAGCCCTTCGGCAGTCCAGGAACCTTGAACAGTTCCGTCGGCGTCATAGACGTAGACCATCTTGTCCTTGTCCATCACCCACACGGTGGTACCCGCGGCGTTGCTGGTCGCGCCTCGCGGATCGGTATTTCCGGCTGCCAGGTCGGTGTTGGTCACCAGGCTCCCGTCGGCCTGGTACTGAAACGTATCATCCGCATCGGTATCCACGACGAAAAACTTGGTGGTTGACGCCGGGTTGACTGTAACGGTTGCCGTGTCGGTGTCCGAAGCATCGTCATCATCGGTGACCAACACGCCCACGGTGTAGGTGCCCGCCGTGGCGGAGTTGAACGTGGCGGTCACACCGGTCGCGTCGTCGTACTGGCCGTCATTGTCCAAGTCCCAGGCGTAGCTCACGATGTCACCGCCCGGGTCGGTCGAGCCGACGGCGGTCAGTGTCACGTCGACGCCCTCGTCTGTCGTGTACGGCCCGCCCGCGTCGGCCGTGGGCGCCACATTGTTGACGGTCACCGTCGCCTGCGCCGTGTCGAACGCTCCATCGTCATCGGTCACCTTGACACCCACTGTCAACACGCCGTCGTCGGTGGAATTGAACGTGGTGCTCACGCCAGTGGCATCGTCATACTGGCCATCGTTGTCCAAATCCCATTCGTAGCTCGTGATAGTTCCGTCCGGGTCATACGAACCTGAAGCGTCCAGCGTGACGTTACTCCCCTCGTCGCCCGAGTACGATCCACCGGCATCTGCGACGGGCGGGACGTTTGGCTCGTCGTCCTGGATCGTCGCCACACCTTGGGAATCCTGGATGACCGCGCCGGTCGCATTGGCGAGGTTGACGAAGAACGTCTCGACAGCTTCGGGGGCCAGGTCACCGTTGACCTGGACGGTGACCGTTTGTGTGACTGCGCTGCCCGAGAACTCAAGCGTACCGCTGGTGGCCACGTAATCGCTGCCGGCCGTAGCTGTGTCATCGGCTGTAGCGAACTGGACGGTGACAGTGTCCGTGCTCGGCTCGGAGAGGGTCACCGTGAACACGGCATCGACCGTTCCCGCGTCACCCTCCGTGACAGTCACGTCGTCAATCGTGATCGACGTCGACGGAGGCGCCACCGCGGCCGCGGCGTTTACGCGGCCACCGCTTACGGTTATGCCCGCAAGCGAAGGCAGCGGATCGACCGTGGACAGGATGCGGTCCTTGATCTGGGTTGCCGTCCAGTCGGGATGCAGGCTGCGGAGCAGGGCGGCAACGCCGGAGACGTACGGTGCGGCCGATGAAGTGCCGGCCGCTGGGCCGTACGTATTGGCGAGCTCGGTACTGATATTCTCTGGCGACGGCGCGGCCAGATCCACGCTGGTCAGACCCCAGTTGGAAAAAGACGGAAACTCGTTGTTTTTGTCCACGGCAGCTACCGCGATGATGTTGTCCAGATCGTAGCTGGCCGGATAGCGAGTATAAGAAGGCGAATCGAGGTCAGATGACGCATTGCCGGCCGCGACCACAAATAGATGGTCGGCCGCGCGGGCTCTGTCAATGGCGTCGTACATTTCCGAGGGGAATTCACTCGCCTGAGCACTGATACTGTGCGAAATGCTTGCTCCCATTGCGACGGCGTAGTCCAGCGTCTGAGCGCCCTTGGTAAGGAGAATATCGGCGGTCGGAATCCTTAGGGGCATCAAGCGGACTTCCCAATTGATGCCGGTGATTCCCACTCCATTATCGCCAATGGCGCCGATGATTCCCCCGACCATCGTCCCGTGACGCTTTTCTCCCGGGTTTTCATACGGATCGTTGATTGGATTCGGATCGTTGTCGCCGTCTTGGAAGTCCCAACCGACCAGGTCATCGACGAACCCGTTGGCGTCGGTATCGTTGCCGTCGGCCCAGGTTGCATCGGCCAAGAGGTCGCCACCGTCGATGTAGCCGGTGGCGTTCAGATCGGTAACGAAACCGGCGTTGGCGGCATCATTCAAGTCGCGAAACGTGATGAAGCTGTCGGCGTCGGCATCGATCAAGTTCGACGCCAGCCCCGCGGGGATCTCCCCTTCGTTGAGCCAGATGTTCAGATAGAGATCTTCATGCGTATAGTCGATGCCGGTGTCGAGCACTGCGACAACCGTACTCATGCTCCCCGTGGTTATGGTCCACGCTTCCGGCGCGTCGATATCCGCGTCCCAAGTGCCGCCCGTCTGGCCCGTATTGTTCAAGCCCCACTGGTCGGAGAATAACGGGTCGTTTGGTACCCGGGTCGTGGCCACCGCAGCCGCGGCGTTCAGCCGGCCGCCGCTTACTGTTTTGCCCGCGAGCGAAGGCAGCGGATCAACCGTGGACAGAATGCGGTCCTTGATCTGGGTTGCCGTCCAGTCGGGATGCAGGCTGTGCAGCAGGGCGGCAACGCCGGAGACGTGCGGCCCGGCCGATGAAGTCCCGCCTCCCAGCGCGTATGTATTGCCGGGACGGGTACTCAGAATGTCTGGCGACGGTGCGGCCAGGTCCACGCTGGTAAGACCCCAGTTGGAGAAAGACGCCAACTCGTTGTTCTGGTCTACAGCCGCTACTGTGAGGATGTTGTCCAGATCCCATTCCGCAGGGTAGCGATCAAAAGAAGGCGAATCGAGGTCGGAGGACTGATTGCCGGCCGTGGTCACAAATAGCTGGTCAGCCGCGCGGGCTCTGTCAATGGCGTCGTACATTTCTGGCGAGTTTTCGCTCCAACCATAACTGAGGTGCGAAATAGGTGCCCCCATTGTGACGGTGTAGTCAAGCGATTCAACGGCGTCGCCAATGACACAGTCGTGCAACGTGGGCTTGTACCTCATCGCCATGAAGCGGACTCGCCAACTGACGCCGGTGATTCCCACTCCATTATCGCCGACGGCACCGAGAATTCCCGCCACCAGCGTCCCGTGAGACTCTCCGGCGCCCTCCATGGGATCGTTGTCGCCATCGTAGGTGTCCCAGCCGATCAGATCGTCCACGTACCCATTGCCGTCGGTATCGCTGCCGTCCTCCCAGGTTGGATCGGCCAAGAGGTCGCCAGCGTCGATGTAGCTTGTGCCATTCAGATCGGTAACGAAACCGGCGTTGGCGGCATCATTTAGATCGCGAAACGTGATCAAGCCGTCGGCGTCGGCATCGATCAAGTTCGACGCCAGCCCCGCGGGGATCTCCCCTTCGTTGAGCCAGATGTTCAGATAGAGATCTTCATGCGTATAGTCGATGCCGGTGTCGAGCACTGCGACAACCGTACTCATGCTCCCCGTGGTTATGGTCCACGCTTCCGGCGCGTCGATATCCGCGTCCCAAGTGCCGCCCGTCTGGCCCGTATTGTTCAAGCCCCACTGGTCGGAAAATAACGGGTCGTTTGGCACCCGGGTAAGGTTGATATCGATCGACCAACCATTGAGCGTGCCAACCCCGCGCCGCTGGTCGTCGGTGACGCGCAGCGTCCAGTCTCCGCTGGCCGGCTTGCCCTCGAAGTTAGCCAGTGAGCCCTCCGGTTGGTAGCTGCCTGCGAATGGCGCCGAGCCGAGCGTGATCAGCGTCGCCGCCTGATCGTCTAAGGTAGTTCCCTGGAAGTTGTCGCCATTGCCTCCTACGTCGGTGAACAATTCGACTTCGGTAGCATCCGGCCCGACGAGGAACACGTCCAGGTCCTTATCCCGCGTGTGGGCAATGTCTACTGTGACGTTGATGTCACCGACCGCCAGCGCATCAGGTACGTTGATCGTCGACGTTATAGTCCCTTGGTCGGGAATATCCAGGAATACGTCTCCGCTTGCGAAGGTCGTCAGCAAACAGCGGTCTTCCAGACGTTCCAGGCGCGCGTGGCGTGCCGCCCGTCTTTTGCGGGCCGGGGAGCTGCGCTTGCGCCAGCGGCGGGCAAACTGCGAACCGCCTTTGCGGCGTTGGACTAAAGAGAGAGAAAACATGGTTCGAATCTCCCAGTGGAAGGCGGTCTGCGGTATATTGAAAAGGTCATGTCTCCGGGCGCGCAAACCGTCCGCTCGGGAGATGACCAGGCCGGTGTCGTGGATCACACTTCGGCGAGTATGAAGTCCAGGGCGTCGGCAAACTCCTCGTCGCTCAGGTCGGTCGCTTTGTCCTCGTCGCTGTTGAAGATGAACCAGTCCAGCCCCGCGCTACCTGTCAGCAGGTCGCGGGCCCCATCATTCGACACCGTCGAAGTATTGAGGAAGAACTCCCCGTTCTCCCGATCACCGGTTCCGGTGCCGTTGAGATTGGCGACTCGCGCCCCGAAGTCCCGTCCCTGGAAGGTCCACTCCTTCATGATTTTGCAGATCGCCTCGTCGTTGGCGTCGTACGCGGTGGAGCCGGCGATGAGGATGTCGTCGTCGCGATTGCCCACGATCCGGTCGGCGCCGACGCCGCCGACGAGCAGGTCACGCCCGGTGCCGCCGACGAGCACATCGTCGCCCAGTCCGCCGAACAGGACATCGTGCCCCGCGCCCCCCTTGACACGGTCATTGCCGTCGTCGCCATACAGCCACGCGGACAACGCGATGCTGCCGGAGACCTGGATCGTATCGTTGCCCGCCTGACCAAAGGCCACGAGCCCAGCGGTCGGCTGGAAAGTCGAGAGCGAAACGCCGTTGAGCTGGACGACAACCTCGCCGGCACCCTCGCCCGGGTGGAAGACGATATGGTCGTTCCCCCCAGTGCCGCCGACGGCCAGCACCGTCTTGCTGGGGTCACAGGCGTCGGGCACCAGGGCGACGACGACAATCTCGACCGTGCCGGTGGCCACGTCGCTCAGCCCGCCGTTGTCGGTCACACGGACGCCAACAGTCCGTGCTTGCGGCGTCTCGACGCCAGCCGCCGAGAAGATGGGGGCGATGCCCGTGGCGTCGTCAAAGGCGCCGTCGCCATCGAAGTCCCAGTCGTACGTCAGGGTCTCGGTTGCCTGCTCTGGATCCGTGGTTGCCGAGGCGTCCAGCCGCACCCTGCCGCCGCGGACCACCGTGTACGGACCGCCGGCATGGGCCTCCGGCGACGTGTTCAGGTGGACCTCTACCTGGAAGGCGTCGGTGTGGCTGCCGCCGTCGTCGTCCGCGAGCGTAACGGTGACTGTGTATGTGCCCTCGGCAGCGTAAGGGTGACCGAGGTCGAACGTTTTGTACAACGGGTCGATCGTCAGGGTCTGGTCGCCCGTGCCGTCGTCGAAGTTGACCGTGCCGGTCCACACGTCCGGGCCCGGGTCGGTGAACTCGATTGTGCGGCTAAAGACACCCTCGGCCGGCGGCAAGAGCGTCTCGTTAGGGCCAGCCTCGAAATACGGCGCGACATTGTCAATCTGAACAATGGCCGAGTCGGTATCGACCAACCCTCCCGGACCCGTGACACGAAGGCCCACCTGCCGGGTACTCGGGCCGTCCAGGCCGGCAGCGTCGAAGATCGGCGACCGGCCGGTTTCATCAACGTCGAACGTGATGCCATCGTAGTCGAAGTCCCATTCATAGGTCTGGGAGGTATCTTCTTGGGGTGGGCCTGTCGGCTCGCTGACCACCGTCAGCGCGACGTCGTTGTTGTCCGTGCCCCCCTGGTAGCTGATTTGGAAATGGCTGCTGCCAATCGCCAACGGCGCACCTTCGGGAAGCCCGGCGAAGTTGCCGACGACAGCATCGGTACCGTCGTTGTTGACAAGGATGAACTCATCGTCGACGGTCGGCTCGAAGCCACCGATCAAGCTGAGGTCCAGCGTCCCGCCGAGAGTGACGCCACCGACGACATCCAGTTGGTCGAATTCGCCAAGGCCGATTTCCACAGTAAGGACACCCGAGGAATCGCTGACAGAGCCGGCCAATTGCACACTGCCGCCCTCGTGGACCGTGTACGGTCCGCCCGCCTCGGCGATCGCTGGCTGGACGTAATCGCCGTGGACCTCGATTGTGCCGATCGTTTCAGTTGGCAAGCCGGGGACGGTCTGACCTCTGTTGATCACACTCCCAGAGATAATTCCTGCGCCGGTTAGCATACCGCCTTGGATGTCGAGCGAACCTGAGATGTTGCCACCGTTGAGTATGGTCTCTCCAGCGGTTTGCCTGTAGTCGCTACCAACGTAGAGTGCTCCAATTTGTACATCCACAATTCCGCTGTTCTCGAATGGGACCGAGATGTTTGTCCAGCCAGTACCCACGGATTTGCGCAGCGTTCCGGTGTTGCTAAACGTCGAGACAGCTCCGTTGCCCCCATGCTGAATCGTGGTATACTCGCTCTGGATGTCAAAGGTGCCGGCATTCTCGAACTCGGCCCCATTGTCCAGCATGATGTTCGAGCTGCCGGTCCAGATCGCCTCTGCCGCCGGTGCCGTACCGGTCGCCTCTGCGATGACCAGCCTCCGCCCGTCCAGAACCCGGCTGTACGTGCCGCTCAGGTTCAGCGTGGCACCGGCCGCCACGGTGGTTGTGCCCGTGCCTGTCATGATCCCCGGGTTGTTGCTACGCCCCTCCCACGTGAACTGATTTCTCACCGTCAGGTCGCCGGCGATCGAGAGCACCCCACCCTCGAGATGGAGGTTGTCGACCTCGATCATCGGCGGATCATTAGGATCGAAGTTGGCGTCATTGAAGTCGACTTCCGCTCTAGTAATCTCCAACGATTCACCCACGCTAAGCACCGAACCGGTAAAACGGACCAAGTTTGGGTACATCTGCCCCGTGACGGTTGTTGCCCCCGTCACGTTATAGTCGCCAGCGATGGTGGTGTTATTTGGGTAGCCGAAGTTGACCGTGCCGGCACCGGCAATCGTCCCATCCACTGTGTACGGCCCGCCGACCAACCCCAACTTAGCCCCTTGGTCAACGTCAAACGTCCCGTTGCTGCTGCCGCCAGCACTGAGGTGAAAAGATAAACTGCCGCTCTCCACTTCGACACTACCGGAGTTGTTGAAGATCATATAGTAGAAATTGGTCCAGCCAGGACCCACGGATTTGCGCAGCGTTCCGGTGTTGCTAAACGTCGAGACAGCTCCGTTGCCCCCATGCTGAATCGTGGTATACTCGCTCTGGATGTCAAAGGTGCCGGCATTCTCGAACTCGGCCCCATTGTCCAGCATGATGTTCGAGCTGCCGGTCCAGATCGCCTCTGCCGCCGGTGCCGTACCGGTCGCCTCTGCGATGACCAGCCTCCGCCCGTCCAGAACCCGGCTGTACGTGCCGCTCAGGTTCAGCGTGGCACCGGCCGCCACGGTGGTTGTGCCCGTGCCTGTCATGGTCCCAGGTGCGTTGGGACGACCCTCCCACGTGAACTGATCCGTAATCGTCAAATCGCCGGCGCCCGACAACGTCCCGCCTCTGAGCGTCAACGAGGTGATCTCGGACGTGTCGGCGATGTCCACGGACCCGCCCGACACGTCCAATTGTTCGTGACAATCCAGGGTGTTGACTCCGTGCGTGCCGCCGGAGATGTTCACTGTGAACGTAGTATTGGCGTCCCCGTCGTTGATGATGACATCGTCATTGAGCCCGGGCAGGTCATCCAACCCATCCCCATCCACATCAATCCAGTTGGCCGCATCATCCCAGTTGGACGTGCCGGCGCCGCCGTCCCACCAGACGATGGCCAGCAAGGTCCGGTCTTCGAGTTGTTCGAACAGAGTCCTGCGACGGCGCGAACGGGTTTCTCGCATTCGACGCCGATCGGCGCGGCGTTGACGACGGGATTTGAGCCAGTGATTCAGACGCGGCATTGCGGACATGGTGTAGGGCTCCTCGAAAAGAAAATGCGGTTCGTTTGGACTCTTCTTAGCTCAACCTCTCGTTCCAAAGATTCATTCCGGCGCTGTGTGCGGGTCTCTGACCCCGCACACAGTCCGACCGAAGGTCTCCGAAATCGTGGAGACCGTCGGTCACACGCTTCGGCGGGGTCGGGAGACCCGCGCCGAGCGAGCATCCTTGCTCCGTTTGGCATCCCCCTTGTCGCTCAGTGGGCCCGCGTGTCACAATAAAAGTGAGCTACCCTGGGCGCGCAAACTGAGCGTCCGGGGAATGCCGGGCCGGTGAGTCTTCTGCTTGCCCGCGGGAACTCACCGGCCGCTTTTTGTTTGGCCTCTCGCTCTCCGCCGTTGTGTCAGTCTCCCTGTTCACTCTCGGCGGCATCACTCTCTTGTGCAGGCTTTCCCAACAACTGCTCGACCTCACGCCGAAGCAGGCGTACTTGGATTCGATTGCGCGTAGGAACGACAATATGCTGCTCCATCCATTCGACGGCTCTTCCAAGCCACTCTAGCGCTTTTTCCGTTTCACCGCGTTGATGGTGGACCAGCGCCAACCCGAGCCGAGGGAAGATCCCACGCGAGTTCGGGCTTGCCAGCGATTCATGAAGACGCTGAGCCGCCTCCTCAAGTTGGCCTGCACGGAAGTGCGCCATCCCAACGATGTAAATGTAACATGGATTTTTCGGGCGGCTTGCCAGGACGTCCTTTGCCAGGTCCACCGCCCGCATGGGATCTGATATCGCCTTCGGCGCGAGCACGCAGGCCCAAGCCGCGCAGGCTTTGCGGTGAGGGTTTGACTGGCCGAAACGGTCGAGCATATCCACACACGCTTGGCGATAGTCTTCGGTCCGATTGGCCGTCAACAGCATCTGCGCACGAATCAGTGCGGCGATTTCATCATCAGGCCCTAACTCAACGTATTTGTTACAGTCGGCCAAAGCTTCGTCGTATCGACCAAGACCCAGATAGGCTTCGCCACGCAAGCGAAACGCGTCACGACGGAGCCGGAGGGGGCCTTGATCGTCCAGCAATTCGAGGCACTTGCTGTAGTCCACGACAGCTTGTGTCAGGTTGCCACTCAGTAGACAGCAGTTGCCGCGTTGCAGGCAGGCCTCAGCATCATTCGGTCTCAGCTTCATCGCTTGGTCGCAGTCGGCGATCGCCTTGTCCCACTGCTTCAACTGCACATGGGCGCGGGCTCGACCCCTGTACAGATGGTGGTTCCGTGGGGCGAGCCTGATCGCTTCTTCGTAGTCGGCGAATGCCTTGTCCCAATGCTTCAGTCTAGCGTAGATCGTCGCCCGCTCGTGGAGTAACCCCACGTCACCAGGCGCAGCCAGCAGGCCGGTGTTTGTGTCTTCCAGCGCCTGGTCCAAGTCGCCGGAAACTCGGTAGGCAATCGCACGCGACACAAGTGCCACGGACAATTTGGGATCGATGGAAAGGGCTGATGTGCAATCGTCGATAGCCTTTGCGTAGTCGCCCTTTCCGCGGTGAGCCTTCGAGCGATAAACGTACGTCCGAGCATCATCCGGATTCAGCTTGATGGCTTGGCTGTAGTCTTCGATGGCCTTGTCCCGTTGATCGAGCTTCTCGTGGACTTCGGCGCGGTAGCGGTAATACTCGGCGGCTTCCGGCTTCAGTCGGATCGCTTCGCTGTAGTCGGCGATGGCTTGGTCGTATTCCCCCCTGGTCGCGCGGACACGTCCCCGGCTGTAGTAAGCTTGGGCCGCTTCCGGTGCTGGGAGGTCGGAGATTTCCGGCGCCTGTGTTTTGAGCAATTCCTCGGCTTCCTGGCGCAGAAGGTGAAGAAGCACTCGCTCATCCCAAGAGAGATCTGCTGGTCCAGTCGCGCCGTCCGCCCACTCCACAGCCTTATCGAACAATGTGACTGCCTCCTGGGTATGCCGAAGGCGATGATGGACCATGGTTAGAAAGAACCAGGTATACGCAGGTATCGCCCCCAACCTTCTATCGTGGCTGGCGAGTATCTCCTCGGTCTCCGACAATCGCTGAATCGCTTCCTCCCACCGCCCGGCCCGATACAGAATCGCACCATAAGCCAGGCTCCATTTACGCCGTTCGCCGTTGACTGCTCTTTCGGCCCACTGGATGGGCCGGTCAAAGTCGGCAACGGCGTTCGGAGCCAGAATGCAGGTGGCGGCCGCGACACCGGCGGCGTCGGACCGGTTTATGTCGTCAGAACGATCCAGCATCTGCCGGCATGCGTTCAAGTATCCGCCACGGTCGCCAGCGGCTAGACACAGCAGTGCCGGCCGATACGCAACCGGATCGTACCCAAGCTCCATGGCTGTCTCGAAATCATCCCGCGCCTCTTTCCATTGTCCGAGCTCTGCGTGCGAATTGCCTCGGCCTCGGTAGGCGTCCACAAGGTTAGGAGAAAGGCTAAGGGCCTGTGTGTAGTCAGCGATGGCTTTGTCAAAGCGACCCTCGTTCAGACGGACCTCACCACGATTCGAGTAGGCGTGAGCCAGCTCATCCCGATAATTGCCCGTACCCTGGGACTCCGAAGCGTCCTTCTCGAGGATCGAGATCGCCTCGTCGTATCTACCCTTGGCCGTTAAACGCCGAGCTCGCTCCATGCGATGAGCGGGGCTCTCGACGTACTGGTAGCCGGGCGACGCGTCCCAGATCTTGATCCTGCCTTCCGCGCCACCGATGGCGGCCAAGCGCAGGCCGTCGGGGCTCCAAGCCAATCCTCCCACGGTGTCGGCGTAGGCGTGGAGTGAAAGCAACTCTTGTCCTGCGGATGGATTCCAGACCTTTACGGCACCATCACGACCTCCCGAAGCTAAGCGCTGCCCGTCAGGGCTCCAAGCCAGCGGCGCCGAAACAAGACCCGTGTGCCCGCGCAATGACTGCAGCTCTCGCCCCGTGTGGGTGTCCCAGATTTTGATCGCTTCGTGTTCGCCACCGGAAGCCAAACGCATGCCATCCGGGCTCCAGGCCAGAGAGCAGAGAAACCAGGCGGCAGACACATGGGGCAACGTGTGGATCTTCCGTCCTGTCGCGACATTCCAGATCTTTACCTCTCCGTCCCAGTCTGCCGAAGCGAGGCGACGCGCGTCGGGGCTCCAGGCAATCGCCCAGACCTTCGCTCCCCGCTTACCGGTCTCCGCGTCCGCGGAAAGCACTTCCTTCCACGTCGACGCATCCCAGACTACCCACGTACTACCGCGAGCGGCGGCCAAACGATTGCCATCGGGACTCCAGGCGATTGAAATGGTCCCGTCGATTCGTTCGAGTGTGAAGACCTCCTCACAGGTCTCTGCGTCCAGAATTGCTATCTGGCCCTCTGCAAGTACGGCCAACCGGATGCCGTCGGGGTTCCAAGCCACCAGCTCGGCCGGCGATTCAAGCGACTGTACCGGTTGTTCGGTCTTCAGGTCCCAAATCTTGATCATCCCCGCGCCGCAGGAGGCTAGGCGGTCCCCCCGGGGACTCCAGGCGACGTTACCCTTGAAATCCCCTCCATTCAAGATAGTCGGCAAGGATTCACTGTGAGCGAGAGTCAGGACCTCCTGTTCGCGTAGTGGGTCCCAGATCTTGATCGTTTCGTCATCCCGACCTGCCGATGCGAGCAGTGTGCCGTCACGATTCCAAGCCACTGCGTCGACTGTGCCGGCATGCCCCCGTAAGCTCTGGATATTCTCGCCCGTAACGCTGTTCCAAATCTGTACCTTCTGGCCTTGCGTTGCTGAAGCGAGGCAGTTCCCGTCCGGATTCCAGGCCACCGAGCGTACTGCGCTGTTGTCTCGTATGCTGAGCAGTTCCTGTCCCGAATGTGGGTCCCATATCTTGACGTATTGCTCGTAGGAGCCCGACGCCAACCGGGTGCTGTCCGGACTCCACGCCAGCGCCCTGCCGGTGAAATAGCCTGTGGGCCAGGAGATAGCTCTCTGACCGATGGCTGCATCCCAGATTTCAATCGTCGAACCGCCTCCACACGCCAGGCGTGTGCCATCAGGGCTCCAGGCCAACTGGAACTGGCCGACGTCGCCTCCGGCTGCCCTGAATGTCAGTAGATCGACTCCCGTCGTGGCATCCCAAATCCTAACATTCCCATCAGAACATCCCGAGGCAAGACGCATTCCGTCCTGGTGCCAGCTCACCCGAACACAGTTTGTGTGCCCGCGTAGGCACAGGAGCGCTTGCCCTGTGTCTAGGTCCCAAATCCTGGCTGTCCCGTCAGCGCTTCCTGACGCCAGACGCTTGCCCTGGGGACTCCACGCCAATGAGCAGATATGCTGGCTGTGTCCCCTGAGCGTCACGACTACTCGTTGTGTGGCCACGTCCCAGATTCTGATTGATTGATCCTTGCCTGCCGACGCGATTTGCTTGCCGTCCGGGCTCCAGGCCACCGAAAACACGGACTCATAATGCCCGCGTAGCGTAAGCAAATCCCGGTGGCAGAGGGAAAGGAAGTAGTACCATTCCCAACCACGGAGGTCCGTGTCGTCTGGTCCCGGGATTTGGCCATCAAGCATGTCTTTCAGACGACTGATCTGCCCCGCCTCCCAGTCGTGCTGGGCCAGTCGCACTTGCGCAACGTACAGATTCCGATCCGCCTCGGTTCGCGCCTGCCTTTCCTTCTCGGCCGCGGCCTCTGCCAACCCCTGTTGCTCCACAGCGCGATGCCGGTGGGTCTTTTCACTCTTATACGCCCCGGTGATTTGGACAGTGCTCAAGGCCAACGCCACGATGCAGATCACCAGCGTCGCCACGGCCGACCAGACGATCGGCTGGTGGCGGCGAGACCATTTTGCGAAGCGAGCGGGTAGTGACGGTCGACGCGCACGGATCGGCTTATGTTCCAGGAAGCGGCGCAGATCGTCGGCCAACTCTTGGGCCGTGGTGTAGCGGCCTTCCGGCTCAGCGGCCATCGCCTTCAGGACGGTCGTTTCCAGGTCCCGGGGGATCGTGGGATTCAGCCCGCGCGGCGGTCGAGGGTCGCTGTCAATGATCTGATGGATGAGCTGGTGACGGTCGTCGCTGTCGAAGGGCGTTTGGAGAGTCAACAGTTCGTAAAGCGTAACGC
>JACKQG010002517.1_pt1 | contig 23816 bp, 21 predicted proteins | sample 8237621 | NCBI WGS metagenome assembly JACKQG01 (sample SAMN15677084, study PRJNA649215) | marine metagenome | biome: marine; feature: Black Sea; material: saline water; isolation source: suspended particulate matter (SPM) from the Black Sea western gyre | collected 2013-06-09/2013-06-10 | depth... | reverse complement strand
CACTGATGATAGGAAAATGCACTCAGGGCGCAAAGATACAAAATATAAAAAAAGGAGGACTGTACCTTCCCTTTCTAAACTGTTAAAATATTGTAAATAATTGGATGTACTTGAGGATATTTGTAATTTTGCCTGCCTAAAGCAAGAACATATGCGAACTTTCATTCTAATTTCTCTTTTCCTTTTTTCTGCAGTGCTTTTCTTACCTGCGCAACAACCTAAACAACAAACACCAAAAAATTCCAACCCAAATGCTGCGGAGATTACCTTTGAAAAAACAGTGCATGACTACGGAACCATCTTAAGAGGAGCTAATGGCACTTGCGAATTCAAGTTTGTCAATACCGGGAAAGAGCCTCTGATCCTGTCGAAACCACTCTCATCATGCGGTTGTACAGTTCCCACATGGCCACAGGAACCGATCCTTCCCGGGAAAAGTGATGTAATCAAAGTGACATACAACACAAGCAAAATAGGTCCGATCAACAAAACCGTGACTGTCAATTCTAATGCCCTGACCAACAGAATCAAACTATCAATTAAAGGTCTCGTTATTGCAAAACCCGTTGAGACTGTTCCGAAGAAACAGAATGATCTGGGCGCTACACCTGTCAATAAATAACTGAACACATCAACTTTAAGAAAAGATTTTCATGCCGAACATTTCATTAAGGGGGCAACAGATGCCTGCATCCCCAATCAGAAAACTAGTCCCTTATGCCGAAGAAGCAAAACGGAGAGGGGTAAAAGTGTACCACCTGAACATCGGCCAACCCGACATTGAAACACCCCCCAACATGATGGATGCAATCCAAAACATCCATTTGAAAGTGGTCGCATACAGTCACTCCGCCGGGATCCTCTCATACAGGAAGAAACTTGTAGAATACTACAATCATAATAACATCGAGGTCACCACTGACGACATGATCGTTACAGCAGGCGGATCGGAAGCAATCCTCTTTGCTTTGATGAGCAGCCTCGACCCGGGTGATGAGATGATCGTTCCCGAACCTTTCTACGCTAATTACAATGGATTTGCGATCGCTGCCGGCATCGTAATCAAACCAATTGAATCTTTTATCGAGGATGGCTTTGCTCTCCCTCCTATCAGCTCATTCGAAGAGGCGATTACACCGCGCACAAAAGCCATCATGATCTGCAACCCAAACAACCCGACAGGCTATCTTTACTCGCTCGAAGAGCTTGAGACACTGCAGGAGATCATCAAGAAACATGATCTTTATCTGTTTGCAGATGAGGTCTATCGTGAATTTTGCTACGATGGTCGGAAACATCACTCGGTCATGAACCTGAAAGAGATCGAACAGAATGTCGTACTGGTGGATTCAATCTCCAAACGTTACAGCGCTTGTGGCTTACGTATCGGTGTTATGGTCTCACGCAATAAAGAGCTGATGGCTACAGCCATGAAATTTGCCCAGGCCAGGTTAAGCCCCCCCTCCATTGGTCAGATTGCTGCAGAAGCAGCATTTGATACCCCTGAATCATATATGGATGCCGTCCTTAACGAATATGTCAAGCGACGGGATATCGTTGTGGAGTCAATCAACCGGATGGAAGGATGTTACTGTCCGAATCCCGGAGGAGCCTTCTACGCTAATCCGCGACTCCCCATTGACGATTCCGACCGCTTCTGCCAATGGCTTCTGGAAGAGTTCAATTACGAAAAACAGACTGTTATGCTTGCTCCCGCTACCGGATTCTACTCTACTCCCGGACGAGGCAAAGACGAAGTTCGTATCAGCTACGTTCTGAATGTCAACCACCTCAAAAAAGCCATGAAATGTCTTGAAGAGAGTCTGAAAGTATATCCAGGAAGAGTTTAGATCAATCGTAGATCAAATATTTCTCCCTCACCTTTTTAAACTCCTCTATTCCAGGTTGCCAGCTTTGCCGGATCTGTTTCTCCGGTAATCCCGATTGTATTTGTTTTCGAAGGTTGCTGCTTCCGGTAAGGATATCAAAGTAGGAGGTGAAGAAATCCGGACTACTACCCAGATTCTTATAAGACATGATCAGCCAGGCCAGGTTGATTCGCCCAAACATCGTATAATGCGTTTGGTAGAAGTCGCGTAAATCAAGTCCGAGGCACAATTCCCCCTCATATGGAGGATGAAGGCTTTTCCCGGGTATGCTTTCTGGAACGAAGGAGAACCTGAAGCCCTTCATCACCGGATGTCCAAAGACCTCAAAAGGATAACAGGTGCCTCGCCCGACACTTACTTCCGTTCCTTCAAAAAAACAGAGTGAAGGGTATAAATAAATGGAGTTTGTGGTTGGAAGGTTGGGAGATGGATCAACAGCCAGTTCGACAAAGGTGTGGTGGGTCCATCCCTGAAGAGGGATCACCTCAAGATCACACTGTACCCCATCTTTCATCCACTGTTCGCCGTTCACCATTTTCGCATACTCACCAATTGTCATTCCGTAAACAACCGGAACCGGATGCATTCCGACAAATGATTTGAACTCCCTCTCTAAAACAGGACCGTCAATATAAAATCCGTTAGGATTTGGCCGGTCAAAAAGGACTATTGGAATGCGCTGTTCCGCACAAGCCTCCATCACATACGTTAACGTTGAAATATAGGTGTAAAAACGGGCTCCGACATCCTGAAGGTCGAAGATGACCAGGTCAAGCTCATCCAGATCTTCCGGCATGGGCTTCTTGTGATTCCCGTAAAGTGAGATAACCTCAATCCCGGTTACACTATCCATTGAATTTTCCACTAGTTCCCCAGCTCCCACATGTTGCCGAAATCCATGCTCCGGTGAGAAAATTCTCTCTATGTTGAAACCCATCGAAAGTAATGTATCAACCGTATTTGTACCGTTAACAACAGAGGCGTGATTTGCCACCACACCGATTCGCTTGCCTTTTAGTAACGGCCAATAGAGATCTGTACGCTCCACTCCGGTAATAGTTTGTCCGGTCACCTCTTCCAAACACACCATCAACAAAACCCACACAAGAATGTATAAACACCTACCTTTCATAAAACTATTATTCAAACTCACCAGTTCACCAACTCACCAACTCACCAACTCACTACCTCACCAGTTTACATTACAAATTTACTACTTTTGCAACAGCAAGCTATTTCCTTTGAATACCGAACTCTTCATCGCCAACCGGATGGTCGCCCGGACCAAATCCAATTTCTCCAGACCAATTGTGGTGATCGCAATCATCAGCATTGCCCTCGGCCTCTCAGTGATGTTTCTCTCCATTGCCATCCTTAGTGGATTTCAGAAAGAGATTCGTGAGAAAGTGATCGGTTTTGGAGGCCATATCCAGGTTATTCGCTTCGAAGAGAACCAGTCATTTGAGCCTAAACCCATCAATAAAGAGCAGGAGTTTCTTCCCGCACTTCAAGACCTGGAGGGGATACGACACATCCAGGTGTTCGCTACAAAAGCGGGTATTATAAAAACCGAAGATCAGATCCAGGGAATTGTACTGAAAGGGATCGGTAGTGATTACGACTGGTCTTTTTTTCAAAACAAAATCAAAGAAGGAAGATCGGTTCGCGTGACTGATACCAGCCGTTCCGATGAAGTGATCATATCCCGGAAGTTATGCAATCTCCTGAACCTGAAACTAGACGATGATCTAAGGGTATATTTTGTCTCTGGTAATCATGTGTTGGGAAGGAAATTCACCATCGTCGGGATCTTTGAAACGGGCCTGGAAGAATTTGACAATATATATATCCTTGGTGACATCCACCATATCCGGCGACTGAACAAGTGGGAACCTGGAGAAGTTGGTGGATTTGAGATCCTGATCGACGACTTCAACGATATCGACCGTATGGGAAAAGAGGTCTACCGGTCTATCGGGTTTGATCTGGATGCTTCAACAATCAAACAACTCTACCCCCAGATCTTTGACTGGCTATCCCTGCAGGATATCAATGTGATGATCATTCTGATCCTGATGATCCTGGTTGCAGGAATCACGATGATATCCACACTCCTGATCCTGATCCTGGAACGGACCAACACAATCGGTGTGTTGAAAGCCATGGGGATGAAAAACAGCTCAATCCGGAAGGTTTTCCTCTATCAATCAGTATTTATAATTGGTTTGGGTATATTAATCGGGAACCTCTTTGGTTTCGGGTTCTGCTTTCTCCAGATAAGATATGGCCTGGTCACACTCCCCCAGGAATCATATTATATGTCGGTCGTACCGATTCACCTCAACGGACTGAATATTTTACTGCTAAATTTGGGAACAATACTGGTTTGTTACCTGATGCTTTTGATTCCATCCATGATCATCTCCCGTATCAGCCCTATCAAAGCGATCCGGTTCAGTTAATCATCAACGGGAATTCAATATCTTTTTCAACTCTTCTTGCTCTTTTTAACGTGTAATCCACACTCTTTCCCCTCTGGATTTTCCCACCACCAGCGACCGGCACGAGTTCCTTCACCCTTCCGGATTGCCCGCGTACAAGGCAAACAGCCAATACTGGGGAATCCTTTATCATGGAGCGGATTATAAGGCACCTTATGTTCACGAATGAAATCCCAAACCTTCACATCACTCCATTCGATCAAAGGATTTACGTTGATTAACATTAAATCTTCATCCCACTCAATTGTACCGATACTTTCGCGGGTAACGGATTGTTCCTTTCGCAGGCCGGTGATCCAGATCTCCATCCCTTCAAGGGCTCGCTTCAAAGGCTCGATCTTCCGGAGATGACAACACAGTTTTCGGTTCTCTATGCTATCATAAAAGAGGTTAATCCCCTTCTCATCTACCATCCTCGAAATCACATCTGCTTCGGGAAACCAGATACCGATTGGAAAACCATACCGTTGACGGGTTATACTCAACAAATCATAGGTCTCCTGGAACATCCTGCCTGTATCCAGAGTGAACACGTTTATCGCTCCTCCTGCTCCGGCTAACAGATGGGTGATAACCTGGTCTTCTGCTCCCAAACTCGTACTGAACGCGACTTTCCCGGGATGTCGGTCCAAAAAGAAATCAATTATCTCAACAGGAGATAATCCCTCTGTTTCACGCCTGTATCTATTGATCTTTTGCTTCACCTCTATGAGGATTATTTTTTTCCATTAACTGGTATGTACTTTACAAACTCCCTGTGAAATTACAAAATTCTACACATATAATGGAACTTTGCCATGAGAAAATAATCGTATTTTTGAGATTTATTCTACCCTATGAATATTCACTTCATTGCCATTGGTGGAAGTGCCATGCATAACCTGGCTATTGCCCTGCAACAAAAAGGTTATACAGTAACTGGCTCAGATGATGAAATTTTTGAACCTTCGAAGAGCCGTCTTGCCGCCTATAGGCTCCTCCCTCCTGAAGAAGGATGGATTCCGGAGAGAATCACTGCCAAACTCGATGCGGTGATTCTGGGGATGCATGCAAAAGAAGATAATCCGGAACTTATCAGGGCCAGGCAGCTGGGTTTAAAAATCTTCTCTTACCCGGAATACCTCTACGAACAATCAAAAGATAAGCTTCGGATCGTCATCGGCGGAAGTCATGGGAAAACCACCATTACAGCAATGATACTGCATGTACTGGATAAAGCCGGAATTGATTGCGATTACATGGTTGGTGCCCAACTGGAGGGATTCGATGTGATGGTCAGGCTTACGGAAGAGTCGCCCTACATGATCTTCGAAGGGGACGAATACCTTACCTCTCCCATCGACAAACGGCCCAAGTTTCATCTTTACAAACCCCATATCGCTTTGTTGAGTGGGATAGCATGGGACCACATCAATGTCTTCCCGACATTTGAAAATTACCTGGAGCAATTCATTCAATTCATTCGACTCATTGAGCCAGGTGGAACACTGATCTTCTGTTGTGAAGATCCGGAGCTAAGTAAGATTTGCCCGGAGTCACGCAACGACATCGAAATTATCCCATACGGACCTCCCGATTACAATATCAAACAGGGGATAACCTGGTTGGAGTTCGGCAAAAAAAACTACCCCCTGCAGATCTTCGGGCATCACAACCTGCTGAATCTCAACGGCGCCCGATCTGTTTGTAAGCTGTTGAACATCTCCGATGTTACATTTAACGAAGCAATCTCCTCTTTCAAAGGCGCTTCAAAACGACTTGAATTGATTGCAAATAACGACATGTGGGCCATTTACAAAGACTTTGCCCACGCCCCTTCAAAAGTCAAAGCCACTATCCAGGCGGTAAAAGAACAATACCCAGACCGGAAAATCATCGCTTGCCTTGAACTGCATACCTACAGCAGCCTCAGTGAAGGATTTCTGCACCACTATGGAGGCGCCATGGACGAAGCCGATTGCGCCTTTGTCTATTTCAATCCGCATGCCGTTCAACTGAAACGACTTCCGGAGATCCTGCCAGGCCAAATCAAATCCGGCTTTAAACGGCCTGATCTTGAGACGTTTAATGATTCAAAAAAACTTCAGGAAAGGTTACTCGAAGAACCCGGAAAAAACAGTATTTTTCTCTTCATGAGTTCCGGAGATTTTGATGGAATGGATCTCTCTATCCATTCATCGAAATCAGGAACTCTTCATTCGAATCTGTAAACTTTATCTTCTCCTTGAGAAACTCCATTGCTTCGAGTGGAGTCATGTCTGCCAGGTGATTCCGAAGGATCCAGATACGGCCGAGGATATCCTTTTCAAGTAACAGGTCTTCGCGACGGGTACTAGACGCAACAATGTCTACTGCCGGCCATATCCGTTTGTTGGAGAGTTTGCGGTCAAGCTGTAATTCCATGTTCCCAGTGCCTTTGAACTCTTCAAAGATCACTTCATCCATTTTGGATCCGGTGTCGGTAAGTGCAGTAGCAATGATCGTAAGTGAACCACCGTGCTCAATCTGACGGGCAGCTCCAAAAAATCGTTTTGGCTTCTGTAGTGCATTGGCTTCCACACCTCCGGAAAGAACTTTACCCGAAGCAGGAGCTACCGTATTATAAGCACGAGCCAGACGAGTGATGGAATCGAGCAGGATCACGACATCGTGACCACACTCAACCAAGCGCTTGGCCTTTTCCAGTACAATGTTAGAAATCCGTGCATGGCGATCAGCCGGCTCATCAAAAGTCGATGAGATCACTTCGCCATTAACACTGCGTTCCATATCGGTCACCTCCTCAGGGCGTTCATCAATCAGCAATACGATCAAATAAACATCGGGGTGGTTAGATGCAATCGCATTGGCGATCTCTTTAAGTAAAACAGTTTTACCCGTTTTCGGCTGAGCTACAATCAAACCACGCTGTCCAAACCCGATCGGGGCAAACATGTCAATAATGCGTGTTGAAGTGGTACACTCCGGATGGCCCGTGAGCTTGAATTTCTTCTCAGGGAATAATGGCGTGAGGAAATCAAAAGGAATCCGGTCGCGAACCTCCTCCGGTCTCTTGCCGTTGATCATCTCGACCTTAATCAATGGAAAATATTTTTCTCCCTCTTTCGGAGGACGAATGGTACCACGCACAGTATCTCCGGTCTTCAGCCCGAACAGCTTGATCTGTGACTGGGAGACATAAACGTCATCCGGGGAATTCAAGTAGTTGTAATCCGAAGAGCGGAGAAATCCGTATCCATCAGCCATGATCTCCAGAACACCTTCTGTGGTAATAATTCCTTCGAATTCAAAGCTATACTCATCACGATGTCGCTCGTTGTGATATTTGCGGGGATAGTCTCGTTGTTTTTTCTCCTCGGTTTGAGGAACCGGAAGAACAGGAGCAGGTTCCGCTTTCACGGACTCAGGCGTTGCTTTTTCGATAACGGCCGGAGCTTCTATCTTCTCTTTTTCAGGCTTCAGTAAACCTCTCTTGGTCGGTTTATCATACTTTCTTTTGGGAGGGGGACTACTTCTCTCCTCCTTCTTTTCTTTCCTGGCAATCACTTTCTTAGGCTCTTGCACCGTCTTTGGCGTAGGATCACTCTCTTTAGTCGATCGTGTCTCCTCTTTTTGAGAACGATCTGTCTTTCGGGGGCGCCCACGGCCTCTCTTAACCTCCTTTTTCTCTTTGGCAAGAATATCTTCGGAGGGATTTAATGCTTGATGGTCAAGAATCTTGTAGATCAGGTCTTTCTTGTCCTGCTTATCTACCTTGGGAATGTTCATTGATTTGGCAATCTCACGAATCTCCGATAGCTCTTTGCTATCAAGCGAAATAATGTCGTACATTGAATGTATCTTTTATGTTGTATTTTTTTGGAAGGAATCTTTCTGAAATTCAATAATCAAGCGTGTTGAAATAATATAGGAATATGGTTAACTGATAATTCTCGAAATGCTGCTTGAAATGGGTAAAAGAAAAAATCAGGGAATCAATTTCGCTGCAAATATAAATAATATTCATGAATTGTCAAAAAAAATCAGTTTCTTTCCTAAATTCGCATAATAAACCCAGGCAAAAACAGTCTATTATGTTACAGCGCATTCAAACCCTCTTTCTGGCTATAGCAGTTATCTCCGGAGCACTCCTTTTCTACTTCCCCATAGCAGACTATTACCATGAACTATACGGAAACTACAAATTGTTTGTTACCGGGCTCCAATGCATGGATCCCGATCCCAAGATTTCGACAAGCATCTGGTTTACAGCACCACTTTATTTGATTACAGGAGCTACGGTACTCCTTGGAGTAATTTCAATCTTTTTATATAAAAACAGAATTACACAACTCCGCCTTGTCGCGTTCAATATCTTGCTCAATATTGTGCTGATCGTCCTGCTCTTTATCTTCTATTCCGGAAAAATTGAGGAGCTGACACAAATTATTCCGACCTATCGGATAGGTGTCTTTCTCCCCTTGGTTTCGCTTGTTTTCCTTGTTCTGGCAAACCGTTTTATCCGGAAAGATGAAGCCCTTGTCAAATCAACAGACCGGCTACGATAATTATAACGTTAATTGTATGTTGGAAATCTTCATTGGTATAGCTTCTCTTATTCTTATTGGCGGCTTCGGGATCGTGATCTGGAAACTGAACCGAACCTCAAAAGACCGTGATCAAACTTCGATCGCGGAACTTAACAAACAAATGGAAGAACTCAATGCAGACAAACGGGTAGCCGAAGAGAAGATCATCTGGCTGAATGACAAGATCACCGGATTGTCACAGGAAAATGAGCAAAAAGATGTTGTTATCCTGGATCTGAACAATCAGGTTTCAGGGAAAGTTGCTGAACTCAAAACGTTGTCGGATAAGTTTACAGAACAAAAAGCAGACATAGAACAACTCCAGGAGAAATTCAGGATTGAGTTCAAGAACCTGGCCAACGAGATCCTGGAAGAAAAGACACAGAAGTTTACCGAACAGAATAAAATACGCCTGGAAGAGATTCTGAAACCTCTTGGAGAGAAAATCCGTGATTTTGAAAAGAAGGTGGAAGAAACCTATGACAAAGAGTCGAAGCAGCGCTTTTCTCTCGAAAAAGAGATCAAACAGCTTGCCGAACTCAACCAGCAGATCAGCCAGGAGGCAAACAACCTTACCAACGCCTTGAAAGGACAATCCAAAACTCAAGGCGACTGGGGCGAGATCATTCTCGAAAGTATCCTCGAGAAATCGGGATTAACCCGCGACAGAGAATATTTTGTGCAACAATCCTTTACCAACGAGCATGGAAAACGCCTGCAGCCTGATGTGGTGATCAGCTATCCGGGTGAACGGAATGTTGTGATCGATGCCAAAGTCTCTCTTACCGCATACGAGCGACTTTCTTCTGCTGTGACTAATGAGGATCAGAAAATTGCATTGAGGGATCATCTTCTCTCTATCCGGAACCATATCAACGAACTGAATACCAAAAATTATCAGGATCTCTATCAGCTGAAAAGCCTTGATTTCGTCATGATGTTTATGCCGATTGAACCTGCCTACCTTGTTGCCATGCAAAAAGATCCGGGACTGTGGAATTATGCCTATGAACGAAGGGTGCTGTTAATCAGCCCGACAAATCTCATCGCCGCTCTTCGGATGATTTCCAACCTGTGGCGGGTCGAAAACCAGAATAAAAACGCCATGGAGATTGCACGGCAAAGTGGAGATATGCTTGACAAACTCGCTGGATTTGTGGATGACATCCTGGATATAGGCAATAAACTTGATTCGACCAGGAGCAGTTACGATGCAGCCATGAACAAACTCTCCACCGGGAAAGGGAATCTGATCCGAAGAGCTGGAAAAATCAAAGAACTTGGGGCAAAATCCAGCAAAGAACTGCCCCGGCAATTATTGGATGATTCGAATGAATAAAAAGAGAGAGTCCTTTATTTTCGGAATACGTCCCGTCATTGAAGCAATAAAGTCCGGAAAAGAGATGGAGCGGATCCACCTGCAGAAAAACATGCGTGGTGAAAACTTCCGGGAACTCTTCAACCTTATCAGAGAATTGAATATCCCCTTTCAGTTTGTTCCTGTCGAAAAACTCAATCGTCTCTCGAAACAAAATCATCAGGGTGTAATTGCCTGGGTGACAGAAATTACTTATCAGAAAATTGAGAACATCCTTCCTGCCATATACGAGGAAGGAAAGATACCACTGATACTTTTCCTCGACAATATCACCGATGTGCGAAATGTTGGAGCAATCGCCCGTACAGCTGAATGTGCCGGAGTTGATGCCATTGTAATTCCGGTTCGTGGCTCTGCGATGATCAATTCGGAAGCGATCAAAACATCCGCCGGAGCGTTATACAAGGTGCCTGTTTGCCGCACCACCAAACCAGGCGCAACGATAGAATTCCTGAAAAATAGTGGTCTTCAAATCCTAGCAGCCACAGAAAAAGGGAGTAAAGAGTATACTGAAGCCGACCTGATGAAACCTTCCGCCTTGATCCTGGGTTCAGAAGGGAAAGGAGTTTCGGCGGAGGTCATGAAACTGGCCGACAAGCAAATCAATATACCCCTTAAAGGAGAGATCGAGTCGCTCAATGTCTCCGTTACTGCCGGGATACTTCTGTTTGAAACTATTCGCCAGCGCAAATGATCACCTCGTTGATGAGAATCCTCTGTCGTTATATGCCTGAACTCATTCTGTTGGTCTACATCGGGCTTTTTGTCGGATTCAAACAACCTGCACAAAAGTGGGACCGGGTGATCAACAGCGATGGAAAAGGATATTATGCATACCTGCCTGCTATCTTCATTTACCAGGATCTGGATTACTGCTTCGTGGAAACATATGAGTCTGACTATTACCCGTCAGATAGATCTGTTTTTAAGGAGTTTCGGTTAGATCATAATGGGCAAACCGTAAATAAGTATTTTGCCGGACTGGCTATTCTCTGGTTACCCTTCTTTCTCCTGGCCCATATCATCACACTACTGGCAGGAATGCCTGCAGATGGATACAGCATCATCTACCAGTATACCATCGCGGTGGCCACCCTCTTTTACTTGTGGGCAGGATGCAGGGCTTTGTTTTCTGTCCTGATCAGATTTGGTGCATCACAGGCACTCTCCTCGTTCATTCTCCTTGCCATAACCTTAGGGACCAACATGGTGTTTTATGCGATCATAGAACCCTCCATGTCCCATATTTATTCGTTCTCCCTGATTACATTATATATATTGTCTCTACTGAACTATTTCGCGACGAAGGAGCGCCGATGGTTTCTTATGTTCACAGCTGTATTTGGTCTGATCGTGATAACCAGGCCCACCAATGTGTTGGTTATCCTGTTGCTCCCTTTCATGGCAGGAAGTATTCAAACCCTGAAAGATGGGATAAAACATATCTGGAAAAATAAACCCTGGTTCCTGTGGAGCATATCAATTTTTATTCTAATCATTGCCCTGCAACCACTGCTGTATTATTTTCAGTCGGGGCAGCTCTGGATATACTCATACGGGGAGGAACAGCTTGAGTTTATTAATCCAAAGATCCTGAACATACTCTTCAGTTTCAACCGGGGATGGTTCATCTATACACCATTGGCGCTTTTTTCACTAACCGGGCTCATAGCTTTATACCGGGACAATAAATTCAGGTTTATCTCTCTCATCGTATTCTTTTCGACATCGATCTACCTGATTTCCTGCTGGTGGGTTTTTTATTATGCCAGCAAATGTGGCCAGCGGGTGTTCATCGATCTCTATCCTGTGCTTGCCATTCTCCTCTTTTACCTATTTTCACTTGTAAACCGGAAATCCTGGAGAGTGCTATTGTACATCGTCATAGCCCTGTTGATACTTCTCAACATGATTCAGTTTTATCAACATACAAAATGGATCTTTCCGGTAGCCACAATAACCGGGAGTATATACTGGGATGCGTTCACGACAATCCACCCGAAAGCCAGGGTTTATCTCCCTGAAGAGGCTGTTTTCGCCACCCTGACCATGTCCCATGACATGGAGAAAAAAAAGAGATGGATGAATGAACATACACTGACCGGTAACCATGCATACTCCGGCAACAGTTCCTCTCTTATCAATGATGCGTTACCTTATGGCATTGGATTGAGGATTGATCCTTTGCCACAATTTGAAACGATGAACAGAATCGTGAAAGTGACTGCCCGGATCTGGTCAGCCGGTGGAAGCGGAGGGTCCAGCCTTGTTTTAACCCTTACAGATACAATAGAATTTTCCTGTTACAGAGCTTTTTACCTTGAACCCTTCATCCGAAAAAAAAGGTGGATTCCGATCGAATGTGCTTTTTCCCTGCCAGATCATATTCCGGAAAATACCGTTATGAAAATTTATTTTTATCATCCCCATAATACCCCTTCACTCTATATCGATGACCTGACTATTGATTTTATTTCTCTGAAAGATAGACCGGAATACAAAAAAATTGAAGGAGTTTTGGTATCTTGCCATTGAGAAAACTGAAATTGCAAACGAAAAGAACTCTTTTTACGATGTACATAATAAAAATACAAGGCACGGCGAAGATCCCCGATTTTGTTCAGATCCGTGATGACGACTTTACCCTGATAGCCTACTTTCGTATCAATAACCCACGGCACGCACTCTTTCGATGCAGATTGATCGATAAACAGGATCATATCGTCGAACTGGCAACGAAATTACCATATGGCAAGATCCAGGAACTGGGACTTTAACGCTGGATGACTATTTTTGTATGCAAAACTTCACACTATGCCCGGAGATCTAATTATATTCCTCGACAAAGTATCTGTCTACCAAAATGAAAACCTGATCCTCGCAAATGTGTCACTCTCTATCAGCAGGGGTGAATTCGTTTACCTGATCGGCCGGACAGGCACCGGAAAAAGTAGCCTCCTGAAAACTCTTTACGCCGAACTCCCTGTCAGAATGGGCATTGCCGGTGTGGCAGGATTTGATCTCAGAAAGATACGAAATTACGAGGTTCCACACCTGCGCCGAAAACTGGGCATTGTTTTCCAGGATTTCCAGCTTCTGATGGATCGTTCCATCAACGAAAATCTGGTTTTCATCATGAAAGCAACAGGATGGAAAGAAAATAAGAAAATGACGAAACGCCTCCAGGAGGTACTGGCTAAAGTAGGTCTTCAAACCAAAGGGAATAAAATGCCTCATCAGCTTTCAGGGGGAGAACAGCAGCGTGTAGCAATTGCCAGGGCTTTGGTGAATGACCCTGATATAATCCTGGCCGATGAGCCTACCGGAAATCTCGATCCGGAGAGTTCCGAAGGGATCATCAGCCTCTTAATGGATATCTCAAAAACAGGCAGAGCCGTTTTGATGGCTACCCATAATTATGCGATGTTTGAAAAGTATCCTGCCCGCACATTCAAGTGCGAACATGGGAAGGTAATTCCTGTTGACTAATCCCCTAATGTAGCTACCATCACTGCTTTGATGGTATGTAACCTGTTTTCAGCTTCATCAAAAACAATCGATGCAGGTGATTCAAACACCTCATCGGTCACCTCCAGTCCATCCAGGTTGTATGTGTTGAAGATCTCGGTACCAACTTCAGTATCCTTATTGTGAAAAGAAGGAAGACAATGCATGAACTTCACTTTAGGGTTGCCGGTCTTTTTCATCATCTCAGTAGTTACCTGGTATGGCAGCATCTCCTTGATACGGGCTCCCCATAACTCCTTTGCCTCACCCATCGATAACCAGACGTCAGCATAGATAAAATCCACGCCCCTGACACCTTCATCAATGTCCTCAGTAAGGGTAATGGTGGCTCCGGTCTCTTTTGCGATCGCATTGCACTGGTTTACCAACACCTGATCAGGCCAGTAATCTTCTGGAGCCAACGACCGGAAGTTCATACCCATTTTGGCTGCCCCCACCATCAGGGAGTTGCCCATGTTGTTTCGGGCGTCGCCGCAATAGACGAATGAGACTTGATGCAAAGGCTTATCAGAGTATTCCATCATGGTCAAAAAATCAGCCAGGATCTGTGTCGGATGAAACTCATTTGTTAGTCCGTTCCAAACAGGTACACCAGCATATTTTCCCAACTCCTCAACGATATGCTGCCCGAATCCCCGGTACTCAATTCCATCATACATGTGACCCAAAACACGGGCTGTATCTTTCATTGTCTCTTTTTTCCCTATATGTGACCCTTCCGGACCAAGATAGGTCACACAAGCACCCTGGTCATAAGCTGCCACCTCAAATGCACAGCGTGTCCGGGTTGATGCCTTTTCAAAGATCAGGGCCACATTCTTTCCCTTTAACCGGGGCTCCTCAGTACCTGCATATTTTGCCTTTTTCAAATCCCAGGAGAGATCCAATAAGAATTTGATCTCCCGTGGTGTAAAATCCAATAACTTCAAAAAATTGCGGTTTCTTAGATTAAAAGCCATACCTTTTTTATTTACGATTTACGATTTGTAGATTTACGGTTCACGTCTCACGATTCACGATTTCCGGCAAAAATAGTGAATTATTTAAAGGTGCCAAACCTTATGCCAGCTGAAAACGTTAGTCCATGATTATCGTCAGTCAGGTTGCCGTTGAAAACCATATTCCCCTTGTCAGCCGAAAGGTAAGAATACTCTGCCCGGATATATGAATAGGGAACGGGATTGAACTCCACACCCACTGTGCCCCCATATGTGAGCAATCCTCTGAGCTTCCCATCATACGCATAGAGTGGCGTCATAGTAGCTCCAGGATCACTCAGATACTCGCCCCGGATTGAAGTCGCGAACCAATTTGTAAACCGATATGTAGCCTGAAGAAATCCGGAAATACCCGAAGATGCCTTTGTTGTATCAGGTGGCTTATTTGAATTTCCATAAACGCCAAAATCAACCTCTCCAACAAGTAACAGGTTTTTCACAGGTTTCGAAGTAAGGATAATATTGTTATACAAATAAAAGTGATCGGTTTTATTAGTGACAAGCGATGCATTCCCTATCATGTTATTGTAATTCACAGAAAAAATATCCTTGTAATTATAAAGCAGGGTTATACCCCCGTATATGTGTTTGTTCTTTCCATATGCCAGCGTATATTGATTCCCAATATATAGACCAGCATAGAAAGACGGAGTTATCTGTGCGGATGCCTTTAGCCCTAGAAAATTCCCTGTTTCAAAATATCCTCCGACAGTCATAGTGCTGATTTGATTTAAGATAGGATAAGAGGACTCATATCCAATAGGATTTGGGATATAACCAAAATCAATCCACAATGTTTTATACGCCCGGAATCCAAAATGAGCCTCCTTCATGTGCTTGATGAACTGCTCATTGGGTGCAGCCCGAAGATCTGGAATATCCCCGTATTGAACCCTTAATTTGCCCCGAAAATTTTTCGAGCTGTATCCCAGCCATATACTGGCCACATTCAATCGAAATTCATCAATAAAAGGACAGTTCCCAGCAAACTCCCTCAGGTTAGAGGTGTCTCCGGATGGTTTGTTCAGATTCATGGCATAATAGACATCCAGGTATACCGAAACATTAAAATTATTCAGATAGTTCATGAACTTCTTTTTCACATCAGGCGAAAGCGAGTCAGCCTGGGAAAAACTGCCTGGAGAAAAAATAAATAGTCCGACAGAAAAAAATAACAGATAGATAGATCGCCTTACTCTAGGATCTATCCATTTCTTAATTCGGTTGAAATTTTTCATGATGCAACTAGTTTTAGGATGGTGACTCAGGTGTTATTATCTCATTGCTAAAACGTTGAAACGCAGCTAAACCAAATTCCGGAAGAGTTGCAAAAATGAGCTCAAAAAGATCTGACTGAAAGTTCTCAAACTCCACCCAGTCTGGTGGCCGGAAATAGCCATAAACCTCCACCGGAATTCCATTCTCCGATGAAGGCATTTGACGGATCATTAAGGTGGCATCCGTATTAATCACAGGCAATTTCTGCAGATAAGTCAATAGGTATCGACGGAAGAGACCTAGATTAGTCATCTTTGTATTCTCTGACATCCAGTTGTCTATAGGAAGATCTCTCTTTTTCAGGTCATCAATCAACGGTTGATCTGCAAAATGGATGGTTCTGATATCAACAGTAAAAGACATCTTCATCCTTCTGCCTCCTGCTTCCGTCATCGAGCACCAATTCTGGAAATCGTTGGAGATCAATGCATAAGTAGGAACATGGCTGACCGAGTGATCGAAGTTTCTGATCTTTATTGTAACAAGTGAAATGTCAAAGACTGTTCCATCAGCATTGAACTTGGGAATCGAGATCCAGTCACCGATCTTAACAGATTTATTGCCCGACAGCTGAATCCCTGCAACAAACCCGAGAATACTGTCTTTGAAGATCAACATGATGATGGCAGACATTGCTCCCAATCCAGCTAACAAACTGAGGGGAGATTTGCCAACCAGTATGGATATCACTATGATACCACCAATCACATAAAGGAAGATCTTCGCAATCTGGATATACCCTTTGATCGGTTTGGAATTGGAGACCTCGAAATCATTATAGATTCGATGAACAACATTCAAGAAAGAGGAGATCACATATAGGATGACAAATACGATAAAGAGATTGATGCCAAGTTGAATATACTTAACCACGGCCGGGTAAGGAGCAATGATTGATTCAACAAATACTTTCATGATCAATGCCGGTATCATCAGAGCAAGTCTCGTAAAGACTTTCGATTTAAGAAGATAGGCATACCATTTGCTTTTTGATCTGGCAACCAGTCGTGTCAATATCCTGTTAATGATATACTTCGCGATATAATAAATTATGATCGACAGGAATAGGATAATGACCAGAACAGAGAAATCAACAATGTATTCCGACCATGTCTGGTTCATGCCCCAGTTAATCAGTAGATTTTTGAATTTTTCACTCAATGTTAATGCGGCTTCTTTTGTCATGTGAGAATCAATTATGGTATGATTATATACAAAGATAATGGATGAACCTTAATGATGAAAGATTTTTTTTCAATTTCAGGATCGCCATCCAGATGAATGAACTTCCCTTTCTTTCTGTTTATAATAATCTCTTTGGCTTTGATGATCTCAACAAATGGAGTTTTATCGAACTTCTTCATGAAAAACAGGGGCGTAATCAGAGCTACCTTCCAGAAAGGGATTTTTCTGACGATACAGACATTTATGAACCCATCATCAATTTTAGCGCCTGGATCAATCGTTGCATTATTCCCGAACTGACTGGAGTTGGCAAAGCTGATTAACAAGGCTTTCCGTTTGATTACCCGACCGTCAACAGAGATCTTATAACTCCTGGGCTTGTAATTTCGATAGGACGAGGTGGCAATATTGAAATAGGAGATAAATCCCCGTTTCGTTGTTTTGTCAAATTTCCGGGCTATATGAGCATCAAAACCAACCCCGGCCACGCTTACAAAAAACTGGTTGTTAAGGGTTGCTGTATCGATCTTCATTCGCTTTGCCCTGTTGATCAGGTTGATTGCTTTCCTGAAATTCATAGGAAGTCCAAGATGCCGGGCAAGTCCGTTTCCCGATCCGGTAGGAATAATCGCCAGCGTGGTCTCCGTTCCAACCAACGCGCGTCCCACCTCATTAACGGTTCCGTCACCCCCCACTGCAACAACGATACTGGCACCACCAGAAACAGCTTCCCTGGCCAACTCCGTTGCATGTCCCCTGTACTCCGTAAAAACCACTTTAAAACTGTATAAATTCAAATCCAGGTGTTTTTCGATCAACGCTTCAATGGTTCGTTGCTTCCCGGAACCGGAAATCGGATTCACGATAAAAAAGATGCGCTTGTCAGGAAGTTGCTTGTCAATCATTTCTGAATGGTGAGCATGTTTTCAATAACCCGGTTGTTGTATTGCTGGATATAGGCTTTGATGAATCGCTCCATTTCTTGTGTCACCTCTGGCTCTGAGCCAAGCAGATTCTGCTGTTGCAACGAATCCTGCTTCAGGTTATAAAGCGAAAGGCTTTTTAATCCATCAAACTCCAGGGCATGATCCCCTTTGATCAGGGTATAGATCCCGGCAACATAATGCATAGAAAAATGAGGTGCTGCCGGATCCAGCATATCTGTTCCAAAAGCGAAGAAATCCTTGTCATACCTCATATAACTCAAAATGGTTGGCATCAGGTCCGTCTGCTGTGCAATCTCCCCGTTTATCCCTTTTATTCCCTTATCAGGAAAAAGAAAGAGGATCGGAATTGAATACTGGCCAACACCGCTTCGATAATAAGGAAAATAGCCCTCTGAAGTATGATCCGCCGTGATCACAACAAGCGTATTCTTATACCACGGCATTTTTCTGATGGTCTGTATAAACCGACCGAGTGAGTAATCCGCATACATGATGCTCTTTTGAATAGGAAGTTTGCCGTCACGAAATACATGCTTGTATCTCCCGGGCACAAAATATGGATGATGAGAAGAGAGTGAAAAGAGTGTAGCTACAAATGGTTGCTTGATCTTGTTTAACTGCTGAGCTGTGAATTGAAAAAAGGCTTCATCACGAATCCCCCATTTTCCATCATAATCCTCATCATTATTATATTCAGTACGGCCATAATATCGATCAAAACCAGTCAGTCTTGTGTAGTTGTCCAGACCCATAGTCCCATTTGTACCTCCGTGAAAAAATGCCGTCGTATATCCTTTCTTTTTCAATAATCCGGCGATACCTGTGATTCGATCACCGGAATAGCTCGATAGGATAAACGCATCATTCATGAGGGAGGGGATACTCGAAAGGATGGCAGGAACCGCCATCATTGAGCTCTTTTCATTGGCGAATGCCTTGAACAGGAGACCTTGAGGTATCAATGAATCAAAAGCCGGGGTAAAGCCCCTGTATCTTCCCTCTTCATAATGCCTGTTCAACGATCCTATATGCTCACAACCAAAACTCTCCATAATGACAATCAAAACATTGAATGGCTTAAATCCATTCTTAGATCCTTTGTGCATTGGGGAATAGATCTTAGCTAATTCAGACTCAGAGGAATAGTAATCTTTTATCGTCAGACTTGGATGAAACCAGGTTTTGACAATTGAAAATGGGGTATTCAGGACAAGAGGGCTATTGCGGGAGGATGTGTATTTCCCGGCCGTTACCAATCCGATGGGACGAAGCTGAGTCCCTCCCCGCATTCCAATAACCGATATAAATCCTATTACCAGGAAAAAAATCGCTTGTACCGGGTAATAGAAAAATGCTTTCATTGTTTTTCTCCCGGGTTTCACCCTGATCCTGCGACAGAATAAAATCATCACCAGAATGAATACAATGCAGATCAACTGTGCAAACCAGAAATCGTAAATGAACTGTAGAATCAGACTTGGAAAGTCAGAAATTCCTCCAACGTAGCTAAATATATCGGCCGTCATCCGCTTCAGTGTAAACCGAAAATAGATTATATCAATGAAATTCGTAATTAGCACTAGGGTATTGATGACATAGAAATAGCCGTTGGCGAAACCCTGATATACCTTATCGTACCTGAACCGAAAAGGGAGTGAGTCCATCACAATAAAAGGGATGTTTAAAAATAAGACTGCTGAAATATCGAAGCGCAACCCTGCCGCGAAGATCCGAAGGAACTCCAGAAAAGAGATGTGAGAGAAGTAGGAGAGATTGAACAGGTAAAAGAGAAAACGGGAAAGAAAGAGGAGAACCAGGACAACCAGGAGTTTGAGAAACATGGCTATCAGCACATTTCCGGAAAAGCGTAATTTCCTTAATCCCTTCAAGTGTCTACCTCGTTTTTCCCCCGGTTGTTTGCTCATGATTTCAACGTTATTCCGGACAAATTTACTACTTTTGACTTTGATTTCACGAAAGAAAAAATCTCACATGGGAGAACTTGTAACTGTAGGGAATAAAGGCAATGGAGTTCGATCGGATTGCTATATCACATTGGAGATAACAAGCAGTGGAGGTAAAGAACTGGACCTCGAATCCAGGGTAGCTGCTATGTATGGTAAGGATATCCGCAAACAGTTAATGGATATCCTCAATCACTTTGGGATCAGCAACTGCCGTATCAACGTGGAAGATTTCGGTGCATTGCCCTTTGTCATTGCAGCCAGACTGGAAGCAGCTGTTAACAAAGCGATGAAAACCGGGAAAGAGTATTTCATCCCTGAATTGAAAGGGAACCAATATTCCAGTTCCAGGGATCGCAATCGGATCTCACGACTCTATCTTCCCGGCAACACACCTTCACTCATGATCAACGCCGGGATCCATAACCCCGATGGCATCATCCTTGACCTGGAAGATGCAGTTGCTCCGGAGAAAAAAGATGAAGCGCGTTACATGGTAAGAAATGCGTTGCGTGGGATCGATTTTTATGGTGCCGAACGGATGGTCCGTATCAATCAGGGTGATCGCGGGCTAACAGATCTGGAGTTTGTGATTCCTCATCATGTCAACCTGATTCTGCTTCCCAAATGTGAACATGCGGAGCAGGTACAAGCTGTGAATGATAAAATTCGTTCCATTCAGGACAGGTATGGCCAAAAGAATCCTGTTTGGATCATGCCTATCATCGAAAGCGCTTTGGGCGTAATAAATGCTTACGAGATCGCAAGTGCTGCCGGTAACGTGGTCTCGCTTGCTATCGGACTGGAAGATTATACAGCAGACCTCGGAACCAGTAGAACGACCGAAGGAACCGAGAGCTTCTTTGCCCGAAGCGCTATCGTTAATGCAGCGCGTGCTGCTGGAATCCAGCCGATCGATTCGGTTTTTTCCGACGTAGCCGATATGGAAGGATTGCGTGAGACCGTTCTCCGCTCAAAAGTGATAGGTTTCGATGGCATGGGCTGTATCCACCCACGACAAATCAAGATCATCCATGAAGCCTTCGCACCTGCTATTGAAGAGATTGAAAAAGCCAAAAAGATCGTGATTGCATTCCATAAAGCGGAAGAGCAAGGGTTGGGTGTTGTATCCCTGGGAAGCAAAATGATCGACCCGCCGGTTGTCAAAAGAGCGCTGAATACCATCAACCTGGCGGTAAAAATGAATAAACTGGATGAAAACTGGAGAGATACGTATGAGTAAGTTTGACAAATTAGTGACTAACGCGGCTGGCCGCGTCGTGCCCACTGTTATCAACAGCAAGCCCGCCGTGCCATTTAAGGGTATCGGTAAATTCAAACCATCCGGCCACAAAACCGCTCCTCCCATCACGACATGTGCCGACTATCCGGCAGATGGTAACAAAGTCGTCTCCTCCCTGAAAGAAGCTTTGCTCAAATGCGGGCTCACAGATGGCATGACCATCTCTACTCACCATCACTTCCGTAATGGAGATAGGGTAGCCTTGCAAGTATTCGATGCCGTCAACGAGATCGGAGGAAAAGAAATGATGTGGTTTCCCTCCGCTTCATTCCCCTGCCACGAACCACTAATTAAATACCTGGAGGATGGGACTATTCACCACATCGAAGGAAGCATGAACGGTGCCCTCGGCCGGTTTGCTTCAGAAGGAAAAATGAACGGATTGGGTGTTCTTCGCTCACATGGTGGCCGTTATCAGGCTGTGCAGGATGGAGATGTTCACATCGATATAGCTGTCATTGCTGCCCCCTCCGCTGATGCTTTCGGAAACGCCAACGGAGTAAATGGGCCTGCAGCATGCGGATTGCTTGGATTTGCTCTGGCCGACTCACAGTATGCCGACAAAGTGATCATAGTCACTGATAACCTCGTCCCATTCCCCTGCATTCCCTGGCAAATCCAGGGTAACTACGTCGATTACGTCGTAGTTCTCGATCAGATTGGTATCCCGGAAAAGATTATCTCAGGAACCACCCAGATCACAAAAAGTCCCGATCGACTTCTCCTGGCGGAATGGACCGCAGAGTTTTGTGATGAAGCCGGACTCATCTATGATGGATTCTCATTCCAGTCCGGAGCAGGCGGGACGGCCCTGTCGATTGGGATCTACTTCGCCGACATCCTCCGGAAACGTGGCTGGAAAGCACGTTTTGCCCGCGGAGGAAGCAATAAATACCTTGTGCAAATGCTGGAAGAAGGACTTACCGACTATATCCTCGACGGCCAAACATTTGACCTGGAAGGTGTTCGTTCTATGCGTGATAACCCCAACCATGTAAACACCAGTCCATTTACCAGCTATAACTACCACGGGAAAGGGAACTTCTCTTCCCTCGTTGATATCGTTATCCTGGGTGCTACAGAAGTGGATGTGAATTTCAACGCAAACGTGGTTACACACTCCGATGGCCTATTACTTCATGGCATCGGGGGTTGGCAGAATTGTCTCTTCGGAAAAACTGTGATCCTTCCGATTCCGCTCTTTCGCGATCGAATCCCGGTAATCCGCGACGAAGTGACCACACTCTGCGGGCCCGGAGAGCTGATCGATGTGATCGTTACCGAACGAGGGATCGCTATCAATCCTCGGCGAACCGACCTGATCGAGAAAATGAAAGGATCGCCACTACCCATCAAAACCATTCAGGAACTAAAAGGGACGGCAGAACAGATCTGTGGTATTCCTGAAAAACCTGAATTGACTGATGAGATCATCGCCGTCATCAAATGGGTCGACGGCACCGTGCTGGATTCGGTTTACAAAGTCAAAGAATAGATTTCACTATGGCACCAGCTCACCAGTTCACCAGTTCTCTATAATCGTGGAGCCGCGCCAAATACTTCTTAAACACTGGGGATACTCATCTTTTCGTCCACTCCAGGAAGAGATCATTCAATCCATCCTGGCAGGAAAAGACACGCTGGCACTGCTCCCCACTGGCGGCGGGAAATCAATCTGCTTTCAGGTGCCCGCTCTCACGAAAGATGGGCTCTGCCTTGTCATATCCCCCCTCATCGCCCTGATGAAAGACCAGGTCGACAATCTGAAAAAGCGAAAGATCCAGGCCGCTGCCATATACTCAGGCATGCACAAGGATGAAATTGACCTGGTCATCTCCAATGCGAAATTTGGTAAAACAAAACTCCTCTACATCTCTCCCGAACGATTGGAAACTGCATCGATGAAGGATGCAATCAGCAGGATGAAAATCAATCTCCTGGCTGTAGATGAAGCCCACTGCATCTCTCAATGGGGTTACGACTTCCGGCCACCATACCTTCAGATCGCCAGGATCCGCCCATTTATCCCGGGTGTGCCGATATTGGCTCTGACTGCGACTGCGACACCAAAAGTGGTCAGAGACGTTCAGCAGAAACTGGAATTCCAGAGGGAGAATCTTTTCCAGCAAAGCTTTGAACGGCAAAATCTGATCTATGTGGTCATCAAAGAGGAGAACAAACTCAACCGACTGCTCAAGATCATAGAAAAAGTGAAGGGTCCCGGAATCATCTATGTCAGGAACCGTCGGGAGACCAAAAAAATTGCCACCTTTCTGA